>Ga0316204_10001826_pt1 | contig 53652 bp, 44 predicted proteins | sample 6monrhotite_MG_2_FD_205661 | JGI IMG/M metagenome (GOLD analysis project Ga0316204, IMG submission 205661) | Microbial mat bacterial communities from mineral coupon in-situ incubated in ocean water Damariscotta River, Maine, United States -... | ecosystem: Environmental > Aquatic > Marine >... | reverse complement strand
TCAGAAAAACAACTCGCTTGCTTTGATCGATTGACTATAAGTGGTTTGATCTATCGCTGATAATCCTGTGATCTATCTCGCACAAGAATGATTTTTCTAAGAGTATTTGGTGCGGAATGTGAGTTATCTGTTTCATTTGGTGTTTTAATACATGCTGCAGCTATCCATAGCGATTTAGTCTTACCTATATCAAGGTCAGCCCCCAGAGCATAAGCACAGGCTAATGAAAACTCTGTCGAGATTGAAATCAGTTCATCCACGACAAGCTGTGTTTCTTTTTTGTCTAGGATTGTTCTATCAATTCTCAATATAGTTAGCGCATTATCTATTGATGAAAGGCTTCCTTTAGCTTCCAAATTAATGCGGATTCTTTGTGGAAGATATTTTGGGTTTATAAACCCTCTACCATGCGTTGGCGCGCTTATAAGAGGTATTTCCATTTTTGTTTTTTTCAGAATACTCTCTATAAGAAAATAGAGGCGAACAATAAATACATTTTCGAAATTAGATTCATTTTTTTTCAAAATTCCGTTATAGATTTCCTGAAACCTGTTTTCCTCATTAATATAGCTCAATGCAAGCTTTGAAAGTTGATATGTTAACCATTTCTCCGAACCTCGACTTTCCAAAGTGCTTGCCCGCTTTGCTAATGGTCCAACCAACTTCATGAATTTTTCAGGTTTGCTTCGACCAACTCGCCTCAGACCATCAAGTACTCTTTCTATTACTATAGGATCATTCGGTTCTTCAATCAGTTGTAAAAACTCATCAATTAACTCTTCAAAATTAGCTATTGGAACAATTTCTTCATTCTGATTATTACTAGTTTCAATCAAAGTCGGGTTATAGGATTCTTCGCTATCACTGCTTTTAATATCTTCAATTGAAAACCAAAACTTCAACCTGTTTTTAAGAGAAGGTACGATAAAATCTGCATTCAACTTTAACGTCTCGATAATATTCTCATCTTTTGGATTTCCGTATTTATCAATTAGATCAAAAACCTTTTTTTGTACTTCTGCATTGTCAAAAATTATCGCGTGAGTTGATGCCAAAGCTATCTCGTCTGCTTTGCCATTATTTCTTTTTGCGATACTTTCAAGGATCCTTAACGAAAGCATTACTGTTGACTTTGTTTTAGCATTTAATGTCGGTTCAACATAGTTTAAAAATTTATCAGGCGCTAATAACTTATTTTTCTCTAACGAGTGTAGGTTTTTAAGTGCAAATGAGACCGTTGGTGGTATTTGACTCCCCATTAAAAGAATAAGCTTGCTAGCTCTGGCTTCAATCTCTTCTAAACTTGGTTTGAGAGAAGTAAAAAATCTAGAAAACCAGCTGGCGCGAAATTGGGCAAAATCCTTTCCTAAGGCTTCTAAACTGGAATCTAATAGCCTATCTCGCGAAAGAGTACCCTCTTCGCTAAGAAGCCGAAGAGCATTGTCCCAGCTGTTAAGTTCATGTGAATATTTGTCATGCGCAGCTAAACTGAACTCGCCTCCGCCTTCAACTTCAAATATACGCCAAATATCATCCTTTAAATCCTTAATAGATAACCGAATACTATCAACTAAAACCTGGTCGGTCTTTCGTTCATAGTTGATCGATTCGATCATACCCAAAACATAATTATCAGTGGTGGGCTTTTTGCAATAGCCTTCCTTCACCAAAGGATATATTAGATCGAACCGTCTTGGGTTCTCTTCCAAAATCCAATTGACCCAATCATCAACCCATTTCGGCTTAAATGCTTCAAAAATATTTTTTATGCTTTCAATATCAGGGATCGCCAGCCAGCCTGCTTTTTTGACTTCTGTCAGATTAGAAGTAACGTAAAGTACAATAGAAAGCACTTCGATTTTTCTTCTTTCTTCATCTCTTGTTTTTTGCTCTAAATTCCAATCCCAGTAGATTTTACTGCTCTGTTTAATCGCTTTAGGAACTAGCTTAGAAAGTTCGGTTCGTTCTTCATCTGATGAATTTTTAAGCTGTTTGATAACATGTTCTGCGGATTTCAACTCAAACATTTGTTCTAAAGTGGCATTCACTATTTCACTCATTTTATTCGTCTACGCTAATCGATAATGCAAGAATGTGTTTACAAGGTCCTCTATCAGACTGATGTTTTGCAAACCAGGGACAAGTACATTTGTCATCGCCAGATGATGACAACTCTACTCTGTGAATAACCCCACTACTCTCAACCTCTCCCCGGAACACATATTCTTTCTTGGAGTCAGGACAGTTTTCAATAACAGTAACAGCTCCTTCTGAAATCAGTCTTTTGGCTGATTTTATTCGTGGATTTAAATCTTCAATTTTTGATAGATCAAACGGAAGAACACGATGGAAGTATGAATTAGTATAAACATCAAAGCCAACAAGCCCTCTGGATGCGAGAAGGTTTAGAGCTACTTTTATCGATGATTCATTTTCTTTCAGTTCTAAAGATAACTCTTGGACTGAAATTGACTCTTGCCAGTTAAGTGCCGCTTTTACTTTATTTAAAACTTGCTCAGATTTACTAGAAGCAATATCTTTTAATAATTGCCCTTCTCCCGAAAAGCCTCGCCAAGTTTCCTCACTTAATACCAAGGTAAAACGAAGGTCACCAAATGAAAGTACCCAAGCAGACGTGGTATTTTGTGTATCAACGTAAATCGAAAGTTCGTTAGAATACTGAACAATCTCTGCTAACACTGCTAACCTCTCACACCCTTTAATTCTGACGCAACAAGCAACTTCACGATGAGACAGTCTAATTCCGTTTCCTGCAGCTACAATCCATGCTGGATGTTTTGTGCTTCCTTTAGGTAATTGTCGAAAGAAACGTAGCGCTTCATTTCTAGAAATTTTAAATGCTAATGCCATGCTATTCTGTGATGATTGAACCTCAGAAAAACCTTTTATCCAACGCAGTGGTAGTTTCACTTTCTTTTCGATAACTGTCGCTTCATCATGGACTAACTCGAATTCATCGGGACGAACAGACATAGACATTGAACTATCATTGCGAACTTTTGCTAAAATGCCACGCATTTCAGCTTGAAAATCTACGTTTGTCGTACCAGGAACAATCTTGGACGCTTCAAAACCATTAGGTAATACATCTAGTCGACCATAAGTACTGCAGCAAGCTGAAAAGCCTTCAAATCGTAACATTTTTCGACTCACGGTAACCACAGGATCGGATTCTCGTAGAATTCTTGCGAGCATGGCTGGAGGAGTAAAATAACGAGCTCCAACTAAAATTGAAATAGCTCGCAAACAGCGAGCCGCTTGCATGGGACTATTTAAATCACCCTTAAAAAAGGCAGTATTTTTATTTTGGTTTTTTGTAGAGCAAAGCTGGAGTGTATTCTGACCTTCGGTCTCAATTAGAGTCGAATGTTGCTTGTAGTTTAATGTTTGCTCGATAGCGCTCATAACAAAAGTAAGTCCTTGATCCTTGCTGTTTTATATTACGAGTATTTTTTCAGCATTTTTAACAATTACTAAATAAAAGCTCCTACTGATATTTCTAATTCTTCCACAAGTTCCTCATCCATATATTGATACTTATCTGGATTCTCTCCATTTGCTCTTTGTTCATCGTATTTTTTTAAGTAAATGGCATTTCAATTTCGCGAATTATATCAAGAAGTCGCTGCCCATTTATCTTTATAACCCCATCATTTGTTACCTCTAATGTATCGTATTTCATAGATTTTTTTACTTATGAGAAAAAGTGAATCGAAAAGCTAACATTCACAGTGAACCGCAGAATTCTGTCCGGCTCTACTGCGCTTGTTATGCGATTATGGCGCGTCTATACATACAAATGAGTCAGGTTTAATTTTCATATTTTCATTTAAACCAAACCTTAAAATTCTGCTACCACACTCTTGCGTTTGCCACGGTTTACAGTAGTCGTATATCAACCCACACTCTCGCTCATGACACAACAAAGAAACGCTATTTCTTGTCATTTCCATGTTTGATTGAAATATACTTCCTAGCACTGCCCCTACTGTTTTACTTTTATCCCCCTCACACGAATCAGCCTCACCCTTAATCTCAGTTGTTGAGTATTTGAAGATTTCTTCTAATTCAACATACAAGTCTGATCCATTTTTTGAAGAAGAGTACGAACAAACCCAGGATATCCCCCAACCCACCAATATACCAGCGAGCACCAGAGTTAATTTAGTTAGAGCATTCATCATAGTTTGGTTATTCTGCCAACATCGTAAATTTTGTTCTATTCGCAGTCGTCGTAGAACGCCCCGTCACCGAGGCGACCCCACATAGATCCGGACGTGTGGAATTACCGCATCCGGCTCTTCAAATTTATCGTTGCCCGCGTAAAACACAAACCCTCAGTACCAATCCACTGCGATGTATCTAGCTGGATACTCGCATTGGCTCGATTTGGAAATATCTTAACATGTCTTTAAATCCTTGCCAGTTAAAACTCGAATAGAATCGATGATTATTTGTAAACTGTCGCTACTAGCATTATTCAAAATAATTTCCTGCATTAATTATTTAGCAAAATTGACAGTATCCTGATTTGTTTAATCCATTATCGTTATAGTTATGTTTTTGGGCTTACCACACATTCTTAAAAAATCGGCTATTGCTTCGGAAAACCTTTCTTTCGTTGTATTAATCAATGGACTTATAAATATATTAACTGATTCATCACATTTTAATAATGTGAGAAGAGCTGGCATTTCTTCATAAATAGTATTTTGATAAACAATATGCTCATCTGCAACGTATACAGTCCTTTTTTCTTTTTCTGTTAGCCCTCCAGCACAACTTGCTAAAAGAATCATGACTATCGTAAATAGCGTTAAAGGCATTGTTCTTCGACCTCCCCAGCTTGAGGTCGCATTTTGCGACCTCAAGATTTGAAACTCTTTTTTAGTCAGTTGAAACATGAAATCCTCTGGAAATCGCTTGATATTTCTTAGTTGTCAAACAAAATACTAAAGCATTTCAGACCAATTAACTAAGCTAGCTTTTTGTATTTACAAGGCTTTATCGACAAGACACCAGGCTATCCTCAAATGTTTAGGGGAATATTTATCGCTGGTTTATTCCTGAAAGTAGGTGCGGAATGACCGATATATCCTTTTTTGATAAGAGCATTTTATTTCGTTAGTTACCCTGAATGTATTCGCATAATATTACTTGCTTCATCAAGATTTTCATACTTGCCAAATTCCTTTGCAAGACTATTATATAGGATCGCAAAAACTTAGACGACACGACTTGACGAATGCTTCATTTTGAGCATAATTTGCGAAGTCGCCAAGTCTATACCCTACAAAATTTCACTTCAATAATAAAAAATGCAGTAATTGCGTTACTGCATTTTATTGCTTGACACATTCCAGGACCCTTACTACAATAACATCATATTGCAGAAATGACGTTACAGCGAATTATAGGGAGGAAGGCAATGAAAGTAAAACTAAACAGCATTGCCACGGTTCAAATGGGTCTCTCCTTTCGCTCTAGACTAGAACCTGACTCCTATGGAAATGTGTCTGTCATTCAAATGAAGGATCTCACCGAAGATAATCACCTAGACAATCAAAACCTTATACTTGTTGATATGAAAACCCCTAAGGAACATCACCGAGTTAAGGCAAATGATCTAGCCTTTCGTTCTCGTGGACAAACTAATACAGCGGCTTTGATTGATTCAGAAGTTGAGTCAGCGGTTATTGCAGCTCCATTGCTACGGATAAGAGTTAATAAAAAAACTGTACTACCGACCTATTTATGTTGGTTTATAAACCAACCATCATCGCAAGCTGCACTTCAAAGTAAAGCGACAGGAACTTCTATAAGAATGATTGGCAAGCCAGTTCTAGAAGAGTTAGAGGTCGTATTACCTAACTTAGCCACGCAAAAGCAAATAGTAGATCTTGATCAACTCTCAATAAACGAGCAAAAAATAATGAAAGAACTTAGCGAAAAAAAGAAGCTATTAGTAGCAGGAATTCTGATGCGTCTCGCATCAAAAACTCTGTAACTTACAGTTACTGAGTTTAACTAACTTTAATAGCGGGACTGGCTATAACTCAGTCCACAATAACAAATTTGAGGGTAAATAAATGAACGATAAAATCCAACAAAAAGACATCAATAACGCAGCTTGGGCGGCTTGTGACACTTTCCGAGGTGCTGTCGACCCAGCGCAATACAAAGATTACATCCTAGTGATGTTATTTGTAAAATATATTTCTGATGTCTGGAATGATCACTATGAAGCGTATCGCAAACAGTATGGTGACGATGACACTCGAATTAGACGCAAACTAGAGCGTGAACGCTTTCTACTTCCTATGATCGAATTAACTGAGGAAGTTGAAGACGAGAAAACAAAAGAAAAGAAAACAGTTGTAACCGATAAGTTTATAGCTAATTACTACTCCTTGTACGACAGAAAAAGTGAATCAAATATTGGTGAGCTAATTAATATTGTATTGGAACACATTGAAACGGCAAACAAAACGAAACTTGAAGGCGTTTTCCGTAATATCGATTTCAACAGTGAAGCCAACTTAGGTAAAACCAAAGATCGAAATCGCCGCCTTAAAACTCTGCTTGATGATTTTAACAAGCCGGCGCTAGATATGCGCCCAACACGTGTATCGGAAGATGTTATTGGTAATACTTACATATACCTTATTGAACGTTTCGGCTCGGATGCTGGCAAAAAAGCAGGCGAATTCTATACCCCGCATAAAGTTTCTGAATTAGTTGCCAGATTATGTGCACCTAAGACCGGCGCTCGCATTTGTGACCCAGCCTGTGGTTCTGCTGGGCTACTTATTGAAGCTGCACGACAAGTTGGCGACCGAAATTACTCACTTTATGGAATGGAAGTGAACGGTAGCACATGGGCGCTTGCACGCATGAACATGTTCCTACATGGTGCGGATTCAGCCCGTATTGAGTGGTGTAACACCTTAACCTCTCCCGCGTTGGTCGAAAATGATCGGTTGATGAAATTTGATAACGTTGTGGCCAACCCGCCCTTTTCATTAGATAAATGGGGCGCAGATGATGTTGCTGAAGATATCTACAATCGCTATTGGCGCGGGCTACCACCTAAATCAAAAGCTGACTTCGCGTTTATTAGTCACATGGTAGAAGCTGCGGTTGAAAAAGAAGGCCGAATTGCCGTAGTGGTTCCTCATGGCGTGCTTTTCAGGGGCGCAGCCGAAGGCCGAATTCGTCAAAAAATGATTGAGGAAAACTTGCTGGATGCAGTAATTGGTTTACCAGGCAATTTATTCCCAAGTACCGGTATTCCTGTCGCCATACTTTTATTTGATCGTTCACGAGAAAAAGGCGGTGCCAATGAAAGTCGTAAGGACGTTCTATTTGTCGATGCCAGTGGCAAAGAACATTACCAAGCGGGAAAAAACCAAAACATTCTGCTTGATGAGCACCTTGATAAAATTGCTTCCGCAGTTACTGCGCGTAAAGAAGTTGAAAAATACGCTCATTTGGCCTCGTTTGAAGAGATCAAAGAGAACGACTTCAACCTGAATATTCCTCGCTATGTAGACACCTTTGAAGAAGAAGTCGAGATCGACATTCTTGCGGTACAAGCTGAAATTTCAATACTCGAAACCGAGCTGGTACAGGTTCGTGAAACCATGGCTGACTTACTGAAGGATATCGTACCTGGCAATTTGCAAGACTAGGTCTCGGGAAAAATATCGAAGGTGATTAAATGAGCAAAAAAATACGACAAAATCTAAGCATTCGTTCATCGGCTGCGGAATATCTAACATTCATTGCCGCAAGCGGTGATGCAGTTATTCGAAATTCTCGAATAACTGCTGTAGATGGTAAAGGCTATAGCACTAAACATTATAATCTATCTGCCATTATTGCTGAATATTCAAACAAGGAGGTTGCGTAATGACTAAGAAGAAACTCACAAATCCAGCACACACCAGCTTTGAAAGCCTAAAAATCATCAACGAACAAGGCGGCGAAATCTGGTTAGCTCGTCAGCTAGCAAAAATATTGGATTATGCCGAGTATCGCAATTTTTTACCCGTGATAGAGAAAGCTAAAAAAGCCTGCGAAAACAGCAATCAGACCATCTCAGACCATTTCGTGGAGATCCACGAGATGGTCGAAATTGGTTCAACGGCAAAAAGAGAGTTACCTTCGTTTGCACTCTCGCGTTATGCCTGTTACCTCATCGTGCAAAATGCCGATGCCAGCAAGGCCGTCATTGCCAATGGCCAGACCTATTTTGCCATGCAGACCCGCCGCCAAGAATTACAAGACGACACAGGCTTTCAGCAACTCAATGAAGATCAAAAACGCTTGATGCTGCGCAATGAACTCGCCGATCACAACAAGCAACTTGCCGCTGCGGCAAAAGACGCAGGCGTCGAAACGGGCTTGGATTACGCCATTTTTCAGAACCATGGCTACAAAGGGCTTTATGGCGGCTTAGACAACAAGGCGATTCACCAGCACAAAGGGTTAAAAAAGAGCCAGAAGATACTCGACCATATGGGCAGTACCGAATTAGCGGCCAACCTGTTTCGCGCTACACAAACGGAAGAAAAGCTTAAGCGTGATGAGGTTATCAATAAGACCCAAGCCAACCAGACTCGCTTTGAGGTTGGCGCAAAGGTACGAGAAACCATTCAGGAGCTTGGCGGCACCATGCCAGAAGACCTCCCTAAACCGGAAAAAGGTATTCCTCAGTTGGCGCGTGCACAGAAAAAGCTGGAGGATAAAGAATGAAAAAATTAGATTATTTTCTCAGTACTCCAGTAAGAAATGGTTACTCTCCTGTTTGCACAGACAAACCAACCTCAAAAATAATTCTTGGTCTTGGAGCTCTCACCGGAGCTGGACTAGATCTTAGCCGTGTAAAGTGGGTTCCGGAGTCAAATGAGCAAGTAAACAAGTTTGTTATTGAAGCTGGTGATTTCTTAGTGAGTCGTTCAAATACTCTAGATAGAGTTGGCAGAGCCGCACTTTATCGTGGAGGATTATCAAACTGCTCCTATCCTGATTTGATGATGAAATTTAGAGTCGATGAAGAAAAGATACTCCCGGACTTCATGGAATTAATTTTGCAAAGTGCGCCTGCAAGAAAATATTTTATGCGATGTGCATCAGGCACAAGTAGTACGATGGCAAAAATCACAAAATCAGTTGTTGAATCGTTAAAAATACCTGAATTTCCTTTATCTAAACAAAGAGAGATAGCCAAAATCGCGAGAACATGGCACAACGCCATCGAAAAAACCGAGTCTTTAATTGCCGCTAAAGAAAATCAGTTTGAGTGGCTAAAATATAAAATTCTAAAAAATGTTGAACAACACGCTGATACAAAAAGAGTTCGGCTAGGTGAATTATTAAAGTACGAACAACCAACTAAATATATTGTTAAGTCTACAAATTATATTAATAATGGACACACTCCTGTTTTAACAGCAAATAAATCATTTATTCTCGGCTATACAAATGAAAAAGAAAATATTTTCAATAAATGCCCTGCAATAATTTTTGATGACTTTACAACTGCCAGCAAATATGTCGACTTTCATTTTAAAGTTAAATCGTCAGCAATGAAGATTCTATTATCTAAGAATGATAAAGTCGACATGCGCTATGTCTATACGGCAATGAGCCTTACGAAACTTCCATTAGGAGGACACAAGCGTTATTGGATTTCAGAATATCAATTTTTAGATATCCCTTTACCCACATTAGAAATCCAAAAAGAAATGTCGACTTCACTAGAATCCGCCCAAAAAGAAGTGAAGTTACTCAAAAAAACCCTAGCAAAATATCGTCTACAAAAACGCGGACTAATGCAAAAGTTGCTAACCGGTGAATGGCAAGTTAAGGCTAGCCCCTTAACCATCAAGGAAAAACGTAAGGAGACCAACGCATGAGCACACCACCTGTTAATTACAGCATGCATTCCGACTCTGACAGCTTTGAATTTAACGAAAAGTACCTATCGCAGATCCCGGCACTTCAACAACTAATTAATTTAGGTTACCAATACTTAACGCCAGAACAAGCATTGAGTGAGCGAGCTGGTCGCACATCCAATGTTATTTTGGAAAACATTCTTCGAAAACAATTAAAAAAAATAAACCGCATCAACTATAAAAGTGGTGAGTATCTATTTAGTGAAGAAAACATACAATCAGCCATCCAAAAATTAAAAAACATTAACTACGATGGTCTGCAAAAAACCAATGAAACAATCTACGACTTGATCACTTTGGGTTCAGCCATGGAACAAACTATTGAGGGTGATTCGAAAAGTTTTACCCTCAATTATATTGATTGGAAAAACCCATCAAATAATAGTTTTCATGTGGTGGCGGAATTCTCGGTAGAGCGCGCACGCAGTACCGAAACCGTCAGACCCGATATTGTTTTATTTGTGAATGGCATTCCGTTGAGTGTGATTGAGTGTAAGTCACCAAAAATTGATGTTGAACAAGCCATTTCACAAAACATTAGAAACCAGGGTGACGACTATATCCCTCGCCTGTTCACTTTTGTTCAGCAAGTTTTAGCGGTGAATAAAAATGCAGCTCAATACGCAACCGCCGGTACACACAAAAAGTTCTGGGCGATTTGGAAGGAACAGCCGAAAGAGCAAAAAGACAAAGAACTTGAAGTTGATAAATGTATTAATAAGTCGCTTAGTGATGCGGATAAAGATGCTTTGTTTTCAGGAGAGTTGGCCATTGCGCGACCATTTTTCGATGAACTGGAAAATGAAGGCAAACGTTTAGTGACCGAGCAAGATCGATCTATTTTTAGCCTTTGTAGACCTGAGCGCTTATTAGACATCGTTTATCGATTTACGCTTTTTGATGCTGGGATTAAAAAAGTTGCCCGTTACCAACAGTATTTCGTGATTAAATCCACAATTGATCGAATCAAAAAAAGCAGCTCAGGCTCTTCGTCGGCTGAAGGCTCCGCGCCTCGCCAAGGCGGTGTCATTTGGCATACCCAAGGCTCAGGCAAATCACTCTCCATGGTAATGCTCACCAGAGCCATGGCATTAGATCCTCAGTTGATCAATCCCAGAATCATTTTAGTGACCGATAGAGATGATTTAGATAAGCAGTTAGGAAATACCTTTGCGGCCTGCGGTTTAAGTCGTGAGCGCGCAACATCTGGCCGTAATCTGGTTAAACATCTTAAAAACAAAGTTGGTCTGATCACCACACTGATCCATAAATTTGAAAAGGGTTGGGTTGCTGAGAAATACGTGGATGAATCGCAAGATATCTTTGTATTAGTTGACGAAAGCCACCGAACCAATTTTGGATCGTTGGCGGCTCGAATGCGCCAAATGTTGCCTAACGCCTGTTTTTTAGGCTTTACAGGAACACCGCTACTTAAAAAAGAAAAGAACAACTTTGCAAAGTTCGGCGGTTTAATTGAACCACATTACACCATAAAACAAGCTGTTTCTGACAAGGCGGTGTTGCCACTATTGTACGAAGGTAGACACGTTGAAATGGAACAGAATCAATCTGCAATCGATCTGTGGTTTGAGCGTCATACAGTGGATCTAAACAAAGATCAGAAAGCCGATCTCAAAAAGAAGTACGCCCGCGCGGAAATGTTGAATAAAGCCGATCAGGTTATCTATATGCGCGCTTTCGATATCAGTGAACATTTTCGAGCTAACTGGCAAGGTACTGGTTTTAAAGCACAACTTGTAGCCCCAGGGAAACCGGCAGCACTTAAATATCAAAAGTTTTTAGATGAAATTGGTGCTGTGACATCTGAAGTGGTCATCTCAGAACCAGACACTCGTGAGGGGCATGAAGAAGTTGACGAAGGTCCGTCAGATGAAGTCGGCAAGTTCTGGCAAAAAATGATGAAACGCTTTGGTTCCGAAGAGGAATATACCAAACAAGTTATTAATCAATTTAAACACGGTGACGACCCTGAAATTTTGATAGTTGTGAGTAAACTGTTGACGGGATTTGATGCGCCACGTAATACGGTTTTATATCTTTGTCGAACGCTTGCAGAGCACACTTTATTGCAGGCAATCGCCCGTGTTAATCGTTTATATGAAGGCAAAGAATTTGGCTATATCGTCGATTATGCCAGCGTGCTCGGAGAGCTAGATAAAGCACTCACCATGTATGAAGCATTCGAGGGTTTCGATGAAGAAGACCTAGCAGGATCTCTTACTTCGATAAATGAAGAGATCTTCAAATTACCTCAACGGTATTCCGATTTGTGGGATTTATTTAAGGAAGTAAAGAACTCTAAAGATGAAGAAGCTTATGAAGTTCTTTTAGCTGATGATGAACTTCGCGAAGAGTTTTATGAGTCTTTATCGGCATTCAGCAAAACACTCGCGATAGCGCTCTCGTCTGAACAATTCATAATGGGTACAGACGAAAACAAGTTAAGAAGTTATAAAAATGATTTGAGGCGTTTTCAAAACTTGAAAGCCGCAGTTAAGCTACGATATGCAGAAGCTATCGAGTATCGTGATTACGAGCCAAAAATCAAAAAACTATTAGACACACATATTCTGGCCAATGAAGTCACTCAACTCAACGAACCAGTCAATATTTTTGATGACAAAATGTTCAACATGGTTAAAGAAGAGCAAGGGGTTTATCAAACTAAAACAACGGCCTCTAATGCAGATACAATTGCCCATTCGACCAAACGCAGTATCTCGGAGAATATGGATGAAGACCCTGCATTCTATGAGAAGTTTTCAAAGCTTATTCAAGCAGCAATTGATGACTTTAAAGCCAAGAGAATTTCTGATCTCGAATACTTAAATCGTGTCATTGATATTCGTAACAAGGTTACAACAAAGCAACACGAAGATGTTCCAGACAACATACGAGATAACGATGAAGCTTGCGCATATTTTGGATTAGTTAAGCCTTATTTTGCACAAAGTGATTTAAATGTCGCGCAAGTTGACTCAATAGCATCTGAAACATCGCTTGCCATTCAAGAAATTATCGCTAAACATTGGAAGGTCGATTTTTGGGGCGACTCAGACGTTCAAAAAGCGGCCATGAACGATATCGATGACTTTCTTTATGACGAAGTCAATGAAGGATACGGGTTATCTTTAAGCTTGGAAGAAATGGACGAAGTTATTGAACGAACGATGCAAGTTTCCCAATCTAGAACAAGGCACAGGAGAGACTATTGATGTCGGTGACAAGGCATTCTATTAACTATGGTGGCAGTGAAATATTCTATCAGTTAAGACTATCGAATCGGAAGTCACTTGAAATATCAGTATATCCAGACAAGTCGATATTCGTTAAAGCTCCAGATAAAACACCACTAAATATCGTTGAAGAAAGGGTCAGAAAACGTGCTCGCTGGATCAAGCGCCAGGTCAGATATTTCGGTCAATTTGATCCTAGAACTCCTACAAGAAAATTAGTTAGTGGAGAGAGCCACCTCTACTTAGGAAAAAAATATCGCCTTAGAATTGAAGGTGGTGAGGATGAAGCTGAAAGCGTACGATTAAAGAATGGTTTTATCACCATAGTATCAAAAGAATTAGAGTTCAAAAATATCGAGAAATTAATCAACGACTGGTATCGAGCCAAAGCAGAAAACTATATTACAAAAACCTTTATCGACTGTTGGACTAGTTTTCGAAGAAAGGAACTTGATAAGCCTACAATCAGAATAATAAAACTAAAAAAACGCTGGGGTAGTCTTTCTAAAGGTGGAACATTATCAATTAATGTCGATCTTATTAAGGCTCCTAAAGAGTGTATAGAGTATGTAATTATTCATGAGCTTTGTCATTTAGTACACCATGATCACTCAACAGAATTTTTTAACCTTTTGGAGCAGTCGTTACCAGATTGGGTTAAACGAAAACATAAGCTCGAAATGGCTTTAGTTTGATGTTTTTCAACTTGACAAATCGACGATCTGGCAACGACAAGCCGTCAAGCCATCATTCACTGAACCAAGTCACAACTTAAACACATAAAAAACATAAGTCCTCTACCCTAAAGTTTTTGGGCTCAAACTTCACAAACAAGTTATTCCGTTATACCTACTTAGGTAAAAAAAGTAGCTTTAGAAATGACCAGTCTATTCTTGAGAAGCATATCTGCCCAGTTTGGGGAGAAAAGCGTTTGACGGAAGTATATCAACACAAGGTGCAAAAATTCCTGGATAAGATTGGCGATTGCTTAAAGCCTGCCAGTTTGCATCTACATATCTCACGTAACAGGTAGGCTTTACAGCCAGAATTATTAAAATCTCGGAAAGTCGAGAAAGTAAAATGGTGGGCCCTCCCCGACTTGAACGGGGGACCTGCCGATTATGAGTCGGATGCTCTAACCAACTGAGCTAAGGGCCCTATTTAGATAGGATTTTTTACACTTAACCACTGAATCAGCTAAGCGGAACGAGAGTTTACGGAAAAACGCTCTCCCAATCAATAGCCCAAGCGCTAAAATCTGTCAGTTTAGCTGATAATATTTTAATATTAGTATCTAATGCAAATATCTAAATAAATTCCCGATATTCATCTAAACTAATACATATTCGCACCTCTTCACACCTCTTACTTACATGGCAGATCCAGATAAAGAAATCGCGAAATTAATCAATCAATATAAATCTAAGCCTTTGTTACCGCTCGAATTACCAGTCATTATTAAACGCTTAAAAAGGAAAAACGCTTCTGTTCTCGATTTTCAGAACCAATACAGTCGAGACCCGCTTCTTTGTAGCTATTTAATCGATCTCGCCTGGCGCAAAACCAAAAATAGAGTAAACCACCCTTTTGCCGCCGATCACGCTATGAACACTGTCGGCATTGATGGAGCCAACCAATTTCTTTCCCGTCTTTCACTCGACTTAAACAGTGATACCCTCGAAAAACAGACCGAATTTCATAATGAACTTAAATTTGTCATGAGTAGCAGCCTGTTGGCTGCAGAGCTGGCGAAAAATCTGAGCAATAATCAACATAAATCTAATATTTTATATTGGGCTAGCATGGCGCACCAATTTCCTGATTTATTACTATGGTATTTAAAACCAAAAATTATGTGGCGAATACAATATCGTCAAATTAAACTACCTAAAAAGCTCACCGTTTTTGAACAGGCAAAACTAGGCTTTGAACTCAATCAATGGCGTCAAGTGGTTGCCAAAGAGTGGCATATGAGTGAAACCAATCAGATCACTTATACAAAAATAATCCCGTATAGACGAAAACAATTACTCGAATATATGCGTAACGGATATAGTGACAACACCCCAGTATTAAAAAATTGGTACGCAACTGATAGCTGGCAAATTCTAACCGCTAACTGGCTCTCCCGATCGATCCTTGCACCTTGGTTGAGAAATTCGTATCGGCATTATTTTTTTATCGCTAAACAAGCGTTTTCGCTAAGTGATAAAAAATTGAATCACTGCATTGTGAATTCAATCAGAAATACGAGCCTACGCCTAAAAGGAAGCCAGCTTTTTGTTCCGGCGAATTTATTTTTGTTCCAAAACATTAAAACTAACTACCCGAAATGGCTGAATGCGACAGCAAAACTACCGGCAAAGTCAGATTTTAAATTTATTAAGAAAACAGAGCAATTGAAACAAGTGTCTGATGATCTGGTCGTTCATAACTTTATACGCGAACTCAAACAAACACCCTCGAAATTCGCGAATAAAAATAAAATTTTTTATCGATTGCTTGAGCTCAGCATAAAAAACCTGGGGTTTTCCAGGGCATGCTTATTAACTCCGGACTGGAATAATCAGCAAGTTGCTACAAGCTTATGTCAACACCAAAAGGGGTGCCAAAAAATAAAATTTAGTTTCAACTTTCAACAAAAAACCCCTTTATCAAAGTTTCTTGTGGAGCAAGGTTTCTTGCTTTTCGATATAAAAAAACATTCAAAAATTTGGCATAAATTACCAAAAGAAATAGTTCAACAACAAGTCAAAAATTTTATTTTTTATTCTATAAAACCAGGTTCTAAAGTAGAAGCTCTGATATATCTTGATTTAAAAGGCAAATCCCTGCCAAGTGAAGATAGGATAAAACTCACCAAACTATTACTTAGAGCCACCAACGATTTTCTAAAAAAACACCACTAAATCATCTGAAATTAAAGTCGCAAAATAATACTTAAGGATACGTTGCAACTAATTTCTTGAGTTTATTCGTGGTACTCAATTTCTTGACGACCAAAAATCAATCTTTTCAATCCTATAATTTGTCTGTCAAACCATAATTTAAAATCTTCTAAAATCATATATAAAGCGGGGATCAAAAACAGCGTAATTACTGTGGCAAACATTATGCCGAATCCAATTGATATTGCCATTGGAATAACAAACTGTGCTTGCAAACTGGTTTCAAGATAAATCGGTAAAACACCAAAAAATGTAGTGAGTGACGTGAGTAAAATAGCTCTAAAGCGTTTTGTTCCAGATTGAACAACCGCATCAACCACTCTTTTACCTTGCGCTCTGGCTTTATTGATAAAGTCAACCATAATTAGACTATCATTAACCACCACACCAGTCAGCGCAATCAAACCATACATCGACAGCATATTGAGAGACTTTGCCAATAAGAAATGCCCAATAATTGCCCCAATAAAACCAAAAGGAATGACTGACATTATAACCAAAGGCTGTAGGTAAGAACGGGTTGGGATCGCGATCAAAACATAAATAAATGCAATTGCTCCCAAAAAAGCCCATTTAAGTTGACTCAAAAAGTCTCTTTGATCTTTACTGGCTCCTTCAATTCCAGACTTGACACTGGGATAATTGACTAATATTTTTGGAATTTCGGTTTCATTGATTTCTGTGATCACTTTTCTGGATTCCACCTTAACAGGATCAATATCTGCTGATATCGTGATCGAACGATTTTGATTCACTCGAGTGATACTCGTAAAACCAGTCCCGATTTCCACATCTGCCACTTGATAAAAAGGCACTTCTTCTCCATTTGGGGTTCTAATCCACATATTTTCTAAATCAGAAATTGAACGTCTCTCGGCTTCGGGGTAACGCACCATGACTTTTAACTCATCTTTGCCGCGCTGAATACGCTGTGCTTCCTCTCCGTAGAAAGCTTGCCTTACCTGACGCCCCAAATTGGTCAAAGTCAATCCTAGCACTTCAGCTTCCGGTTTGATTTTCAATTGGATCTCTTGACTACCGTTACTAAACGAATTACGAATATCGAAAACACCATCGTATTCCGCAAGTTTTTCTTCTAGATCTCTAGAAGCGGCATTAAGTTCATCGTTATTAGAACCAATAAGTTGAAATTCTAATGCCGCACCTCCGCCAGCATTAGTCCCGGCAAAAAACCTTAACTCCTTAGCGCCTGGTATTTCACCAACTTTTTCTCGCCAAAGTTTTTCAACTTCGAATGATGAAACTTCTCTTTGTTCCGGTTTGGTTAATTCAAGTAAAAACCCACCGCCAGTGTCTCCTTGAGTGAATAACATGGTATGTTGTATAACTGATGTGCCATTGGGTTGAATATTTTCCTCTCCCATTAAAGCTGCCGCTTGCATAATTTTATCTAGAGCAGCATTTCTTTCAGCAACGGAAGAACCATCAACCATAGTTAAATTCCCTTGAATAAAGTCACTCGGAATATTGGGAAACACCTCGACTTTAACCAAACTACTGGCTATCAAACCAAAAGATAGAAACAGAACAGCGATAAATATTGCCATCGTGTTATAGCGTTTGGTAACCGCCTTTTCAACCATTGGTTTATACTTATCCTGAATAATATGATCGAGCCACGTTTTAAATCTCGCTTGAATTTTTTCAAGCCGATTGGCGTTATTTGGATCATAAGGTTGATATTTCATATGAGCTAAATGCGCAGGTAGGATCCACTTTGATTCGATTAGAGAAAATACCAAACACGCACTTACCACAATGGCGATTGCTCTAAAAAATGCAGCAAAGCTGGCGTCGATCATTAACAACGGAGTGAAAGCAGCGATGGTGGTCAATACTCCGAATGTTGCCGGTACTGAAACTCGATGAGTTCCAATAATAACATTTTCGGTTGTGTGACCTTCTTTTTGGATTTCGGAATAAATACTTTCTCCGATAACAATTGCGTCATCAACCACGATCCCGAGTACCATTATAAAAGCAAACAAACTAAGTAAATTAATCGATACCGACCAATCACCTAACAAAGGCATCACTATAAATGCACCGAGAAAACAAACAGGAATTCCCATCATTACCCAAAAAGCAATCCGAATTCTTAAAAATAAAGCTAAAATAAAGAAAACTAAAATTGCTCCCATGAGCATATTGCTGATCATCATATCTAAGCGAGCATTTAGATAAAAAGATGAATCGCCCCACACGCCTAACTTAACACCTTCTGGTACAGTTTTTTGTTTTTTCTCGACATAAGATTTCACCGCTGCAGCGATTTCTAAGTCATTTTGATCACCTGTCGATTTTACTCGTACGCTTGACGTTGATTCACCATCAAAACGTGCAAATCCTTCTCCTTCGACAAAACCATCAACAACATTTGCAACGTCTCTCAGTAATAATCGAGTGCCATCGGGGTTGGTTCGAAGAATCAAGTTACCGTATTCTTCTCCGGTATAGGCTTGCCCTTTAGTGCGCAATAAAATATCGCCACCTTCTGTTTTAATCGATCCTCCTGGTAAATCAATCGAAGAATTTCTAACCGCTCTTGAAATTTCATCAAAGGTTAAGTTATATTTTTTTAATTTAAATTCAGAAACTTCAATACTGATTTCATAATCTCGACTACCAACCACTTCCGCGATGTTGACTTCCGGAAGCGCCATAATTTCATCCCGTACTTGTTGCGCTAGTACTTGCCTATTTTTCCTGTCCATACTTCCATAAACCGATACCCACAACACATCTCCTTGGAATTCAACTTTGCTAATAATGGGCTTTTCAGTTTGACTAGGAAAGGTGGTGATCGCGTCAACTTGCATTTGAACTTCATCAAGTTTCTCTGACATTGAATAACCGGATTGCAATTCTAAACTGACTCTTCCTTGTCCTTCAAACGCGAACGAAGTCATGCGTTTAATACCTTCAATATTCTCGAGCGACTCTTCAATCTTTAAAATCACCGACTTTTCGACTTCTTCTGGAGCGGCTCCCAAGTGTGGAACCACAATCGAAATGGTGTTCGGATTAAACTCCGGAAACATTTTCTTATTAATCGTTGAATAGGAGAAAAATCCAGCCGCAAATATACCGAACATTAGCAAATTTGCGGCAACTGAATTCCGAGCGAACCACGCGATGACCCCCGTTAATTTTTCCTGAACCATTACAGCTTGCCTCCCTCTTTCACAGACGGAGCTTCGTCTTTTGGTTTTTCTAATGTGTTATCAATCTCTTCACTGTTTTCTTTGTTTAAATCCGGTGTTCCTTTTGCTGCCATTCTCGTTTCGCTTTCTTGAGAACCATCAGCTTCGAGTGGTTTTACCGTGCCATCGGGAATATCCTCCAGAGAAGTTTCAGGATCACCCTTTAATCGAAGAGACATACCGTTGACCGCCGTGGTTAACTTGGTCAAGACGACCTTTTGACCATCTTCAAGCCCTGCCGAAATATAAATATTTTCTGCATCGCTTCTTATTATTTCAACCGCAGCGACATTTAATTTTCTATTTTCATCTATAAGGTAGATATCATTCGCTCCCCTTACTGCCTTACGCGGGATCGTAATCACATCGGAGGTTTCGACCCCGAAGATTTTAGCCTTAACGAAAGTCCCAATTCTTATTGGTTCGACGCTACCGTTTTCAAACAAAAGTCCATAAGGATCAGTGATTTGTGCCACCACATAATTGACTCGGCTGGTTGCATCCACAACACCTTCAGAACGAGAAATAAAAGTTGACCACTTTTTAATTTTTCCTGCCTGAAAAGTGGATAACTCAACTTGGCTCCCCAATTGATCTGTTTTACCCATTGCTGGAATATCGATATAGGCTAAATCTTGCTCTTTAATTGGCAACCTGATTTCTGCATAGTCCACAGCAAAGGTGATGGCTAGTTGAGAGCCAGTTGAAACATATTGCCCGATGTCGACAATTTTTGCTTTTAACATCGCATCGTAAGGAGCGACAATTTTTGTCCTTTGTAATTTTATTTCGGCGCTTTTTACATCAGCTTGTGCAGCTTTTACATCGGCCTGAGCTTGTTGAAGCTGTGGTTTTCGTAACGCTAAGATCGGCGCGTTTTGTTTAGAACGACCAGTTAAACTCCATTCTTTTTCCGCTTGCTTACCTCGAGCGCGTTCTTCCACCAATTTGGCATTGGTTCCATCGAGTCTAGCTTGAGCCTGCAATAATGCGACCTCATAACTGATCGGATCAATTTCTAATAACTGTTCGCCTTTTTTAAAAAAACCACCGACAACGAATTTATCGGAGACCTTTTTTATTTGTCCAGAGACTTCTGAGACCAAAGTAGTCTCTGTTCTCGGAGAAATACTTCCCTGAGACTCGATTTCAAAAATGACCCTTCCCCGGGATACTTCAATTGCATCAACCAAGGGTGCTTTATTCACTATTTCTTTTTTTTGAGGTTTAGGCGCAAGCACTCCCATAATAATAAAGACCAGGAGTCCCGCTACAATGATCCCTGCGGGGATCAGTATTCTCTTCATTCGTGACGGCTTGTTTTCGACGGTTGGATCTATTTCGTTAGCTGATGAGTTCATAAGCAACTGCTCTTCCATTTTTGTTCATTTATTCAATTTTAGGGTCAAAATTTCTGTGCCGTATTTGCGTATAATTGTCTTTTGAAAAATATGTTCAGCACTGAATAGTTCTACACTGTAACAATTCAAACGAGCGAGCAACGCGAATATTTTGACCTATAACAGCAAAAATGTATTGATATAAAGTGTAAATAGTATTTTGGATTGTTACATTTGATGTCAGTTTAATCGAAGATCTAAAAAGTATCGCCAACAATTGAAATAATTTATTATCGGCTCTCTGTCAAAGAAAGCGGGGCAGCTAATTATCTCTCTTCTTTTACAATTTGATATTGCGTTCCACAGTAGGGACAGCTTGAGCCTTTTTCATCGGTCAGCTCAATATAAACTCTAGGGTGCATATCCCAAGCTGGTGTGCCTTTTTGAGGGCAACTTACAGGTAAAGATCTCTTACTCACTTGGATAATTTTTTGTGTTGATGTCATGGGGGGTTCCCTTTCTAGCCAGAATGGTTGAATCGGCTTATTTTAGCTCGCATTTCTTAATATTGAAACCTCAAAGAGCACTAAAAGACACTTCTGATCACTTTAATTGGGAATACCTTTATTTGTTAATAGTTTAAATGGAAAGTGCATTGAGCCAGTAGTGTCTTAAGTTAGTGGTGTCTTACAGTTAGTAGCGCCTTAAGTTCGTATTGTTTTAAGTTGGTAATGTCAATAAGTGGAAAAGTCTTACGGTTGACGGCAAGATTATCCGAACTATACGCACCAAAAACGCTCACCAAATCAACACTGCACAAGATTAGTGCTTATTTTAGACAAAATAAACTGGTAATTCCTAAAAACAACCACTGATCAACCGCTGATGTAGCTGGCACACTATTTGATCTAGCTCAATAATAATTAAATAAAGCGCTGGAACATATATCTTGTATTGGCTAACCACAATAGTAAGACCTTTTAAACTGAATCACGTTTATGACAAATTGATAGATGAAGGCATCGGTGGAATGACGATTACCGAGATAAAAGGTTTAGGGAGACAAAGAGGTAATACTGAAATATATCGTGGTCAGACGTACGCAAACGATTTTATTCCAAAAATTAAAATTGAAGTTGCGGTCAGTGAAGACTCGCTTGATCGGATCATTGATGCGATCGTCGGTGTTTCTCGAACAGGAAAACCCGGAGATGGCAAGATTTTCGTCTCCAAGATCCAGCAAGCTCATCGCATTAGAACCAACGAAATGAATCTTGATGCTCTGTAAAATTGTTAAGAGACCCGGTGAATGCTCAGGCAAATACGACTTACCAACTAGGCGATAACAAAAAGAGAAACAATAATGTCCAATGAAGTTTTAGTACTTGAACACAATTACCTATTAAATACCCTATTTTTACTTTTTTCAGGTGCATTGGTCATGTGGATGGCGGCTGGATTCTCGATGCTGGAAGCGGGTCTAGTCAGAAGTAAAAACACCACGGAGATCTTAACGAAAAACATTCTTCTCTATGCTTTAGCCTGCATAGCCTACCAAATAATCGGCTTCGATATTATGTATCAGAATAACCCGACAGCAGATTGGCTACCCAGCTTCGGATTTGGTATTGACGCCACGGCAGTCGATGCAAAACAACCGAAAGAAGTCGACTTTTTCTTTCAAGTTGTTTTTGTGGCGACTGCTATGTCGATTGTTTCTGGCGCAGTCGCCGAGCGCATGAAGCTATCTGCTTTTCTTATTTTTGCGATCTTTATGACCGCTATAATTTATCCGGTTGAAGGATACTGGACTTGGGGAGCCGGTTTTCTGGGGGCAAAAATTGAAGACGGGGGCTTGGGTTTTAGCGATTTTGCTGGCTCCGGTATTGTCCATCTAGCTGGAGCGACAGCCGCTTTTGCTGGCGTTCTATTATTAGGTTCCAGAAAAGGGAGATATTCGAGCAAAGGTGTGAAAGCCATGCCTGGAGCGAACATGCCATTAGTCGCATTAGGTACCTTTATTTTATGGATGGGTTGGCTGGGATTTAACGGTGGTTCGCAATTAGCACTTAATTCGATAGATGATGCCAACGCCATCGGCAAGATTTTTGTTAATACCAATGCAGCAGCTGCAGCAGGTGCTTTGATCGCTTATTTGCTTAGTTCTATCTTGTATGGAAAGGCTGATTTAACTTTAATTGTCAATGGTGCGTTAGCTGGTCTCGTTACCATCACTGCCGCGCCCGATTCACCGACTCCCATGCAAGCGGTTGTGTTCGGCGGCTTAGGTGCCACCGTTGCATTTTTCTCGATCAAGATTTTTGACAAGCTCAGAATAGATGATCCGGTTGGAGCGATATCGGTTCATGGTGTTGCAGGAATACTCGGCGTAATGCTGGTTCCTTTTACCAAAGATGTTAGTTTTTTAACACAATTTATCGGTATTGGTAGCATTGTACTGTGGGTGTTTGCATCAAGTTTCACTATTTGGTTTGCGATTAAGAAACTTTTTGGTATCCGCATTAGTGAGAAAGATGAATATGAAGGAGCTGACGCCTCAGAATGCGGGATCGATGCTTATCCGGAATTCGTCGGTGGTCCCCATTAATAACGGATTATTTCCGCTATTGCAGCCGATAAAAAAAGAGGGTTTGCTGCTAGACAATCGAAAAGGTTGAGTCTCAAGTTAAACAAATAATGACTTCAAATTTTGACAGGTTCGTTAGGTGTCGAAGCAACTCGTAGCGGTCAAGGTCTATCCTTACAAGGATCAGTCTGGTCGTTGATTTAATCGAATCAGGAGAATTAATTTATGCAACAGATTATGCCTCTAGCAAATTTAGTTTTTATGCTGTAGCTCCGGAAAACAACTTTAAAAAGCCTAAAATTAGCCAATTATGTATAACAAAACCTAAAAACGAGTAAAGTTTGGTATAATCATTGTGTATTACTCAAATTCAAGAAATAAGAGTATATTTGTTATTTATATGAATAATGGCGTCAATCATGAATTTATATTGTTCTAAAATACATTTACCAATTAAATATAACAATGTTTTTTCAGCAAAGTTTTCTTGTCAACCTAAGCAAAGGCTTCAAAGAGTTTGTGGCTTTATCTTCTTGTTCAGTTGTTTAGTAATACCCTCAATAAGCACTTCTTATGCCGAAGAAATAAATTCTGTAGATAATAACCTGAAACTTTTCGGAATAGCCGTTTACCAGGAACAGCTTAATGATATATATATCGGCGTACTTTACGCACCTGAAAATATAACAACGATCCAACAGATAACTGACCCTTCAGTAAGCAAGAGAATGAGCTTAAAATTTCTTTCGAAATATTCTGACAGAAAAATGGTAAGATTTTGGAAGCAACGCATCGCGATGAATAATTCAAAATCAAAGTGGCAACCGATAACGAAATCAATCTTGGAATTTGGAAGCCTTTTTAAACGCCCAATGCAGGTTGGTGATGAACTCAGCATTCTCTTTGAACCATCAAAAGGAACGAGTATATTCTTAAATGGCACCTCCTTTTTAACCATTACAAATATCAATTTTTATGAAATACTTTTAAACGTTTGGATTGGTAACATTCCTCCAACCAAAGCGTTCAAAACGGGTATCACCGGCAAGAATAAAAAAAGTATCAATGAACAATTAACGCAGCAGTATGAGAGTTTACAGACTGATATAGGTCGGTTCGATGAAGATAAACCCAGAGCACAAATGGTAATGCCTAAAACGGCAGAAAACACGACTACCAAAAACGCCAAACAGCCATCAGACAATACCAAAAAGAAAAAAACACAATCAAAAATTTTAGCCACAACAAAAAAACAGCAGAAAACCAAGCCAAAAGTAGAAGCAAAAGATGAATCCAACGCTAAAAAAACTGAGTTTTCTATTCCATCCGCCAGTGTACCGACTCCTCCAGTCACAACTGTAGATATTGTTAAACCAGAACTGATACTGGTCGATCTGATAGGCAACAATAATGACCTAAGCAAAAAACAAAAAAATACCACCGACAACTCTAAGTCTACTTCAGATGATTTGACAACAACAAAATTTGTAGAAGAACAACCAAAAAATGAATTTCCGTCACAAAAAATAACACAAATTTCCATTGAAAAAGAACAAATCGCAAAACTGGATCTCCCTGACAAAGAATTATCTGACTCAGATATTTATAGCGACATATATACCAAAAAATTGATTAATACCATTCGAAAAGTACAACGCTATCCTAAACAAGCCATCGACCTAGGCATAGAAGGTGATGTCATTGTTTTAATTAAAATTGATAAGAATGGTGAAGTGATCAACAAAGCTCTCACACAGCGTTCCGGATCAAGAATTATAGATCGCGCGGCACTAAAAATGATCAGCAAAGCGGAACCTTTTCCTGTTATACCAAGCGAGCTAAATCTGGAAGAGTTTGAATTTAGCGTCCCACTTAGTTTTTCTTTTACCAATTGATTCGTACATATCTTTAGCTGGTAAAATTCGTCTGATGTGCCCTGAAATTTTGTTTAATATTTTTCACTATTTCTATCAAGAACATACTTACTATTTTTAACATTTTTTGTCAAAATGCTCAAACAATATCAGTAATATATTCTTTATGAACAACTAGCTAATTATTTTTTAAGGGCTGACTAGGTAAAAAATTCCAACTCTTTATCGCAACAAGTGACGTAAATTAAAAACTAACAAATTACACTTAAGTGGAACTACTGCGCAACGGCTAACTTATTATTTTGAGATTCAATGCTCAAACGCATTAACCTAATCCGAGCATTGAATTCTCGAATAATTGCATCATACGTTGGATCTTTCCTCACATATTCAAATACCGGATCGATATCAATAACCCACACATCGACAAATCCCTCCTGGATGGCTTGCCGTAGTAAACCTAAACTTCGCAAATTATTATCAGATAGAGCCGCCAAAGCCGCTTGACAGTAACGAATAAATTGTGGACTAATACTTTGTGATTGATCCAACCGCTCTATTTCGAGCGTTACCTGATTGATGTGTGATTCGGCTCTCAAAATATTACCGGATTTTTTCCAAGCAGCCGCTAGCATCAGTTGAAGTCGAATAGTCATTTCATTTTCGAATTTCGGATTATCCATTTTTGATAATTCCAGCGCCTGCTCTAATTCCTGCGTCGCAAATTTCCAGTCATCCTTGGTTAACGCAACAAAACCACGCCACAACCGTTCATGCCAAACCTGAGTATTTTCTTGAAAAGTGGAAACCCAACGGTCTAGTTCTTCAATGTTGTTAGAGGCGAGCCATAGTTGCGCTTGAAGTTGAACTAGCTCTTCTTTGTATTTTTTATTTTTAGTTGTACCGACTTTATCCAAATTTTGTTGAGCCAAGTCAAAATGACCAAACGGGATCAATATCCTGTTTGCCCTTAATAACCACTCATTATTATTGCCACTAAGTTCGGCAATTTTTTTATACATATTATAAGCTTGATCCAGTTTACCAACTGAATAACTGACATCTCCTGCGATCGCGTAAGCGTTGGCATAATTTGGATTATTTCTAACGATAGTGTTAAAAACATTCATAGCCTGTTTATATTGTCCTGTGCGGACTAAATCGGAACCGCGATTAAATCCAACAACAGCAGCCTGAGGATCGATTTCAAACGCCTTTTTGTACAACTCCGAGCCGTCAGCCATATGTCCCTGATTTTGCAAAATACTGCCGTACCACATATAAACTTCTGCATTGGAAGGATTTAGTTCAATCGCTTTATTCAAATGCAATTTGGCTTTTTCGAGTTCTTGAGTTGCGGCTATTAGCGAGTTTTTTTTGGTATTAGCCAACTGCCAATGATATAAACCTTTGACCGCATGACCACTGGGTAAATCTTTATTTAACGATAAAGCTTTGTCTATACGAGGTTTCGCAAAAGCGAAGGCACTCTCTGTTTCTATTAGCCCATAGCTCAATTGCAAAAGATAAGTTTGAGCTAACATAGCATAAGATTCTGCATAGTTGGCATCGAGAATTAGCGCTTGATTTAAATGTTCGATCGCCTTAATAAAGTCCTCTTCACTCCGATTTCTTACATAAGCGACGCCCCTTGAATACTCTGCAAAAGCCGCTATATTTTGCGTTCCAGTATCAAATGCTTGATGTTTGCTTTTGCCTAGCAATTTTATTTCAAGCGTTTCTAGAACAGATTGCGCAATTTCATCCTGAACTTTAAATATATTGCTAATATTTTTATCCCAGGTTGATGAAAAAACATGTATATCTTCATCGGCTTTTATCAACTGTGCTGTCACACGAATGAGATCACCAGAACGTCTAACGCTCCCCTCCAAAACATATTGAACTCCTAGTTCTTTAGCAATGGTTTTTACGTTAATATTTTGATTCTTATATTGAAATGATGAAGTACGAGCAACTACTCGCAAGTTTTTATTTCTAGCCAATACATTAAGAAGTTCCTCAGATAAACCATCAGCAAAATAATCATCCTCCTGTGAGCTTCCAAAACTGGTAAAAGGCAAAACCGCAATAGTTTTCTGGTTTTCAACTGGAGTCATTAATTGCTGAACGCTTGGCAGAGACTCCGTATTTGCCTGAACTGTCTGATTGGCGCTTTTAAAATATAACAATGTCGCGCCACCTCCGAAAACTAATATGATAGAAAACTCGATTAGTCGACTCGTCATCGAACTTTTTAAACCTTGCAGTGAATCGGTACTCTCTTCCAATTGTTCCGCTTGAGAAATAAGCGTGCGTTCATTTTTTATATCTAACATCCAACCAAAAATTAAAGCAATAGGAAATCCTGAAAATGCGACTAAAACCATTGAAGACATGATCCATTCAGGATATTTTAGAACGGGCAGAAGAATGTCTGCGATTTGAATAATACCCCAACTCACCGCAGCATAAAGTGTAGCGGCTTTGAAAATTTTTCGACCTTTTACCTCTTCCCAAACACTAGACATATAAGTCTTAGCCATTTCATCTTAAAAACTAGCTAATAATACCTCATAAAACGATCAGTTTAACCAAATGGTTCGATATTCCTTTATTTTTATTGTGGCAGGTTATATGCTTACTTAAGCTTTTTTAATCCTATGGTACCGCTGACTGTCGACATTCTAATCAGACCGTCACCATCACCTGCAGTAAACTTCAATTTTTCTGAGCCAATAAAAGAACTCGTCGGTTTATCATTCGAGTATTGGTTAACAACATCACCACCAGGTCCTGTATCTAACACTATACGGCTATTGATCTCGCCACTGACGTGAAAATAACTATCACCAGAAACGCTGCTCAACTCTATTTCACCTTCCTTTTCTAAATGACCGTGTAATTTTATGTCGCCTGAAACAGACGATATCTTCGCATAATTAATAATATTTGTTTTAACTGTGATATTTGATGAAACGCCACTGACCGACATCCTTTTCGATAAAACATCCGCCTCAACATCTCCGCTAACAGTGGAAATATCGAGACTTCCTACAATGCTACTTAATTTCAAACTTCCGCTGACGCTATTGATATAGACTCTTCCACTGATCTTATTCAATTTTACATTGCCACTGACAGAACTGATCTCAACAGCTCCATTAGTGCCTGAAAAATCCAGATCCGTTGAAACACCACCAAAAAGAACTGAAATATCCATTGGCACAAAGATCTTCAAATTCGAGCCGTCACCGCTTCGAGAATGTACATTACTATCCGACAAAACGACTTTAATTAATGTCTTATTATTTTCAGTGGTAAAAACGAATTTTTCGGTGAGATCATCCAATTCACCTTTAACCGATACTTGGTTTTTATCCCAACCTTTCAGTGTAATCTTGCCTCGATTGTTATGGATCTCAATTTCACCTTGACCGGAAACATCGAGAACTTTATCAATTTTTTCTCCTGCAATAGTGGTTAGACTCAATAACGAAAACACCAAAACAAATAACTTTTTCATCTAAAATACCTCATGGTTGTTCTGTCTAAACGGTTCAATCTAAACAATTCAATTAAAATTTGTTAATCAAATCTTGTTGACCCTTTCTCAAATACTCGCATCTAATTTTGCCAATCGAGTGAGTACAGATAATTCTTGTTGATAAGTCGCTCTCAACAGTTTGGGAAACTCTGCATTATCTGGCTGTTTCTCAATCGCCATTTTTAACTGTTTCGCGGCCTGATTAATACCCATCAAATCCCTTTGTATTTCCGAAAACAGTAATTTATCAATATGGGTTTGGTTCATTGAAATCTGCGATATCAGTCCAACTTTCGCCAGTTTAAATTCTTGCTCCATAAGATCGACTTGATAATTAAGCGTCTTTTTATAATCGTCTTTTTTACTCATTTGCTGAATTTCCATTTGTGCGTACAAAATCTCAGCTTGACGTAAATGATTCCAACTAAAACCAAGCGAACCAACACTAATGACCAAACTTGCAGCGATCCCCCACCAGATCCAACTATTCGTGTTGTGATTATTTCTACCTGATTGAGAGTTAACACCTTTGATTCTAGACTCAATGCCAGACCAAAGATTGCGAGAAGGTTCTTCTTCAGTCACTAAAGAAACAATTTGTTGATTCAATATTCGTTCTTGATTGAGATCGATAGGATCATCTTTATTCATGATTTTTCCAATTAATTCAAGTTCTCTCTTAACAGTTTTCGGGCTCTAAAAAGCTGCGCCTTAGATGTTCCAACAGCTATCCCCGTCAAGGAAGCTATTTCATCATGTTTGTAGCCTTCGATATCGTGCAATACAAAAACGCCACGTGCGCCTTCAGGCAATAATCCAATCAGTTTTTCCAAATCTCTAATCTTGCCTGCGTTTGAGTTAATACCAGCATAAACATCGTCATACTCGGACATCTTCAGCCAAACCTTGGCATTTTTCATTCTTAACCGATCAATAACGATTCTTGCTGCAATCGTCTTCAGCCAGGTATAAAACTGACTTTCTGCTCTAAAACTGACTAAGTTTTGCCAGGCTTTTATAAAAGTCTCTTGAACAACATCTTCCGCTAAAGTCACTGAACCAGTCATTCGTTTAGAGAACAAATAGATCCGTCGATGATAACCAAGATAGAGTTTTTCAAATGAATCGATACAGCCGAGCGCTGCGTCTTTAATCCACATTTCGGTTTGATCGTCTTGTCGGAACTCTTGCTCTTTTGGAGTCAAATTTTAACCAATCTAACATTACTCTAATTGTTAAGACGGAAATATCGCTTATAAGGTTTATACCGATAATAAATGAAGACGCAGATGACACAAAAACCAAAAAGCCCAAAACAATATTTATCTTGGGCTTTCTAAATTCTCGTGTTTAGCAACCTTTTATTTTACACTCAACCTTTAGATAGTAACTCTCGTAAATCGATCAACCCAGCATTCGCACGACTTATGTAGTTAGCCATGACCAAAGAGTGGTTGGCCAGCCCACCAAAACCGCTACCATTTAAAATCATTGGACTCCATACCGTCTCTTGGGTCGCCTCTAATTCCCGGATTATTTGCGCAAGACTTGCTTTAGCATTCTTTTTCTCTAATACTGGTCCAAAATCCACTTGAACCGCCTTTAATAGATGGATCAATGCCCAACAAGCACCTCTGGCTTCATAAAATGTGTTATCTATCTTGAGCCAGGGCGTTTTGACCATAAAATGGCTCGCTGTTTGTGTTGATTGTGATGCTGCATCATCACCAGAAAGATCGGTGTTTAATCTATCTTGACCAACTGATGCCGATAATCGCTGAGATAAACTGCCTAAACGCTTATTAACTAATTCTAACCATGCTCTCAGATTGTCTGCTCTTGCATAAAATTGAACTTCAGGATGGTCGGCTTTAAGCAAGTCATTCTTAAAATTTACAAGTTTTTCGATAGCCTGCTTATATTTACCCTCCGCCGAAGGCAGCATCCATTTTGAATGATCATTATTAAATAATGGTTCCGCTTCTTTTAGATCGGCATTTTCAAGTGATTGAGACTGAGAACGACTTAAATCGTTTCGAAGAACTGACGCAATATCTCTCACCTGAACTAAAACACCAAATTCCCAAGACGGTATATTGTCAAGAAATACCGATGGTGGTAGAACATCATTACTCAGATAACCACCATTTTTATCTAATAACGTGTTAGCAATTTTTTCGGTGGTTGCTAGAGTCGTATAACCAACGATAAATTGTTTTTCCTGTCCTTGAGTCACATAGGCATCTGCCTCATTGATCTCAAATTGATCCGGCTCAACACTAAAGTACACGCCCAAAATATAAAAACCAAAGAGAAACAACACCACCACAAAAATAACTTTTTTAACAACGGATTTTGATGAATCCTCATCGATTAATCCAACGATATCTGCATCAGTGTCTACATCTGTCGACTCTTCATCTTTTTTGCTACGTCCAAATTTCCACATGACTTTCTCCTGCACTTTTCTACATTCAACTCTTTAAGCTAGTTGTTAACTCGCGAGCGGACATTGACTTGAATTGGTTGAGTGGCATTATTTTCGAACATTAAATTCATTTCAAACTTTTCTGGGATCGCTTGTTTTTGTAACCCCATTAACATGATATGTGTGCCACCTGGCTCGAGTTCAAGCGTTTCACCTGCTTGAATAACAACACTTGACTGATGTTTCATTTTTACTGTGTCTTGCGTTTCAATTGTTTGGTGGATCATGACATGATTAGCGATTGATGTTGATGCGCCGATCAAAATAAATGGAGAAGTTGAAGTGTTTTTTAGTTTCAGATAAACGGCAGCGGTTCGACTTACTGGGGGAACTTCAGGCATATACGCATCGATCACAATCAATTCTGAAGTATCTGATTTAGACGCACTTTCAGCGTATATTGCCGTTGTAAGAAGTTGAAAACAAACCAAACAAGCTAAGCATCTTTTGATATGCATTTATTTTCCTTCATTTAAGATAGCGATTTATAATAAGTGACTTTGAAATAACGGCGTTAAACCCACGAATCAATTTTAACAGTTATTCAGATACTTTCACCAATTAATAGTTCCAACAACCTAATAAAAAAGTGCTCCTGCAATAATATAAGCTAAAAAGATAGGTCCCGTGAAAGTGAATAGACCTACCACCGCTAAAATTCTTACTACTGTTACGTCCCAACCAAATTGTTGCGCCAAACCAGCGCACACACCCATCACTTTTGAACGGGGTTTAGGTCGAGTTCTATAATCTCGTTGGCTATAGCTCTGTTGATTATTGTCCTCTTCGTTATAAGCATATCCGCTATAACTGTAATCACCCTGTCGATAACTGCTGTGCCGACTTTTTTTATAACGTTCGTAATGACTCATGATCGATTCCTCTCACTTTTACTTATCTAAACTACGGCATCAATTCAAAGCTTGAACCTTTGAACTCTAAAACCCCTAATCCTAAACTCTAAAAACTTGAACCAAAATGCCCGCAACGCAGGCGTTTTGATCAATCGGACATTTTCGCTTAGGACGCTTTTTTCATCTTGGCTTTTAATGCAGCAAGTTCTTTGTCTAGATCTTCGTCAACCTGCAAAGAATCAATTTGCTGACTCAAACTCACATTGCGTCCTAAATCCATTGCTTCAACTTCAGCTTCCATTTGATCCATGCGCTTCTCGAAACGACCAAAACGATTAAGCGCCTCATCTATTCCACTAGTGTCCATTCGCTTACGCAGATGGATCGTTGCTTTTACCGTTTCGTGACGGGCAACAATCGTTTTACGACGTGCAATCGCTTCATTTAGCTTACTTTGCAATTTGGCAATATCATGGTCAAGTCGCTCCAGTGATGTCTCTAACGCATTAAATTCTTTACTCTGCGCTTCGATGGCTTGCTCTATTCGATGTTTTTCTTGCAACGCTTGTTTCGCTAAATCGTCTCTTCCTTTTTCCAAAGCCAATTCAGCACGCTTTTGCCAAAGCTCGATTTCAGCTTCATAGTTTTTAATCTGGCGTTCCATCTCTTTTTTGTCAGCAATAGTTTTAGCAGATTCAGTACGAACATTGAGCAAAGTGCTTTCCATTTCACTAATGATCATACGAACTAATTTTTCCGGGTTTTCGGCTTTATCCAACATCGCATTAACATTGCTATTTAAAACATCTGAAAATCGTTTAAATACACTCATGGTTTTCCTCTCTTCATTCTATGAATAATAATTTAGGAGTTAATCGTCTTTAATTAAATCCTGCAGACTGAAAACTGTTTAATTGAGATTAATAAATCGATTCAATTAATCAGATTACTTCATATAATTCATTTTTTGTGCCAACAAAACTTTGGGCAGCATAACCTGTTGTATTTTATGTATTTTTAGTACATGCAGATGATAATTTAGGTTCGACAAAGCATTCTGTTTGAGCAAAACTACTAATTTGTGGTGAGATTAACTAGGCTGGTATTGAAATCGATTCAGTTAACTAATGCCAAAGCATCGTGGATTACTTGAATGCCTGCATCTGGTTTAGTAACACTTTCACTAAGATGACGACGCCACAATTTTCCATTAGGTTGCGCATGAAAAAGACCGAGAATATGACGAGTGATATGTTGTAGTTTACCGCCTGATTTAAGGTGAGTTTCGATATAAGGAATTAATGCTTTAATCACTTGAATTCGAGATAAGCTTGATTTGTCTGAACCGAAAATCAAATTATCTGCCTCGGCTAAAACATACGGATTGTTATAGACCTCTCGACCAATCATCACTCCATCAACGTATTTAAGATGTTCGACCGTTTCATCCATCGATCGAATTCCACCATTGATAATAAATTCCAAATGCGGAAAATCCTGTTTTAATTGATAGACATTTTCATAAATAAGCGGCGGGATTTCTCTGTTTTGCTTTGGACTGAGACCGCTAAGGATCGCTTTTCTGGCATGCACGATATAACTATCACAGCCAGAGCCTGATACAATCTCGACAAACTTGTGCAACAGTTCATAAGAATCTTGATCGTCAATCCCGATCCGATGTTTTACAGTAATTGGTAGCTGAGTCACTTTTTTCATCGCTGCCAAACAGTCAGATACCAGCTCCGGTTCAGCCATTAAACAAGCCCCAATTCTCCCCGACTGAACTCTGTCAGATGGGCAGCCAATGTTTAGGTTGATCTCGTCGTAGCCATAGTCCTCGCCAATTTTGGTACATTCAGCCAAGGCTTTCGGATCGCATCCTCCGAGTTGCAAAGCTAGTGGGTGTTCTGCCAGGTCAAAAGCGAGGAGTTTATCCCGATCACCATATAAGACCGCACCTGTGGTTACCATTTCCGTGTATAACAATGTCTGGTGGGAAATCAATCGCAGAAAGTATCGTGCATGGCGATCAGTCCAATCCATCATTGGGGCTACGGATAATTTACGATTAAAGGAAATATCGTTTTTCACAAAAGTTCTCTAAGAAATAACAACTATAATATGACCAATTTATCGCGAATTATAACCCGTTGTATTTATTCACACTAGCGGCTTATTTAGGACGAGGTTCTAAAATATTCATAACAGCTTCTCGACAGATCGGTAGGTCTATATTCGTAGATAGCTGCCAGAACTGAGATCTTAAAATATATTTTAATAAATCTCAGACTCATTTCACACAAAATGCTTCTAGATGTGATTTTCATTCGTTTTTGTAAAATGCTATTATTTGACAATGAACTCAAATTATTCCTTTTGTGCAAAAGTCTTAAAAAACCCTATTTTTGAGAACGTAAAGACACAACTATGATACTGCTTATTACTTATGTTTTGGTTGCCATTATTTTCTCTTTTCTTTGTTCAATTGCGGAAGCTGTGTTGCTGAGTGTTACATCGGCTCATATTGCTGTATTGGAAAAAGAACAAAAGACAACCGGCACCATACTTAAAAATCTTAAGTCCGACATAAATAAACCACTTGCGGCGATTTTGAGTTTAAATACTATCGCTCATACCACTGGCGCGGTTGGTGCAGGCGCTCAAGCGGCGATTGTATTTGGCAACGCTTACGTTGGAGTCGCTTCAGCGGTGTTGACGCTATTAATACTTATTTTGTCAGAGATTATCCCCAAAACAATCGGTGCGAGCTATTGGCGCGAACTGGCTCCGGCGACGGCTATTGGTTTAAGGTTTCTTGTCTGGTTACTTTATCCCTTTGTCTGGATATCAGAAAAGATTACAAGGGGAATGGTTCGTGAAAGCACTTTAACGGGATTCAGTCGGGATGAGTTTTCAGCTATGGCTGAACTCAGTGCGAGGGAAGGACAAATAGCAGATGATGAATCCATTATTCTAAAAAATCTGTTACTGTTACGAGAAACCAGCATACAAAGCGTAATGACGCCCAGAACAGTGGTTTTTAGTTTATCGGATAACTTGCTGGTAGAAGAGTTTTTTCATAAATACGACCAAACTTCTTTTTCACGGATTTTAATACATAGCGGCGATCAGGAAAACATCAATGGTTATGTCATACGCCGTGATCTATTATTGGCTCAAGCGCGCGGTAATTTCAAAAATAAACTAAAAAAGTATCGTCGTGATATTGCTGCATTGCTCAACACGGTTTCTTTGTCACATGCGTTTAGTGAAATGTTACGTCAGCGAGCACACATCATGTTAGTTGTTGACGAGTACGGCACTGTAAAAGGCATTGTCACTATGGAAGATTTGTTCGAAACATTACTCGGGCTAGAAATAATAGATGAATACGATAAAACCGAAGATATGCAGCAACTGGCAAGAAAGAACTGGCAGAAAAAAGCGAGAAAGAAAGGATTTAATATAGAGCGATAGAGAGGAAATAGGTAAGCTTGATGACTTGAATAAAATGGATCCTACCGCAAAAGCCAACACGCTATCGCAAGCATTTAGGTCTGCTGTCACAAGTCCTGAAATGCAAGCAATTATATTTGATGAGGGGTAACTCGTCAGAAATAGAGGGTTCTACCCATTTTTACAAAAACGGATTCCAGAACTCACTTTACAGCCATTCAATTGCCCAGCCATAGCAAACTTTTATATGGCACAATGATACAAAAAGTGGATCAACTTAAATTAACGACTTTGCACCGCCAATATGTCCCTTATTGCTTTGATTAAACGCGATAAAAACAAGACCAAAAAATGGTTTAACCACTTTTTTAGTTCTAAGCCGTCGCTGCCATCAATAAGTTAATGTGATCGTCTATCTCGCCTTTTAAGAAATTTCTTGAAAATCTGAAATCTGATTTCAGATGACCAATAATGGGTTCAATCGCTGCTCGTCTCCGACATTGTTTGCGTTTTTATCACGCTGATATCGGTTGCCTTTTTTGAGCGCTTTTTTTGGTAAAATGCTCTCTGTACAAGGTAGTTGACGGCGTGATTCTCGGGTCAAGACATTGGCAATGGTTCGTAGTCACTTGAGTGCACGCTTGGCTTTCTTGCGTTTTTTAACATGGCGGAAATGTCTAAGCGTGAATTCTTGACTTCTTTAACAAAGGTTGGACGCTGTTTTATTCCGAAATACTTGGCAAGCTTATTCAACCAGTTAATGATCTTAATGGCAAGTTTGGCATCGGTTGGATAAGTGATGTTTTTTCTTGAACTGTGGTGTCGATATTTACCGCGTTTTCGAGTGCCACTTTACCATGTAAGCCAACACTCATTTGGATAACCCAGAGGATTATCGAAACTACCCAACCCGCCCTTATTGTTCATCACATCAATTCCTTTTGAGCCTCTCTAAAACGATGAGGAATTCCTTGTTTTTAGAGTACAGGATAGGCAATGCGATTAAAACAGAACCATCCATGATATAAATATTGTGCCGCCAGATACCCAAAAACGATTCAGTAAACCAAGCCACATTACATAAAGCATGATGACCATCACACTTCATAGATGATAACCTATAATTTCAGCCTGAAGTTGTGCTAGCCTTAGACAAATGAAGCGATATTAGCCTGACATTATAGACATAATCTTACCATTTTATTTCGATACTAAAGACTCGCACAATATGAACTTCAAATATGCATTTTTCTTTACTCTAATATTTTTTTCTACCTCAAGCTATGGAGCTTCGGGAGATGTTTTTTTTGTCGATAAAAATCATCCTTCTGCATCCGATTCAAACCCCGGCACTGAGTCACAACCCTGGCTCACCATACAAAAAGCAGCGGACACCTTAACCGCGGGTGAGACTGTATATGTCAAAGAAGGGGTATACACCGAGCACACTGCTGGCAACGGCCAATATGGTGGTATAATCCCTAAAAACTCAGGAGCACTGAACGCGCCAATCACATACCAGACATATTCTGGTGACTCCGTCGTAATCGACCAAAACGACTCAAGCCCAGGATTTTATCTGCAGTCAAAAAACCATATAATAATTAAAGGCTTCGAAATCCGAAACGCGTACTCTGGGGGCATCCGATTAGCAAACCAATCTGTCCCTCGTAATTCTTTCATCACCATAGAAGAAAATTATATTCACAATATCACTGGCCCGTGGGGGCACAACGTAGGAGGGGTTCGACTGGATTCCTGCGATAGATGCGTAGTTAGGAACAACACTATCCACGACGTAAGCATTACAACTGACCCGCAAACTAACAGTGCCGGCATACACTCCTACCGTATGAGCAATGCAACTATTGAAAATAATACGATATGGAACTCATATAATGGTATATTTTTTAAACAAGCACAATTTGATGGCGAGCCAGGCGGAACAATTAGAAGGAACATTTTTCACAACATTAGTGAAGGTATTAGGCTTACACCACAAGGTTCAAATTTTCCAGGGCACCAGGAAATACACATAAAGGAAAATATTTTTTATAAGTTTTCGCGCGGTATTAAAGTGCGTGTTTCTGAAACTAGTACTCAAAGTAGTGGGCTTTATATTAGCAATAATACATTCGCTGATGGAGTGCCATACTCAGGAACACCCACCCCTGAGTGCTTAGTTCTCAATGGGTATACGAATACACAGATATGGAATAATATTTGTGTTGCCGAAATACCCATTGAGTTATACCACATTGCCCCTCCGTTCAATTTTACCGGTGATGTAACCTACATGGATTTTAATCTATATCATTCATATACAAGCTTTAGAATAGACCGGTATGGTCGGTTTCAAACTCCAGTCATCCCATACCTCCAATTTAGTAGTATTGATGAGTGGAGAACCAATGCAACTGCGAGTGCCACTATGGTTTCACCGCCTGATATAAATTCAATTACGAGCCCCCCTCTCTTTATGGATCCAATAAATCGAAACTATAAGCTGCAAACTGACTCACAAGCAAAAAGTAGAGGAAGAAATGGTGAAGATATAGGCGCGTATAGCAGCAGTACCATATTTATAGGCGCGTCAAACAGCTTCTCGGATGCGCCGAAACGACCCTCTTCACCTTCATTATTAATGGTTAATTAGTCACCTCTGAATAGACCTTTACTACTGATAACCAAAAATAAGCGTGCTAAAAGGCATGATCATATCGACCGGATAAGTTACGATACCAGCACGATTTCCGTCGAGATGGTAGGTCGTTCCTGGAGTCCTACAGGGGTCATTCCGCTACGACTCCTTTGTTCAAATTCTTTTCGTTCTTTATTCGATAAAATAATTGGGACAAGAGCACCTATGGCGAGAAGTTTCCGGTAGCGGCGATACTAGAATTATACTTTATTTGAATAATTTATTCGTTACACTAGCTTCTATACCCATCCCACCTCAAGCGACTCTAAAATGCGAGACGACTAATTGGTTGTCAATTAATACCTGTCAAGTATACTCACACTATATTAACTTATTTTATGCAGCCCTAATTAGGGTTAACTTACATAGGATCAAGAATATGTCTCGCGCATCAATCTCAACCGGAAATGTCACTTTTAACTTTAAAAAAGCTGAAGATAGTTCAGAGTCAACGAGTTCTGGCGATAATGAAGCCTGTCATATGGTCATTATGGCGGATTTTAGTGGTCGCGATCATCGGAGATTGAATGATTTCTCCTCAATTAAACAACGAAAAATCATCAAGGTCGATCGCGACAACTTTGATGAAGTCTTTGCAAAACTGGATGTGCAGTGCGCCTTGCCTATCGCCGATGAACCGATCTGTTTTGCTGAATTGGATGATATGCACCCAGATTTTATTTACGAGCGAGTGCCTTTATTCGATCACTTGCGCGCATTGAAGCGAAAATTAAAATCTCAAGCAACCTTCGATGCCGCAGCAGCAGAAATCTTTAAATGGTATGAACCGTCAGAATCAGTGCGAAATGAGGACAATATAGACAAAGACTCAGACGATACTCAGAAACAGGATGTTAGTCTAGACGGTCTATTTGAGGGAGAACTTCTAGATAATATTTTGTCTGATCCAAATTCTTCGTCCTCTACAGCATTTAATATTCAGGCATTGATTAAGGATGTCATTGCGCCGTACGTATCGCCAAAAACCGATCCTAGGCAAAAAGAGCTTCTGCAAACTGTGGACGATGCAACTAGCGACTTAATGCGAAAAATCATGCATCATAAACAGTTCCAAAATATTGAATCTGCGTGGCGCAGTTTAGACCGACTCGTACGACGCGCAGAAACCGATCAGCAACTCAAACTGTTTATTGTTGATATCAGCCAGCAAGAACTCATTCTAGATGCCATTGCCAACGACAGCTTTGAGCAGTCGAATCTTTACAAATTGCTAGTAGCGAATAGAGCCTCAAGCGGCTCAATACCGTTTAGTGTGATGATGCATGACGCTTCTTTCGGTCATAGTGTTGAAGATATTGTTGGGCTAGATAACTTTAGTTCAATAGCATCATCTTGTGGCGCAATAGCAATCGCCGCTGGCACAGAAAAACTAGCAGGTTGTGAAAGTTTAGCTCAAACACCAGATAGCGATGATTGGAGTTTTAAGCAAGATCCCGATATTGCAGAAGTATGGCAAGCGTTAAGATCCACACCGCAAGCAAACAGTTTGATACTGACTGCTCCGCGTTACTTGTGCAGAATGCCATACGGTAAAAAAAGCGCACGTATTGAAAGTTTTGATTTTGAAGAGCTGCCGACAAAAGATCGACATGGTTATTATTTATGGAGTAGTGGTGCTTGGTTAGTTACTTTAATGCTTGCGCAAAATTATTCCGTCGCTGGTAATATGCAAACAATGACTGTAGAAGAAATAGATAAACTTCCACTACATATTTATTACGAAGATGATGAATCGTTAGTCACTCCCTGCGCTGAAACAGACATGCTAGATTCGGCGGCATCTGCACTTCAAAACACAGGGTTAACCACCATACGATCGATCTTAAACAAAGACGCTGTGGTTATTCCAGAATTGATGTCGATTAAAAAATAACTCAGTTGTATTTACTCTGTATCCAAAATTTTGTTGACTACCTCTGAATCCGAGCCTAATTTTCGTGCACTGGTCGCCCATCGAATGGCTTCTTCATTATTTGCCAATTTGTCGTGAAGTTCAGCCAGATTGGCCTGATAAATTGAGCTCTCTGGGTCTTCAGAGACCGCTGCTTTGAATGCTTCAAGCGCTTCTTGCCAACGCTTTAGCTCATCAAACGCACAGCCTTTAAGGTTAAGTAGTTTTGCTCTACCCTGGCGTGGAACGGGGCTATGAACGACGCCTGGTAATTGTAGACTTTCTTCAATCTTTTCCAAACAAGCATCAATTGATTCCATTAACCAGACGAGTCTGCCGTCGAGAAATAAAAACTCTCCGTTATAAGGATCATACGTTAGTAGCGTGTCTGTTATTACTCGAGCTTCGATATACTCTTGATTTTTTACGTGTCCCCAAGCACGATTAGCCAATTCATATTCCAGTACACGCTTAGCATATTTTACGTCATTTTTGTCGAAGACTTTTTCTCCCGTGTTTACCATTGCATTGGCTAATTTAGCAGCAGGGGGAATTTGTTTCCCAACTTCCAGTAGCCAACTTATTACACCACGAAGCATAGCTCGATCATGCGGCCATTCACCCTTCGTATCAACGTGTGATGTTAAGACATCTACCATCTTTTGTATAAGTTCGTTGTCTTGAAGCTTGGAGCCTGCTTTGTCCATCCAGTAGCGCCATCCTTGGTAATTCGCTTCGGGGTGGAGACTGGCTGGCCAAAGAGGTGTTTCGGGGTCTTGATACGTTTCCAAGTGCTTTAGAAAAATGTTTGCGCTCCATTCTCTCTCAATATCTTTAGCGCTATTTTTATCGTCGTCATCGAAATCTAGCCCCATGCTATCAACGTTTTCATACTGTTTCTCACCTTTGGCTTCATTAACCAGCGCTTCAGGTATTTGGGAGTAGCCTGTGCGCATGAGCTGTTTTGCTAATAACGGTAAGTCCCAGCCTGAGTTATCTTTTATCGCATCAAGGAGTACATCCTGAAACTCGTTTATTCGCGATGCCATTTTTTGTAGTGCTATACAGGCAAGCTGGTTCCAGGTAGCATTATCTTGGGATAACATCTCCTTTATATAAGCGACCATCTCATCGGTCTCTAGTTTATTTAATGCAACTGCGCAAACAAGTTTTTCTTCGCAGTGATCTTTATCGCACAAAGAATAAATTGCTTTGAGGATATCTTCTGCTTGAGGAATACTCATGTTATTTTGGAAGTAACGTATTAGTGTAATATCCCTTACGCCTCGTTTTGCAGCAGCGAGAAATGCAGCTTTCACACCTTCTGTGTCGCCGTCCGCTAGGTCTCGAGTACAAATAAGCGCGAACCTTAAACCATCGATAGCTAAACGATACAATTCGCCTCTAACATCCTCGCGATTAACCGCCATATTGACCAAACGATCGATATGTTTATAGCCTCTGTAACTATCTAAGAGCTCTTTAATATCACTAATTTTGAATTCACATGTTTTGTGACGGTAAGGAATCCATGGGTAATTATCATTTATATAAGTATCGATAATCGATATATTCTCTTCATAAACCCTAACACCTAGGAAAATGCGTCCGGATTGAAATGGAGCAAACAGGTTTTGTTGCTTGAGCTCAGCGAAAACTTCCTTGAATAGATTTATCCATGTGTTGAGTAATAAACCATTACGTTCTTTTATCAGTACAGGTGATAAGTCACTGTCGTAACCATCGATTTGTTCAGGACAAACATCTTTTCCAAAAAGCTCTTCTAGGGTTGTTTCAAACTCTAGCGGGTTGTTACAAATCGACCCTTTACTGAGCTCACTTCGACTGCGCTGACCATCAATGGTTATTGATAAGCGGTTGTATAAGGTTTCAAGAACTATAACACCCACGGGGAACATTGAAGGGTTGGTTTCATCATCAGGTTGTTCATAATCAATAGAGGCATCGATAAAATGCTGAAACCCTTCTTGAACCCAGGCCAATAACTTATTTTTTAGAGGCGGAATTTTCTTATATTCATCCCAAACAGGCGTAACATTGTTTGCCGACTTCGCGATGAAGTACTCATCACCCTCGATGCCTATGAAACCGTTATTGGTTGCTACAATGTAATCATATCGGGGTGGAGGCTTTTCAAAGAGAATGGTACCCGTATATACCGCACAGTTTTCATTTTTCTCAAATGCCAACATAGTCCCTTCTCGGGCAGGTATCATAAATCGACCGGCGTTGTCTATCCAGGGGGGCACGTTACCAGATTTAACTTTAAGCGTACCTAATGAAACAGGTGTGGAAGGATCAGATACGTCAACTAACCATAAAATGCTATTATCATAGAGAAAAATCGTGTTGGAGAATATCGCTACTTTATTTGCCATGAAGGTCTCGTCATTAAGTTTAATGCCTTGCATTGCAGAAACTATATCCGGTTTTCTGGGATTGCTAATATCGACAATGACCAGACCTACTGCATTGTTGGCAATATAGACGTAATAGTCGTGAATTAAAAAATCTTGTGCTGACGCATTAATGTCGCTACGGTCACGACCTACACCGATGGTTGAAAGAAACTCAGGTTGATCCGGTTGGCTGATATCGTAGAGGTCGATTCCATAACTGTCACCGATACCTGCAATATTTTCATGAACAAAGATATGTTCAGGATTGTGATCGAATAGCTTGCCTGATTCTGCTAATAGTTTTGGTTTAGGTTGGCTACCATAAACACATAAACCTAGTTGACTATGAGCCGTGTAAATAATACTGTCTTTGACAGCGAAATTATTATGTGTCTCGGAGATTGTATTTTGAAGCTTAAAATTACCATTTTTATCCAGTTCCAGAAAACGCAAGCCTTTATTCCATACAACTGAAACGTAGCTTTGATCGTGTAAATATTTAATACTGTGGGGTGCACCCACCCCTTCGTCGAACTCATGAGTTGTCGTCTTTTCCCAATAGGGTTGTTCTAGCTTTTCTTTATACTTGTAATGCGGTATCTTGGTTTGGCTTAATTTATCTTTAATTACCTGACCATAGGTTGTACGACATTCGTACAGGAATTTTCTGTTTTGAATCTCTTCAATTAACTCTGGCATATTCTGGAAATCAAGCTCGGCTTCCTCGTAATTAAAGCTGCCTGAAAGTAAAGCTTTTTTAAGGGCATCAGTGGCAGCTGATACATCCGTTTTATATAAGCTGTGAGCTAAGCAATAATAGCCTCTCTTGTGGTTTTTATCGTCATTGATTAGTTGGCGAGCTTCTTTTTCTGCTTGTTTTAAGTCACCAGCATAACTGAGTGCTAACGCAAGTGTGCCTCGAGCATTTTTTTCCTTCCACTGACCCTCAGCTTCTGAAAGTTGTTTCTGTGCCGTATCAACAGCCTCTTTGCAGCGATCGAGTCGAAGTAATGCCATGGGAATAACATCGTATAGCCATGCTTTATCCTTGCCCTTGACACTTTTTTCTACGCTTAAAGCCGCTTCATATAAGCCTTCATTGGCAAGGCAGCTAGCGTATTGTGCAATGCTACGCATGCGGTCTGGCGATGACGCTGGTTGAGCGTCAATAAAAGCCTGCATGGCTTTGGCACCGTATTTTTTACTACCCTTTTCGATCACACTGCTACCATAGTCATTTTTGCTTTGAATATATTTTTCCATCCAATGTTGAAAAGGTTTTTTGTCTGAAGGGTCTGGACAGTTTGTTTGTTCAAAGTAGAAGTCATGGTTGGCAAAATGAGCAACTAAGCGCTTTTCAATTTCTTCGCCATTGGGGAAACCATGCTCATCTCTGGTAACACCGGATTTAAAAGAGATGCTATACGCATCATTCTTACGTATTAACGAGATTCCGCGATCTCCTTCAGAGACCGTTTCGATGTCATTGAAGAGAAACTCCTGAAACCCAGGAGCACCTTTATCGAAAGAAGTACCCTCAACATCTATGCCTTCTGGATAAAAGAGACTCAGCCCTTCTTCGTGCAACACCCCATAAGGATAAATGAGTTTGGTCGGGGGGCGGCGTTCCATAAGCGGTAGTACTTCACCATTTCCACAGGGGTGGCAAAATGCCGTAATGAAATGGCAATCTTCTCCAAGAAAGTCGAGTTCCATGAGAGCAATTCGACCTCCTGGGGTAACCAATTTTGTCTCAACAGCAAGTAGACGCATAGCATCAATTACATTTTGTCGTAAAGACGCTTTCTTTTTATTGTAGACCGCGTCATAAGTAGTATCTGTATATTGTAAAGAACAACTATCTAAATCGTTCAGCCATTCGTCCAACGCGATACTACCAATGGATTCATCACTCTCAAAGTAAGGATACTCGTCCCAATTGTGTTTTACATAAACATTGAGTGTGTGGTAGAAGCGACTTGGACCAATCGCAATAATACGTAAAGTATTTAAGTCCAATTGATCATCTAAGATCGACTTTTCAAGAATATTAAGGATTTGCCCTGATAGTTCGGATGGGGTCATGCTTTCTCTCGAGTTTAGTTTTGTCAGGTTCAGTTATTGATGGCCTACCATTGAAATCATAGCATAAAAAAATCTTAATCTTAGTTAGAAGATTTTTCCATAGAGTGCTGTTATAAAAAATAATCAAGGATAATATTAATTGTTGGTAGAAGACTCTGGCATTCGTTCACGGATCATTTTGCTAAATAAAAACTCATCATCGGTACTTTTTCTTTCCAGCGCTTCCAGTTGCCCTTGCTTCACTGTTTTGCGATAACCGCCCCAATCTTCAATCAAGCCTAATCGAAGTGCCGCTCTAGTTGAATGACCAGGCAATAAATATCGCCAAGTAAGAGGTATTCGATTTGGAGTGATACGATTTACTTGTTGTACGATGGAAGTTAAGCAAGTGGTAAAAAGAGAATTGTACCATTCCGCGTTTGTCGTTAATTGTTGACTGCGATGGCATAGTTCAAGGAAGAGCGCTTTCTTTTTTTCTGGAGTTGATGTCACTCGATATAAATGAACTTTGTTACCTCTCACATTAGTGCGCAACCCTATCAAATCTCGCTCGGTTCCCCAAACTAAACATAACTCATAATTACGCCATAGACCTTTCCAAGGATCATAGCGCTGTCCTTTTCTACGACGACATTCAAAGGAAGCCGTAAGGTGATTACCATCTTTAAACTCAAAAGATAGCATAATGTGAGCCATGCCTTTCATCGAACTAAAATGGTCAACCACATACCAAATATTTTCTAGCTCATCGATTTTAACTGAACGATTAATCCATATTTCATCTCGATCTCTAGTCGTTCTCCAATGAAAATCTCTAAAATTGGATATGCTAACTACATCATCTTTAACATCAACCTGAGGCATAAACGCGCAATCGCCTTCCCAATCAGCTTCTAGTTGAGGAATTCGCTTACCCGTTCGAATGAGAAAATAAATGCCATATAATACAAATGCTAAGGCCATTATTGAAAGCCCCAATTGCCAATAAGCCCAATTTGACAAGCTATTTAATTCCAAAATCTTAGACCCCAATCAATTAAAAAAAGTTAAAACGAACCAACATTATCCTTATACCAGTTAAAACATGCCTGTCGTTTAACGCCCTTAAAACTTGTGATTTTTTTCTCACGACGTATATTCTCTTCAACTGACATAAAAGTTTCTTTAGGTAAATTAGTTAGCCAGTCATTTGAATCGGGATGATTTAAGTTTCGCTTCACCGCGATATCAAAAGCAAGTGGGTTATAGGAAAACAATTCTTCTAATGATGCTTCCAGCGATGGATGTAAATAACCTTGTTTAATCAGACCACCTAGTGGAAAAAGAAAACGAGATGCCGCTAACGGATAATCACTTCCATATAATAACCGATATTGAAGTTGATCTTTTTGAGCACCCATTAAGGCTTTGAAGTGCTGGAAGTTTTTATCTAATGTTAATGCTGATATATCGCCAAATAAACACCAATTATTTTTGTTTTTTTCATCCAACATCATCTTCATAAAATTCCAATGATTACGGTACTCATGACTCAATGGTAAACCATGGCGATGCTTTTTAGCATGAGCCTGATCGCCAACATCACTCAGACGTTGCCCTTCGAAATTTTTCACATCATCGCCACCAGCGTGAGATAAAATCACTGGAATCCCCATATCAAGGGCATTTCGCATCAACAACGGATTACCAAATTCACGAGTCGATTCGTCCATCACGTTAAAAGCGTGCTCATCTCCTGTATGTGACATAATGACCATGCCGAGCTCTTTAACTTTCTGATAAAATGGTTTAATCAAAGGATTGGAAGGATCAAAACCTTGCGAAGGTGCCACCCACTTTATATAACGTGCTTTGTCTTTTAATTCGTCTAGTCGAATTAGCGCATCTGCTCGATAAGGATTAATGGAAATAACCGGAACAAATGGTTTTCGATGTTTAAATTTGCCATTTAAACACTCAGCAAGTTTAATGGTGTACCAATTTGGAATGACTAGATCAGTTTTTGCTTCAACAAATTGAGAACGTCCAGTTTTGATATAAAAATCATTTTTCTTTGGTGCCTCATAATAACCATCAACAGCCAATAAATGAACTCGAAAGTTATAACCATTTTTACCTTTCACTAAACCTTCAACTAATTCTAATACTCGTTGAACCGACTCAACATCGGCATTATTTTTATTTTCAACTTTAACCGTATTCATTAAAACGCTGGTTTTGATTTTACCTATAGGGTCACCCCAACTAAATCGACCTTTATTTAACCAAGTTTTTAAATTAGTGTCATCGGGAACAGAAGGAACATCTGACAAATCAATCGAAGGACAAACATCACTGATCGTTTGTCCATTGCCAATTAGATGAAAATGATGATCGACTAGTTCAGGTTTTAATTTAGATGGCGCAAGATTGAATGCATCGTCTAATAAATAACGAGCATCCGTCGAGAGTTCTTGTTCCATATTTAGCGGCTCTTTGGTACTGAAACCACCGCCAAAAATTGAGCAGCCAGAGATAATAAGGACTATGCCAAGAAATGCTATTAGTTTATAAGTGGACATATTTTCTTCATCTTTGATGTTTATCGTTAGTAGTTCGCGAATAGAGAATAACGGCTAATCGATTAAAGTCAAGTGGAGGATATAACGCTAACAGAACCAACTGACCAGGTACTTCAGTTATCCAGTTTCAAATCCTCCAATATTATTTGTTCGACTACACAGTCAACTCGATTATCGGTTTACAACAAATATTTAATGTGGGACTGACTTAAGTCAACGACATAGTTGTTCAGAAACCCTAAATTTACTGGGATTTCTATTTTTACTGCTGTTCGAATACCGGAAAGTTACAACCTATTGAAATAAAAAAGCGAGGAGACTGAAATGAAAAACGTCGATGATCTATTCAACAAAACTACGAGTGAAATCGAGAATATGCTTAAAACTAAAACGGTTGTTGGTGAACCCATCACGATCGAAGGTAATACATTAATTCCGCTGGTTAGTGTCGGGTTTGGGTTTGGTGCAGGCGGCGGCGAAGGTACTGACCAGAAGCACGGCGTCGGAAATGGTGGCGGTACGGGAGGTGGCGGCGGTGTTAAACCAGTTGCACTCATCGTCATTAATAAAGATGGGGTGCGAGTCGAACCAATCGTTGGGAGTACTGCTTCAGTTTTGGGCAAAATAGCTGAAACGGTGGCTAAAACGACCAGCTCTAAATCGGAGAGCAAATCAGCGGCGTAACGTATGAACATTTTCCTGTTGATGCTAGTTATTTTGTTCGGGTTGATGTTTGTGTTGCTAGCTATACCAATCTCGATAAGTTATTCCATTAACACGCACCAACAGTTGCGTGGCTATTCGTGCGTTACTTGGTTATTCGGACTGATGAAATTTCACACTGACTTTCCACTTGAGCCAAAAACTAAACCAACGCCACTAAGGGATAAAAAAGAGCCGCTGGCAAAAGCTTCAAAAAGAGTTACAGCGAAAAATAATATGAGTGGCATCGGATGGTTTAAACAGTCCACTTTTCGGTGCCATACCATGACTTTTATCAACCGCTTGTTAGCCGCAAGCCATGCACGAGAGCTCTACCTACGTTGTCGCATCGGTCTTGGCGACCCAGCTGATACCGGCATGTTATGGGCGTTTATGGGGCCAGTTTCGGCAATGATGACAAATGTGCGTTTCATGAAAATCGAGCTTGAGCCAGATTTTACTGATTTTGGTATAGAATTCAAAAGCCACGGACATTTCAAGCTTATACCACTTCAAGTTATCGGGCTGATAATAATTTTTATATTATCACCTACTACAATACGGACTTGGCGTATGACACAGCAAAAAATTTAATCATGGAAACCGTCTCAACAGAACCTGCAATTATTTTTGGTGATATGACGCTGATCCCAGTAGTTAGCCGTCATCTTAGTACCAATAGCTGTGTTGATATAAACACCAGCTCGTATTGGTTAGCTGCCCACAAGGAACCGTTGTTCATCATTGTTATTGATTCAAAAGGAGTTCGCGCATTTAATATGGCATCATCAGAAATTACTATCGACTCTTTACGGCTGATTATCTCGAACATCGATACAATTTTAGAACGATATCATTGATTACTTGAGCGTTTTTGATCCGGTCAACTATATTTGCATCTCTATATTTTTTGATCTCTCTAGTGAATTGTTAACTTTATATTCTTAGTTCTTAAACCCTTCTCCAAACTCTTTGAGAGTTTTATGAGCAAAATATAATGGTAACGCCATCAACAGTAATTCGCCAGTGATTATAATTGGCTCAAAGACAAAGACAAGACCGTAACTACTGATTAGCAGTGTCTTGCCAAGATACGAAAAAGTAAAACTGAGTAACAAGGAAAAAATTGTGCTATTTTTATCGGAAAAGCGACCATCAAAATGCAGCATAAAAAGTCCGAATGATAGAAGCAGGCTAATTAAACAACAAAGCAAAAAAAGAACATTTAATCCTAACCCCGAAATAAAACTGAGCGATCCTGAGTTGTCGAAATATGTATCCATTCCACTATAAATGAATAAAAGTAGCAACAATGAATAGGAAATTTCCTTAATTGGTTTTAACCACGGGCTTCTCATGTCAGCTCTCCTCGTTGTTTTTAATCATTGCTATTTTGTTCCACAGAGATTTAACAACAATGTACCCATTTGGATCGTATTTTTCTAGTTCTTTTGATGTATGTGGAAAATAATCATTTTTAGCAAATACCGCTTCTGTCAGTTCAGAAAAATATTCCCATTCGTCTTCAAGCGCCCATGCCTTATCAATGATGATAGGAACTCCGTGCTGACTGGTACCAAGTCGATACACATTCCTATAGAGATTTTGTTTTTTTACATTATTGTATGCCGTTTGTACCTTATTTTTATCATCCTGATTTAGCGCATGGTAGTATGCATGGGCGATTTCATGGATTAATACTGAGCTAATCAATGGATCTCTGCTGCTCCATTTTAAGTAATTGGCAATATTTGTAATTTCGATACCTTTATATTTTTCAGGATTGTAATCATTTTCTTGCAGCCAGTCTTGATAAGCGTGATATTCTGCGTAACCAGACTCACGAGCGTTAAACTCTACCCAAATGCGAATAGGTTTTAGGGCTTTTAATTTTGCTATTGGCAATAATCGTTGAGCTGATGCGATTTGTACTGACAGTCGTTTAATCGTTTTTGCTTTTAGTTGCTTATTTAGAGTTACTTTTGGAGAGAGTAATATTTCGATTCCTTTTATTTTTATACTTTCATAGTTGGAAGTTTGTGCGTATTTTGTTGGTAAAGGTTGTAGTTTGATCATTTGTGGCGGCGAAAATGACTCTTCTGAGGCGTCAGTTAAGCTACTTAGTAACGTTATAGTTAAGATATAAGTTGTTAGTGATTTTCTCATTAATATTGTGATCGACCTGTCTGTTCTTAGCTACGAGCTCATAGGCTAGTTCCAGACAAAGGAGCATATAGTGAATATTTACCATAAAGCCCTATTTTTAATTTTTGCTTTCTGCTCACTGCCTGAGTGTGCTTGGTCATCTGAAACTGAAAGATCCATTTTAAATGGTATGAAACAGTTATGCAATGAAGCTATGTTTGGAAAATTAAACCTTAAGTCTGTCAAAAAAATGAAGCCACTAAATAACTCCTACCTATTCAATTGTGCTGTTTCTGCTGTTGTCTCTTTTCCTGATGAAAAGTCTATTTCTGTACAAAGAAGAAATGAAAAAAAATTGAACATTGCGGATTTTTTCATATCACAGGATATTGATATAAACTACCAAGACGACTCAGAAAGCTCACTGTTGATTTCAGTAGTTGCTTCTTATTTGCCTAGCGAATGGAAGCTGAAATTTACTAAAATACTAATATCTAAAGGATGTGACATAAAGAAAAAAAACAAATACGGAATGTCTGCTCTTGATTTAGCTTTGTCATCAAAGGAATCAGAAATAGCTAAAATCCTAATAGCCCATGATAGTTAGACAAACAGTCTGAATTAAATCTTAGGAAAGAAAAAAGAGCACTGAAATCAATAAGTTGCTCTGAGTTTGATCCTGGACAGCTAATATCGTACACACTACCAGTAAATTCTTAGTATAATAGCCAATCAAAATACGTTATTACTAAGATAATCCACATGATTAAGCTGTATCAATTTAGTGCCTGCCCCTTTTGCTGGAAAGTAAGGGTTCTTTTAAACTACAAAGGCATACCCTTTGAGACTATTGAGGTTCATCCTCGCACCAAAAAGGAACTGAAATTTACAGATCACACAAAAGTTCCTGTGTTGGTAGACGGGGAAACCATCGTTACCGAGTCAGCAAAAATAATGGATTACCTCAGTAATAAATATGATATCTCCCTGCCCAAAGGCGACGAATCTCAATGGTGTGCCTGGGTGGATGACACTCTGGTACACTACCTGCCTCCGATTATTCATCGGGATTTCAAAACCTCCTTCAAAACCATCGGCGAAGCAACAAAAACAGGGCATTCAAACTGGCTAAATCGGTTTTTCACTCGCCTAGCAGGCGCTGCCGTTATGTCCAAGGTAGCAAAAAAGAAAGCTTTAAGACTGGGCATTAAAGATCCTATCAATGAGCTAAAAACAGCCATCGATAAATGGGTAAGTAAGGGATTGAAAGGTCAGGCTTTCTACGGCGGCAATCAGCTCTCCATTGCCGATCTAAGCGTGTTTGGTGTATTTCGCTCTACTGAACAACTGGATGTGGTCAACATCGCCTGCGAACATGAACAGGCGTTTGCAACTTGGTATGCGAAGTGTAAACAACTTACGGCTTGCTAAGTAATCTGAAAAGGTAGATATCCATATCGGCAGGTTGTTGCCAAATTACGCGCGCTGTGCGACCTGTTTTGTAATAAAAGCCTCTTTGAGTGCTTTTTCTGGCGTTATCGAGTCGTTATATTATTGCAACACTACTTGCTTCATCTTCGAACTAAATTCGTCTGTTTGTTATTTGTTGCGTTATCCGATAACCTTCCAGTAACCGCCTCGTGCTGAACCAATACGTTCTAGTAATCCAGTCTGTTGCAAAATCTTTAAATTATACTTAATACCATTTTCACTGATACCAAGTATATCTTGTGCCATTTCCTTGCGACTGGCTTTTGAGTTCTTGCTTAAATACTCCAAAATAGCCTTTTGATTCTGGGTAGTTTTATGGGTAGTCATCTGGGTAGTTTCGTTTTCACGGTCAATGATCGCTTGCTTGATCATTTCCAGCATAAACTCAATAAAAGGTGTTGACTCTGATGTCTGAGTACTTTGCCTAATCGCAAGATAATAAGCGTCTTGATTTTGGTATACTAAGCTCTCGACTGGAATATAGCTAAATACAGACTGCCACTTGGACAATATAAGCGTTTGCCATAAGCGCCCCATTCGTCCATTTCCATCTGCAAATGGATGAATGAATTCAAATTCGTAATGAAACACGCAACTTGAAATTAGTGGATGGACTTCCGTTTCATTTAACCAATCAAACAGTTGACGCATTAATTGGGAGACTCTTTCTGCTTGCGGTGCCATATGTACTACTTTATCGCCTGACATGACTCCAACACCGCCTGCACGAAAAAAACCAGCATCCTCAACTAATCCTTTCATTAACATTTTGTGTGCTGTTAACAAATCTTTTTCGCTTGATATTTTCCATTTTTCTAATTGTTCGTAAACATCAATCGCGTTGCGAGCTTCCCGTATTTCCTTGGGTGGCGCGAGTACTGTTTTTCCGTTTAAAATTGCGATGATCTGCTCCTCGGACAGTGTATTACCTTCTATGGCGAGAGAGCCTTGAATTGTTCGCATTCGGTTTATGCGGCGTAGTTTTAGATCTTGCTCTTGTTTGAACTGAACAGACAGTCGTCCGATTGATTCACTGATCGCGGAGACCAGTGATAGGATCTTATCGTTGAGGGTGAATGGTGGTTTGTAGTTAGGCATTTGTTTTTGGATCAGGCTGTTTGAAATTAGTTTTTGTTACTGGTTTGCCATATTCTTCAAGCCGCCTTATCAATTCCTTTTTAGCGATTTCTTTTTCTCTTGCTCTGCCACCTCGAATAGCATCCACAAGAACGAGCAATTCGTATAGTTTTGCATCATTTTTTGCCGCCACTGGGGCAGATTTATATAAAGGTGTAAATGTCTCTCCCCTTACTTTACCTTCAGGATCGGGCCATATTGGTGGTGGCTCATTATCATTTACAAAATAAGACTTTATGGGTTCTGCTGCGTAACCAGTTGGCATGCCACGATTGAGTTCTCCTCGCTCAGGAACAAAAACATATTGAATTCCGTGGATTAAGAAATCGGTTAAGTTGCTAATATTCGGGGAGATATTATCAGCATTCTTTACTGCAAGCCTTGCGGCAAGCGCACGTTTAGCGGCAGCATGAACCTCGGAAGGACTCATCGCCAACTCTATAGCTAATTTATTGAAAGACCATGATTTTTTACCTAGAGAGACCAGCTTTAGTAAAAATAGTATGTCTTGTGGTTTTAGGTTCATCTCTACCATTCTTTATTCGCGAATTGCGAACAAAGAATAACAGTTGGGAGAAAAAAGTCAAGTTGTTGGTTGAATTTTAGTCATTTCCAAATTAGATTGTCCGTTATTCGTTTCTTAAACCTGCCTGTCCATTATTCATTTTTCTCTAGACAGGTCAATAAAGTTTTGACAGTGGCAATAATGTCTTAGTTTCTGCATCCATATTTTCATAATTATCAACTAGTGAATTGACCAGAGAATCCATGTCCATCAGGGTTATTGGCACTGAAGCTCGATCTGCTTCATATTTAGTGCCTGACCGAAAAATACAATATTTTAAAAATATGCCTCCGCATTGTTTTATGGGTATTGTTATTTCTCCCGAACAATCGTAATACAAAAATAATTTGTCTAGTTTTGGATAATTCCACC
>Ga0316204_10001825_pt1 | contig 53661 bp, 56 predicted proteins | sample 6monrhotite_MG_2_FD_205661 | JGI IMG/M metagenome (GOLD analysis project Ga0316204, IMG submission 205661) | Microbial mat bacterial communities from mineral coupon in-situ incubated in ocean water Damariscotta River, Maine, United States -... | ecosystem: Environmental > Aquatic > Marine >... | reverse complement strand
ATGGTCAATTACAGCGTCCTTTGGGTGCCACCCATATGGGATTAATTTATGTGAATCCAGAAGGTCCAATGGGTAAGCCTGATCCTATCGGTTCAGCGAAAAATATCCGCACAGCTTTTGATCGTATGGCAATGAATGATGAAGAGACAGTTGCTCTGATTGCGGGTGGTCATACATTCGGTAAAATGCATGGTGCACATAAGCCAGCCGAATGTCTCGGTGCTGAACCCGCTGGGGCTCCGATTGAAGAGCAAGGAATGGGTTGGAAAAATAAATGCGGTAAAGGCCATTCAGAAGATACAATCACCAGTGGTTTAGAAGGTGCTTGGACGCAGGCTCCAACGAAGTGGACAACGCTGTATCTACAGAACTTACTTAATTTTGATTGGAAGCAAACGCGTAGCCCAGCTGGCGCTATTCAATGGATTCCGACGGATGAGTCAGCTCATAACTCTGTTCCTGATGCACACGTTGAAGGGAAATTTCATGCGCCTGTTATGACAACAGCAGATTTAGCACTGAAGTTTGACCCTGAGTACAAAAAGATTTCTGAGCGTTTTCTGGCTAACCCTGACGAGTATCAAAAGGCCTTTGCTAAAGCATGGTACAAGTTGACTCATCGTGACATGGGACCACGTAATCGTTATTTAGGTGAGAATGTACCAACGGAAGCAATGGTTTGGCAAGATCCAATTCCTGCGGTGGATCACAAGCTAATTGGTAGTGGTGATATCAAGAAGCTTAAGAAACAGATTCTTGACTCTGGCTTAACGGTTCCTGAGTTGGTGCGTACGGCATGGTCGTCTGCTTCCAGTTTCCGCGCCAGTGATATGCGAGGTGGTGCCAATGGTGCACGTATTATGCTGGCTCCACAAAAAGACTGGGAGGCTAATAATCCGCAAGAATTAGCTAAAGTCTTGAAGAAGTTGAAGAAGATTCAAAATGACTTCAATTCGCGTACAAAAGTCTCTATGGCTGATCTGATCGTCTTGGGTGGTGCCGCTGCAATTGAAAAGGCCGCCAAAGAGGCTGGTATGGAGATTGAAGTGCCATTTACACCAGGTCGTGCTGATGCTACGCAAGCACAAACGGATGTACAATCTTTTGCCCTGCTAGAGCCTAAAGCCGATGCGTTCCGTAATTACTTCAATAAAAAAGAGAGTTATCGTTCTCCAGCAGAAATGCTTGTTGATAAAGCGGATCAGCTGGATCTGACTGTACCTGAAATGACAGCTTTGATTGGTGGTATGCGTGCGCTCGATGCTAATACAGCAGGCGCTAAACATGGTGTCTTTACGGATCAACCTGGTACTTTAAGTAATGACTTCTTTGTTAACTTGCTGGATATGTCCACTAAATGGCAAAAGGCGGGTACAGATGGTCTTTATGAAGGTGTAGATCGTAAAACGGGTAATGTGAAATTTACCGCTACCCCAGTTGATTTGATCTTCGGTTCCAATTCTGAGCTACGAGCAATTGCCGAGGCCTATGCCTTTGACAATTCGAAAGAGCGATTTGTGGAGGACTTTGTTGAAGCATGGAGCAAGGTGATGAAGCTGGATCGCTTTGATCTAAAGCACGATAGCTAAAAGCTAATAATTAGGAGCTATGATCCTGCGCCATATCTAGGCGTAGGATTCTTTACTACCCAATACCAATACCACCCAATACCACGATGGGTATCGCTCAAAAATAAAGACTGGCCGGATCATAGCCAGATTCCAATCACCCGACAGTTCAATATCTGATTTTTTCTAAGAACTTTTCCTCTCAAGCGTTTGTATGATATAAAACATCATTATGTAATTTTATTGGTGCATCATATTCAACATGCCTGACAAAAACAACGCCTTCCCCGATCTACTATCAGGTCCGATTCTGCGTAAGCTTGAAGCCTCTCAGATCAACCTCTGGCTGGTCACCAGCAAGCCATTCCATATTCGTCTGTTGATTGATAATGCCTACCTCACACCCAAGGTACGGAACATTCAAGCCTGCGATAATCTCTGTTTTGTATTGATAGAAGGCCTACCTGATACCCCCTTTCCAGTGGATGAGTGGGTGAACTACACGATATAGATCAGCCTGGATAATCAGCATTGGCAGGATATTACTGTCGGTTCAGCGGACCTTTTATACCCAAACCAATCTTCTTTGGGTATAAAAGGTCCCCTCACACGTTGGGGCGGTACTGCACGGCTCATGCAGAAAGCCGCACTACGATGCAGAGGACGGCCTAATACAGGCCGACCAACTACTACAAGTCCTTATCACTGAAGATTCCCCCCAGCGTCGCTTGGCCATCCATGCTGGTGATGAGCGGTGATCAGATCTACGCCGACGATGTGGCTGGCCCAATGCTACGCGCCATACATAGCGTAATCGAAACACTAGGATTACAATCCGAAGGCCTTTCAGGAATGGAGGTGGATGCCCTACAGGACGAGTGTGACCTCTACCGCCATAAAGACTGTTACTACCGGCGCATGCACATACTGCCAAATATGGAAGGGAACCGCGCTCTGCTCGACACGCTATTTGAAGGGGCAAGAAGGCCTATTTTCACCACTGATACCGCGCAGAACCACCTCATTACCCTGCACGAACATCTCATCATGTATCTAATGGTCTGGTCACCGATCCCCTGGCAGCTCGCCTCCATGGCAATGCCCGCCAACATGAGTGAACGGGAGCAGACGCTCTACCAAAAAGAGCGGAGGGTGATTGAGGGATTTGTCGTAAGACTCTCGCAGGTGCGTCGCCTACTGGCCCACATCCCGGTGGCGATGATCTTTGATGACCACGACATCACCGATGACTGGAACCTCAACCGCCAGAGGGAAGAGGTGGTCTACAACCATCCCTTCTCAAGACGCATCATCGGCAATGGACTGATTGCCTACTTTCTTTGCCAAGGCTGGGGCAATAACCCCGATGGGTTTTCAGCAGAGATGATGGAACAGCTCAGTGCCGCAATTGAGTCGCCAGGGCAACAACCTCATGCAGCGTTTGTGGAAGAGATGCTCACCTTTCAGGGCTGGGAATACGATTGGAAAACATCACCACCATTGATTGTCATAGACTCACGCACACGGCGCTGGCGCTCGGAAAGCTCGATGATTAAACCCTCTGGCTTACTAGACTGGGAGGCTTTAACTGACTTGCAACCAAAACTCTACCATAACGACAGTGTGCTGCTGGTTTCTCCCGCACCCATCTATGGGGTTTTAAACTGATCGAAGCGATCCAACGATTGGTCACTTGGCTAGGTAAGCCGCTAATGGTCGATGCCGAAAATTGGATGGCCCATTCTGGAACCGCTAATACCATCTTAAAAATCTTCATGCACAGAAAAGCACCAAAAAATTTCGTCATCCTCCAGGGGATGTTCACTACTCGTTTGTCTATGATGTGGAGCTTAAAAAGGATGAAGATGGACCTGATATATGGCAAATCACCAGTAGTGGCATCAAAAACGAATTTCCGAAAAGACTGCTGGTAACTCTGGACATACTTAACCGTTGGCTATTCGCCCCTACCTCGCTGCTAAACTGGCTCACCCGCCGCAGGAAAATGCGCATTATCCCCAGAAAGCCTGATGGACATGCGGATGGCAGACGCCTGTTTAACGCCACAGGAATCGGACTAATAGAGCAGGATAAAGAGGGTCGTCCAGCCGTATCTGACAATTAATCAACAAAGAAAAAGGAGAGCGTTTACCCGTATGGAGCACCATTCACATTGGCGTTAAGAGGCGCCGTACAAATTGGGTGGATGGGTCAAACTTAAAGCGATACTGGCAATATGTGGTAACCTAAGTTTACGGACACTTAGTTAAAGGCTATAACTTATATCGAGGAAATATGAAACGTTTTGATAATGAAAAAGTGAATACTTTTCTACATGATTTGCAACTAACCTCATCTGATAAGCTGGATATTGTAGAGTCTATTAGGGCAGTATTTAATTCCTCTTGCTCGGATCTATCCGAAGATATTAAGTATGGTGGGGTGGTCTATAGTCAGTTTGGTTCCTTGATCGGTGGCATATTCCCTTACACAAATCATATTTCTATTGAGTTTAGTGAAGGATATAAGTTAGCTGACCCTGAAGGAGTTCTAGAGGGAAAGGGAAAGTACAGAAGGCACATTAAAATTTTCAAAATGAATGATATAGAAAATAAACATGTTGAGCTTTATGTAAAGCAGGCTGTGGAAGCGTAGCGGAAAACGGATCGTTCCGTTATTACTGGCGTATAATGGTTTAAATTGACTCTATTACTTAATCTCGCTTTTCAGAGCGTTTTTTTTATTTTTCCTTCTAGAAAACATTAATAATGCCTTATCCAGCCAGAGAAACTGAATTTAATAAAATACCTGTTTTTTTTATAGCGAGTTTAATGGCCTGCATTGCAGGCTATATTAATAGCGCTATGCTGATTGAATTTGCGATTCCGGTGAGTCAGATGACAGGTATCGCGTCGCAAATAAGTGACACGGCTCTGCATTTTGAATGGCAAGACTTATTGATCGCAGTCACGGTTTTATTAGGTTTTTTATTAGGCGCCATGGTTTCTGGTTGGCTGATTGGTCACCAACAGTATCGTCAGAATAGAAGTTATGGCTATGCACTATTCTGTGTCAGCGCCTTACTCGGACTGGCCAGTGTCTTCTCTTATATTCAATCTGAAGTTTCTCTGTTTCTGGCCGCCGCGGCTTGTGGTCTGCAAAATGCATTGGTTGCCAGTTATCGAGGCTTGCAGATAAGAACCACCCACGTAACAGGTGCGGTTACTGACATAGGTGTGCATCTTGCAAACTGGCTAAAGGGTGAGTCTCCATGGGGGTGGCAAGCTTGGTTATTGGTAGTCTTATTTGTGAGTTTTCTGCTGGGCGGTATTGTCGGCATTATCGCTTATCGAATGTTTCCAAATACAACCATGATTTTTCCGAGCTTTATTATGGCTCTACTTGGGATCGCCTATCTAAGAAAGCTCTCAAATGCGGGTAGCAAGAAAACTTAGGTTTCATTTGCTCTACAAATAACCTTGTTTTTCTCGTCACTTAGATACTATTTTGAATGAATAGAAAAGGGGCAAGCTAGTCCGCTTTTGATAGGCATCTAATTAAAGTATAAACACACGGTATTAATGGGTTACAGTGCATCAGCTGAGTGCGATTGAAGTGATGATTTACTTTTAATGGCTATTGATTCAGGCAGTACTAAACGTTACCTTCAAACGAAAAAAAAGCACCTACTTGAGGTGCTTTTTTTATGCCCAAATGAAAGTAAAAAATGGGCAGGAGAGAGGACTTTAGAAATTAGTTAATTTCTTGATCGTCTGCTTTGAATTTTTTGAAGTACTGTCTAACAATGGTGCCTGTAGGCATGCATTCAATTTTTGAGAAGATAACATAGCTGATGACCGCGTGAACCACCAGAGTGATAATCAGACCTTCAAAAATACCGACCATGAATACTAAGCCACCACAAACGGTAGCAAGCAATACCGCGTAAGGGCCATGTGGAGCGACGTGCAACAAACCTAATACCATTTTGATACCAACAAAGGTCATAATGATGGCCAATGCAAAGTAGGGCAGGTTGTCTAAATACTGAACGTTAAATACGAAGAATGTGATTACTAGACCAATCACTAATACCGATAGTTTAGTGTACGCTCCTGCTAGACGGTTGGTTGATGACTTTGCTAACCCGTCAAGGTTGGTCATACCGCCAAAGAAGCTTGCCCCCATATTCGATACCCAAATAGACAATAAAGAGTTGTTTGAGTTACATGGACGTTTCAATGGGTCAATTTTTTCAATCGCCGCATTACTCATTACCTGTTCAATTACGTCAACAACCGCAAGCATCAGTGCAAAGAAGATTGCATAGACCCACAAATACACGGAATCAAAATCAGGAATAGGTAAGCCAATGTTGAAATCAACATCTTCCACTTTAAGCATATTGACATTAATGAACATGGAAGCCACGATGCCAAAGACAATCAATGCAAAATACGGTACTGCAGGCTTAGTGTCTTTAAATATTTTAAACAGTGTTAGAAATAGAATGGCACCGATGATAGATAATATAACGACATGAGTACGGGCATCTGACCAAAATTCTTCGCCAGCGACCATGCCGACAGGTAGCATCCATAGGAAAGGTAAGAATTTTAGGGCAATCTTTAAGCCGATTCCAGCTAATAAACCTTCCACTAAATAAGGTGGAACGGCCATCAACAGATAGCGTTGCCAGTCAAATTTCCAGATGATGGCTTGAAACGTTGCTGTCATAAAAATGATAAAAGCCATGTTTTCAATACCAAAGGTTGCAACACCCATGGCGAGAATAGGGGCTAACCCCGCGGCAATTCCTGGTGCACCTATATAGTTTCCAGGACGGAACCAGGCAAATAGAAAGCCTATAAAGGAGGCAAAGGCAACTGTTGCTAGACCAACCTGAATTGGATAGTCTGACATCATGGCAATACCAATCGATAATGGGATGGCCATCGTTGCTGTTATGACACCTGCTTGGACATCACGGCCTGCATATTTCGCAACAAATGCGGCTGAGCCGTGATCGTCGTTCTGAGTTTGCTCAGTATTTATATTTTTGTTCGTCATTGCTTTATTACACCTTCGTCATGTCAGCTTTACCTTTCAATAAAACCCTTGTACTGCTTTTAAAACCGCCGTTTATATAACCATAAAAAGCGACTTATGTAAATCGTAGCAAGATATGGGTCCTGATTGTTTCTAGGCTTAAATAAGGTCAGAAGTGGAATCTAAGCCTTTTATTTAAAACAATATTTCTAAAGAGAATTAAAATCTCAATAAATCTTATAAAAATGTTAATGCACTCATAAAATTTACTCGCTAGTTTCCTTGTTTTGCAGTGACTAAAACGTTAACTAGACCTTTTGGTTGGTGTAACTTAAGTTTGTTAGATTTACAAAAAAACAGCAAATTCATTACGGCGTTGTTACTTATCATTCAAGCAAGTGTTGGTACTGAAGCGTTCTCTATTAACGTGCACACGTTTAAAGAAGCGTTAGAAGTGCTTACTTAGGGTAACCAAGATGAAGTTACCCAAGATAGGCATTTTGATTTTAAACGCTCTACTGATTTATTTGCTGTTATCGGTAGCGCTATTACAGCAGTTTGTTTTACTTTCTGTTGCGCAACCTTCTTCACATTTACCATTACCGATAAACTTTGTCGCTGGACACCAGCCTGTAAAAGAGGCTTGTAAGGCGTTTAAACCTGCAAATAAGGTTAGCCATAACCACGTAGGTTGAGTTAAGTCTACTTGACCTGTGAAATGGGCCGCAGCGGATGGGGTTAAGATCATGAGTGCGATTAAACGAATCATCATATTGGATTTCAAGAGCGTCTCCTTTTAGAGAAAAATTGGAATGTTGTACCAGCTTAATTGGTAAAGAAAGTATTACATTCCCTCTTTATAATATTAGAAAATTCTTATTTGTATAAATGGTTAATCGTATTTATTTGTGAGATGAATGGGGATGACGTTTGATTTTTTGAAGACGCAAGTGATTAGATAGCTTAGTCAGCTGGCTTTGTATTTTCCAGAATAGATACGCGGCTGCGATGGCTTTATTCGTTTTATGGCTTTCAAAAAGAGGTTTAAATTTCCTGTTTGTCATCACTTAAACCCCCTCTCTTTTCAAAATAATTAAATGAGCTTTAATCATTCGATAGAATATTGTCAGCCACTGTCTTGGTATTTAATTGCTTTAACATGCGATAAGAAGGGGCGCCATCAGCAGGGTAGTTGATAGAGGCCTGAAAGGCTCTTAAGGCACTGCGTGTTTTACTGCCAGCAATCCCATCGGGCTTTCCTGCAGAGTAACCCAGTTCATTAAGCCTAGTTTGAATCTGCTTCATTTGATCTCGACTTAAGCCTTTATCATCCTTGGGTTGTTTTTTGGTTAAAGCGGGCTTACCAAGGATTCTATCAGCCAAATGCCCTACGCCAAGTGCGTAATTGTTGGAGTTATTCCAGCGTTTAATGACTTGAAAATTGTCATAGACTAAAAAGGCAGGGCCTCGATAGTCACTGGGTAACAGTAATTTAGCTTGCTGGGGTGTTTCAGACGATGCGACTGATAAAGGCAGTGCTTGACCATTGGACTGTTTAATACCTAAGGCTTGCCAAGAGGCCAGTGTGCGCTTAGTTTTGCCATCGGCCAATCCGTAATTAAAGTTTTTTGGTAGCGTGACTTCATAACCCCAAGTTTGACCTCTCTGCCAACCGAGCTGTTGCAAGAAATTTCCGGCTGAGTGAAAGGCATCTGGCAGACTGTCCCAAAGGTTGATTTTGCCATCGCCATCGCCATCGATAGCGTATTTAAGATAGTTAGAGGGCATAAATTGAACTTGCCCCATGGCACCTGCCCATGATCCTTTCATTTGCACAGGCTTAACATGGCCTGCATCAATAATTTTTAAGGCGTTGATTAACTGTTTACTAAAGAACTGACTGCGACGAGGGTCATAAGAGAGTGTGGCCAAAGATTCAATAATGGAAATATTACCTGTATAGCGACCATAGTTCGTTTCCATTCCCCAAAAGGCGGTCAGAACGGGGGCGGGAATACCGTATTTTTCAGAGACTTCATTAAGTAGTGTTTGGTGTTTCTTATGGCTTTGTTTTCCTGAAGTAATGCGGTTTTGTGAGACGGCACGGTTAAAGTATTCAAAAAAAGTACGAGTGAATTCAGGTTGTTGGCGGTCTGATTCAAGCACTTTTTGGTTGAGATGGACATCTTTAAACGCAATTTTAAGGGTGTTTTCTGAAATTCCTGATTGGCGAGCTTGTTGTTTAAAGGTAACTAGCCAGGCTTGAAAATCTTGTTCTGTTTCGGGCGCAGAGGACTTTGCATAGCTAGACAGGCTGCTTGCAAACAAGAGGACGAGGGCAATAGAGCGAGTAAATTTCATAAATTGGTTCTTATCAATGAGTTATTCTTAATAGGATTCTACATTCTACATAAACTAACCAGAAGTTGGTGATAAAACAGTTTAAAATTACAGCCTATTAAAGCTAAATTAAAATCTGAATGAACCCCCGTTAAAAGAACTAGAAAAAATAACCGCACTTTTAATAAAAAGTCAGAATTGTGATTGGATAGAGGTGCCATGCATTGAATCAGTTTGCGGTTATTTTAATAGAGGCTTAATGCCTTGTTCAGAGCTTCCTTAAGCAACAACACAGATAAATGGATAACTTATGTTGAAATGTTTTGCCACTACATCGGGTGGACTGAGTGAATTATTACGCGAAGAATTAATGTCTTTAGGGGCAAAGAACGTAAAGGTACAACCGAGAGGAGTGACTTTTGAAGGCACTCAAGAGCTGGCTTACCGTGCTTGCCTATGGTCTCGTTTAGCCAACCGAGTGTTTATCACGGTTCTGGAAGTTGAGTTAGATAATCAAGAGCAGTTAACCGAAGAAGTGGCGAACCTAAATTGGCAAGAGCATATGGATGTTCGTGATACGTTTGCCGTGTCTTTCTCTGGGAAGGGGATGGGGATCGATCACAGCCACTATGGTGCCCTTAAAATCAAAGATGGTATTGTTGATTACTTTATGGATAAGACGGATGACCGTCCGCAAGTCGATACTGATCAGCCAGATTTGCGCGTGCATGGGCATTTGAATCGTAATCAATTGACCTTAAGTATTGATTTGGTTGGTTACAGTTTGCATCAACGTGGGTACCGTGAAGGTCAGCAAGTCAAAGCTCCTTTGAAAGAGAATGTGGCGGCGGCTTTATTATTGCGTTCTGGCTGGCCTGAAATCGCCAAGCAGGGTGGCAGTTTGTATGATCCTATGTGTGGTTCCGGAACCTTTTTGATTGAAGCGGCGATGATGGCTGCGGATGCAGCGCCAGGTTTGGATAAGCAAGATCGCATGTTACTAAATCGCTGGAAAAAGCATGACAGTGATCTGTGGCAGCGCTTGGTGGATGAGGCGAGAGGGCGTAAGGCGACAGGCTTACAGAGTTTACCTGCTATCTACGGCTCGGATGCGTCTCATAAGTCGCTAGATATTGCGGAAGAAGCCATTTTAAATGCGGGCTATTTTAAGCAGATTGAAGTAAAACAGATGACGGTAGAGCAAGGTCGCTGTTGGGGTGATTGGCAGCCAGGTTTAGTGATTTCTAACCCGCCTTACGGTGAACGTTTAGGGGAAGTAGACGAGGTTAAAATCATCTATACTGCATTAGGAAACTACTTAAAAAGTGAGTTTGATGGTTGGCAAGGGGCGGTGTTTACCTGTAATCCAGAATTGGGCATGTATTTAGGCTTGAAAGCTAAGCGCAGTCATAAGTTTGCGAATGGTCCAATGGAGTGTAAGCTTTTCCGATTTGATGTGACTGAAGTCTTTCATCGTGAGCCTGCAATTAAAGGCGGTGCCGATTTAGCCGAAGGCGTACAAAGCGCCTATCCTGATCTTTCTGAAACGGAAGGGGCAAAAATGTTTGCTAACCGTTTAAAGAAAAACTTAAAGCCTTTGCGTAAATGGGCTAACAAATATGAAGTGAATGCCTATCGTGTTTATGATGCCGATATGCCTGAGTACGCTCTGTCCATTGATTATTACCATACTACCGATGCGGGAGAGTGGTTAGTTGTGAATGAATATGCCGCGCCCAAAACGGTTGATAAAACCAAAGCTAAAAAGCGTTTGTATGAAGCCTTATCTGTTTTACCGCAAGTGTTTGAGTTGTCAGTGGATCACATTGTCTTTAAGGTAAGAGAGAAGCAAAAAGGCAGTTCACAGTATGAAAAGCTTGATGAGAATAAGCACTTCTTTACGTTGATTGAAAATGGCGTAAAGCTGCGAGTGAACTTTACCGATTATTTAGACACGGGGGTTTTTCTAGATCACCGTGACGTTCGTGCCTTAGCGGCGCAAAAATCACGCCGCAAATCGTTATTAAATTTGTTCTGTTACACGGCAACTTTAACCGCTCAAGCGGCTACATTGGGTGCTGCGAGTAGTTTAAGTATTGATATGTCTAAAACCTATTTGTATTGGGCAAAACATAACTTAATGAATAATGATTGTGATGAGTCTAAGCACCTTTTAAAGCAAGCGGATGTACTGGAATGGTTAGAGACAGAGAGCGGCGCCCCGACCCAAGGGTTTGATGTTATTTTCTTAGATCCACCTTCCTTTTCGACGTCAAAAAGAATGGAAGGCACCTTGGATATTCAGCGCGATCATGTGACTTTAATTCAGCAAGCGATGAAGTTATTAAACCCAGGTGGTGAGTTGGTTTTTTCAAACAATTTACGTAAGTTTAAATTGGATAAAGAGGCCTTAAAAGGCATTCATATTGAAGATATTACCCGTAAAACCATGCCAAGAGATTTTGAACGCAATACTAAAATTCATCAGGCATGGGTATTGACTAGAGCATAGACTCATTAGAGTTGAATCGTGTATTAGAGAAAAAAGCCACTCATGCTCATAGAGTGGCTTTTTTATGCAGATTAAAATTAAGGTATTAATAAAAAACGATTATGTTGTGTTTATTTGGACAACACTTGAGATAAATTAACTTGTACGTAAGTATAATCGTGTATCCTTTCAGCCTACAGAATTTGGGAACTTATGACATGGAACAAAAAATACAATTTGATGAAGACTTAATTAAGCGTTATAACCAAGCTGGCCCGCGTTATACCTCTTATCCTACTGCGGTACAATTTGATGAAGCGTTTGGGCTTGATGAGTACAAGGCCTCCGCGCAACGTAGTAATGAGTCGGACCGTGGTTTGTCACTGTATTTTCATATTCCTTTTTGCGATACGGTTTGCTTTTTCTGCGCTTGTAATAAAGTCTGGACGCGTGATCGTTCTAAAACCACTCCTTACTTAGAAAGGTTGTTTAAAGAGATTGAAATGCAATCTAAGCTTTATGATCCTAATCGTAAGGTTGAGCAGTTGCACTGGGGAGGGGGGACTCCAACCTTTATTAACAATGATGAAATGAAACTGTTGATGGATAAAACACGTCAGCACTTCAATTTATACGATGATGATTCGGGTGAATACTCCATTGAAATTGACCCTCGTGAAGCCAATCGAGAATCCGTTAAGCTGTTACGCGGTTTAGGTTTTAACCGCATGAGTTTGGGTGTTCAGGATTTTGATCCGACAGTCCAAAAAGCGGTGAATCGTATTCAAAGCCAAGCTGAAACCTTTGAAGTATTAGAAGGTGCGCGTGAGGCGGGCTTTTTATCGGTGAATGTCGATCTTATTTACGGACTACCTTTTCAAACAGAATCGGGTTTTGTAAAGACGTTAGATAAAGTGCTAGAAGCGGAGCCTGATCGCTTCTCTATTTTTAACTATGCGCATATGCCATCGATGTTTCCCACTCAGAAGAAAATGAAAGAAGCTGATATGCCTTCTTCTGACGAAAAGTTAGCGATTCTCCATGCCACCACTGAACGCTTGCTGGAAGCGGGTTATGTTTATATTGGTATGGATCACTTTGCCAAACCTGATGACGAGCTTGCGGTAGCTCAACGTAATGAGACCTTGTATCGCAATTTTCAGGGTTACTCAACGCATGCAGAGTGTGATTTGATTGGGATGGGTGCAACATCCATCTCCTTGGTTAATAACACTTACGCGCAGAATCGAAAAGGGTTGGATGAGTACTATCAAGCAATTGATGCTGGTGAGTTAGCCGTCTATCGAGGTGTTGAACTCACTGAGGACGATGAGCTACGTCGAGATATTATTACCCGTTTGATTAGCCATTTTCATTTGAATTTTGCGACGATTGATCGTTTGTGGAAGATTCGCTTTAAAGAATACTTTGCTAAGGAATTGCCTCTTTTAGTGCCAATGGTGGAAGATGGTTTAATTACTTTGTCGGATGAGGATATTTATGTCACAGCGAAAGGCCGTATGTTGATTCGCAATATTTGTATGGTGTTTGACGCGTACTTAAAACCGGGTGCTCAAAACCGCTTTTCGAAAGTGATTTAGACGCCCCGTTTATTTAAAAGCTACCATACCAATCTAGGTAGCTTTTTTTGTATCTACCGTTAGATTTCACTGATTAAGAAAGTGACTCGACGGTTTTCTCTCTTACCTTCTGGCGTGGTATTGCTTGCAATAGGACGTTCTTCACCGTAACCGTAAGTTCTAATACGATCTCTGGTAATACCGTTATCCATTAAATGGAAGGATACGTTTTTTGCACGGTTTTCAGACAACTGTTGGTTGTAGTTTGTCGAACCATCGGAATCGGTATGACCTTCAATGTGAACACGGGTATTTGGGTGTTTAAGTAAGGTGTTTAATACTGGCGAAAGACGTGTTAGTTCATAAGGTTCTAGTTCCGAAGAGCCAGAACGGAAATTCACATTTTTAACGTTCACTTGAACAAATTCTTGATTACCGATTTTAACGGCCTCTACATCTGTATTCGGATCATTGGCTGTTTCTTGGTTAACTTCATCAAATACGGCTCTGGCAGTGTAACCTGCTAAAGCACCGACAGCCACTTTACCAAGGTTGTTGTCTACCCCTAGCGCATTGGCAGCTAACATGCCTCCAATGGCGGCGGCAACGGTGACCGCATTTTTGTCATCTTCACGAGTTTGCCCCGTACCTGTACAAGCAGAGGTTAACGTTAGGGTCGCTAGAACAGCTGCGGTTCCAATTAGTTTTTTATTTATTCTCGGCATCTTATGGCTCCATTCGAGATTAATAGGTGTTTTAAATTACAGTCTTAGATAAATAATAAGGGCTCTTCCCCATGAATACAAGGGGCTGGCCTTAGACTTAATAGTGTTGAAAGTGTTATGGTTAACCATTGAGAAAGCCTTGTTGGCAGACTTTTTTCTGAGTGCTGCCCTACAATAATACGATGGTGGCTAAGCCTAAAAAGACAAAGAATCCTAATGAGTCGGTCACCGTTGTTAGCATTAAGCCGGAAGCGAGCGCTGGATCAATTTTCATGCGTTGTAAAATGAGTGGAATCATGGCGCCTGCAAAAGCGGCCACTAATAAATTAATCATCATGGCGGTGCCAAAAATGGCACTCAGAGCCCAGTCCTCAAACCAAAATTGAACAGCCGCGGCTGTTAAAACCGCCCAAATAATTCCATTGAACAAGCCGACCGTAGTCTCTTTAATAAGAAGTGAACGACTGTTACTTTTAGCGAGCTTACCTGTGGCAAGTGCTCGAATGACAATGGTGGAGGTTTGGGTGCCTGCTATGCCTCCCATACTGGCAATAATGGGCATTAAAACAGCCAGAGCAACGAGTTTTTCAATAGAGGCATCAAATAAGCCAATCACTACGGAGGCAAAAATAGCAGTAAGTAAATTGATTCCTAGCCAAAATGTTCTGCGTTTAGCTGAGCGCGTGGCAGGGGCAAATATATCGTCTTCTTCATCTAGCCCCGCGCTGGCCATTTGGGCATGTTCGGCCTCTTCACGAATGATATCAACGACGTCATCAATGGTGATACGGCCCAAGATTTGATTGTTTTCATTCACGACCGCGGCTGAAATTAAATCGTTTTTTTCAAAAATGTGCGCGACATCTCTTTCAGAGACATAAGCTTGAATAGGAGAGGTATGGGTGTCTAATACCTCTTGAACTTGCATGTCTTCATCATGGACGAGTAAGCTTGTTAGTTTTAGGGTGCCCATATAGCCCCCAGCGCGATCTCGAACAAATAATTCTGCAGTCGAGTCAGGCAACTCTCCGAGTGTGCGAAGATAACGTAAAACAACACCCAGAGTGATATCGGCACGAATAGAGATAAAATCAATACTCATCAAGCCCCCTGCTGTGTCTTCAGGGTAAGCTAGGGCGGTTTCAACTGCGCTTCGTTCAACTTTATCTAAAGAGTCAAGTAAGACTTTTTTAGCACTGGGTTCAAGAGACTGGGCAATATCGGTAATATCATCCGTTTCAAGGTCTCCCGTGAGCTTAACGATTTCGTGGGTTTGTAAAGACTCTAATAATTTTGCGCGAACTTCGTCATTGGTGTGAGTAAGGATTTCACCTTGTTGTTCACTGTCTAGGCATTGCCAAATGGCTTGACGTTCTTTATGCGGGGTGGCTTCTAGCAGCTCGGCAATTTCTTCGGCAACTAACAGAGAGAGCAGGTCAGATGCTTGCTCAAAATGCTCGTGTTGAACAGCGGCCAGAAGTTGTTCTGCGAGTTTGGTTTTTTCAATGATGGAGTGCCGTGCAGCCATGCTTTTCCCCAGTTTAAGTACCGTCGTGATTTTGTTAGCAACAATGGTTTTAGTTGTTTATAGGGTCAGAGCTATTGTAGCAGGAGAGCAGTAGGGATTGCGGAAAACAAAGGGGCTTATAGAGGTTTAGGCAAAATTTGGTGAAAATGAAGAGGGGTAAAAAGGAATGGGGTGCTAAGTGTCTTAAAAAGTATTTGAGCTTTCTTAAAGCGCTTAAGGTAAATCGGTTGATTCGTTAGCAAACCAACGAATCAACCGATTTAGTACCGTGCAATAATCGCTTAGGCTTCTTCTGCAGCCGCGGCCATATTTTTAACGCCACCAGATTTTTTATTGTGGTCACTAATTTTTTCTTTGTGTTTGATGATTTGACGATCTAATTTATCTACTAGGCCATCGATAGAAGCGTACATGTCATCAGTTTGGTTTTGAGCGAAAAGGTCGGCACCTGAAACGTGAACTGTGGCTTCGGCTTTTTGAGCTTGTTTTTCAACAGTCAAAATAACATGAACATTTGTAACATGATCAAAATGGCGTTCTAGTTTAGCCATTTTTTCAGAAGTATAGCTACGAAGCGCTTCAGTTACATCGATATGGTGACCTGTAATATTAATTTGCATTGTTATCGCTCCTTTATTTAATTGCTTTTGCGATGTTTGGCGAGTTTTTTAGTGTAGCCAAGAGGCCGATTTTTAGGTGTTTATTACGCTAAAAAAGCTCAAATTCAAAATTAATTATACCATTCAGAATGAGCATGAGGGTATGATTTCATGATTAAGAAAAGGAATAAGAGTTCGTGTTACAAGCGGCTTATTCATTTGCAGCTTAATTGACCTTTACCGCTTATTTAAAATCTTCACCTAAGTAAACGCGTTTCACATCGGCATGTGAAAGGATTTCTTCTGGCGTGCCTGCGGCAAGAATGGTTCCATTGTGAAGAATGTAAGCATGGTCACAAACGCCTAAAATTTCACGGACATTATGATCGGTAATTAAAACTCCAATATTTTTCTCTTTGAGATGCAAAATAATGCTTTGAATGTCTTTAACGGAAATAGGATCAACGCCAGCAAAAGGTTCGTCTAATAAAATAAAGCGAGGTTCCATGGCTAAGGCTCGAGCAATTTCAACGCGTCGGCGCTCTCCGCCAGAGAGGGATTGTCCTAGTTGATCTAAGATATGACCGATCTGTAAATCGTCTACGAGGTTTTCAAAAATAAGGTGTCTTTGGTCATGAGAAAGTTCTGGGCGCATCTCAAGAATAGCCTTAATATTCTGAGAAACCGTTAGTTTTCGAAATACTGAAGCTTCTTGCGGTAGGTAACCGACACCGAGTTTTGCGCGTTTATGAATGGGCAGCCGAGTAATTTCATTGTCATCAATAAAAATATGGCCATCATCGTTCTCAACCAACCCTGTCATCATATAAAAAGTAGTGGTTTTACCAGCACCATTAGGCCCTAACAGGCCAACAACTTGTCCACTATAAACATCAATGTCAACAGAGGTCACGACTTGTCTTTTTTTATAGCTTTTCGCTAAGCCGCGGGCATAGAAGTGGGCCATCTAATATCCTTATTGTATTGGTGTTTTGGTTTCAGTGTTTGGATCAAAGGTGACAGACACTCGACCTTTGGTCTTTTCTGAACCCTTTGCCACAAGGGTTTGTTTGTTGATATCGTAAAAGATTTTAGGGCCTTTGATCAAATGCTTTCCGGGTTGTTCTACTTGGGCTTTACCTATAAGTAATACCGTTTTATTTTGAGTATTGTACTCAATTGAATGCGCTTGACCTTTTAACCAGGCCTGTTCAACTTGGCTAAAGCGTTTAAATCTGGCCGGTTTTCCTACCGTTTTAACGGTTTGAAGTTGATTGTTGAGGTGGCGAATGGTAACGGTATCGCCCTCTAAATTTAAGCTGCCTTGGCTAATGATGACATTGCCTTTATAGATGCTTATCCCTTGTTGTTCTTGAACTTCTAGGCTGTCAGCCGTGATGTTGATAGGTTGCTCTTCGTCTAAAGGTTCTGACGTGGCTTGGCTCAAAGCGCTAAAAGAAAACAGCAGGCTGAAAGCCAAAAGAGAGTGAAATAAAGGACGGGTTTTATGCATGTTTATAGAACCTTAATTGAGTCATTTAGAAGCGTTTGTCATTTTATTTAGGATTAGGGTAATAAGTGCCTTTTACCTCTGACATTAATTGAAAATGACCAGATTCTAAGTTGGCTTTAAGCCCGACACCCGTTGTGACACCGTTCGAATTTGTAATGGTAATTGTATCATGGCTATTTAACTCACCTAGGCTGGCATTATAGGTGATATTTTGGGTTTTTAGAGTGTTGTTTTGAGTTGACGGCTGTTTGTTGTTTGATGTAATGGGGGCGTTTTGAGTGATAACGACATCGCCTGATAGGGTAATTATTTCATCGTTTTGACTCTCTCCCCGTTGGCTACGGATGACGGTCACTCGGTCAGGTTTAGTAAGGGTGATCACAGGTTGAGTGAAATGACTTTGTTTTGTAGATTCCAAATAGCGCCAAGTTTCAGTTTGAATGCTGGTTTGCTGGCCTGGCTGATCCCGTTCTATTTTCCAAGAGGTACTTTGAGAGGACTTCCAGCTATAAGTCTCTTCTTTACTTAAGGAGGTTGGCGAGGGAGTGCTTTGTTGGTCTTGTTGATCAATAACCCACAGTGTCGCTAAACTCAGAACAAAGGTGAGGAAGGTTATGCGAACGGTAGATAGACGCATAGAGTTATCCTTAAGCTAGATTAGGTTAAATCTCTTAAAAAGAAATCCATGTGCTGCTGCCAGCTACCTTGTGAGCGCATGATAATTTCACACGTTTCTCTTACACAGCCGCGACCACCTTTATAGGGTGAAATATAGTCAACTCGGGATTTAACTTCATCATCTCCATCGGCAGGAGTAATGGCTAGACCGATGCGCATTAAAATAGGCAGGTCTAAAATGTCATCGCCAATATAAGCGATTTCATCTAAAGAATAGCCAAGTTCATCGACGAGTTTAAGAAAAGTTGGGAGTTTATCAGGCACACCTTGATGGACATGTTTTACCTTTAAATCTTGCATACGATTAGCGACGAGTTGAGATTTTCGACCCGTAATAATTCCGATCTCGACTTGGCTTTTTTGAAGTAGAACCATGCCATGGCCATCACGCGTATTAAAGGCTTTGTGTTCTTGTCCATCTTCACTGTAAATCAGCATGTTATTCGTTAGGACGCCATCTACATCTAAAATCAGCAGTTTAATTTTTTGAGCTTTTTGCGCAATCTGTTCAGAAATGTCCATGGCTTATCCTTTTGAAGGTAACGGTTTTGAATCTACTCTATTTTAGATTTTTTTAAGCGGCCGTTGTACGGAAATACAGCGTCATCAAATATGCCACAAAACCTAGGGTAAGTAAAAGGCCTTTAGGTGTATTAATGACGGCTTTGCCTTTTCTAGGCAGAGCAAACAGAAGCATTAATAGCGTAAAGGCCAGCATGACAGGCATATCAATGGATAAAATTTCAGAGTCGAGCATAGACGGCGCTAATAGGGCTGGTACCGCTAATACGGCTAGAATATTAAATAAATTAGAACCAACAATATTACCAATCATTAGGTCGGCTTCATTTTTGCGAGCGGCGGCAATGGCGGCGGCTAGTTCAGGAAGACTGGTTCCAATTGCGATAATGGTTAAACCAATCACCACTTCAGGAACACCGAAGGTCTGCGCAATATCAACGGCACCCCAAACCATCATTTTGGCACTGATCATTAGGATGACTAAACCAGCGATTAGGTAGATGATGCTTTTTTTCATGCTAAGGTCTGGCATGCTGTCAATTTCTTGGACCGTTTCTTCGGCCATGGGGTCATTTGGATCGATCGCCTTATTGGCTTTTATCATCCAAGTCATGGTGAGGATGAGAGCCACGACTAAAATAATACCGTCCATAGTTCCTAACTCGCCGTCTAAAACCAGTGCATAGGCTCCAGCAGAAATAGCTAATAGAATAGGCAGCTCTCTTTTTAGAATAGAAGACTTAACGACAATCGGACTAATAATGGCGGCTACCCCTAGAACAAGGGCGATATTGGCAATATTTGAACCGACGGCATTACCAATGGCCAGACCAGGGCTGCCATCTAAGGCGGCTAAGGTGGCGACGACAATTTCAGGCATGGATGTACCAAAACCTAATACCACAACTCCAATAACCAGAGGGGAGATGTTCATGTGTACCGATACGCTGGCTGCACCGTCAATAAAGATGTCGGAACTCCAAACGAGTAATGCTAGCCCAATAAGTAATACAATGCTGGGTAGAAGTAGTGTGCTTGTCATAGTGGAAGAGTGCTCGTTAACGTTTTTGGGAAAAAATTGAACGTGATTATAACGGAAAGTAGGGTTTAAATAAAAATTGTTTATGGCTAACATGCTGATTGAAGCGGCATCTTATATTTGGCGTTGGAGTCTTAAAGCTTAGACATATCTGTCAGTGAAATGGTTTTTCTACGTAAAAGAGAGACTTTTTATCAAAATGTTGATTTTAAAAAGATAAAATATCCAATTCATTTTAAAACGGTATGGAATGACAACTTTGGAAAACCTTCAAATAGGCACTTATGGCTGGCAACATGACAGTTGGCTAGGTTCTTTTTATCCTGAGGACTTACCAGAGGAGTGGCAGTTAGATTATTTTAGTAATGCGTTTAGAGTGGTTTTAGTCCCGCAATCGGAATGGTTGAGCTGGTCGACTGAGAGACTACAGAATGTAATGGAAAGTGTTGAAGGTGATTTTGAATTTTACTTTGCTGTTCAGGATACTTTGAATGCGGATGAACTTGAACTGTTAAAGTTGGTCGTGAGTATTTTAGGTAAGCGAGCTTCTGGCGTGGTGGTTTGGAGTGAGGTAGCGTTTACCGACTTGACGATACAGTCATTGCCTGTGACGTTGATTTCTTCTCAGCATTGTCTGTCAGGTTGGAAGTGGCAGGCGGAAGGAATGTGGATGTCTGGCAACCCTTTAGGTTTTGTTTCTGAGTTAAGTACCGACGGTAAAACGCAGGCTGCTTTGTTAGGAACGTTTATGGCCAGTTTGCCAATAGATGAGAAACAAGGTGCCCCTTTTATTGTCGGAGGCGCTAAGGTTGATATGCAGCAAGTGGCCAATTTAAAAATCGTCGGTGAGTTATTGGGCTATTAAGAAATTATTAAGGCCTGAGTATTAAGTTATTTCGCGATGAAAATTCATTGAATGTAGAGTGAAAAGAATATGCACACAACGGAAACGTTAATTGAAATAAAAAACCTGACTTTCTCACGAGGAAATCGCAAAATATTTGACGATATTACGCTGTCTATTCCAAAAGGTAAGGTAACCGCGATTATGGGGCCTAGTGGCAGTGGTAAGACCACGCTTTTGAAACTGATTGCAGGTCAGTTAACCCCAGATTCTGGTGATATTTATGTGGAAGGTCAGCATGTACACAGTCTGTCGCGTAAGGAGATATATCAGCTCAGGCGTAAAATGGGAATGTTATTTCAAAGTGGAGCGCTTTTAACGGATCTTAATGTGTTTGATAATGTGGCCTTTCCTTTAAGAGAACACAGTAAATTACCGGAAGATGTTATTTATTCATTGGTATTGATGAAGTTACAAGCCGTTGGGTTAAGAGGGGCAAAAGACCTGATGCCTTCTGAATTGTCTGGCGGTATGTCGCGACGCGTAGCCTTAGCAAGAGGCATTGCCTTAGACCCTGAAATGATTTTTTATGATGAACCTTTTGTTGGCCAAGATCCTATTACCAAAGGTGTGTTGGTGGAATTGATTCGTAAACTCAATGACAGTTTAGGCTTAACGAGTGTGGTTGTGTCACATGACGTTGAGGAGGTTTTGTCCATTGCGGATTACGTTTGTGTTATTTCGGAAGGGAAAATGATCGCAGAAGGGACTAAAGAAGATTTACTGAAAGAGTCAACGGGCTATGTTAATCAGTTTATGAATGGTTTGCCCGATGGTCCTGTTCCTTTCCATTTTCCAAGTATCCCTTATGCTGAAGAGTTGGAACGATATCAGCAAACCGAAGGGGGGCGAAGATGAATAATATGATACTAAGGCTTCAGGGCGTGCTACAAAAGTTAGGCGCGGGCCTGATTGATAATGTGGCCACGCTTGGACGTGGTGCCATGTTTATTCTCTCAATTTTATCTGCGGCTCCAGCGGCATTGCTGCGTTTTGATTTACTGCTAAAACAAATTTATGTTGCAGGTGTATTGTCCTTGCCGATCATTTTAACCGCGGGGTTATTTGTTGGAATGGTGTTGAGTCTGCAAGGTTATAATGTGTTGGTTGACTACAACTCGGAAGAGGCGGTGGGAACTATGACCGCCCTGTCTTTGTTAAGAGAGTTGGGGCCAGTGGTGGCGGCTTTATTATTTGCTGGTCGAGCAGGTTCGGCGCTCACGGCTGAGATTGGTTTAATGCGTTCTACTGAGCAGATATCGGCTTTGGAGATGATGGCGGTAGACCCTTTAAAGTTTGTATATGCCCCGCGATTTTTGGCCGCGATCATCTCATTACCGTTATTAACTCTTTTGTTTACGGCTTTGGGTGTTTACGGAGGTTATTTAGTTTCGGTGAGTTGGTTGGGAGTGGATGATGGCGCATTTTGGTCTCAGATGCACAGCCATGTCGATTGGAATGAGGATGCCGTAAATGGCATTATTAAGTCGGTTGCCTTTGCAATCCTAATTGCCGTAGTGGCTCTGTTTCAAGGGTTTAATGCCATACCGACTTCGGAAGGGGTGAGTGGTGCGACCACTCGCACGGTTGTTCATTCGTCGCTGGGTGTTTTAGGCTTGGATTTTATCTTGACCTCCATAATGTTTAATTAATAAGGTTTAATGACCAAATCGCCAATCAATGACACTCGAGTGGTTAAAAGGTTTTACAAAGGGTTTTAAAAGACAATGAAAAAACAGACTAAGATTGAAATATGGGTTGGAGCATTTGTTTTGATGAGTTTAATGGCGCTGTCGGCTATTGCATTTCAAATCAGTAACTTCAGTGGCTGGAAGGAACGTCCTACTTATGAAGTAAGTGCTTTATTCGATAATATTGGTGGTTTAAAAGTTCGCGCCCCTGTGAAGTTAAGTGGTGTTGTGATTGGACGGATTGTGGCGATTGAGATTGATCCTATTTCTTTTAAAGCCAGAGTGAAAATGAATATCGATCAGGATTTTAATCAGTTGCCCATGGATTCGTCAGCGTCGATTTTAACCTCAGGGTTATTAGGGGATCAGTATATTGGTTTAGAACCTGGTGGCGATGACGAGTTGTTGGAGCAAGGTGCACAAATTGAAATGACACAGTCCGCGATTGTTTTAGAAGAGTTGATTGGTCAGTTTCTTGTAAAGTTTAGTGAAGGCGATTAGGGAATAGGCTGGATAAAATATGAAAACGTTTATAAAAAATAGATGGTTGTTAGTTTGGTTTATAGCCAGTATGTCACTTTTTGCGCTACCGTCGCAGGCGGCCACCATCTCTCAGGATGATCCTGAGAAAATGGTCAGTACTTTGTCAGACGTGCTGGTCAAAGAGATTAACCTGCAAAGAGCAGAGCTTGAGTCGAGTTCTGAGAAGGTAAAACTGTTTGCTGATGAATATGTATTGCCTTATGTGGATACAGCTAAAATGGCTCGCTATGTGATGGGCAAGTATTGGAGAACGGCCACAGAGAAGCAGCAATCGGCTTTTGTTAGTGCTTTTTCGAACACGTTAATTCGATCTTACTCAAAGAGTCTTCTTAAGTTAAAAATTGAAAGTGTGAGTGTTAAACCGGCTCAGTCTATTAAACCAGGTCGTGTGACCGTGTCGTCTGAAGTCGTGCAAGCCGATGGTAATAAAACAGCGGTGGTTTACCGAGCTTATTTAAACAGTAAAACCAACCAGTGGCTTTTGTATGATGTGGCGATTGAGGGGATTAGTATGTTGCTTAATTATCGTAAAGCATATGGTTCTGATTTTTCGAAAAAAGGGATTGATGCCGTGATTGCGGAAATGGAAGCAAAAAACACTCAATCTGACGAAAAAGTATAATAGGGTTTTTATGAAACATTACGCTGCTAAGGTGAAAATGCTGTGTCAAAATTAGATTGGTCTGAAGAGACAGGCGTAATGACTTTACCAGAAGTGGTCACGCTTGAAAGTATTCCAGGGCTGTTAAAGTCAAAAGGGGTTCTAAAGCTTCCTGTAAAAGAGGTGGATTTTGGCAAGGTTCAGCAAGTTGATAGTGCTATTCTGGCCTTGCTATTAACGTGGTCAAATAACATTCAATCAACTCTTGTCATTGCCAATATTCCTGCGGAATTGCAAACATTAATTCAGCTTTACGATTTAGAGTCCGTTTTACAAGTAAAATAAACCGTTTTTCGGCTGAATATTCAAACGTATTCAATTGACGCGCAATTCATAAAGGTTAGGTATGTCTGACACTCCTGCAGTTCACTTTCATCAAGTTAAAAAACAGTATGGCGATTTAGAAGCGTTAAAAGGCGTCTCTTTTTCCGTTGAAGAAGGCGCGTTTTTTGGTTTGCTGGGCCCTAATGGCGCGGGGAAATCAACGCTGATTAATTCTATGGCGGGTTTGGTTATTCCGACTTCTGGTCGCATTGAAATTCAAGGCCATGATGTGATTGACGATTATCGTCAAACAAGACGTTTATTAGGTTTGGTGCCGCAGGAGTTGATCGCGGATCCTTTTTTCTCGATCAAAGAGTTGCTTGAATTGCAGTCAGGTTACTTTGGTTTGAAGGGAGTGCCGCAACGAGCTTGGATAGGTGAGTTATTAGAGCGCTTGGCGCTTTCTGATAAGTCTGATAAGAATACCGCGCAGTTATCTGGTGGTATGAAACGCCGAGTGTTAATTGCTATGGCGCTGGTTCATCGACCTAAAGTACTGGTATTAGATGAGCCTACTGCAGGAGTGGATGTGGATTTACGCAGAACACTGTGGGATTTTACCAAGGAGCTTCATCAGCAGGGTCATACGATTATTTTAACAACGCATTATTTAGAAGAAGCCGAAGCTCTGTGCGATAAGGTGGCGATCATGCAGCAAGGCGAGGTGAAAGCGCTGGATTCGACCCAAGCGTTGTTATCAAAGCACAATTATCGTTATTTAAGAGTCACCTTAACGAGCCCTGCTCAATTACTTGTTCCACCACTTAAAGAGCGTTTAGTTGAAAAAGAATCAAATGGTTTGGTTTTTAAACTAGAGAAGAGTGCTTCGTTAACACAATTGTTGGCTTGGCTGCATGAAAGTCAGTTGGAGGTCTCTGATGTGAGCAGTCGTGATGCTTCATTAGAAGAGGTGTTTCTTGATTTAACGGCTGAGGGGAAAGGCTAATGCAAACGAACTGGATAGGGTGCTGGGCGTTATTTATAAAAGAGGTGCGACGTTTTTATTCGGTCGTAGTGCAGACGGTTTTTGCCCCTGTAGTGGCGACCTTGTTGTATTTATTGGTGTTTGGTCATGTATTAGATACCCAGATAGAAACCTACGATTCTGTGAGTTACAGTCAGTTTTTGATACCTGGTTTAGTGATGATGGCCATTTTACAGAATGCGTTTTCCAATACCTCATCGAGTTTGATCCAGTCGAAAATGCATGGCAATTTGTCATTTGTTTTATTAAGCCCTATTTCCGCCTTTGAATTTTATGTGGCATTTGTCGCTGCTTCTGTCGTTCGCGGTGTGGTGGTCGGCCTAGGTATTTTGATTATTGGTATGATTGGTTTTGATTTGACTTGGCAATCGCCGCTTTGGGTCGTCGTTTTTGCGATACTGAGTGCGGCTATGATGGGAGGCTTAGGGATGTTGGCAGGAATTGTGTCCGATAAATACGATCATCTTGCCGCATTCCAAAACTTTGTCATTATGCCTTTAACGTTTTTAAGCGGTGTATTTTATTCCATTCATGCTTTGCCAGAGTTTTGGCAGACGCTGTCTCACTTTAATCCATTCTTTTATATGGTGGATGGATTTAGGTATGGTTTTTTTGAACAGTCTGACGTCTCTGTTTATTTAAGTTTGGGGATTACGATTTTATTCTTAATAATCATCTCTTCGATAAATCTGATTTTATTGCGTAAAGGGGTTAAAATACGCCAATAAATTTTTAGGAGTAAGAATAAATGTCTCCCGATACCATTAAAGCAATGATTGAAGCCGCCATTCCAGAAAGTCAGATTGAAACCAATGGAGAGGACTGTAATTTTTCTATTATTGTGACGAGTAAGAGTTTTGAAGGTAAGTCCCCAATACAGCGTCATCGTATGGTAAATGATGTGTTTAAAGCACAGTTTGATAGTGGTGAATTACACGCATTATCAATTAAAACGCTTGTGCCTTAAAGGGTTCAAATTCCTTACCTCTCTTTGAGGTAGGCTCTTAATAGGAATGCATTCTCGGTCTTAACTAAGAGGTGTGTTCAAGTTGTCAAAGAGCATTCAATTTTAAGTTTATAGAAAGATAAAGCAGTTATATATGGATAAATTAGTCGTAGCGTGCCAGGGAAGACTTTCCGGTAGTGTTGAAATTTCAGGCTCAAAAAATGCGGCGCTGCCTATTTTGATGGGCTGTCTTCTGGCAGAGACTCCGACAACTTTGTCCAATGTGCCACATTTAATGGATGTGACAACGACTATTCAGCTACTGGCCTCTATGGGGGTCGAAATTCTTTTTGATGAGAATTTAAATATTGAAATCGATGCGTCTAATGTCACTGATAAAGAAGCACCCTACGAGCTTGTTAAGACGATGCGAGCGTCTATTCTTGTGCTGGGTCCATTATTAGCCAGATTTGGCGAAGCAAAAGTGTCTCTACCAGGCGGTTGTGCAATTGGATCAAGACCGGTTGATATTCATATCGCTGGAATGGAAAAGATGGGCGCTGAAATTGTGGTTGAGCAGGGTTATATTGTTGCAAAATCCAATGGTCGTTTACAGGGTGCTGATATTTCTATGAGTTCTGTGACAGTGACGGGCACAGAAAATTTATTGATGGCGGCCGTTTTAGCTGAAGGAACCACGACTTTAAGAAATGCGGCACGCGAGCCTGAAGTAACCGATTTGGCTGAATTCTTAAACAAGATGGGCGCTAAAATTACAGGGTTAGAAAGTGATACTCTGGTCATTGAAGGGGTAGAGCGACTTTCTGGTGTGGAGTATTCTGTTATTCCTGATAGAATCGAAGCGGGTACCTATTTAGCCGCTGCCGCGGTCAGTCAAAGTCAATTGACGGTCACGAAAGTAAATCCTAAGCATTTGGAAGTTGTGCTAGAGACATTTGAAGAAGCGGGTGCGGAAATCACTTGTACTGAAGATGAAGTTACGTTGGATATGCGTAATCGGACTTTAAAGCCCGTTAATATCAGGACAGATCCGTACCCTCTTTTTCCAACAGATATGCAGGCGCAATTTTTAGTAATGAATGCCTTGGCAGAAGGTGAGTCAGCCATTGAAGAAACGATTTTTGAAAATCGCTTTATGCATGTTTCAGAATTGATTCGTATGGGAGCCGATATTTCTATTGAAGGAAATACAGCTCATATTCGAGGTGTTAAAAAATTATTTGGCGCGCCAGTCATGGCAACGGACTTAAGAGCTTCTGCCAGTCTGATCTTGGCAGGTATTGTGGCAGATGGTGAAACGGTGATTAATCGGGTTTATCATATTGATCGTGGTTATGAATTGATCGAAGAAAAATTTCACAAGGTAGGCGCACATATTTATCGCATGACGGATTAGGCTTAGGTCTAATGGTCATTACATTCGATAGAATCGCTTACTGTTGCGCATTTAATTACGCAAACTTTATAAACGAACTGATATTAGATAGAAAATTATGAATGAACAAATAACGATCGCGCTCTCTAAAGGGCGAATTTATAAAGATACTTTACCTTTATTAGAGGCGGCAGGTATTGAGCCTCTAGAAGATCCTAGTAAGTGTCGTAAATTAATCATACCGACCAATCAAGAGAATGTTCGTTTATTGATTGTCAGAGCGACTGATGCGCCAACTTATGTAGCGCATGGCGCTGCCGATATTGGTGTGGCAGGTAAAGATGTGTTAATGGAAGCGCCTACAGACAACTTGTATGAGTTATTAGATTTAAATATTGCTAAATGTAACTTAATGGTCGCTGGTCCTGAGATTGAAAAACCACACGGACATCGTCTAAAGATTGCTACTAAATACATCAAGTCTGCACAAGCTTACTATGCACAAAAGGGTGAGCAGGTTGATTTGATTAAACTGTATGGCTCAATGGAAATTGCCCCGCTCATTGATTTGGCAGATAGAATTGTTGATTTGGTTGATACTGGAAATACGTTACGAGCCAATGGTTTGGTTCCGATGGAACAAATTGCTGAAATCAGTTCGCGTTTAATTGTGAATCAGCACGCTTATAAAACTAAATTTGATCAAATTAATACCATCGTTCAAAAGTTTAAATCAGTGATAGAGAGTCAAAATGCTTAATATTCGTCGTTTATCTGCTGGAGCAGAAGGATTTAGAGAAGAGTTAGATACTCTTCTGGCTTGGGAAACAGTTTCTAATGATTCTGTTAATGATATTGTGAAAGAAGTTGTTCAAAACGTCCGTAAGAACGGTGATGCTGCTTTGCTAGAATATACGGCTAAGTTTGACCGTTTATCCTTAAAGACGGGCGCTGAGCTAGAAATTTCTCAAGAGCGTCTGCAAGAAGCTTTACTTCGAATTCCAGCCGATCAGCGAGAAGCATTAGAAATTTCAGCACAGCGTGTTCGTGATTATCATGAAAAGCAAGTTCAAGCTTCATGGAGTTATGAAGAAGCGGATGGCACAATGCTAGGTCAGCAGGTTACGCCTTTAGATACGGTTGGCCTTTATGTGCCAGGTGGTAAAGCGGCTTATCCTTCTTCCGTCATTATGAACGCGATTCCTGCCAAAGTGGCCGGTGTTGAAAAGCTGATTATGGTTGTGCCAACCCCTGATGGTGAAGTCAATGATATGGTGTTAGCAGCAGCGGCTATTTGTGGCGTTGATGCGGTATTTACATTGGGTGGTGCACAAGCGGTTGCAGCTTTAGCTTATGGAACAGAAACGGTTCCTGCGGTAGATAAAATTGTTGGCCCTGGAAATATTTTCGTGGCAACGGCTAAACGTATGGTATTTGGTACGGTGGGTATCGATATGATTGCTGGACCATCAGAGATTCTAGTGTATTGCGATGGCCAAACTAACCCTGATTGGATCGCCGTTGATCTGTTCTCGCAAGCTGAGCATGATGAAGATGCACAATCCATTTTGGTAACGCCAGATGCTGAGTTTGCTGAAAAAGTCTATGAAAGTATGAATCGTTTATTGCCAACGATGCCGCGTCAGGACATTATTCGTAAAGCGCTTGATGATCGTGGTGCGATCATTGTGGTTGATGACGAGTCTCAGGCAATTGAAATGATTAACATCATTGCACCCGAGCACTTAGAGTTGTCAGTGGAAGACCCTAAAGCCTTGTTGCCGCAGATTCGCCACGCGGGTGCTATTTTTATGGGACGCTATACAGCAGAAGCCATTGGTGATTACTGTGCAGGACCTAACCATGTATTGCCGACGTCAAGAACAGCGCGTTTTTCATCGCCATTAGGGGTTTATGATTTCCAAAAACGTTCAAGTTTAATCATGTGTTCTAGTGATGGTGCAAATACATTAGGCCATATAGCGGGTATTCTCGCAGATGGAGAAGGTTTGCAAGCTCATGCGGCCTCGGCTAGGTATCGTATTAAAGGTTAAGACTATTTGGCTTTTGATTGATAAATTAAACCACTCGGTGTAACTTTACTCGAGTGGTTTTTTTTTGAATTTTTTTGAACTTTTTTGAGTAGAGGTTTGCTATGAAACGATCGGAACTTATAAATTATCTACACGACTATTTGCAAGTTGATCAATATAAGGATTATGCGCCCAATGGCCTGCAGGTAGAAGGTAAAGCTGAGGTTAAAACAATTGTGACTGGAGTTACAGCTTGTCAGCCTTTAATTGACGAAGCCATTAAAGTGAAAGCGGATGCAATTTTGGTACATCATGGTTACTTTTGGAAAAGTGAGCCACCACAAATTGTTGGTTTTAAGAAAAAAAGAATTAAAACCCTGTTGTTGAATGATATTAATTTATTGGGTTACCATCTGCCATTGGATGGCCATGCACAAATAGGTAATAATGCAGAACTAGGAAGATTGTGGCAATTGCAGGATATTACACCTGAACCAGGTTTGCTACGTCTAGGTCAGCTGAAAGACGCTATGAGTATTAAAGAGTTTCACGCTGTGGTTTCGAAGAGTTTGGGTCGAGAGGCATTGCACCTTCCAGGCGGGCCTGAGCAAGTCAAAATAATCGCTTGGTGTAGCGGTGGGGCGCAAAGCTATATTAACGAAGCGATTGAATGGGAGGCGGATGTCTATATCAGTGGTGAGGTTTCGGAGCAGACGACGCATTTAGCTAGAGAAGGTGGTATTCACTATTTAGCGGCAGGTCATCATGCAACAGAGCGTTTGGGAATAAGGCGCTTGGGAGAGCATCTGGCAGACAAATTTAATCTAAGGCATTTTGACATAGATGTCGATAACCCAGTTTAAAAAAATATTAGTAAATGTTAATGCGAATAGAAAAAATAAATATGGCTTTATAAATAGGGTTTATTTAATGACGCTATCGGTATATACTGGCTGGATGTCAGATTTTAAGTAAAGATTTGTTTGCGCATAATTAGGAAGGTGATATGTCGACAGAAGATCAAAAGAATACGAGTGTGAATGTAACACGCCGTAAAATTTTAACGGGTGCTACAGGCGTTGTCGGAGCTGTGGGGGCAACTTTTTTAGCCGTACCTTTCGTCAGTTCCTGGCAGCCAAGTGAGAAGGCAAAAGCGGCTGGAGCACCAGTCAATGCGGATGTCAGTCAACTACAACCAGGGCAGATGCTTACTGTATCATGGCGAGGTATTCCTGTTTGGGTCGTACGCAGAACGCCAGAAATGCTGGCACTGTTAGCTGAAGAAAATGGCAGTTTACGTGATCCAGCATCCGATGAGTCTAAGCAGCCTGAATACTGTAAAAATAATACACGAGCAGTAAAGGATGAATACCTAGTTGTATCAGGTATCTGTACTCATCTAGGGTGTGCTCCATTATATCGTCCTGCGGTAGGTTCTCCTGATATGAGTGCGGACTGGGAAGGTGGATTCTTCTGTCCGTGTCATGGTTCTCGTTTTGATTTAGCTGGACGAGTTTTCCAATCGGTACCTGCACCCACAAATTTGGATATTCCGCCACATCACTTTATCTCTGAGAATGTGATTCGAATTGGGGAAGACCCTGTTGAAGGAGGAGGTGCCTAATGTCACATCAAACAAACGATCAATCTCAGGCTGGTAAATCAACTGTATTAGGTTGGTTTGACGAGCGCTATCCCGTTTCCAGTACTTGGAATAAGCATGTTGGTGAATATTACGCACCTAGAAACTTTAATTTTTGGTACTTTTTTGGTTCATTAGCACTTATTGTTTTAGTTAACCAGATTGTTACGGGTATTTGGTTAACCATGAGTTATAGCCCAACAGGGGCAGGCGCGTTTAACTCTGTTGAATATATTATGCGTGATGTTGAGTGGGGGTGGTTATTACGTTACTTACACTCAACGGGTGCATCGGCCTTTTTTATTGTGATCTACCTGCATATGATGCGTGGACTTCTCTATGGTTCTTATAAGAAACCAAGGGAATTAGTGTGGATTATCGGAATGCTGTTGTTCTTAGTCTTAATGGGTGAAGCATTCATGGGTTACTTGTTACCTTGGGGGCAAATGTCTTTCTGGGGTGCTCAGGTTATTATTTCACTATTCGGTGCTATACCAGTTATTGGGCCAGATCTAGCGTTATGGATTCGTGGTGATTTTGTTATCTCAGAAGTGACGCTTACTCGATTCTTCGCTTTGCACGTTATTGCTCTACCACTGTTATTAGTGATTCTGGTCTTTATGCACCTTGTTGCTTTGCATCATGTTGGATCAAATAACCCAGATGGTGTTGAGATCAAGAAGTTAAAAGATAATAATGGTATTCCGTTGGATGGTATTCGTTTCCACCCGTATTACGCTGTTAAAGATGCGATGGGTGCCGTGTTCTTCTTTATTCTGTTTGCTTTAGTTTTGTTCTATGCACCAGAAGGGGGAGGGTTCTTTATTGAAGCGCCAAACTTTGAACCTGCTAACCCTTTGAAAACACCTGAGCATATTGTACCAGTATGGTATTTCACACCGTTTTACGCCATTTTAAGAGCAGTTCCAGATAAATTCCTGGGTGTAGTGGCAATGGGGGCAGCCATAGCTGTCTTGTTCGCAATGCCGTGGTTGGATCGCTGTAAAGTTAAATCAATTCGTTATCGTGGTAACTCTTTTAAAGTGCTATTAACCATTTTAGTGATCAGTTTTATTGTGCTTGGCTTCTTAGGAACTCAACCATCAACACCGTTGTACACTAAGTTGGCGCAAATATTCACAGCTCTTTATTTTATGTTTTTCTTAGTGCTGCCATTTACGTCGGCCAATGAAAAAACCAAGCCTGTTCCAGAGAGGGTTACCTAAAATGACAAATATGAAAAAAATTCTATGGCTAATGAGTTTATTAATATTGCCATTTACAAGCCATTTACAAGCCGCTGGTGGTTATAACATTACTCTGGAGTCAGCAGATAATAATTTACGCGACCAAGAGTCACTAAAACGTGGTGCAATCTTGTTCTCCAATTACTGTATGGCTTGTCACTCGGTTAAATACATGCGTTATAACCGTATTGCTCGTGATTTAGGCTGGACAGACGAAGAAGTGATTTCAGAAATGGCCTACGGTCTAAACACGGTGACAGAAGATGTTATGACACGTATGCTGCCAGGTGTAGCCTTAGATGTTCTTGGTTCTGAAGCCCCTGATTTATCGTTGATGGCGCGTTTAAAAGGGGATGATTATATCTATACCTTTTTACGTGCTTATCAGCAAGATGAAGAAGGTGTATGGAATAACAGCGTTTTAAAAGGTACCTCAATGCCAAACGTATTAGAAGGTATTGAGCGTCATGCTACGCCTGAAGAGTACGCACAAGCGGCGCGTGATATTACCAATTTCTTAGCTTATGCAGGTGAGCCATCTAAGCTTCAGCGTTTGGACTTGGGTTGGAAGGTTATCGCTTTCTTACTTGTGTTATTGCTACTAACCTATCTTCTTAAAAGAGAGTATTGGCGCGATATTAAGCACTAAATCTTTGATAGTAAGATAGCTTTTTAGAGAGGGTCAAACGCTTTCTAAAACCGAAGAAGCCCTGTCAATTTGATGGGGCTTTTTTTTGGGCGAGAATAGTGAGTTAAATGTTTTTTGTTTATCTATTCTTAATCAGTAACACTTTAATAAAATTGAATGTCTACTATCGTTTATCAAACTTGCATTTATCATTAAAAATAATGGAAGTACAGACTATACTAAGGCTTTAAAAATCATAACATGGAGACAGTAAGTGAATGGGTTTGAAATAACGTGGATAAATGTCGTTCTAGATTGGATGGCGCTGATTTTTATTATAGTTGTCGGTTTGATTTGTGCCATTGTCATTGTTGTATATTTCGTAGATCGATTTCAAACGGAGCATGCGATTCGGCATAATTACCCTGTTATTGCTCGATTTCGCTATCTATTTGAATATTTGGGTACATTCCTACGTCAGTATATGTTTGCTGCAGATCAGGATGAGCGGCCTTTTAACCGAGCACAAAGAAGCTGGGTTTATCGCGCGTCGAAGAATTTGTCTACCACTGAGGCATTTGGTTCAACACGTAATATTAACTTTCCTGGTAAAATTTTGTTTACCAGTTGCCCGTTTCCTATGCTTGAGAAGGATGCAGTCTCTTCTCCTCCGTTAATTATAGGCCCGAATGCCAAAACTCCCTATCGAGCCCAATCAATATTGAATATATCAGGCATGAGCTATGGTGCGCTTTCAAAACCAGCTGTGTTGGCTTTAAGTACGGGAGCCAAAAAAGCAGGTTGTTGGATGAATACAGGTGAAGGCGGTATTTCCCCTTACCATTTACAAGGAGGCGCGGATTTAGTTGCCCAAATCGGTACGGCCAAATATGGCTATCGTGATAAAAATGGGGATTTAAGTAATGAAAAATTACGTGAAGCCGCCGCTTTAGAGCAAGTCAAGATGTTCGAAATTAAACTGAGTCAGGGTGCCAAGCCTGGTAAAGGCGGAATTCTACCGGGAGCCAAAGTCACTGAAGAAATTGCTGAAATAAGAGGAATTCCCGTGGGTAAAAGCTCTATTAGTCCGAATAGGCATGCTGACATAGCCTGTAATGATGAGCTATTAGATATGATTTTTAGAATAAAAGAGGTCACTGGTAAACCAGTTGGGTTTAAATTTGTAATGGGGTCCCCTGATTGGCTTGAAAGTCTTTGCCTTAGAATTCAGCAGGTGGGTATGGAATCTGCCCCCGATTTTATAACGATTGATGGTGCAGAAGGGGGGACGGGTTCTGCTCCAGTGGCCTTAATGGATGATGTGGGTATTTCTCTGAATGAATCCTTGCCCTATGTTGTGGATATTTTGACTAAATACGGATTACGTGACGAGATTAGAGTCATTGCTTCCGGTAAGTTAACCAATCCAACCAAGGTGGCTTGGGCTTTAGCCGTTGGTGCTGACTTTATCACCACAGCACGAGGTTTTATGTTTTCTTTGGGGTGTATTCAATCCATGCATTGCCATAAAGACAGCTGTCCAACAGGGATCGCAACACATAATGGTCGGTTGCATAGCGGGCTTGCGCCAGGGAAAAAATCCGTGCGGGTGATGAATTATCATAATAATTTAATTCATGAAGTTGAGCTGATTGCACATTCATGCGGTGTAGCCGAGCCAAGGGGTTTAACTCGTAAACACGTCAGAATGGTACAAAGTGCGAGTAAATCTCAACCCTTCTCTGAAATTTTTCCTGATGAAACGCCACTGGCTTTTAAAAGTGTACCTGTTGAAGTTACACAAGCCACTGAAAAATAAATTTTACGATAGGATTAAGGGGCATTTACTAGTATGGCAAAAATAAAGTCCGCTTATGTTTGTACGGAGTGTGGTGCCGATCATGCTCAGTGGCAAGGTCAGTGCATGGCTTGCAGTGCCTGGAACACCCTGCAAGAGATTAAGTTAACGGCGAGTAAGAAAACGGCTTCTTCTGCAACAAGGGGTTATGCGGGTGCAGTAGAAGGTCAAGTTAAAAATATCTCAGAAGTTAATCTTGCAGAAGTCCCGCGAATCTCATCGTCAATGTGTGAGCTTGATCGGGTCCTTGGCGGTGGTATTGTACCTGGTTCAGTGGTGCTGATTGGCGGTGACCCTGGTGTGGGTAAATCTTCTATTTTATTGCAGGTGATGTGTGAGCTGAGTGTTCAACACAATGTGCTTTATGTGACAGGAGAAGAGTCTCTACAGCAGGTTGCTTTGCGTGCTAAACGTATGCAGCTGCCCGATGAAAAGTTAAGGTTATTAACCGAAACGGATGTAGAGCTGGTTGTGGCCTCGGTACAAAGCGAGTCACCTAAAATTATAGTGATTGATTCTATTCAGACGATGCAGCTTGCTGAAGTGAGTGGTGCCGCAGGTGGAGTTTCGCAGGTAAGAGAGTCGGCCGCTTTTTTAACCCGTTTTGCTAAACAGAATAATATCGCCATTTTTTTGGTGGGGCATGTGACCAAGTCTGGTGAAGTGGCGGGCCCAAGAGTCTTAGAGCACATTGTTGATACGGTCGTCTTTTTGGAGGGGCAGTCAGACAGCCGTTTCAGAACCTTAAGAGCTATAAAAAATCGTTTTGGGGCGGTAAACGAACTGGGTGTTTTTGCCATGACCGAGAAAGGCATGAAGCAGATCAAAAACCCTTCAGCTATCTTTTTATCGCGCGGCGAAGAGGTTGCGTCTGGTTCTGTTGTTATGGTGGTGTGGGAAGGCTCACGTCCCTTACTTGTTGAAATACAAGCCTTAGTGGACGATTCTCCTTATGGCGCGCCGAAGCGGGTTATGGTGGGGTTAGATCAAAATCGTATTACGATGCTGTTGGCCGTGATGCATCGGCATGGCGGTATTCAGGCCAGTGATCAGGATGTTTATGTCAATGTCGTGGGTGGCGTTAAGGTATCTGAAACCTCAGCAGATCTTGCGGTCTTGTCGGCCATTTTGTCAAGTATGCGTGATCAAGCTTTATCGCAAGAGTTAATTATCTTTGGTGAGGTTGGTTTATCAGGAGAGATTAGACCTGTTCCCAGTGGTCAAGAGCGGCTGTTTGAGGCAGCCAAGCACGGTTTTAAACGGGCTATTGTGCCCATCGGTAATGTGCCAAAAGGTGGCGTGTCAGGCATGGAAATTATTGGCGTTAAAAATTTACAGCAAGCTTTGGATGTTCTGTGATGGTTAAGGAAGTTCTGAATAAGTCCTTCAAAATTCTGTGGATCTTCAAGTTGGCCTATTCAAGGCATGGATCGCAGGGAATGATTATTCCATTCACAAGATCCATAACGCAGAAGAGACTGGCTTGAAGCCCCACCCTTCGGGGCTTAGCCAAGTTCCAGCTCTCGTCGTTATGATTTTTCATGGACTCTAGATACAAGGTGAATTGAGCTTGCTCAAGTGAGGGTGCCTTGGGGCATCATTTCAAAATTATGCCTTGATGACTAAAACTTGGCGTTGCCAGAAATTAAAGGACTTGTTCAGAGTTTCCTTAAGATATTCAGCTTTAATAACGGTCGATACTCGTCTAGTAAAGATTATTAAAGGCTAGCCTAAAGTTCCGATAACAGATTCTTGAGATAATTTTTGACAGCATGCTAAAATGCGCGGCGAATCAAATTATTTTTTCATTATCTCGTTGGAGTCTTTATGCATAATCACAAGCTGACCGCAGCCATTTGCCTTGCCTTAGCAACCCCTTCTATTTACGCTTCAGGTTTTTCATTAATCGAACAGAGTGCCAGTGGGCAAGGTTTATCTTATGCGGGTGCTGCAGCCAATGCAGAAGATGCAAGCGTTATGTGGTTTAACGCAGCGGCGTTAACTAAAATTGAAGGCAGTCAAGCGATTGGCGGGATTCATTTAATTGTGCCTCAATCAGACTTTACCAATTCTGGCTCTGTTCCTGGCGGAGTGGATGATAATGGTGCAACGAATGGCGTAGTCCCTAATCTTTACTGGAAAGGTGATTACAATGGTTATGCACTCGGCTTCGGGATTAATGCTCCTTTTGGTCAAAAGATTGATTATGCTGATGATTGGGCGGGGCGCTATCAAGCCCTTGAAACTGATTTAAAAAGTGTGAATATCAATGCGAATATTGCCCGTCAAATTAACGATCAAGTTTCGATTGGTTTTGGTTTAAATGCACAATATGTGAATTTGAACATGAGCCAATTTTATAAAGCAGCGCCTAATCTTACAGCAAAAATTGAAGCGGATAGCTGGGGTTATGGATATAACTTAGGTTTGCTGGCTAATTTAACTGAGCAAACGGTGTTGGGTCTTTCTTACCGTTCTGAAATTACTCATAATGCAAAAGGGTCAGGTGAGTTTGAAGGTGTTGCAACGGTTGGAGCTTCTTCGGATGTAACCTTGCCTGCCAGTGCCATGTTAAGTTTATCGCATCAAGCCAACGATAAAATAACCGTATTGGCGGATGCAACATGGACAGGTTGGAAAGCCTATGATGAGTTAGTTATTGAATTCGATTCTCTTTTCCCAGACTCAGAGACTAATCAAGAGTTTAAGGACAGTATGCGTTACTCTTTAGGGATGATGTATGACCTGAATGATCAATGGACTCTACGTACGGGTGTGGCTTTAGATGAAACGCCTGTTCCTGATGCAGAAGCTCGCTCACCGCGTACGCCTGACAGTAATCGTACTTGGTTATCGGCAGGATTTAATTATAAGCTGAATAGCGCTATGAGTATTGATATGGGTTATACGCATATTATTGGCGATAAAGCTGATATTAATCGCAATGATGGTACTACTTTATTAAAAGGTAGTTACGATTCAACGATTGATATCATTAGTGCACAGTTGGTTTGGAACTACTAGCGCCATTGGTCAATTAATCAAATAAAGCACTTTGTTCTTAATTTGCTTGTTAAAAAAACGCCCGTTTAGTTTTCTAAACGGGCGTTTTTTGTTTTTAATCTATTTTATATTTTTATGTTCAATCAGGCATAAAGCGTTTTCTTAACCAGTAATCCACGCTAAAATATTTACCTCCTCCCATAAAAAATAAAGCCAATAGCATAATAAAATACGTAACAGCCCATTCTATGCCATTATTGCTTACGATAAAGTGACCGTGTTCAGTGAGCCACTCGTAATTACCGTTGGTTTGTAAAATCTCTTTCGCTCTATCTAATCGCTCAATAGCACCTGCAGCATTGTCATTGGCCCAGGGTGACATTAAATCATGCACGGCTTGCCAGCCATTGTTCCAATGTACGCTTGTTGCCGCTACGATCATGGTAAACATAAGAGGGATCGTTGCCCAGCGAGTGGCAAAGCCAAATAGCAATAGTACGGCGCCTACCACTTCGGCTGAGGTGGCCAGTACCGCCATTATTTCTGGAAAGGGCAGTCCTAGTCCCCACTCGGAATTACCAAACCAGGCCACAGTATCATCAAAAGAATTGACTTTATTCATGCCTGCAATCCAGAATATGGGTACTAAATAGAGCCGTAAGGCCAGTGGAGCCAGAAAGGATAGATAATGGGTTTTATCCATAATGTTCTGAGTTTTGATGAATAGACGAGTCATGTCTGTCCTTTGATTAAATTTGGAGAGCTTCCTTAATTTAAAGCAGCGTTAAATTTAATTATGTCTTGCTAGACAAGGCGTTACCAATTGAATCTATTACAAGGATGTGAAAAAAATTAAATGAAACAAATAGGGGGATTGGGGTCTGTCGAGTTAAAAGGGTCTGGAAGAGTTGCGTGAAAAAATGGTGTTGTAGGCAGCGTAGAGTTGCTGCCTTTAATAAGCGGGTTTGAACTAAGGTTGGCCTGAATAGTTTCAAGATTACGCCTGTAAAAAGGCTTGCCATTCTGTAAATAATTCTGGCGTGGTGGCGGCTACGGCCGAGCGTTTTTCAACCTTGGCGAGCAATACGCGCTCTTGATCTAATGTGCTGCTTTGCCCACCCGCTTCTTCTAAAATTAACCAGCCTGCCGCGTAGTCCCAAATATTTTGAGCCCCATGCAAATACACTTGCCCTCGCCCCGCAGCAATCCAGCACCAGTCTAGAGCAACCGAGCCAAAGCTACGTTGTGACGAGTAGGGGGCTTGCGTGGCTAAACGTGTAGCTAGTGCTGGCTTAAGGCGTTTAAAGTCAACAATGCTGCTGCACTGACTTAAGGCTGTTTTAGCGGTTTGTGCGTTAAGGGGTTGGTTGTTTAGCTCGGCACCTAGGCTTTGTCTCGCAGCAAACATTTCATCTCTTGATGGGTCGTAAACCAAACCCGCAATAATCTTACCTTGCATCATTAAAGCTAATGAAACGGAGTAGACGGGTACGCCTATGGCAAAGTTACTGGTGCCATCAACTGGATCTAAAATCCAGCAGCCGTTTTGACTGTTCATTGCGGCTTCTTGTTCTTCTGTCGAAGATTCTTCACCTAAAAAAGCAAACTCAGGCCAGTATTTTTCTAAAAAGGCCTGAGTTTTTATTTGCATCTGGGTATCGGCTTCGGTCAGTAATGAGCCATCCTGTTTGGTCTCGACGGATACTTTTTCAAAACGAGCAAGCACTTCTTCTTTGGCAAGTTGGGCAATACCTGCTTGCAATTTTTGCCAGTTAATGTCATTGGCAAAAGGAGAGTTACTGATCATTTTTGGACCTCTTTTGTGAATCGCTTAAGGGTGTTAACTTTACAGATTCAATGGCATTGTTAGAGGTTTCAATGACTTCTAATATGTAGTTGTCAATTTTGATGCAGGTACCTGAAGAGGGTAAGTTTTCAAGCTCTTCCTGAATGAGTCCATTGAGTGTTTTAGGGCCGTCCGTTGGTAAAGAAAGTTTATAGGCCTTATTTAAGTCTCTGATAAACTCAGAAGCGTCAATGGTCATGCTGCCATCTTCATGAAGTGCAACGCTGTCTGCTTCAGGTTTTGCTTTGGCATCGGTTGAGAGTTTACCTACAATCTCTTCGAGCAAATCTTCCATGGTCAAAAGGCCTTGTAGATCGCCATATTCGTCAACAATGAGTGCCATGCGGCGTTTGTTGTCATTGAACTTACCTAGCTGAGTGTTTAAGGAAGTCATCTCAGGTATAAAGTAAGCTGGGCGAGTGATTTTAACAATGTCTTTTAATGAGACATCTTTACGCATGAGCAGAGGCACGGCACGGCGCAAGTTTAAAATTCCGACTAAGTCTTCGTCTAGAGAGCCTCGATATAAAGGGATTCGAGTGTATGGAGACTTTTGAATCGCTTTTAAAATATCTTCAATAGGCTGAGTAACATCGACAGCGTAGATATCTTGTTTTGGCACCATGACATCTTCAACGGTCACGGTTTCCAATTGTAAGACACTAGAGAGCATTGAGCGATAATGCTCTGGTAATTGGTGGGTGGCTTCATCAATTAAGGTTTGCAGTTCTTCATGAGAAAGAGAGTGATGATCGTCGCTCTGAGTCACATTGACGCGCATTAATCGTAACAGCCCATTGGCAAAGAAGTTTACAAACCAAACGACAGGTGAAAGCAATTTTAGTAATGGCATTAGAACATAGGCGGCTGGATAAGCAATCTTTTCTGGATAGAGTGCGGCTAGGGTTTTAGGTGCCACTTCGGCAAACACTAAAATAACTAACGTTAGTAACCCCGCTGCCAAGGCTATGCCCGCTTCCCCAATCAGTTTCATGGCGATAATGGTGGCAATGGATGAGGCGAAAATATTAACAAAGTTGTTACCCAGTAAGATAACACCGAGTAGCCTGTCGGGTGTTTCTAATAGTTTCTGAGCTTTAATGGCGCCTTTATGTCCAGACTTTGCTTGATGCTTCAATCGATAACGATTGAGCGCCATCATACTGGTTTCTGAGCTGGAAAATAGGGCGGAAAGAATAATGAGAAGGACTAATATCCCAAAGAGGATTGTTATGTCGAGCGAGTTCAAAATAGTTTAATTCGGTTGTGAGTGAATAAAGGATTATAGCGGTTTATTGTCTTTGAAAATAGCCTAGAAAGAAAATCTCAATAGTCTTGTTTGAAGTATAGAAATAGCTAGGTTTGAACCCGTTAATTTGAAAATGAACTTTGTCCATAGGTTCGCATTAACGGGTTCAAACTTTGTTAGTAGCCAAGAGAAGAGAGAATGAGCTCTGTGCCAATGTAGCTTAGGATGAGTAAAAAGTATGCCCAGATTGTATAGCGAGCGGCTTTTCGTCCTCTCCAACCGTATTTGAAGTGACCAAACAGAAAGGCGCCATACACAAGCCAAGAGAGGATGGCAAAGAAGGTTTTATGAATAAGATGTTGTGCAAAAATATCTTCTATAAAAAAGATTCCACTGATTAAGGCAAGGCTTAGGAAGGTAAACCCAATGATCACCAGTTGAATTAATGCATTTTCCATCACTTGTAATGGAGGCAGTGCTTTCATTAAGGTGGACAGTTGCTTTGTTCTAAATCGGTGCTCTTGCACTCCGTACAAAATGGCTTGAGCGGTTGCAATCCCCATAATGCTGTAGGCTGCAATAGAAATTAGAACGTGAATTCCTAATGTAAAGGGTAAGGGAGTATAGGTTGTTGTAGCAAGCGGCAGTAGGGTGGCAAGCGCGGCTAAGGGATAAATAAATATTCCAAGCGTTTCGGTGCTCTTGTTAATACAGGTAATAAGCAAAATGGTGCTTCCTAGCAGAGCGACTAAGGATAGTCCATTTCCCATGCTGAAATGAATTGAATTTTCAGCCCATAAAGTGGTGCTGAGTGCAAAAACATGTATCAAACTAGCCGCTAAAGCCGTTTTAATCACTCTAGGACGGATATCCAGAACCGAATTGTTTTGAATTTTTCGCCAAAGCAAACTGCTTGCGTAAAAATATAAGAGACTGGCTAATAAAGCACTCAACCCACTGATTAACATAAATAAACCAAACCCTTAAATTAAATTGAGAAGTGTTGCATCACTTGATTAATGCTACTTTGCCTTTGCTGATTTATGAAAGTCTAAAGTAAGCCGCATTTCCGTTATAATAGCGGAATTAATTTTTGAATTGAAGACCGTATGTACTTAAAAGCATAAAACCTTTGGCTAAAGTACTGTTTTCTACACTTTGTATTGTTTAGGAGTTTTTGTATGTTTGACAATCTATCGGATCGTTTGACGAAAACCTTTAAGACCATTCGTGGTCAAGGTCGTTTAACTGAAGCGAATATTAAGGATGCGCTTAGAGATGTTCGTCGAGCGTTGTTAGAGGCGGACGTGGCTTTACCTGTGGTAAAGACTTTTATTACGAAAGTACAAGAACGTTCGATAGGACAAGAAGTTTCAACGAGCTTAAATCCAGGTCAAGCCTTTATAAAAATTGTTCGTGAACAATTAGCTGAGGTAATGGGGGCCGAAGCTGAACCACTTAATTTTAATGTTGAGCCTCCTGCCGTTATTATGATGGCCGGTCTGCAAGGGGCGGGTAAAACTACCTCGGTTGCCAAGCTGGCTAAATTGCTGAAAGAGCGTGATAAGAAAAAAGTCATGGTGGTTTCTGCGGATGTCTATCGTCCTGCCGCCATTAAGCAGTTAGAAACGTTGGCCGAGCAGATAGATGTTCTGTTTTATCCTTCCTCAGCAGAACAAGACCCGATTGATATTGCGCGTAATGCGCACGCTGAAGCTAAAAAACAGTTTGCGGATATATTAATCTTAGATACGGCGGGTCGACTGCACATTGATGACGATATGATGCAAGAGATTCAAAAGCTGCATCAAAGTATTAATCCTTGCGAAACACTGTTTGTGGTTGACTCTATGACAGGGCAAGATGCCGCTAATACTGCTAAAGCCTTTAACGATGCTTTACCCTTAACAGGTGTGGTATTAACAAAAACGGACGGGGATGCGCGTGGTGGAGCCGCACTGTCTATTAGAGAAATTACGGGCAAACCGATTAAATTTATTGGTGCTGGAGAGAAGGTTGATGCTTTAGAGCCTTTCCATCCTGATCGTATGGCTGGTCGCATTTTAGGCATGGGCGATGTCCTGAGCTTAATTGAAGAAGCGGAATCTAAAATTGATCATAAAAAAGCGGCCAAGTTTGCGGCTAAGGTTCAAAAGTCAGGCGTCTTTGATTTAGAAGATTTTCTTGAGCAGCTTCAGCAAATAAAAAACATGGGCGGTGTGGGCGGCCTAATGGGCAAATTGCCAGGAATGGGCCAGCTTAAAGATCAAGTAAGTGGCGATGTGGCCGAGAAAGAGTTTAGACGTTTGGAGGCGATTATTAATTCGATGACTCGTCAAGAGCGTATGTTTCCAGCGGTTATTAAGGGGTCTCGTAAGCGTCGAATTGCGATGGGATCTGGGACGAGCGTTCAAGATGTTAATAAGTTATTAAAGCAATTTACGCAAATGCAGAAGATGATGAAAAAAGTCTCAAAAGGTGGCATGAAGAATATGATGCGCGGCTTAGCTGGAAAACTACCACCAGGCATGGGTGGAATGGGCTTACCTCCTGGAATGAAATAATGTACATTTAACATGTAATAGACTGATTTAATTTAACAAGTTCTGTATTGATTGAAATTAAAAAGCCTTAAGTAAAGTAATTTGCTTAAGGCTTTTTAATTGGGGGCTTAATATTTGATGTTCACGGGTTTTGCCTGTATAAACCCGCAGTTCGCCAAATGGTTGGTGGAAAATAGAAGAATTAGTTGAGGGGAATTCCTCTCATCGCCTGATTAAAAAGGAAAATATTATGGTAGTTATTCGTTTAGCACGTGGTGGATCTAAAAAGCGTCCTTTCTATAAAATGGTTGTTGCTGATCAACGTTATAAAGCAACAGGTCGTTTCATTGAGCAAGTTGGTTTCTATAACCCAGTCGCTTCTGGAGCAGAAGAAAAAATCCGTCTTGATCAGGCGCGTATTGATCACTGGGTTGCTCAAGGTGCACAAATGAGCCCTAGAGTTTCTAGTGTTGTTAAGCAGTCTCAAGCTTAATTTCATAAGGCCGTTAAAAAGGACTGATTATGTCTGATGAAAAACTGATCGTCGGTCAAATTAACGGCATCTTCGGGGTCAATGGATGGGTGAAAATTTTTTCCCATACTGACCCGAGAAAAAATATTTTAGATTACTCGCCTTGGATAATTAAATTCAAAGGGGAGTGGCGTCAAGTCAAGGTTGTGGACAGTAAAGTTCAGTCAGGTGGAAAAACACTGGTGGCTCAGCTTGAAAATGTCACTGACCGTGATGTAGCTCGTGAATACATGGGTTGTGAAATTGCAATTGACCGATCTCTGTTAAAAAATACAGAAGATGGGTGGTTTTGGATTGATTTAATTGGCTGCCAAGTCATAACGCAGGAAGGTGTCGCGTTAGGCGAGGTAAAAGATATGATTGTGACTGGAGCGCACGATGTGTTGCGTGTACAAGGGGAAAGTGAAGAGCTTATTCCTTTTGTGATGGAGCAATTTATTCTTTCAGTTGATATTGAAAAGAAACTGATTGTAGTGGATTGGGAATTGGAAGAAGAAGACAGTGCGGTTTGATGTCATTACCTTGTTTCCTGAAATGTTTAATGCATTGACGGAATCAGGAGTAAGTCGACGGGCAAATCAAAATCAGTTATATTCTTTGAAAACCTGGAACCCTCGCGAGTTTACAGTTGATAGACATAAAACGGTTGATGATCGTCCTTATGGGGGCGGGCCAGGAATGGTTATGTTGTATCAACCGTTAAAAGATACGCTTTCTGCAATTGAAACAGAGTTAGATGAAAAGCCTTATGTGGTGTATTTATCACCTCAAGGTCAAACGTTAACTCAACAGAAAGTCGTTGAACTGACTCAGTATAATAATGTCACTTTACTTTGCGGCCGCTACGAAGGGGTTGATGAGCGGCTGATTTCTTCATCAGTTGATGAGGAAATCAGCTTGGGTGATTTTGTAGTCAGTGGGGGTGAACTCCCTGCGATGATGCTAATGGATGCGGTGATTCGCCTTATTCCTGGCGCACTGGGTCATAGTCAATCAGCTGAACAAGACTCTTTTTCAGACGGATTGCTTGATTGTCCGCACTACACACGACCAGAGGTTGTGGATGGCATGAAGGTTCCTTCGGTTTTACTGGAAGGAAATCATGCTAAAATTGATGCTTGGCGACAGGCACAAAAAGTAGAGCGCACTCAGCAACGTCGACCAGATTTATTGCCTGACTCAAGCAGTTAAAAATTCGGATTTAACCTCTGGTTAATAAATTGTTTACAGTTTATGTAGCGAATGTTGAATAAATTTATAGAAGGCAAAATGCCTTCAGGTTCAATTTAAGAACCAATTTATATGGAGAAGCTTAAAATGAGCGATATCATTAAGCGCATTGAAGCAGAACAAATGTCAAAAGAATTACCAGTATTTAACCCTGGTGATACAGTTGTCGTACAAGTTAAAGTTGTAGAAGGTAAAAACGAACGTCTTCAGGCTTATGAAGGTGTTGTTATTGCCAAGAAAAATCGTGGTATTAACTCTAACTTTATCGTGCGTAAAATCTCACACGGTGTTGGTGTTGAGCGTACGTTCCAAACTTATAGCCCATTGGTTGATAGCGTTGAAGTTAAGCGTCGTGGTGCGGTTCGTCGTGCTAAGCTATACTATCTACGTGACCTATCTGGTCGTGCAGCACGTATTAAAGAAAAAGTATAATCGTTTATCGATTAAATTTTTCTTCAAAACGCCCTTAATTGGGCGTTTTTTTGTTTCTGTGGTTCTAAACGTATTTAATGCCTAAATAGGTTGTCCAAGTCTTTTGATATACTCTCACTATGTCCATTTCTAATTCAGCCTCCACTAAAGTTGAGCCTTTCTTAAGCTTTTTAGCTATTTCAGAAGGCTTAAGTGTTAATACGATTGCAGCTTATAAGAAAGATTTGCAGATTTATCATGATTGGTTGATCGAGCAGGATTTAAAACAGTTTGATGAAGTCACTCGATATCAGGTTGAGGCTTTTGTGCTCTCTTTACAAGAGAGTGGTCGTAAAGAAAAAAGTAATGCACGTTTGCTTTCGACTTTAAAGCGCTTTTATCAGTGGGGGGTGGTGAACGAGCTTTTTCAGGCGGATCCGACGACCCTCTTGAAGGCCCCTAAAATACCTAAGTCCATACCTTCTGTTATTTCTGAAAAGCAGGTTGAAAGCTTATTGGCTGCACCTGATGTGCTGACGCCACTGGGAATTCGTGACAGAGCGATTCTAGAATTAATGTATGCCAGTGGCTTGAGGGTTTCGGAAGTAGTTGAGTTGCCTTTCGAGCAAATTAATCTATCGGCGGGCTTGGTTCAGGTTACGGGTAAAGGGAGTAAGGAACGAATTGTTCCGCTTGGAGAGTTGGCTATAGAGTGGATTGAACTCTATTTAAAGGATTCGCGTCCTATTTTGGCTAAAAATCGCTGGGTATCTACCTTGTTTATTTCTCGAATTGGTCGCCCTATGACACGGCAAACTTTATGGCATCGTGTTAAAAATTTGGCTTTTGATGCAGGTATACAAAGCAAGCTCTCTCCTCATGCTTTACGTCATGCTTTTGCTACCCATCTTATTAATCACGGGGCCGATTTAAGAACGGTGCAGTTGTTACTAGGGCATAGCGATTTGTCTACCACGCAGATTTATACTCATGTTGCTAAAGAGCGGCTGCATAAATTGCATCAGCAACACCATCCAAGAGGTTAGTTGTTTGGTTCGTTGTAGTATTTGGAATTGCTTACAAATAAAGTGTGTTTAAGAGAAAATTTCCTGTCCATTGCATGTTATATTTATGCAACGATTTAATGAGGGTTTTAAAATGGTTCACCTTAAAAGATGGTTAGTGCCGATATCGATCGCGAGTTTTTTATTTTTAGGTTCTGGGCAGTCAGTTGCCAATATAACTACCGACGAAAATGAGTTGGCGAGTATTCAGACTCAACTTAGTAAAATGGTTGAAAACTCAACAGAGGCTGTGATTACACCGACACCTGTCGCGGGGCTTTATCAGATTCAAATTGGTATGACCGTCGTTTATATGTCTCAAGATGGGCGTTACTTATTAAATGGTGGGCTAGTTGATTTAACGACACGTACGAATTTAGCCGAGCAAGCAAAATCAACGGCTCGTAAAAATATTTTGGCAGAAATCCCAAGCTCTTCGATGATTATCTATCCAGCAAAAGGCCAGGAGCGCCATTATGTGACTGTGTTTGCTGATATTGATTGTCCTTACTGCACGAAGCTACATAAAGAAATTCCAGAGTTGAATCAAGCGGGTATTACTGTTCGTTATCTGGCATTCCCTAGAGCAGGACTGGGTTCTCCTTCTTATGATAAGGCGGTTTCGGCTTGGTGTGCTAAAGAGCCTGCAAAAGCAATGGATGAGGCTATGTTGGGAAAAGCGCTGCCTAAAATGACTTGCGATAATCCTATTAAAGAGCATATGATGCTGGCTCGTCGTTTTGAGGTGAATGGTACGCCGAATATTATTTTGGATAATGGCGAATTGCTACCGGGCTATGTACCAGCCAAAGAGTTGATTAAAATTTTTAAACAGTAATGTTTGTGAAAGAAGTTTACTTGCTTACAGATATAAAAAAAGCCCTATTTTTGATAGGGCTTTTTTTGAGGTGTGTTTTTTGTGGATGGATATTATTTTTTGGACATTAAGAATTCAAGCAGCGCTTTTTGGGCGTGCAACCTGTTTTCAGCTTCGTCCCATACCACGCTATCTTTAGCGTCAATAACATCAGTCGTTACTTCCTCTCCGCGATGTGCGGGTAAGCAGTGCATGAATAGCGCTTCAGGATCTGCTTTTTGCATGACTTGTTTATTGACTTGGTAATCTGCAAAGGCCTTTTCTCGAAGTTTTTGTTCTTCTTCTTGTCCCATGCTAGCCCAGACATCCGTCACAATTAAATCAGAGTTTTCAGCCGCATCTAAGGTGTTGCGCACGATCTCAACACGGTCTTGATGCTTGTTAACCAAGCCCATATTTGGATCGTAGCCTTCAGGGCAGGCGATACGTAGTTTAAAGTCATACTGGGCAGCGGCATTAATGTATGAGTGGCACATGTTGTTGCCATCTCCCACCCAAGTGACCGTTTTACCTTGAATGCTTCCGCGATGTTCTTGATAGGTTTGCATATCGGCTAAAAGCTGGCAAGGGTGAAAGTCATCCGTTAAAGCATTAATAATGGGTACAGTAGAGTGTTGGGCGAACGTGGTGGCAATCTCGTGAGCAAATGTACGGATCATAATGCCATCTACCATGCTGGAGATAACTCTAGCACTGTCTTCAATGGGTTCCCCACGTCCTAGTTGAGTGTCTCGAGAGGATAGGAAAAGTGCGTGGCCACCGAGCTGTGTCATGCCTGTTTCAAACGAGATACGAGTGCGCGTTGATGATTTTTCAAAAATCATGGCCAGCGTTTGGTTTTTAAGCGGTTCAAAGATTTCACCTGATTTTTGCATCTCTTTTAACTCAATGCCACGATGCATGATTTTTGTTAATTCTGCAGGGGTAATGTCTTGTAGTGTTAAAAAGTGTCTAACAGTCATAGCGATCGTCTTTATATGGTTAAAGTAGCCTTAGTAATAAAGGCGAAAGTTAAAGTTAAGTTCGATTACCTATTAAGGAAGTCTTTAATGATTTGGGTCAGTTGAGTTACGAGTTGTTCAGATTGTTCTGAACTCATTACAAAAATAGGCAATAAACGAATGGTATCGTTGCGTGTAACATTAATCAGTAGGCCTTGATCTAAAGCGATTTTAACAAGCTCGGTACAAGGGCGATCAAGTTGAATGCCTATCATATAACCTTTGCCTCGAATATCCACAATTTCAGGTTGCGCAGCTAAAGCCGTTTTAAACTGATTAAGCATTGCTGCGCCTTTTGTTGCAACAGATGGAATGTGGTTATTGGTTTCTAAAACGTTAATGACGGCCAGTCCTGCGGCGCAGGCAAGTGGGTTACCACCAAAAGTGGTGCCATGGTTACCTGGCACTAATACTTCTGAAGCTTTTCCCTTGGTGACGCAAGCGCCAATAGGCATGCCATTTCCCAATGCTTTAGCTAGAGTAAGTACATCTGGAACGATCGCTTCGTGTTGAAAGGCGAACCATTCTCCTGTTCGGCCAATGCCTGTTTGAATTTCATCCAGCATAAGCAGCCAGTTATTCGTGTCACAGATGTCTCTTAATGCTTTTAAGTAACCAGCTTGAGGGACATGTACACCGCCTTCACCTTGAACAGGCTCGACTAAGATAGCCACAATATTAGGATTTTCGGAGAGGGATTTTACAGCCTCGATATCATCAAAAGCAACGCGGATAAAGCCTTCTACTAAAGGGGTGAATCCCTCATGTACTTTGCTGTTGCCTGTTGCAGATAAGGTCGCCATGGTACGGCCATGAAAGCTGTTGTCCATGACAATAACCGTTGGCTGGTTAATGTTTTGTTGGTTACCATATTTTTTGGCAATTTTAAGTGCGGTCTCGTTGGCTTCAGCACCTGAGTTGCAGAAGAATACACGCTCCATATCACTCAGCTCGATTAACTTGTCTGCCAATTCTTGCTGATTACCTATTTGGTATAAGTTCGAAGTGTGCATGAGTTTTTTGCTTTGTTGGCAAATAGCGTCAGAGATGGCAGGGTGTGAATGCCCTAAGCTACACACGGCTATGCCACTAATGGCGTCTAGATAGTTCTGGCCATTCGTGTCTTGCAAAATAGCACCACTGCCTTTTTCGAAAGTGACGGGTAGTCTGGCATAAGTGTTCATAATATGAGTAGACATCTGTGTATTATCCTTACCAAAATATCAACGTAAATCGTTTTAAATCATAAAGTTTTAAAAACAAAAAAAGCAACCAATAGGTGTTGTTAACGCTAAAGTTAAGTATTTGTAAAATAAGCATTTCAACAGCGTTGTTGATGGCTAAGCTTAAAAATACTACCTAGTGCGAGACCGCCTATAGGGTTGCTTTTTAATAAGTGGAATAAAAATCCAAAGGAGTGATTTTAGCTAAACGATTGAAAATATCAAGTTAATTCCCTTGTTGTTGGCATTGTTTTAAGTCTTTTTATTCGAAAAAGTTGCGTTTTCTGCTCTAAAGGTAATGAATCTTTAGGCAATAAGAGGTTGTTTAGGATAGAATATCGCCCTTATTATTATTGAATAGTTTTTGTGGAGTATTTCGATGCAAACGATGGCAGATAGAGATGGCCTGATCTGGTTAGATGGTGAGATGGTTCCTTGGCGTGATGCGAAAGTACACGTTTTAACACATACTTTACATTATGGTATGGGTGTCTTTGAAGGAGTTCGTGCCTATGAAGCGGAACAGGGAACTTCCATTTTTCGTTTAGATACGCATACTGACCGTCTATTCAACTCTGCAAAAATTTTGAATATGGCTATGCCGTACGATAAAGAGGCTATTAATGAGGCACAAAAAGCAGCCGTTGCTCAGAATAATTTAAAGTCTGCTTACATTCGTCCGATGGCCTTTTATGGTTCTGAAGGAATGGGATTGCGCGCTGATAATTTGAAAGTACACGTTATGGTTGCAGCTTGGGAGTGGGGCGCATACATGGGTGAAGAAAATTTAACTCGTGGTATTAAAATAGCAACTTCTTCGTACACGCGTCACCATGTAAACGTTACGATGACTAAAGCTAAGTCTAACGGTTCTTATATGAATTCAATGCTGGCGTTACAAGAGGCTATTAGTCATGGTTGTGATGAAGCTCTATTGCTTGATGTTGATGGTTATGTAGCAGAAGGTTCTGGCGAGAACTTTTTTATGGTTAAGGATGGTGTGTTATATACCCCTGAGCTAACTTGTTGTTTGGATGGTATTACTCGTAAAACGATTATGCAACTGGCTAAAGACCAAGGTATTGAAGTGATTGAGAAGAAAATCACTCGTGATGAAGTTTATATTGCGGATGAAGCTTTTTTTACTGGAACGGCTGCAGAAGTAACACCGATTCGTGAATTGGATAATCGTCCAATTGGTATTGGTTCACGAGGGCCAATCACGGAGAAGTTACAGAGTCAGTATTTTGATATTGTTCATGGTCGCTCACTTGAGCATATGGATTGGTTAACAACGGTTGCTTAATCAAGGAGTTTTAAGATGAGTGAAAATTCAACGAATTCAAAAAAACAATATGAAGTGACTTATGCCGATTTACCTCTGCATTGTCCAACGCCAGATATGAGCCTTTGGAATTCTCATCCAAAAGTGTTTTTACCTATTGAGTTGACGGGTAAAGCAAAATGCCCGTATTGTGGCGCAGACTATCATTTGAAGGACTGGAACCCTAACCACTCTAGTCATTAAAAACTTGAATTATGCTTAAGTCTATAAAAAAGCCCAGCGATGCTGGGCTTTTTTATGTCTGCTTGTTGCTTTTAAGGGTGAGTGGAGAGCTTTCTAGATCAGCTCTATCTCGATGTCACTGGTTGGGATAACGCTGCAGGTTAAAATTTCACCTTTACGAGATTCGTAGGCCGGGGTTTGTATTTCTTCTACGTTGCCAGAGATGAGTCGAACGGTACAGGCTCCACAGTTTCCACCTCTACAGCTATAAGGCATATCAAAACCATTGTCGTCAAGTGCTTCAAGCACTGAAAACTGGCCATCAAACTCGCACTCACCTTGTCCTATTACTGTAATCTTTGTCATTTATTGTCCTATTGTTAGGTTTATAAGATACTTGATACTTAACGCATTTTAACAAGTAATTTAAAACGCTAATACAGTAAAATATCATAAATATTTCTTATGGCGAGCAATTAGTAATCTATTGTTCTGTTTTTTTGTATTGTTTGGAGTGTGGTAAAGAAATGACTTGGAATGATTTTCAGACGAGTTTTCAGAAGATTCGTGATAACAAAGCGTTTGAGCTGTTTGTTATTGGGGTAATTGTTTTTTCATCTTTAATGATCGGTGTTCAAACTTATGAGTTGAACCCTTTGGTAGGTAGTGGAATCCGCTTTTTAGATTATGCTGTAACGTTGTTTTTTGTGATTGAAATTTCAATTCGAATGGCGGCAGAAGATCGCTTGCGAGACTTCTTTAAGAAAGGTTGGAATGTTTTTGATTTTATCATTGTAGCGATCAGTCTGATCCCATTGGATGATTCTGAGTATGCGATGATTGCTCGAATGTTACGTTTATTTAGGGTTATGCGTTTAATCTCATTTATTCCTGAATTGAGAGTGCTGGTCAGTGCGTTGATTTCTGCATTGCCTCGAATGGGATATGTGGCGCTATTGATGTTTATTATTTTTTACATCTATGCGGTAATCGGTAACTTAATGTACGCTAATCTCAATCCAGTGTTATGGGGGGATTTAGGGGTCTCCTTGTTGACGTTGTTTCGTGTTGCCACTTTTGAGGACTGGACGGATGTGATGTATGAGGCGATGTCCTTGTATAGTTTGAGTTGGATTTATTTCATAACCTTTATCTTTTTTTCGGCGTTTGTATTTTTAAATATGATGATCGGGATCGTAGTTGAGGTGCTTGATGAAGAGCATAAAAAAATGGATGCGGAGTCAACTGCCGAAAAGAAAGCTGTCGAGCAAGATATTAAAGATGAGTATACTTTGCGTATGGAAGAGGAAATTGCCTCATTGCATCAAAAATTAGATATGCTTTTAGTGCAGCAAAAATCGAATAAATAAAGCTAGCTGTATAGATAGAGCGGTAACAAAAGGCGGGGCTAATTAAGTTGGTCCCGCTTTTGTTATATGTAATAAAGTGTATTGAAGTGTGTGTCTCTTTTATCTGGCCTACCAGGCTAGTAATTTAAAACCTTCTTCCTGTAGCTCCATTAGGGCTGCGGCGCCGACTTCGGCGTACTCAGCAAAGGGTCTCATGTCTGAGTCTGACCAATGAAGCGAGTTCATGGTATTGCCGCATGCAATCCAACGAACGTTATAGTCCTTAGCAAAGCTAGCAATACGCTCGTAAGTTAAGGGGGGTACTTCTCGTTGTGGTTTTTTGGCTAAGGGATGTAATCCAGGGCCAATCGCGACAACAGCAATATCAACATTGTCGCCATATTTCTTAATCATTGCTTGAATCGAGTTTAAAATACTTAACTGATAGTTAGCATCGGCTTTATTAAACATGTATACCGCTTTATGTTCAGCTGGATCTCCAGGAAATCGGTCACTGGGCTCTTCTTTAAGCTCAGGCATCGCTTTGAGGGGTTGCTGGTTGTGCATATGGGTTGTTTGTGCGAGTAAATTGCTGCTTAAAAGGCAGAATATAATGGCTAAGCCGATTTTTAGGAAGTTCATCAGTGGTCTCTTTATATGGTTTGATAAGTAGGTATGGATATTATTACATATAACAAATTTGAAAGTGATTGGTATGGAAGTGGTAATAGTAGTCTGTCAATAAGTTAGTGTGGCGGTTACAGGGTTGTGCAGATAAAGGGTCTATAAATTGATAAGGAGTTTGAGATAGTGCTAAAAGAGAAGATTGAGAGGGCGATAAGCGATTCTTTTAAAGTAAGTCATTTGTCACTGGTAAATGAAAGTCATATGCATTCAGGTAATGCGACAGAGTCCCATTTTAAATTAACGTTAGTAACGGATGATTTTAAGGGGCTTTCTAAGGTTAAACGTCATCAGGCTGTGTATCAAGTGTTATCAGAATTAATGCCAGAATTTCATGCTTTAGCTATGCATCTGTATGCTCAGGATGAATGGGCTGAGCTTACTCAAGTTCCTGAATCACCAAAATGTGCAGGAGGTCATTAACGATTGATTCATAGGTTAGATTGTAATGATAGAGGTAGTTTGAACTCTAAATGTGAATAACCTTGTGGATAACTGTTGGGCAAAGCCCCTGTTTGAATAAAGTTGAATAAAAATGACAAAAAGGTGTGTTTAGGGGTTGCGTTGGATGGTGAATTGGTTAGAATACGCCCCGTTCCGAAGCAAAGGCGCTTTAAGTCCTGCGCTTCGAGGCTGTTTAGAGAATCGGTTT
>Ga0316204_10001824_pt1 | contig 53665 bp, 44 predicted proteins | sample 6monrhotite_MG_2_FD_205661 | JGI IMG/M metagenome (GOLD analysis project Ga0316204, IMG submission 205661) | Microbial mat bacterial communities from mineral coupon in-situ incubated in ocean water Damariscotta River, Maine, United States -... | ecosystem: Environmental > Aquatic > Marine >... | reverse complement strand
GCTGATATATTTGACGGCGGCAGCGGCACGGACCAGATTGTGGCAACCGCAGATAATACCCAGATTACTTTGGATTATAATTTTGACTTGGCCGATAGTATCGAAGAGATCACCGGAAATGGCCATACGGGCGTGACCATCTCAGGTGATTCGGGCCATAATACACTGGATTTTTCCGGCACGATTTTGACGGACATTGATCATATTGATGGCGGTGCCGGCAATGATGTGATCACGGGATCGGCCGGCGATGATGTGATCATTGGCGGGACAAGCAATGATACCCTGTCTGGCGGCGCGGGTAATGATGTCTTTCAAGTGGGTCTGGGCCACGGTACGGATACATTTGACGGCGGCAGCGGTACCGACCAGATTGCGGCAAGCGAAGATAATGTCCAGATTGGTATTTATAGTAGCTTTGGGTCGGCCGACAGTATTGAAGAGATCACCAGCAATGGCCATACGGGCGTTAACATCACCGGGAGCTGGAAGCACAATGTGATGGATTTTTCCGACACGACCTTGACGGGCATTGGCCATATAGATGGCGGCGGCGGTAAAGACACGATCACGGGATCGGCCGGCGATGATGTGATCATCGGCGGAACAGATAATGACGTAATGTTTGGCGGCGCGGGTAATGATGTCTTCCAAGTGGGCGTAGGCCATAGTACGGATAGTTTTGATGGCGGCAGTGGTACCGACCAGATTGCAGCAAGTGAGGATAATGCTCAGATTGGTATTGAATTTGATTTTGATTCGACCAACAGCATTGAAGAGATCACAAGCAATGGTCATACGGGCGTTAATATCACCGGCAGCTGGCGCAGCAATGAGCTGGATTTTTCCGGCACGGCCTTGACGGGCATTGGTCATATTGATGGCGGCGGCGGCAATGACACGATCACGGGAACGGCCGGTGATGATGTGATTATTGGCGGGGCAGATAATGATACCCTCTATGGCGGCGCGGGCGACGATATCTTTCAGGTGGGCGTAGGCCATGGTTCTGATGACTTTGACGGCGGCAGCGGCATAGACCAGATTGCGGCAAGTGAAGATAATACCAGGATTGTTTTTGAAAATAACTTTAATCCGGCTGACAGCATTGAAGAGATCACCAGCAATGGTCATACGGGCGTTACCGTCAACGGGAGCTGGCGGGACAATGTGATGGATTTTTCCGATACGACCTTGACCGGTATTGACTATATAGATGGTGGCGCCGCCAATGACACAATCACAGGATCGGCCGGTGATGACGCGATTATCGGCGGGACAGGTAATGATACCCTGTCTGGTGGTCTGGGCAACGATACCTTCATTTTTGAGGCCCAGCAAGGCAATGACACGGTGAGCGGTGGATCAGCGGATGGTTGGACAGATGTAATTCAATTGGATGGTTTCACCGATGCTGATTCCCAGCAGGGTTGGACGTTGACGCTGGATGATGGTTCTACTATTTCCTCTACGGATGAGGATGCCAATGAAATTTTATTATCGGAGGATTCTTCTGGAACCATTACCTTTGATGATGGCGGGACCATTGATTTTGATGGAGTTGAGAAAATAATCTGGTAACATATTGGAAATAAACAAAATATTAAGAAAGGCATTTCGTTGGGAGTGACTTTTTTTTTATGGGTTTACGTCTTAATGTTTTCTGTGTTAACATTTTGACTTATCAAAAAATAACGGGGTGAAAAAATGTCTGAAAATCCAGTCGTATCTTACGGAAAATTTGTCGCGCAAAGACCCTGGCTCGTCTTATTTCTGTCATTGATTGTGGTGCTGATATCGGCTTATGGGGTGAAAAACATATATTTCTCAAGTGATTACCGGGTATTTTTTGGCCCTGATAATCCGCAGTTGGCCGCACAGGACGAGTTGGAGCGCACCTATACCAAGGTGGATATGGTGTCCGTTATCCTGAAGCCTGATAAGGGTGATATATATCATAAAGAAATTCTTGGTTTGATATATGATCTTACGCAAAAGGCATGGCATGTGCCCTATGCTATCCGGGTGGATTCACTGAGTAATTATCAGCATACAATATCCGAAGACGACGATATGATCGTTGAGAATCTTGTTGAGGACCCGGAAAGTCTGGATCAGGAGAAACTGGATTTTATCCGCAAGGTATCCCTATCAGAACCCACCCTGCTCAGGCGACTGATATCCGTTGATGGTAAGACAACGCAGATTATCATTACCGTTGAAGCACCAAATACAGAAAAAAATACACTCAGGAAAGTTGCCAGCGAAATTCGGGAGATGGTTCATGATGCAAGGCAAAAAAATCCAAATGTGCATATAGCTTTGAGTGGAAATGTTATGCTGTCGACAGCGTTTGAGGAAGCTGCGCAACATGACATGACCACATTATTTCCGTTGATGTATGGTTTGCTCGCCTTGATGATTCTTCTGCTTATCCGGTCATTTTCCGGTATGATCAGTACGATGATTTTGGTCATTTTGTCTGTTACCGTGGCCATTGGCATGGCGGGGCATATCGGCTGGGGCATAAATTCGGTATCGGTTAATGCCTTCATTGTCATCCTGACCATATCGGTGGCGGATGCCATTCATTTGCTGGTGACTTATTTCAGGGAGTTACAAAATGGTGCGGACAGGCGAAAGGCAACCATAGAAAGCCTGCGGGTGAATATGCATCCGGTATCTCTCACCTCGTTGACCACGATGATTGGTTTTCTGAGCTTGAATTTCAACGACAGCCCCCCTTTCCGTGAGTTCGGTAATATTGCGGCTTTTGGTGTCGTAGCAGCTTGGTTTCTTTCCGTCACAATGTTGCCTTCATTAATGGCGATCATTCCCATGAGAGTAAGAGGACACAAACGTTATGAAGACAGTTTTATGTCGCGCTATGTTGAGTGGATCATGTATCATAAGAAGATCATCCTTGCGGGGTCAATTGTTATGGTGATTACCTCTGTCGTTTTGGTGCCCAAACTTGTTTACAATGACAAATTCGTTGAATTTTTCAATTCAAATGTTCAATTCCGGCAGGATACGGATTTTTTGATGGACAATTTGACAGGTACATATACGATGGAGTTTTCAATGCCTTCGGGGGAGGAGGGTGGTATTTCCAACCCAGCGTATCTGGCGAAATTGGAGGAATTTTCAAATTGGCTTCGGATTCAGCCGGAAATCCTGCATGTTTTATCCTTTACCGATATCATAAAACGATTGAATCAAAATTTAAACGGCGATGATCCGGCATTTTATCGCCTTCCTGTTGATCGTGCGCTGGCGGCACAATATCTGTTGCTTTATGAGATGTCCCTGCCTATAGGCCTTGATCTGAACAATCAGATCGATGTCAGCAAGTCTGCGACGCGCCTGACCGCCACATTGTCGAATATTAATACGGGCACAATGAAAGATCTGAAATATCGGTCAGAGGAGTGGCTGCGTGACAATGCGCCGCCAGAAATGCAACCGCGCGGCGCCACCAGCGTTAATCTGATTTTCGCCTTTCTTACTAAAAGGACTTTTGACAGTATGTTCTGGGGGACTGGGCTTGCCTTCCTCTTAATTTCGCTCTGTCTTGTGGCGGCACTGCGCGATGTAAAGCTGGGCATTATCAGCCTGGTGCCCAATATTATGCCGGTCATTGTGGCCTTTGGCATTTGGGCGATCATCAATGGTGAGCTGGGCATGTATGCCGCCGGGGTGACGTCAACGGCCCTTGGGTTGATTGTTGATTGCACGGTACATTTTCTGAGCAAATATCAGCGCGGAAAGCGTGAAAAGAACCTGCGTGCTGAAGATGCTGTGCGTTATGCTTTTTCTATGGTTGGCAAGGCATTATGGGTGTCGTCACTGGTGCTGATTGTTGGCTTTGCCTCTCTTATGCTGTCGGATTTTACCTTGAATTCAAGAATGGGCGCCCTGACCGCAATGATCATTGCAGCGGCTTTGGTCGTTGATTTTCTGCTATTGCCTGTTTTGCTGTTATATGTTGATAAAAAGAAGGAAACCATCCATGTATAAAATGACAATAAACATATTTTTTGCGCCATTGGTTTGTATATTGGCCTTATTAATCTTGGCTTCTGGGGCGGCCTTTTTGGATGTGCGGGCAGAGACCCCCGAAGAAAAAGGCTTTGCCATTGCAGCAGAGATCGACAAAAGGGATGAGGGTTTTCAGGACACAGTCGCCATATTACAAATGATTTTGAGCAACCGGCAGGGTGCGAAAAGCAGCCGGAAACTGAAAATAAAAACCTTTGAAATGACCGGTGCCGGGGTTGGTGACAAGTCATTGGTGATTTTTGATAGCCCTCGTGATGTTAAGGGGACGGCGTTCCTTACCCATTCCAAAGTTCTTGAGCCGGATGATCAGTGGATTTACCTGCCGGCACTTGGCCGTATTAAAAGAATATCTTCTAGCAATAAATCCGGGCCTTTCATGGGCAGTGAATTTTCCTATGAAGATATGTCATCACGGGAAGTTGGGAAATATAGCTATAAATGGCTGCGCGATGAGCCTTGCGGCGAGCTGATGTGTTTTGTGATCGAGGCCTATCCGTTATATGAAAAATCAGGTTATACCAAATTGACGTCTTGGATTGATACCACGGAATATCGAACATGGAAAACAGAATTCTATAACCGGCGCGGGGATTTGTTTAAGGTTCTTAATTTTTCAGATTATAAATTATATCTGGATAAATATTGGCGGGCAGGGAACCTCTTTATGGAGAATATAATTAGTGGAAAGACATCTCGGCTGATTTGGAGTCGTTTTGATTTTCGCACGAACCTACAGGAAAATGATTTTTCCAAGAGCCGCTTAAAGACGGCAAAATAAGCCCTGAATCCATAGAGTCTCTGCTGTTTTGCTAAGTTCGGCCAATATGGCCCGGCTTTGCTTATGCTTTTTTCTTTCTTTTTTCTATTTGGGAATTTATGGTTAACAAGAAGATAACGCCGGACAGAAGGTCCTGTTATTACTTACAATTTTAGAAAAAAATGAATAAAGGAATCCTTAAATTAGAATGATTTTTAGGCCCTTCTAGAGGTTTTTTTGATAACAATAATGAAAGAATCGCAAATCATCGCTTATGAGGGCAAAATTGCAAAATAATCCGCGCAGTAACATGACCAGATTTGATATGGGCAAATATGTTTTTCCCGTAAGGTCTATTTTTCCCGTAAGGTCTATGATGAGGGTTGTTTTTATGGCCCTTATCATGAGCTTTGCCCTGGCGGTGAATGTTGCGCGCGCGCAGACCACACTTCTTGACGTGCGCACCGGACTACATCCCCATAAAACGCGTGTGGTGCTTGAGGTGAGTGCGGTTGCTTCCTATGAGGTCGGCTATGTGGAATCCTCTGCGCCGGGTGCGGCGAGAGAAATAATCATTGATCTAAAGGACGCGTCAAGCAGGAAATCGGCGGCTGACCTTCTTAGAAGGGTGGAGGCCATTGGTGTTCTGGATAAAATTACCCTAGAGGATAACGGCGATCAGGGGGGAGCGGTTCGTTTGCATATGACATTGCGCAAGCCGGCGAGGGTGGATAAGAGTTACGTTTTAAGGCCTGATCATGGACGGCAATATCGATTGGTGTTTGATTTAAAGGCTGCCTCTGCTGTGGAATGGGCGCGTCAGGTCAGGCTGACCGCCCCACCAGAACCTGTCCCGCCAGAACCCGTCCAGCCAGAACCCGTCCAGCCGAAAACTGCCCTTGTTCTTGCCCCAGAGCCTGAAACAGTTCCGCCAGTTGAAACGCCGCTGCCACCAGCAGCTGAGCCAGAAGCTGAGCCAGAATTGCAAGAGACGGAAACTTATGATGATGTGGTGACAGGCGAGAGCAATTTCACCCTGTCCGGTTATTTGGAGGCAGAAGGCCGTGCTTTCACCCAGTCGAGCCTAAGTCCGGAGCCCAGGGATTGGACGATGTCTTTTGCTCTGGAGCCGTTGGTAGAATATGTTTCGGATGACGGCGCATCTCAGTTTATGTTCCGTCCCTTTGGACGGGTTGATGTCAATGACAAAGACCGTAGCCATGTTGATATTCGGGCGTTAAACTGGACAGGAACATTCGATCGCGTGCAGATGACCGTGGGCATTGATACGGTTTTCTGGGGCGTGACAGAATCCAACCATCTGGTGGATATTATTAACCAGGATGATAATCTCGAAGATATTGATCAGGAGGACAAACTTGGTCAACCCATGATGATGGCTTCTTATGACAGTGATTTCGGGGTTGTTTCTGTCTATCTGATGACCTATTTCCGGGAAAAGCGTTATCCGGGTATGAAGGGGCGGTTTCGCTTGCCGATGCCCATAGATTATAGCCAGACACAATATGAGTCTGGATCCGATAAGTGGCACACGGACTGGGCGGTGCGCTGGGCTCATGTGATTGGCAATGTCGATGTGGGATTATATCATTTTAAGGGTACAAACCGTGAGCCGGAATTTATTCAGGGAGCAGACGGCGGCGGTAATGCCGTCTTAATCCCCCGCTATAACCTGATTGATCAGACCGGGCTGGATGTGCAGGGTACATTCAATGATATCCTGATCAAGTTTGAAGCCATTCACAGAACAGGGGTAGGGCCTGATTTCTGGGCCATGACGGGCGGGTTTGAATATAGCTTTTATGGCCTTGCCGGCGGCAATTCCGATATTGGGCTGTTGGCCGAATATCTTTATGATGACCGTGGCCGTCAGGCGACTACCCCGTTTGAGGATGACCTGTTCATGGGTATGCGCTGGGCAGCCAATGATATTGATGGTACGGAGATACTCGTCGGGGGGATATTTGACCTTGATTCATCGGCGAAATTCATCAATTTTGAAGGCAGCCGCCGTATCGGAGAAAGTTGGAAAGTCACGCTGGATGCCCGGTTTTTCATGGGCGTTCCCGTGACGGACATCCTGTACCCCCAATCCCGTGATGATTTTTTCCAGATTAGAGTTGCCAGATATTTTTAAAGTTATTTTTAAAGTTATTTTTGGTATTTGCCGCAGTCATAGAATAATTGCGCTCATTCATCATTTGTAGTATGGTGAAACAGATATGTCGTAATAGGGACATAATCTTGCTGTATCAATGGGTATGGCAAGGATAAATGGTGAGGACATCAATGTGAAACAGGGAAGCTATAAGATTTTATTATTGAAACTTTCCGGTGCGGCCTTGGGGCTTGCCGTGATGCTCGGCCTTACGATACATATGGCCCATAATTTGATGGACGAACCGTCTGCTGATGCCCCCACGGCAGAAGAAGTAAAATTTACACATGACCTGAACCGAGAATTTAATATTGTGGTCGAAGGCGCTGCAATGCGGCCGCATGATGCAGCCATGGTGGAATCCCGGCTTGAGTTACATTTTTTTGAAGAGTATATGGCGCGCGAAATTCGCGTCGTTGAAAATTTGCGTCTCGCCATTGCTGAAATAGCTTCTCAGACAGCGATCCCCAGTGAACTGAAAGAAAATATTTTAGCCGATCTGGAGTCACAACTTAAAAATGTTGAAAAAGAACTTGCCGGAAAAAGACTGGCCGGAAAAAGATTGAACGAATTTCAACAGCATAATGTGCCTTTTATTGATAAAAAGATTTACCCACATAGCCGCTATTCGGAAAATGCCAAATGTGATCAACCGGATCGTGTCATTGAAGAAAATGTCATCAAAAAATGTGAAGGTAAGGACTGTACAACACTTGGGATAGAGCCTGATACAGAATCTGGCCCAAGGGGCAACGGCAGAAATGCAACGGAAGCTTTTTTCTGGATTTAACTTTTTTCTCTAGCGTCGTTATTTTCGGGCGTCGTTATTCTTTGGGATCGTTCCCCTGTTTTACCATGAAATCTTGGTTTGTTTCTTTCGGCCAATGCTGATAGGTTATCTGCATATATTGTATTTCCAGCGAAGGATGGGGGATGGTTGCACATATCGGGACAGTGGCTTTTGTGGGGATGGAGGCCCGCCCCGTTGATGTGCAGGTTCAGGTCGCGTCCGGCCTGCCTTCTTTTACCATTGTTGGCCTGCCGGATAAGGCGGTCGCCGAATCCCGCGAGCGCGTACGCGCAGCCTTGGGCGCGATCGGGCTTGCTCTGCCGCCCAAAAGAATAACCGTAAATCTCGCCCCCGCCGACTTGCCAAAGGAAGGCAGTCATTATGACCTTGCCATCGCCCTTGGTTTATTAGTGGCGATGGCGGCGGTGGCCAGCGATACGGTGGAGTCATATCTGGTATTGGGCGAATTGGGGCTGGATGGGGCGATCCAATCTGTGCCGGGCGTTTTGCCGGCGGCCTTGAAGGCTGTGGAACTGGACTGCGGCCTGATTTGCGCGGCGTCTTCTGGCGGCGAGGCGGCTTGGGCCGGGGATCTGGAAATCATTGCGGCCGATAATTTGCTTGGCCTGATCAATCATCTGAAGGGCCGTCAACTGCTCAATCCGCCGAAAGCCGAAATGGCGACAGACGAGGCGGTTCGGCTTGACCTTGCGGATATCAAGGGGCAGGAGACCGCCAAGCGGGCGCTGGAAATTGTCGCCGCTGGCGGACATAATCTATGTATGGTCGGCCCGCCCGGGTCGGGCAAATCGATGTTGGCCGCAAGGCTGCCCGGCATACTGCCGCCGATGACCTCGCAGGAGGTGCTGGAGGTCAGCATGATCGCCTCGCTCTCTGGTCTATTGACCGAGGGCAAGATCACCCGAACCCGCCCTTTTCGAAATCCCCATCATTCGGCCTCGATGGCCGCCCTTGTTGGCGGCGGTATGAAGGCAAAACCCGGCGAGATTTCACTGGCCCACCGGGGGGTGCTGTTTCTTGACGAATTGCCGGAATTTAACCGTCCCGCGCTGGACAGTCTGCGCCAGCCCATCGAAACGGGGGAGGCCGTGGTCGCCCGCGCCAACCGTCATGTGACTTATCCTGCCCGCTTTCAGCTGGTGGCGGCCATGAATCCCTGCCGCTGCGGTTATCTTGATGATCCGGCGCAGGCCTGTAGCCGCGCGCCGAAATGCGCCGTGGATTATCAGTCAAAAATTTCCGGCCCGCTGATGGATCGTTTCGATATTCATATTGAGGTTCCGGCGGTCAGTGCCGCAGACCTGACCCTGCCTATTCCATCGGAAAATAGCCATGATGTGGCCGCAAGGGTGAGAGCCGCCCGCAAGATACAGACCGCCCGTTATCAGGCCATGGGCCTTGAGGGCCGCGTGCGTAGTAATGCGGAGGTCGATGGCGAGGCCCTGGAACAGATCGCCGTTCTGGATAAGGCCGGTACAGAACTATTGTCAGAGGCGATCGACGTCATGCGCTTGACCGCGCGCGGCTACCACCGCATCCTGCGCGTCGCCCGCACCTTGGCCGACCTTGCAGGTTGCCCCGAAATCAACAAAATCCACGTCGCCGAAGCCCTGAGTTATCGCCAAAGAAAACATATTAGGTAAAGGACTGATACGGCAAATGTGTAAAGAATCCTGACTCACTGTCGGGATTCTTTACACATTTGAAGGATCGATTAATGGAGGCCATATAAAAAATGTTGGTTTTCAGCCGTTTATTGATTTTGGCACGGTTATTGCCTGTTTTGTATATATTTAAGTGAGCTATGTACAGCATTAAGAAAATATCGACTTAAAACTTTGGAGTTTAATTATGTTCAAACGATTTTTAATATTATTGATTACAACCATATTTATTGGCGTTTCTTTTCCTGCGGCGGCCTCTGTCGTAATATTAGAAAATTTGACAAATATAAATACGGGTTCTGTTAGTGATGAAAGCAGAAGTGCGGAATTTGGAATTTTAACCAGAATTGAGGTTGGTGCCGCTGATGTTGCCATTGATGGATTTGGTGTTTACGGCGCACAAGAAGCTGATGGCAATATCAGATTTGCTATTTTTAATGAGGCGGGCTTCGTACGTGAATATCTAAGTGATGCCATAGCTGCACTCGCAGGGGGCCTTCAATGGTATGATACACCCGATTTCGCTTTATCGCTATTGGCGAACAATGTTTATTATTTTGGCTTGATATCTGATCAAAGATTTAGTTATAGATGGGCAACAAATGTGGGTGCTGTTTCTGCTAATGGTTTAACGAGTACGGCATCAGATATTAGCGGTACAAATGGTAACTTTAGAGGTTTTGCCGACCCAGTTATGGAAGATAATTGCTGTGTTGTTCAGCAGTCGTTGCGCATAAGGGCCACAGATGTTCCTGAGCCTGCGCCACTTGCTCTATTGGGACTCGGCCTATTGGGTCTTGGCCTTGCGCGCAGACGCCGCAACGCATAAGCCATTCTGAACAATTAAAACAGGCGGTTCCCTTAAATTTTAAGGGGCCGCCTTTTTTTTGATCTTTTGTCTTTGTAATAATCATTGGTATGATGAATAATGACGTTATGATCAAAAAAATCTGGGAGCTTTCAATGTTTAAAAAAATCATGCTAATTCTTGCACTGACCATTGTGCCTGTCACGGCAATGGCCCCTGTCTCTGCATTGGCAAAGTCTGTGGAAAAGAAAAAGGCTGAAATTCTTGAAATGCGCGGCGAAGTGCTGGCACAGCTTTATGAAAATAATCCCGAAGCCAAAGCGATGATTAAATCAGCGGCGGGCTATGCAGTATTTAACAATGGCGGCATTAATCTGGTTTTCCTCTCAGCGGGCAGCGGTAAGGGGGTTGCCCATGATAATAAGACGGGCAAAAATACTTTCATGCGCATGGCCACTGGCGGCGTTGGTATCGGCCTTGGTATCAAGGATTACCGCGTAGTGATGATCTTTCACAAACGCTCGGCTTTTGATCAATTTGTCGATAAGGGCTGGGATTTTTCGGGCCAGGCGGATGCGGCGGCAAAGCTTGATGATGACGGCGGCGAGGTTAATGCGGCGGATACGGTCGTCGGCGGCGTGACCGTCTATCAGATGACCCAAAAAGGCCTCGCCCTGCAAGCCACATTGCAAGGCACCAAATATTGGAAGAATAAAAAATTAAATAAATGAGATATAGGCCAAAGTGAAAGATATGCAGCGTAACGATTGGTGGATGTCGGTAAGGGAATATAGTCACCCCCGCGTGGTCGGGGTTTTTTTTATGGGCATCTCCAGCGGTTTTCCGCTGACCCTGCTGTTGTCATCCCTTGGCTTCTGGTTGATTGACGAGGGCATTTCAAAAGCCACCATCGGTCTTTTGACACTCTCGTTAATTCCCTATTCCTTAAAATTTCTTTGGGCGCCGGCCTTGGACAGTCTTCGTTTGCCCATTTTAAACAGGTTATTTGGCCGCCGGCGTTCTTGGTTGATTTTAATTCAAATCGGCCTTGCCTTGTCGATCGTTGGTTTGGCCAGCTCATCGCCCGGTGAAAATCCCGTGTATTTTGGTTTGATGGCGATGCTGGTGTGTTTCATGTCGGCCAGTCAAGATCTGGTGATTGACGCCTACCGCATTGAAATATTAACGGACGAGGAAATGCCTGCCGGGGCCGCCATGACCCAATTTGGCTACCGGATCGGCAATTTAATTGCCGGGGTTGTCACCTTGAAATTTGCCGATTGGTATGGCTGGGATATCGCCTATTTAAGCATGCCGATTTTACTGCTTTTTGGCCTGATCCCGATTTTTATTTTTGGTGAGCCAGCTTTGCGCGGCAAGCATTTGATGGACAAGGAAATTGCAACCGTCCGGGGCTGGATGTCAAAGGGCGCAGAAATGCCGGAGCTACTCCAGAAACTGATCGAAAATTTCTTTACGACCGTGGTGGTACCGTTCAAGGAATTTATTCAGCGGCGCGGCTGGTGGGTCGTGTTGCTGTTTATCGTCCTGCTTAAAGTTGGCGACAGCATGGCGGCGGTTATGACCGCGCCGTTGATTGGTGATTTGGGTTTTTCAAAGGATGAAATCATCTGGGCCAATAAAACCGTGGGTTTTGTCACCGTATTGATCGGGGCCTTTTGCGGCGGCGTGGTTCTGAACCGGCTTGGCACTTATCGGGGCTTGATGGTTGCGGCGATCCTGATGATGATCACCAATTTAAGCTTTGCATTACTGGCCGAAAATGGCCGGAATTTGGATTTATTAATTTTTACCATTGGCTTTGAAAATTTTGCCACCGGCATGGGCGGCACCATTGCCATCGCTTATCTCTCTGGCCTGTGTAATCTGGCTTTCACGGCGACCCAATATGCGCTGCTGACCTCCTTTGCCTCCTTGGGGCGGCTACTGATAGGCTCGCCGTCCGGCTTTATGCAGGAATCCATCGGTTACACAGAATTTTTCCTGCTGACAACATTGGCGGCGATACCGGGCATTATATTATTGATGGTGATGAAAAGAATGGGTTATGTCAGCAATGACATCAGGGTCAAAAGCGATTAACATTTGCGGGCAATGATCCTGAGCGCGGCGGAAAACCTGTTTTTGCGCCAGGCCATTTTAAAACCATGTTGCTCCAACTGAAACATGATGTTTTTTGGTCGAAAGAAATTGATTTGCCCCGGCAGGGCGGCGGGGCGCTGAAATATCTGTCGCACCGGCGTTGACAGGTATAACAGGCCGCCGGGTCTGAGCTGGATGAATTTCTCCCTGAAAAATCCGGGTAAATCCTGCTGAAAAGGCAGGGTCATGTCGGACCAGATACAGTCAAGGGCCGCACTGTCTTTGCTGAGCGGGATTACTTGTGCCGGATATTTTTCCTGAAGCGGATTTTCTTGACCATCCAGATAGATTTCACTGATCGGCCCGCGTTTAAGAATTTGGTACATATCCTGAAACGATTGTTCAAGCGAAAGGACAGAATATGCGCGTTGTCCAACCGCCGGGCGGCGCTCAAAACCACAAAAGCCGCAGATGAAACCGTGTTTGTCATATTGTTCTGAGATTTTCGCGCCGCATATGGGGCAGGCTAAGGGGGATAGCGCCATTGGATTTAAAAATTCTTTCCATTAGAATATTTGACTCTCTTATAGGTTAGGCTTGCAGATAAGTTAAGATGATTTATAAGAATTATGGGGATTTAAAAAACATCAGGCAAGGTGAGACAGGCGACTTGTATCAATCAGAACCGATTATTTTAACGGCCGGCACGATAGAGATTCGTATCGCAACGTCAGAGGAAGAGCTGAGGGCGGCCCAGAGATTACGTTATAAAGTATTTTATGAGGAAATGCAGGCGCAGCCCAGCACGGACATGGCCCGGGAAAAGCGCGACTTTGATGATTTTGACCTGATCTGCGACCAGCTTCTGGCTTTTGACACCACAAAAAGCGGCGAGGAGGCGGTGATTGCCACCTATCGTCTGCTGCGCGAAGAAAAAATCACCACGATCAATGAATTTTACTCTTTTCAGGAATTTGACCTGAGCAATATGGACAATGCCCATTTCCGGGGACTGATGGCGGGCCGTCAATTGCTGGAATTGGGCCGAAGCTGTGTGCGGGAGGAATATCGCTCGAATAATATTATTCAGCTGATGTGGCGTGCCATTGTAAGATATATTGTCCGCCATAACGTCGGATGCTTGTTTGGCTGTGCCAGTCTTACTGGCGTGATACAGGGTGATCTGGAACTGCCGCTGTCCTACTTGCATCATAAATATAAAACCCCCGATGCGTTTAATATTCCGGCCTTGAAAGAGCGGTATCAGAAGATGAATTATTATGCGTGGGAGGATATTGACATCAGCAAAGCCAAACGACAATTGGCCCCGCTGGTGCGCGGTTATGCGCGCCTCGGCTGTTATATTGGCGACGGGGCGGTGATTGACGCGCAGTTTAATAGCACGGACGTCCTCATTTTACTATTGACCGACCGCTTGCGGCAGACCACACCGCAACTTTTTGAAGGCACATAAAGCAGGGCCATAAACATGAAAATAGAAAAATATACCCTATGTAATATGCTCCTCCTGGCCCTGGCGGCCTATTGCATCATTGCGATGGTCATTGAAGGGCCGATCGCCCAAGACCTGACGTATCATAATTTTACCGATCAGGCGGCTTTATGGGGCATCCCCAATTTTGCCAATGTGATCAGTAATCTTGGCTTTCTTGCTGCCGGGCTATGGGGTCTTGGCCAATCCCGAAAAAATTTGGCGTGCAATGATTATAAAACCGCTTATCTTATCTATTGTCTTGGGGTGGTGCTGACCGCTTTTGGCTCCAGCTGGTATCATCTGTTTCCGTCAAATGGCACACTTGTTTGGGATCGCTTGCCGATGACCGTATCTTTTATGTCCTTATTCAGCCTGATCATCAGGGATTTTGTCCATGAAAAGCTGGGGCGAAAAATATTAATTCCCGGCTTGTTGCTGGGGGCCGCCAGTATAGCTTACTGGCATCTGTCCGAACAGATGGGGGCCGGCGATCTTCGGCCTTATTTCTTGGTTCAATTCCTGCCGTTGATGTTATTTCCGGTGATTTTGATATGTTATAAACCCCAATATGGCCACCGTCTTTATTTTGTTCTGGCGTTACTCTTTTATCTGCTGGCCAAGGCGGCAGAATCTTTTGATAGCGACCTGTATCAGGCGTTAGGGCCAGGCTTTAGCGGCCATACCATCAAACATATTCTGGCCGCTATCGGCAGTTATTACGCCCTGAAAATATTCTTGAAAGCCCGCATATAATTGTCTTTACGGGGCTTTATGCATGTTGACATTATGGGCCGCCAGTGCCGCGAGGTTAATGATCTCGGACGCGTATGACCCCATCGGGATGACCTGAACTGAATGGGTAAGCCCGACCAGCATTGGCCCAATCACTGTACCTCCGCCCAATTCCCGCAGCAGTTTGGTGGAAATATGGGCGGAATGCATGCCCGGCATGATCAGGATATTGGCCGGCCCTGACAGGCGGCAAAAGGGATAGGTTTTCATGATTTCCGGGTTGAGCGCGACGCCGGCGTGCATTTCGCCCTCATATTCGAAATTGACCTCTCTTTGATCCAGGACACTGGCCGCGTTGCGGGATGTGGTGGCCAGAATGCCGCCTGTAGGGTTGCCAAAGTTGGTATAGGACATAAAGGCCACCCGTGGCTCAATCCCGAAATGGCGCACTGCGGCGGCGGCATGAATGGCGATTTCAGCCATTTCCTCTGCCGTTGGCATTTCGGTGATGGCGGTGTCGGCGACAAAAATTGTCCGATCATCCTTGACCACAATCGACAGGCCAAGGGCCTTGCAGCCGGGGATCGGGTCAATGACTTTCATGATGCTGTCCAGGGCGGCGGCATAATGGCGGTTATGGCCGGTCACCATGGCATCGGCATCGCCAAAGGCCAGCATACAGGCCCCGAATATATTACGGTCAGATCGCACAAGCCGCAGACAATCGCGGTAAAGGAAGCCTTGACGTTGTAATTTTTTGAAGAGAAAATCGGCATATTGGCCGCTTTTTTCGCTATTGCTGCCATGGTGAATTTCAAGCTTGTCATTGCGGTTATGGCCGATATGTTCCAGATGGTCGCGGATTTTTTCTTCATAGCCGATCAGCACCGCGCGGCCATAGCCATTCTGCTCAAACCCCAAGGCCGCCCGCAGGACAGTTTCCTCATCGGCTTCGGTAAAGATCACCCGTTTGGGATCACTGCCGAGCTGATCATAGATCATCTGTAAGGTGCCGGTTGTCGGGTTGAGGCGGGCTGCCAGTTCCTTGCGGTAGGCCGCCATATCGATGATTGGCCGCCTTGCCACGCCACTTTTGATGGCGGCCTCCGCAACAGCAGGAGAGATGGCACTGATCAGGCGCGGGTCAAAAGGGGCGGGAATGATATATTTCGGGCCATATTTGGGATGACCCTCGCTATAGGCGGCAGCGACTTCATCGGGTACGTCCTGCCGCGCCAGCTCCGCAATGGCGAGGGCAGCGGCAATTTTCATTTCGTCATTGATGGTGCTGGCCCGCACATCCAATGCCCCGCGAAAAATATAGGGAAAACCAAGCACATTATTGACCTGATTGGGATAGTCGGATCGGCCGGTGGCAATGATTGCATCAGAACGGACGGCCATCACATCTTCCGGGGTAATTTCCGGATCCGGATTGGCCATGGCAAAAATAATCGGCTTGTCCGCCATGCTTTTGACCATTTCCTGAGTGACGGCCCCTTTGACCGACAGGCCGAGGAATATATCCGCGCCAGCCAATGCCTGTTGCAGGCTGCGGCTCTCGGTCGGAATGGCATGGGCAGATTTCCATTGATTCATGCCTTCTGTCCGGCCCTGATAAATAACGCCCTTACTGTCACACATGATGACATTGTCATGAAGGACGCCCATGGCTTTGACCAGTTCCGTGCAGGCAATGGCCGCTGCACCGGCTCCATTGACGACAATTTTAACATTTTTTATCTCGCGCCCGGTCAGGTCAAGGGCGTTGAGGATACCTGCGGCGGTGATGATGGCGGTGCCGTGCTGGTCATCATGAAATACCGGAATATCCATCTTCTCGCGCAGGGACTGTTCGATGATGAAACATTCCGGTGCCTTGATGTCTTCAAGATTAATGCCGCCAAAAGTTGGCCCCAGTAATTTAACGCAGTTGATAAATTCATCCACGTCATGGGTATCCACCTCAAGATCAATACCGTCGATATCGGCAAATTTTTTAAACAGAACCGCCTTGCCCTCCATCACAGGTTTAGACGCCAAGGCCCCCAAATCGCCAAGGCCCAGAATGGCGGTACCATTGCTGATGATGGCGACAAGATTACCCTTGGCCGTATAGTCATAGACCATGCCAGGATGATCGGCGATCGCCAGAACCGGGGCGGCGACACCGGGGGAATAGGCCAGCGACAAATCGCGCTGGGTGGCCATCGACTTTGTGGGCCGTATTTCCAGCTTTCCCGGACGACCGATGGCGTGATAATGCAGGGCCTCTTTATCACTAAAATTATTTTTCTTGTCCGACATTATTTTTTAGTTCCTATATTTTTTATTGTTTTACGTCATTATTTTACTTCTGGGTTTTACTTCTGGCCCTGAAAAATTGCTTTCCGACTATAGAGCAGATAAACTATATTGAAGATCGCCCATACTATACTATCTGAAAATCACGGCATGTAAAAGAAAATAACAAAGCAAAAGTACATTATATTACATTATTTGTCTATATTTTGTAATTATATTAAAAATAATAACGAAAAAACTTTATTAATATGTTAAATTTGATAAATTCATGACAGAAGCCTTAACCGCAAAGCAAACCCGCAAAAGACCATCAGATCACCGGCATAAGGCTGATTCTGCTGTGACCCCGATGATGGCACAATTTCTGGAACTTAAAGCAAAACATCAGGAGTATTTGCTATTTTACCGCATGGGAGATTTTTACGAGCTGTTTTTTGAGGATGCGGTTAAGGCAGCGGGCGCCCTGGATATTACCTTGACCAAGCGGGGCAAGCATGGCGGCAATGATATTCCCATGTGCGGCGTTCCGGTTCATGCCGCCGAAAATTACCTGTCCCGTCTGATTAAGCAGGGTTTTAAAGTGGCGGTTTGCGAGCAGATGGAAGACCCGGCGGAAGCTAAAAAACGCGGCGCAAAATCTGTGGTCAGACGTGATGTGGTGCGGCTGGTGACCCCCGGCACCTTGACCGAGGAAAATCTGCTCAATGCGCGGCAGAATAACTTTCTGGCCGCCCTGGCCCGTTCGCAGAATGACTTTGCACTGGCGTGGCTTGATATATCGACCGGTGATTTTTTTGTCAGCAGCGTTCAGCTTAAAAATTTGGAGGCGGAATTATCCCGGCTTGCTGCAGGTGAGTTGATTATATCCGCATCGCTTCTGGAAAGTGATGATCTGGCGGATATACTCACGGATTGGCAACCGATACTAAGTCTTGTGGAAAACCGCAGTTTTGACAGTATGCGGGCCGAAAAAACTTTGACTGATATCTATGGGCTAAAAAAACAGCCAGAGATCAAGCCAGAGATCAAGCCAGAGATCAAGCCAGAGATCAAGACAGAAAATCAGCCAGAAATAACAGGAGATATGGGCCGCTTTAGCCGCGCAGAATTGTCGGCTTGCGGCGCGTTGGTTGACTATTTACAGGAAACCCAAAAGGGCAATCTGCCGAAGCTGGTCTTTCCGGTACTGGTTGGCACCGGCGGCACAATGATGATTGACGGAGCGACCCGCCGTAATCTGGAACTGACCCATACCCTGGCTGGCGCGCGGCCGGGCAGTTTGCTGCATACCATCGACCGGACGGTGACCGGGGCGGGCGCGCGGCTGTTAAGCAGTCACCTTAATGCGCCGCTGATGGATCATTTGGCAATTAACAGGCGGCTTGATCTGGTGGCTTATTTTCAGGAACAGGAAGCCTTCCGCCGTAAAATCAGGACGTTGCTGAAACGATGTCCTGATCTGGAGCGGGCCATGTCGCGCCTGTCGGTGGGCCGGGGCGGCCCGCGCGATCTTGCGGCGGTGCGAGACGGCTTGATACAGGCGGCAGATATCAAGTTTATTTTTCAGAGCCGTACGGAGGAAAAAGGGGGGCTGACCGAAAACGATCTGGTGGCCCCGCCTGAAAATATTGCGCTTATCCTGAATGACCTGGGCTCCCATCAGGAGACCATAGGGCTGTTGCAGCGGGCCCTCGCGGCGGATTTGCCGACCCTCATTCGTGATGGTCAGTTCATTGCCAAGGGCTATCATGCCGCTCTTGATGAATTTAGAATGTTGTCCAGCGAAAGCAAGCGCCTGATATTGGCTCTGGAAGCAAAATATCGTGAAATGAGCGACATCAATGGCCTAAAAATAAAATATAACAATGTGTTAGGCTATTTTATTGAAGTAACGGCACTTCATGGCGATAAGCTAATGACTGCCCCTCTGAACGCAGAATTCATCCATCGTCAGACCTTGGCCAATGTGGTGCGTTTTAACAGCCATGAGTTGGCCAAGCTTGGCGGAAAGATCGGTCAGGCGGCTGACCGTGCGCTCGCTCTGGAGCATGAGATATATCAAGAATTGGTGGCGGCGGCACTCAGTCGCTGGCAGGAAATAAGTCTGGCCTCTCAGGGGCTGGCGCAGCTTGATGTGGCTACCGCCCTCGCAGAACTCGCGGCTGAGAAGAATTATTGCCGGCCTTTGGTGGAGGACAGCCTGATTTTTGAGGTGGAGAATGGCCGCCATCCGGTGGTGGAAGCCGCCTTGGAAAAGACGGCGGTATTGGGAAAGACGGACGCCAATCATTTTGTCGCCAATGACTGTGACCTTAGTCCCGGCAATCGCCTGTGGCTGATTACCGGCCCCAATATGGCCGGTAAAAGCACGTTTCTGCGTCAAAATGCCCTGATCGCCCTGATGGCACAGATGGGCAGTTTTGTGCCGGCGAAATCGGCCCAAGTGGGTATCGTGGATCGTTTGTTCAGCCGGGTTGGTGCTTCGGATGACCTGGCCCGGGGCAGGTCGACGTTTATGGTTGAAATGGTGGAAACCGCCGTAATTCTCAATCAATCAACGGCGCGGTCCTTGGTGATTTTGGATGAGATTGGCCGGGGGACGGCCACCTATGATGGCCTGTCCATTGCCTGGGCGGCGGTGGAACATATCCATGAAGTGAACAGATGCCGGGCCTTATTCGCCACCCATTATCATGAAATGACATCGTTGGCGTCACAGCTGGACGCGTTGGCCCTCTATTATATGAAGGTGAAAGACTGGCAAGGCGAAGTGATCTTCCTTCATGAAGTCGGGCCGGGCTCTGCTGATCGCTCTTACGGTATTCAGGTCGCCAAACTGGCGGGCCTGCCAAAGGCGGTTGTCGAACGGGCCGAACAGGTGCTGCATAGCCTCGAAATGGGCGGGCAGGGCGCGGCCCCAAATCAAAATAAAGGCCAAAATAGAGGGCAGAATATCGGCAAGAACCTGGCGGATATTGCCCATGATTTGCCATTATTTTCTGCCATACAGACAACGGCAAGCCAGCGGCAACATGAGGAAAATAGTCTGGCAGTGAAACTTGAAAAAGAACTGTCAGAACTTCACCCCGATGAATTGACGCCGCGAGAAGCTTTGGATGCGCTCTATAAATTGAAAAAGTTGCAACAGGATGGTTAAAATACCGCAAGATCAGCAGATATTTGACAGGCAAGCTTTCGGGGAGCGGATCACGCAGCTTCAGCAAGAGACAGCGTCGGGCCAAATTCGCGCCGTTATGCTGGAGCTTTTCAAGGAATTTTATCAACAGGGCTTTGACGAGATCAAGCGGCGCTGTGATGAGGGGGAAAATGGTGAAATTCTGGTTGCCGCCCAAAGTTACCTGACCGATGAAATTATCATCCAGCTATATAAAATGACCACAGAATTCATTCTGCCGCTACAGAATAGAACCTCGAGCGAACGGCTCAGTCTGGTGGCTATTGGTGGTTATGGCCGGGCTGATATGGCCCCCTATTCCGATGTGGATATATTGTTCTTGCTGCCCTACAAGCAAACACCGTGGGGCGAGCAGGTGGTGGAATATATGCTCTATATGCTGTGGGATATTGGCTTGAAAGTCGGCCATGCGGTACGTACCATCGCTGAATCAATGCGCCTGTCGAAAGAGGATTTGACCATTCGCACATCTTTGCTGGAATCCAGATATATCTGCGCGGATAAAGAATTATTCAATGAATTTCTTGAGCGTTATAACAGCCAGGTCGTCAGCGGCAGAGAGCCGGAATTCGTCGAGGAAAAACTGGCGGAGCGGGACGCACGCCATATTAAATTGGGGCAGGCGCGTTATGTGGTGGAACCAAATATCAAGGAAGGCAAGGGCGGACTGCGTGACTTGCAGACCCTTTACTGGATATCAAAATATATCTATGGCGTGCAAAGTGTATCGGAAGTGGTGGACAAGGGCGTTTTTTCCAGAGGTGATTATCGTCAATTTCAAAAGGCCTATAATTTCCTGACCACGGTGCGCTGTCATTTGCATTATATTACTGGTCGAGCGGAAGAGCGGATCACCTTTGGGGTGCAAAAAATGCTGGCAGATCGCCTTGGTTATGCTGACAGGGCGGGATTGTCCGGTGTTGAACGTTTTATGAAGCATTTTTTCCTGACCGCAAAGACGGTGGGTGACCTGACCCGGATTTATTGCGCGTATCTTGAAGACAAACATAAACGCAAGCCCCGTATCAGGATGCCAAAATTTGGCCTGCGCAACCGGAAAATAGGCTTGTTTCCTGTTGAGGGCAGCCGGATATCCCTGACAACATCAAAAGACCTTATTGACGATCCGGTTAATCTTATCCGGATTTTTCATGTGGCCCAATCACATGACCTGGACATTCATCCGCGGGCCTTGCGCCGGATACGCCATAATTTGAAATTGATCAATAAAAAATTGCGCCATAATCCGGAAGCCAACAGATTATTCATGGAGATTTTGACCTTTAAACATGGTCCCGGCTTTATGTTGAGGATGATGAATGAGGCGGGTGTATTGGGCAAATTTATTCCGGATTTTGGCCGGGTCGTCGCCCAGATGCAGTATGATATGTATCATGTCTATACGGTTGATGAACATACCATCCGGGCGATTGAGCTTTTGTCTGAACTGGAGCAGGGCAATCTGGCCGATGAGCATCCCCTGTCCGATGAAATTATTCATAAAATACTGTCCCGGGAAGTGCTTTATGTGGCGGTGATGCTCCATGATATTGCCAAGGGCCGCAAGGGGGATCATTCCATATTGGGCGAAGAGGTGGCGCAGAAGCTCTGTCCGCGCCTTGGCCTGACAGCGGCACAGACGGAAACGATTGCATGGCTGGTGCGCCATCATCTTGACATGACTCATGTGGCTTTTAAGCGTGATTTGCATGACCCAAAAACCATCGAAGACTTTTCAAAAATCATTCAAAGCCCGGAACGGCTGCGCCTGTTGCTGGTTTTGACCGTCGTTGATATTCGCGCAGTCGGCCCTAAAATATGGAATGGATGGAAGGGCCAGCTGCTTCGGGAGCTGTATTTTCAGGCGGAAGAATATCTCCTGGGCGGACAAATTGAGGGCGGCAATCAACATAAGATTGAAGCGGTTCAGGAAAAACTTCGCGCCGCGCTTATAGAATGGACGGATAAAGAATTCGCGGATTATTGTGCGCGCTTTTATCAATCCTACTGGCTTGCGCTGAATGAAGATAATCAAATCCGAAATGCCCGCATGATTAGCATTTCGGACAGGCTGGATGAAAAGATGGCCATTAATATCCATGTGGATGAATTTAAAAGTATTTCGGAATTGACCATTTATGCCCAAGATCATCCGGGGCTTTTTGCTCGCATGACGGGGGCTATTGCGGTCAGCGGAGCCTCTATTCAGGATGCCAAGGTTTTTACCACCAAGGATGGTATGGCGCTGGATAGTTTCTGGATACAGGAAGCTGACGGCGGCCTATTCAAGGACAAGCATAAACTTGAGAGGCTCAAGACCACTATTGAGCGAACGCTGGCCGGCAAACTGCTGCCGCGCAAAGAATTGGCCGCACTCCGCAATAGGCCGACCAAGGCAGATGTATTTAGCGTTGAACCGCGTGTCTTGATCGACAATAAAGCCAGCAATCGTTATACGGTTATCGAGATTAATGGTCTTGACCGGCCCGGGTTTCTTTATCTGCTGTCACAGGCTTTGGTTGACCTGAAACTTTCCATTGGCAGTGCTCATATCGCCACATTTGGCGAACGGGCTGTGACGGTATTTTTCATTTGTGACCTGTTCGGTCATAAGGTGAGCAACGAAGATAAATTAAAAAAAATCACGGAAAAACTGCTGGCGACCATTACGCTCAATGTGATGTCAGCAAAGCAGGTTAAGAAAAAAGTCAAAATGGTACAAAACTGATATGTCTCTTGCAAAAGCCGTTGCCATCTTTAGTAGTTTTACGCTGATCAGCCGAATCTTGGGCTTTGTGCGGGATATTCTGGCGGCATCGATCCTCGGGGCGGGCTTCGTGGCGGATTGTTTTTTTGTCGCATTGAAATTGCCCAATTTTTTTCGCCGGCTGTTTGCAGAAGGGGCGTTCAGCGCATCTTTTGTACCGGTATTCACCGCAACCCTTACCCAAGGGGGCAAAGAGGAAGCGTTGAGTTTTGCCGAAAGCGCCTTTTCCAGTCTGATCGTGGTGCTGCTTTTTCTTGTGGCCGTTATGGAAATATTTGCCCCGGCAATGATTTATGTTCTGGCCGGTGGTTTCAGTGATGATGAGGTTAAATTTCAGCTGGCGGTTTTGCTCACCCGGATTACTTTTCCTTTTTTATTATTCATCAGTCTGGTGTCGTTGCTCGGCGGGATATTAAGTGCGCTGGGCAAATTTTCTGAAACGGCCGCCACGCCGATCATTCTCAATCTATGTATGATATCGGCGCTGATTTTCTTCTCTGATACGTTGGATACGCCGGCCCATAGCTTGGCCATCGCCGTATCTTTTGCGGGGCTGGTTCAATTGATCTGGCTCTATCTGGCTTGCCGCAGAGTGGGATATAAGATCAGACTTGTTCTGCCGCGCATGACACCGAAAATAAAAGAGATGTTGATCATCATGATGCCAGCGGCCCTCGGAGCCGGTGTGATACAGGTCAACCTGATGCTGGATATGATCATTGCATCCCATCTGCCCGATGGTTCGATATCTTTTTTATTCTATGCGGATCGGTTAAACCAGCTGCCGATCGGGGTGATCGGGGTGGCCTTGGGGACGGTACTTCTGCCGCTGCTGGCCCGAAATATCGCCGAAGGTAACACGGAAGAATGCAGTGCCAATCAGAACCGGGCGATCGAACTTGGCCTATTCCTGACCATACCGGCGGCGGTGGCTTTTATGATTGTGCCGTATCAATTGATACATGTGCTTTTTGAACGTAATGCTTTCACAGCCACCGATAGCTGGCAGACGGCTTATGCCTTGGCCGCTTATGCAGCTGGCCTGCCAGCTTACGTGTTGGCCAAGGTATTCAGCCCCGGTTATTTCGCCCGTAAAGACACCAGGACACCGGTAAAATTTGCTTTGGTCGCGCTGACGGTTAACGTTATATTGAATTTGATTTTGATGCAGTATTTCGCTCATGTGGGTTTGGCCATGGCCACGGCCCTATCGGCCTGGCTCAATGTAGCAATGTTGTCGGGCGGCCTGATCCGGCGTGGACATTTTTCGTTTGATAGCAGCGTCCTGCGACGCATTGCCAAATATCTTCTGGCCAGTGCGGTGATGGGCGGTGTTGTCTGGGGTATTGCCGGCCAGCTAACGGATATGTTTGCGGGCCAAATGGTGGAAAAAATTTCCGGCCTGCTGATTTTGGTTCTCGCTGGCATGGGAAGCTATCTGGTGATGGCCTTTATGACGGGAGCGGTAAAACCAGCAGAATTAAAACTTCTCTTCAGGAAAAAATAAACCGGATATATTTTTGTTCAGATTTTCGCTAAGTCCGGTCAAGATGTCCTTCAGGGGACGAAAACCGTCATTTGCTTCGAGGGTTTTTTCATTCATATATAGGGCGCGGTTAAATTCAAGTTGCATGGCCTGCTTTGCATTGTTCGGCTGGCCGTAATGCTGGGTATTATAGCCACCCGAATAGGGGACATTAAAGATAACTTTCAGGCCGTGATTTGAAAAATATTTTGCCACATGCGCGCCCAACCTTTCATGGCAGCTGCTTTGGAAACAATCGCCGATAACCACATCGGCTTGCTTTGCGCCGGAGAAACCGGGATCAATGAAGGCGTAAGACGGCATGGAATGACAATCAATCAGCACGTAATAGCGATGGCTTTGAAACTGCTGTTGCAACAGGCCATTCAGGGCGTTATGAACCGGATGATAAACCTGATCAAGTCTGTGATTAATGTCGCCAGCGGGCAGCTTTTCTGGATATATATCCAATCCATTATAGGATTTTCGGGAGAAAACACCAAAACCGCGGGCCATTTTGCTGCTTTTTAGAAGCTCAAGGGTGGGCGGTAGATTATGGAACATTTCAGGGTCAATTTCACGGGCAGAGCGATTTGTATCGACATATGTGCGCGCGTAATTATTGATGAAAGCGGCGGCACCAAAGCGCGGCGTCTCTGCGATAAGTTTATCAACCAACAAGTCGCCCGAAAAATGCAGCAGCGCAGGATCAATAGAAATTTTCTTGAGAAATTCTTCGGGCAGATAAGTGCCGCTATGCGGACTGTTGAAAATAATGCCGTTAGCTGGACAGTTTGGCAAAAACAGAGAGTATGGTTGCATGGTCTTTATGGTCCAACGAGCATGGGATCAAAGAAAAAATAAAATATATAAATAATTTATTGAATTATTCATACTTGGTGCGTTATTAAAAAGTATAATATAGGCTATTGACCAGAAAACGAAATAAGCAAACGAAATAAGCAAACGAAATATGTAAAAAGGTATAATCCGTGCCGCGTATATTACTTGCCGAAGATGACGATACAATGAGAAAATTCTTGGCCAGATCTCTTGAGAAAGCTGGTTATCAGGTAATTTCTGTTGGTATGGGTACAGATGCCTTGCCTTTGCTTGCGGGCGGCGGGTTTGACCTTCTCTTAACGGATATTGTCATGCCCGGTATGGATGGCATCGAATTGGCCCGCCGGGCGACGAAGATGCAGCCCGGACTGAATGTCATGTTCATTACCGGATTTGCTGCTGTTGCGATGGATAAGGCAAAGGATCGCCCCGCGAATTCCAAAGTTCTGCAAAAACCATTTCACTTAAAAGATATGGTCGATGAAGTTGATCGGTTATTTAGCGAGGTTGTCTAGAATTTTGACCTTAAAACAATATTCCTGTAGTTTTGTATGGCCCGATGATGCCGCGATAGTATTCCACCTGCGTAAAGTATTTTTAACCCCGTGAGGCGTAATACTGTGAATAGAATGACGATCCTGCTGATCGAAGATACAATTCCGCTTGCTGAAGTATATATCGAATATCTGCAGGGCGAGAATGTTGAAATAAGCCATGTGACAACGGGGGATGCGGCCTATAAATATCTTGGCGACCATCGGCCTGATATTATTTTGCTGGATCTTAATCTACCTGATGTTGATGGCATGGAAATCTTGCAACATGTATCTGATAGTGGTCTGGGCAGCTGTGTGATTGTTATTACGGCTTATGGTTCAGTATCCCGGGTTGTCGAAGCGATGCGCCTTGGCGCTTTTGAATATCTTCAGAAACCATTTGACCAAGGCCGTTTTATGCTGACGGTGCATAATGCCATCGAACGTATGCATCTGCGCCAAATGGTGGACAGCTATAAAAATCAACTGGACCGCGACGAATATTATGGCATGTTGGGAAAGTCCCAGGTGATGCAGAATGTCTATGATACCATCGATAATGTGGCCATGAGTTCAGCCACGGTATTTATCACCGGAGAAAGCGGTACCGGTAAAGAGCTTTGCGCTCAGGCCATTCATGATAAAAGCAACCGGAAAGATAAGGAACTGGTGATCTTGAATTGCGGCGCTATTCCCAAGGACTTGATGGAGAGCGAGATATTCGGCCATGTTAAAGGTGCCTTTACCGGGGCCATTTCAGACCGGGACGGCGCGGCGCAGAGAGCAGATGGCGGTACAATATTTCTTGATGAAATCGGTGAAATGGATATTAATCTGCAGACAAAATTATTGCGGTTAATTCAATCCGGCACCTTTCAAAAGGTCGGCAGCACAAAAACCAGCAAGGTGGATATTCGCTATATTTGTGCCACGAACCGCAATCCGCTGGAAATGATTGAAAAGGGCCTCTTCAGGGAAGATCTCTATTACCGGCTCAATGTCATTCCCATTAAATTGCCGGCATTGCGTGAGCGGGGCCAGGATAAGATTGCTATCGCGCTGAATTTTTTGAGAAAATATGCCGAGGAAGAAGGCAAAAATTTCAAAGGCTATGCCCCGGAGGTTGAAGATATTATTATGACCAACCTCTGGCCGGGAAACGTCCGCCAGTTACAGAATGTTATCCGCAATGTCGTGGTGCTCAACGAGGGCGAGATTGTTGATAAGCACATGCTGCCAAAGGACTTTATGAATACGGCATCTAACTTTTCCCCTGATAGGGGTCGGCGTGACAGGACCTTTGAAAGTCATGCGGCCCCTATTATCAAGAGCGAAAAGAAACCGGATATGCAGTCAATCCGGCCCCTGTGGTTATGTGAAAAAGAGGTAATCGAAGAAGCGATTGATATTTGCGGCGGCAATATTTCCCGCGCAGCCGGTTATCTGGACGTTAACCCATCGACCATTTACCGCAAGATAAGATACTGGAAAGACCAGGATGCCTTGATGCGTGACGATGCATAATAAGGCGTAATGATTTATCCTGAATTTTCATTGCCTTCTGCCGCGCGGCATCTTATCACCTTAAATGTAAATTCTATCAATTCAGGGAGCCATATAACATGGTTGATGCGCGTCAAGCACAGAAGACGATCACTCGGGCAACAAAATATTTAAAAGATTATACCGCGCCAAGCTTTCAAATTGACAGGGTTGAGCTGCATTTTGACCTGCGGGACGGCGTAACCTATGTTTGGGCAAAGTCCACGGTCAGGCGGATGGCTGAGGAGGATGTGCCGCTGATTCTGGACGGTCAGGATATGACGCTGAAATCCGTTGCCGTGGATGGGGCCGTCCTGAGTGCTGAGCAATATCAGCTTTCCGACCATCATTTAATCATAAAAAATCTGCCGACTCAGTTTGAGCTTACCATCGAGAATGATATTGACCCGGCCCGTAATACTGCATTGGAAGGACTGTATATCTCCAAGGATATGTATTGCACCCAATGCGAGGCCGAAGGATTTCGCAGGATCAGTTATTTTCTGGATCAACCCGATGTCATGGCCAGCTACCGGGTACGGATTGAGGCCGATAAAGCCGCCTATCCCGTGCTGTTATCCAATGGCAATAAGATTGACGAGGGGTCGGCGGATGGCGGGCGGCATTTTGCCCTTTGGGATGACCCTTATCCAAAGCCCTGTTATTTATTTGCTCTTGTGGCGGGCGACCTTGATTATCTGGAGGATCGTTTTACCACGCGGTCAGGTCGGCAGGTGACATTGCGCATTTTTGTCGATGCCGATGATCTGGATAAATGTCCGCACGCCATGGCAAGCTTGAAAAAAGCCATGGAATGGGATGAACAGATTTATGGCCTTGAATATGATCTTGATATATTCAATATCGTTGCGGTCAGTCATTTTAATATGGGGGCCATGGAAAATAAGAGTCTGAATATCTTCAATACGAAATGTGTTCTGGCCAAGGCTGAAACCGCCACGGATGCCGACTTTTCCGCTGTTGAGGCTGTTGTTGCTCATGAATATTTCCATAACTGGACGGGCAATCGGGTGACCTGCCGGGATTGGTTTCAGCTTTCTTTAAAAGAGGGCTTAACCGTATTTAGGGATCAGGAATTCTCAAGTGATATGGGCTCGCGTGCAGTCAAACGTATCGAGGATGTGCGAATTTTGCGCCAACATCAATTTGCCGAGGATAGCGGCCCGATGGCCCATCCCGTGCGTCCTGAAAGTTATATGGAGATCAATAATTTCTATACGGTGACCGTCTATGAGAAAGGCGCGGAAGTCATTCGCATGATCCATAGCCTGCTGGGGCCGGAAAATTACCGCAAGGGCATGGATCTCTATTTTGAACGCCATGACGGACAGGCGGTGACCTGCGATGATTTTGTTGCCGCCATGGCGGATGCCTCCGGCGTTGACCTTAGCCAGTTCAGCTTATGGTATTCTCAAGCTGGAACGCCGGAAATCACAGTCTCTCACATCTATGACAAGGCGGCGGAAAGCCTTAGTCTGATGGTTGAGCAGGCAGGTCCTTGTCCCTTGCATATTCCTTTGGCTATCGGTTTGATCGGCCCGAATGGGCAGGATATGGCTTTACAGCTTGCCGGTGAAAATGCGCCAAGTGATCGGAATGGCACAAGAATATTTGATCTGACAGAAGCCTGCCAGACGTTCACTTTTGTCGGGGTTGCGGCCAAGCCCGTACCCTCTGTGCTGCGCGATTTCTCGGCCCCGGTGAAAGTCAAGAGTGATCTGACGCCAGCCGACCGCCTTTTTTTGTTTGCTCATGATAGCGATAGTTTTAATCGTTGGGAGGCCGGGCAGGACATGGCCGTCCGTGTGATCATGGCGCTGGTCGATGATATTGCGGCGGGCAGAAGACTTGTTCTTGATCAGGACTTCAGCACAGCAATGGGAAAAATATTGCATGACCCGGATATTGACCGCGCTTTTATTGCAGAGGTTTTTAGTTTGCCTACCGAAGGCGTTTTGGGTCAACATTCGGCGCCGATTAATGTGGATGCTATTCATCAAGCGAGAAATTTTGTCCGCCGTGCCCTGGCCGCGGCTCACCGTCAACAGCTTAAATATCTGTATCATGATTGTAGAGCAGCGCAGGCCTATGTCTTTACGCCGGATGCGGCGGCGAACAGGCGGTTAAAAAATCTCTGCCTGTCTTATCTGATGACTTTGGAAGAGCCGGATATAGTTGAGCTTTGCCGGCAGCAATTGAGCAGCGCCGATAATATGACCGACGAGATTGCCGCCCTGTCCAGTCTGGTCAATAGTGATTTTCCCGGCCGGCAGTCGGCCATTGAGCAATTTTACGACAAATGGCAACATGATGATCTGGTGCTGGACAAATGGTTCTCCGTACAGGCGGCGGCACCTAAACCGGAAACGCTGGACCGGGTGGTGGCTTTGACCCGGCATAAGGATTTTGATCTTAGGACTCCCAACCGGGTTCGCGCTGTGGTGGGGCCGTTCTGCGGGATGAATCTGATTTGCTTCCATGATCTTTCAGGATCGGGATATGTATTCTTAGGCGACATCATCGAAAAACTTGATCCAATCAATCCGCAGATCGCCGCCCGCCTCGTACAATCCTTGGGCCGTTGGAAATATTATGACCCTACGCGCCAACAGTTAATGAAGCAGACCCTGCAGAGGATCATTGGCCGGCCTAATTTATCTGAAAATACCTATGAAATTGTTTCGAAAAGTTTGAAATCTTGAGGCCTGTAATAGTTTGCAAGTAAGCGTACAACTACCTTGTCCTGCTGTAGACAATCGTTAAAATAGCTGTTGCTATTCTTTGTTTTTCTGATCACCAGCCGCCGGCATAATTTTCTCCATCTGCTCAGCAGAAGAGGGGCTATTTTCGGCAATGTTGCTGTCGGTATTATTCAGGGCCGTCCATACGGATACAACGGCAACAACCCATCCAAGTACCGCCCCGGCGATCCAAACCATTAAAGAATGACGCATGGAAAGGCGGTCTTCTTTTTTATTTTGTAAAATACGCGCATTGTGAGCCATAATTAAAGCCTACTATTTTTTAAATATGCCATTGCTGACTATAGCAGAATACTATTCTATAGTTAACAAATTCTAATGATTAGTAATTTTTAATCAATAGTTAAATAATTTGTGAATATTTCTATACTCTTACTACTAAATATATATACAAGAATGATGCCAGTTTTCAATATTACCTATAAAACAACGCGTTAAGGTGGGTGCGCATACATATTCAGCGAAATACAGGCAGAAAATTGTAAAGAAGCCCGACGGTTTTATGGCGAATTTTACACTTTGAAATATTTATTCCATCCGGAAAAGTCAGGTTTCTTTCTGCTTTCCAAAATTTAAGGATCGGATAAATCAGAATATCCACCGAGAAATAATTTTATTGCACTGCACAATAATAGTTGACAAAGGTAAAGTTATGGCCTAAAAGTGCGCATGTTTATACCGCAATGCACAATTTTAATTTATGAAGGATATGACGATGCCTAAAACGAACACAACAAAGAAAACAACTGCAGACAAAACTTTTAATGCTGCTGCAGAAACGGTTAAAGAAGCCGTTGAAAAAACAGTAAAAGAAGCCAGCAGTAATTTTGATAATGTTACTGAATTCGGCAAAGCCAATTATGATGCCGTTCTTGCTTCTGGCAATGTTGCTGTAAAAGTAGCTCAAAAAGTAAATGCTGATCTGGTCGAGAACTCTAAGAATGTTGCTGAAAAAAATCTTGCAGATGCGAAAACTTTGTTTTCCGCTAAAACGCCTGCTGAGTTTTTTGAATTGCAGGCTTCAATGTTTAAAACACGTTATGACGAGTTTGTTGCAGAATCAACACGGATTAACGAAGTTGCTTCAAGCACAGTTGGTGAAGTGATTGAGCCTTTAAAAGCCCGTTACGAAGAAGTTGCGACAAAATATAATTTCCCTGTTGCCAGCTAATACAACAGTCTGACGGACGATATTCCTTAAAAAGGGCTCGGTTTTTACCGGGCCCTTTTTTATGGGCGATGGGGCCAGATCAGTATCGACTGGAATTTCTGACAATTTAACCTTACATTAGGATTGGAAAGATAAAATAGATGAGAAAAGAGAATGAATTTTAATTTGTATCTTTAAATCTGCTCTGAATTATCTATTTATATTAAAGTGTAGCTTTAATAATGATGGCGGATAAATGAGTGAAGATCAAAAGGACGATCAGGCGGACGGCAAAAGCGGCGTTTTAACCAAGGTCCAGCCGAAAACCAAAAAACCGTCCATGTATAAAGTGTTAATGCTGAATGACGATTATACCCCGATGGATTTCGTTGTTCATATTCTTCTGACTTATTTTCAAAAATCAGAAGATGAGGCTGTAAAAATTATGTTGAATGTACATCAGACAGGTGTCGGATTGTGCGGCGTTTATAGTTTTGAAGTGGCGGAAACCAAAGTAATGCAGGTGATTGACAATGCACGGCGGAACGAACATCCTCTTCAATGCACTTTGGAAAAGGAATAATCTCTTATGCCAACATTCTCTCCTAATCTCGAACATACATTGCACCGGGCTGTGGGTGAGGCAAATTTACGCAAACATGAATTTGCCACCCTGGAACATCTTCTCTATGGCCTTTTGGATGATAAGGATGCGGTCGCGGTGCTTCGGGCCTGTGATGTTAATGTGCGCCAGCTGCGGGCAGAGATAAAATCATATCTTGACCTGGAACTTGACACGATCAAAACAGAACAGAGCGGTGAAGCAACCCCGACATCCGCATTTCAGCGTGTTATCCAGCGGGCAATTCTGCATGTACAAAGCTCTGGCCGCGAAGAAGTTAGCGGAGCCAATGTACTCATTGCAATTTTTTCTGAGCGGGAAAGCCATGCGGTTTATTTTCTTCAGCAATATGAAATGAGCCGCCTGGATGCGGTAAGCTACGTCTCCCACGGTTTGGTCAAATCCGGCGGCAGTACGGGTGATGAAGACAGCATCCTTGGCGAAGAAAATGACTTTTCTGACGAGGAGAGGGAAGAAACAGCGCTGGAGAAATATTGCGTTAATTTGAATCAAAAAGCCCGCGATAGCAAGATTGACCGGCTGATCGGGCGGCAACATGAAGTTGAGCGGACGATTCAGATATTATGTCGTCGTTCCAAGAATAATCCGCTTTATGTGGGTGATCCGGGTGTGGGGAAAACGGCCATCGCAGAAGGGCTTGCTCTTCATATTGTGGAAAAAAAAGTGCCGGAAGTTTTGCAGAATGCCACGATTTTCTGCCTGGATATGGGGACGCTGCTTGCCGGCACCCGCTACCGGGGTGATTTCGAGGAACGCCTGAAGGCGGTGATCTCTGAAGTGGAGAACCATGACGGCGCGATCCTGTTCATTGATGAAATTCACACCATAATTGGGGCCGGTGCCACCAGCGGTGGGGCGATGGATGCCTCAAATATGTTGAAGCCTGCCCTGTCATCGGGCGCCATTCGCTGCATAGGCTCAACCACATATAAGGAATATCGCTCGCATTTTGAAAAAGACCGGGCCTTGCTCAGAAGATTCCAGAAAATCGATATCAAGGAACCGACCATTCCTGAAACCAAGGAAATTCTGAAAGGCTTGAAAAAATATTTCGAAAAACATCACGGCGTTAAATATAGTGATGATGTGATTGATGCGGCCGTGGATCTTTCCTCGCGCCATATCAATGACCGCAAACAACCGGATAAATCCATCGATGTGATTGATGAGGTCGGGGCATCACAAATGCTGCTGGCAAAGAATAAACGCAAAAAACAGATCACCGTAGAGGATGTGGAAGTTGTGGTATCGAAAATTGCCCGTATCCCGGCGAAATCTGTCTCCAAGGATGATACGGCGGTGCTTGCCAGCATCCATAAAGACCTGAAACGTGTTATCTATGGTCAGGATCAAGCGATCGAGGTACTTACGGATGCCATTAGGCTGTCCAGAGCCGGCCTCAGACAAGATGATAAGCCGATCGGCAGTTATTTATTTTGTGGGCCGACGGGCGTTGGTAAAACAGAGGTCACCAAACAAATGGCGGGCCTCCTGGGCCTGGAATTGCATAGATTTGATATGTCGGAATATATGGAAAGACATTCCGTATCCCGCCTGATCGGTGCGCCGCCCGGTTATGTTGGTTATGATCAGGGCGGCTTGCTGACCGATGCTGTGGATCAGTCACCGCACTGCGTTATTCTGCTGGATGAAATTGAAAAGGCTCATCCGGATATTTATAATATCCTGTTGCAGGTGATGGATCACGGCAGGCTGACCGACAGCAATGGCAAGAAAATTGACTTCCGTAATGTGATTTTGGTGATGACCACTAATGCCGGTGCCACTGAGCTTAGCAAGGAAGTCATGGGTTTTGGCGCAAAAGAGCGCGAAGGTGATGATGAAGAGGCGATCAAAAAGCTCTTCACACCGGAATTCAGAAACCGTCTGGATGCCACCGTTCCCTTTAAGAATCTGTCAAAAAATATTATGGGGCAGGTGGTGGAGAAATTCATTCTTGAGCTGGAAATGCAGCTAGAGGAACGTCATGTTCATATCAGCCTGACACCGGCGGCAAAAACCTGGCTTGCTGAAAAAGGCTATGACCGTCTTTATGGCGCGCGGCCCTTGGCCCGCACCATTCAGGAATATATCAAAAAACCTTTGGCCAACGAACTTCTGTTTGGTAAGTTGCTCAAGGGCGGTGAGGTTCTGGTCAGGGTGAAAGATGGCAAATTAATATTCGATATTGAAGCGGCCCGCACCCCGATCAGGAAAATCGCCGATGGCAGTTCTGACAAGCCAAAAGAATATGCCAAATAAACCCGGGAAAGCTCTCGTTTGTCATGAGGATAGGGGGCCGGGAATGAGTTTTTTCGGGCCGTTATCACTTTTTGTTCATTTTGAATTCAGGCGGAATATTGTATAATCCATGGCTGATGGCAATCTTACTTTGAAGGAAAAGGCGATGTTTGAAAGAATTCCCCCATTTTTTAGAGCGGCTTTTATGGCGGCTATTTTATCGCTGGCTTTTGCTCCGGCCTCTGCGATGGCGGAGGATAAGAAAGAGGATAAGCTGGCCAAAGCCCTTGAAAAATATGAAAAAACCGGAAAAGTTGAGAGTTGCATTACGGTTAACCGTATTGATTCAACGAAGGTGATTGATGATTATAATATCCTGTTCATCATGCACGGCAAAAAGGCTTATCTCAATAGCTTGCGCCATCGCTGTTCGCGCCTCGGTTTTGAGAAGTCCTTTAGCTATAAACTTCACACCAACAGGCTTTGTAACGTTGACCTTATCACCGTGTTTGATTCATCCGCCAGCATTCAGGGCCCATCCTGCGGTTTGAGCAAATTTGTTGAATATAAAAAGAAAGCTGCGCCTGAAAAGTAAAATTTGAGTTGGGCCTGCCCCCTAACGCGGCTCTTTCTTGAACGGGGCGAAACCGGTTAATATCGCCTGATCTTCTTTTACGGCCGCCCGTTCATGTCTCAGATAATCGTCGATTGCCTTCCTGAAGGACGGATTGCTGATCCAGTGCGTGCTATAGGTCGTTGCGGGAAGATAACCACGCATGAGTTTATGTTCACCTTGGGCTCCGGCCTCCACTTTTTTTAAGCCATGTTTGATGGCGTAATCGATCGCCTGATAATAACAGACCTCAAAATGAAGATATTTATGATCCTCAATCGCGCCCCAATAGCGGCCATAAAGGGTGTCATCGCTCAACAGATTTAACGCCCCGGCGATATATTTATCATTGCGGCGGCACATGATCAGAAGAATTTTATCGGCCATATTTTGGCCCAGAAGAGAAAAAAACTTCCTGTTCAAATAAGGCTGTCCCCATTTTTTATGCGCTGTTTCCAGATAAAAAGAAAAATAATGATCCCAATGGTTTTCGGTGATGGCCTTTCCTGTGAGACATTCTATTTCAACATCATTGATCACCGCCTGCGCTCGTTCTTTACGGATAGTTTTGCGTTTGCGCGAGGATAGCGCCATCAGGAAGGCCTCGAAAGACTCATAGCCTTCATTGAGCCAGTGGAACTGTTGGTCAAGCCGCTGCAAAAAACCCTGCTGCGCCATGAAATCCCACTCAGCCTTTTCCGCGAAGGTCACATGCAGGGAGGAAAGCCCGTATTGTTTGACCAGCGACAGGGCGTGATCAATCAAATGTTGCTGAATATCCGGCTTGTTACCCGCGTTAATTTCAGTGGGCCGTACCATTAACTTTGACCCTGTCACAGGGGTGAAGGGTATTGATGATTGTAATTTGGGGTAATAGTCGCCACCAGAATTATTCAAGGCATTGGCCCAGGCGTGATCAAAGACATATTCGCCGTAAGAATGAGTCTTCAGATAGAGTGGCAGGACGCCAACCAACCTGTCACCGAGGCTTATTAGGATATGCTGTGCCTGCCAGCCGGTTTCGCCCGTGGCACAGCCACTTTCCTCCAAAGCCTGCACAAATTGATAGGATAAAAAAGGATTGTGCCCCGTGACATCAGTGAAACAACAGGCGTTCCAGTCTTTTTCTGAAATCTCGCGTAGGCTTGTGATGATTTTGGCGTGATATTTGCTCACCATTCCAGATTTTCATAAATGATATTATCGGTATATTGATCTGCTTTTTGCTTCAGGGCCTCTGTGCGAACGGTCCAGGTCAACACAGGGGTTTTCTTAGCTCGGCAATATTCGGTCAGCGCGTTGGGCAGGGCCTTAATATCATAAGCGATAAAATCCACGGCCAATTCATTGGCAAGTTTTTTCTGGGCCGGGACGGCAAAAAATACCTCCGGCATTTCGCCGTCATTAATGCTGGTGGCCACAAGCCCGCGCGTTATCTGCGGCGCATTTTTCTTGAACCATGAAATTATCCCGGGATAAAAGGACATGATAGCCACAGGGCCAGGATAATGTTCAATATCTTGATAAACCGCCTGTGCAATCTGGTTGGGAAGATTTTGGTCGCCTTTAATTTCAATGAGAACAGGGTAGCTTTGATTTATCGCTGACAGAACGTCGGCCAGCGAAGGAATATGGTCTGATGAGGCGATCAGATTAAACTGGCCAAGCTGTGCGGCGGTAAAATCCTGAATGTTGCCAGGCCGTCCTGTCAGGCGTTTCAGGGATACGTCATGAAAGGCCATCGCTCTGCCGTCCTTACTAAGCAGCACATCCAATTCAAAGCCATGGCCGCGGTTATTAGCGGCGTGAAAAGCGGACAGTGAATTTTCCACAAGGCCTTGGTCAGGATCATGTAATCCACGGTGGCAAAAAGCGGTCTCTGTCAGCCATTTATATTTCATGTTATGCCTTAAGAAATCTCTACAAGCGCATCAATTTCAACAGGAACATTAAGGGGGAGGGCATTCACCCCGACCGCAGAACGGCTATGTTTGCCAGCCTCACTAAAAACCGCAACCATCAGGTCGGATGCGCCATTGACTACCGCTGGCTGGCCGGGAAAACCATCAACGCAATTGACGAAGGCACCAAGTTTGACGATTTGAACGACGCGGCTCAGGTCGCCGTCACAGGCCAGCTTGATCTGGCTAATGATATTGATCGCACAGAGCCGGGCTGCGCGCACGGCATTTTCCGGACTTACTTCTGCGCCTACTTTGCCTGAATAGGGTATGTTGCCCTCAGAATCCATGGGAATTTGCCCCGAAACTGACAGGAGATTACCGGTCTGCAGAAAGGATACATAATTGGCAACAGGCGGCGTTGGGCTTGGCAAGATAATGCCAAGTTTCTCCAGATTTTTTTCGACGTTAACAGCCATGGTCTTTTGATCCTTTATCGTGATTTCGGGCAGCAAATTAATTCAGCAGCCTACACTTACCTGCCAAGGAAGAAAAGCCGGAATGAAATAATATTACCGCTTATTGCGAATAATCTTATTTCTATACATATGACTGTCTGCCATCTTTATGATGTTTTCCATCGTGCCGCCGGATGATATTTCCGCCAGCCCGAAACTTGCTCGTACGGGAATCATATGATTTTTATATTTGAAGTTGGAAAAATTTAATTGCTGCTGGATGAAGTTGGTGCGCAACCTTCCGCCTTCCAATTCAGAATGACATAAGAGCAAGGCAAATTCATCCCCCCCCATGCGGGCCGCATAGTCTGTTTGGCGAATGGAAGATGACAAAGTCCCGGCAACATATTTTAACATATTGTCCCCCACAGTATGGCCGTAAGTATCATTGATCTTTTTAAAACCATCCAGATCAATATAAACGAAGATTGCGGGCTCTTCATGACGTTCTGCTGTCGCTAAGGCATGTTTCAGTTCCTGCATAATGCCCCTGCGATTTAGCAATCCCGTGAGGGGGTCCGTGGCTGTCAAAACTTTCAATTGTTCAATATAGACCTTCTGTTCGCTGATGGTTTGTTCGGCTTCAACAACAAAATCAAGAATCTCCGCGAGGATGTCCCAGCTTTTGGTTGATAAATTTTTACCCGATACTTTGAAATTCATCAATAATTGATCGGCCAGCTTGTTAATCTCATTGGCGGGAGCATGCTGCTGTGGTTTCAGAGGTTGCGTAAAATGATTCATAATATTCCTTTTGCTCTGACGGGACTGTCGATAAATATATAAGAGCAAACTTCATGCCAACCTTGTATGTCTTTGTTTTTAAAAGATAAACAAAAAATATGAAGTTGAGGCAAGGAAGAAATTACCGGGCTTGTCCGGTAAAAATATCACTACATATGGTTAATATCTGTTAACCATAATCGCATTTTTCAATTATTTTTTAGGGCAGGACAAGGCCCAATTCTGCCCGTTTGGCATGGGTGAGTTTCTGGCAAATAATATCATAAGCACTTTCAATATAGCCGCAGATATCTTCGTCACTCATGGCATCATCGGTGGTGATTTGTACCCATTTTGCACGGGCAAGGTAAGGGGCCGGAATAATTCCCGGAAGCTGGCACAATATCTGATAACTCAAATCAGAGCATTTAAAGCTTATTTTCTGTGCATCCCCGTCGCCCCAATGGGAACAGATGGCAAATATTTTTCCGCCAATTTTCCAGACAGTGGCATTGCCCCATTGGATAACATTGCTGGTGGCTTTTAGTTTGCCGCAAAATAAATCAAATTCTTCCCGAGTCATTTTTTTTATCAATTTTCCTGTAGATGCTGCCGGATAACATCTTCTATTGCCGACCAGTCATGGCATCGGTGATGGCTGTGGTCGGCTTGCTCTTCAATGGCATTGAGATGGCGATCGGCTATGAAATGAATCCGTAATGCCTCCGGCACATATTGGGCCACGGATTGATGATGGTGAGATATGTCATCTATGAAAATTAATTCTTCGGTGGTTTTTCCCCGAATGGCTTTCAGGACAGGGCCTTTGGGCCCGCTGCTTGAAATCATGGGATAGCTCATGCCAAAGCTGTTCAAATGATGGCGCCGCCGGTCGGCAAAATCATGGGGAATATTTGTCAGGATAAGGATATCGCAAAATTCAGACAGATTGGCCAAATGTTTGGCCGCGCCCTTCACAAGGGTCTGTCTCTCGACGTAATTATCAAAATAATCATCGATGAGTCTTTTGAACAGAGCGCGCTCAACGGGTTTGTCTGTTGCTGAATATTTAATATTTCCTTCCAGGGAGTAGCTAGTAAAATTTACATACATGCCTTGGGAAAACAGATATTCGGACAGCATATTGGCAAAATGCAAGATGACCTCATCGACATCTGAAATGATCAGGGGGCGTGAGGCATTAAGGGGAATGGATTTCAATTGCTTCAGGGCGAATTTCATCGTCTATCTCATAAAAAGTCTATCTCATAAAAATTTCAGGTGCTGGCGGCAATTGTCTCGCCGCCAGGAAGAAACTGCCTTGCTTTGGCCAATTGATCGGGCAGAATATTTTCTGCGCGGCAAAAAGTCATTAGTCTTTTTTCATTTTGCAGAAAATAATCTAGTATACTGGCCAGTGTCGCGGGCGCGGATGCTGAATTTCTCAATGCCTCAAGCGTCATGCCGGACAGGCTTAAATAAGCCAATAGTATATCTTCATGCCCTGCGACATGGGACAGGGCCTTTAGGCTAAGAATTTCCGCTTGTTCGTAAGTCATGCCAGAGCATATCCATGTTTAATTTTAATATATATATCTTCTATTTATACATCAGGATGCTACTGTTAACAGCTTATTCATAAGATGCTAATAAATTTGTGGCATAAAGTCACTGTACGTTATAAACCTACATCAAGATTAGGTATGCGCCATCAGGCAATGATCAGGGAAGATAAATGCGAAAAAAAATACTTGTTGTTGAAGACAATGAATTGAATATGAAGCTTTTTTGTGACCTTCTTAACGCGCATGGATATGATACGATTCAGACGCAGGATGGCATGAAAGCCCTTGGGATTGCGCGCGAAGAAAAGCCTGACCTTATATTGATGGATATCCAATTGCCGGAGGTTTCCGGGCTTGAGGTCACCAAATGGATCAAGGAAGACGAAGATTTACGGTCTATTCCTGTCATCGCCGTTACGGCATTTGCCATGAAGGGCGATGAAGAAAAAATCAGAGCTGGGGGCTGTGAAGCCTATATTGCAAAGCCAATTTCTGTCGGAAACTTTATTGAAACTGTTAAAAGCTTTTTGGGATAATAACAAAATATGACGGCGCGGGTACTGGTAGTTGATGATGTAATTCAAAATGTAAAATTGCTGGAAGCAAAATTGGCCAGCGAATATTTTGATGTGTTGACCGCCATGAACGGTGAAGATGCCTTGAAAATTATCGATGAAGAGCATCCTGACATTGTCTTGTTGGATGTGATGATGCCCGGCATGGACGGTTTCGAGGTTTGCCGGCGAATTCGTGCCAATGTAAAATCTGCGCATATCCCTGTGATCATGGTTACCGCCCTTGATCAGCCAAAGGATAGGGTAGCGGGACTTGAGGCCGGGGCCGACGACTTCCTGACCAAACCTGTATCGGACTTACCGCTATTTGCTCGTGTGCGGTCACTGGCACGGTTGAAGGTTTTGATGGATGAGCTGCGCATGCGTGAAGCCACCAGCCAGAATTTCGGCGTCAGTGTTGGTGCAGACCTTAATCAAAATATCAGTTTGCGAAATGCCAGAGTTCTGCTGGTTGAGGATTATGTCAGGGTCGCCGAAAGAATCAGCAACTATTTGACGGATTTGGCCAGAATTGACGTGGATGAGGCGGCTTCAGGTGAAATCACGTCCCCAGACCTTGAAAAATATGATCTTTTTATCATAAGTCTTGGTTTGAATGAAACCGATGGTCTTCGTCTATGTTCACAATTACGCTCATCAGAGGCAACGCGCCGAATTCCAACTTTGGTGTTGGTGGACGAGGGAGACACCAAGCAAATGGTCAAAGCTATGGAGCTTGGCGTTTCAGACTATATTACACGGCCGATTGACAAAAATGAATTGCTGGCCCGCGCCAAGTCGCAAATTCGCCAGAAAAGATATGCTGACCGTTTGCGCCGCAATATGCAGAAAAGTATTGAGATGGCCATGACCGATGCTGTCACAGGATTATATAATCGACATTTTCTATCCAGCCATCTGGATAATTTAATGTCGAAAGAGAATGAAAAGCGCAAAAAAGTCTCTTTGTTGATGATGGATCTTGATAAATTTAAATTGGTTAATGATACCTATGGTCATGTTTCCGGCGATGAGGTTCTGAAAGAATTTGCCCGGCGGATTAGTAACGACATTCGAAATATTGACCTTGCGGCCCGTTTTGGTGGCGAGGAATTTGTCATTGTCATGCCGGAGACCAATCTGGAATATGCCCATTTTGTGGCGGAAAGACTTTGCCGGTCCATTGCGGACGAGCCCTTTGTCATTTCTGGTTCTGACACACCAATTCCGATAACAGTCAGCATAGGGCTTGCGCTGGCCGGGGATAAAAACCTGTCCAGCAGCAAATTGTTGGTCTCTGCCGATGCTGCGCTTTATGAGGCTAAGGAAAATGGACGTAATCGGGTGGCTTGCCTCGATAGGGCATAATCTCTTATCGACAAAAAAACGGCCCGAACCTTTCGGTGCAGACCGTTCAATCTTTATCTCAGGAAATAAAATTATTTAATTTTATGTTCCTTGAATTCCACATGCTTGCGCACGACCGGATCATATTTACGAAATATCATTTTTTCCGTAATATTACGTGGGTTTTTCTTTGTGACATAATAGTAACCAGTACCAGCTGTGCTGACCAGTTTTATTTTTACAACGGTAGGCTTCGCCATGGGCTGGCTCCCTCATTAGAATTCTAAAATACGTGTTGGAAAATACAGTTATTGGCGTTCAAGTCAAGCAAAAGCCTTGAAAAAAACGGATCAGGTTATCTTTTTTTCTTAAAGCTGCCCTTGCGCGCCGGCCCGCTGTGTCGTCGGCCCCGTGATTTGGGTTTTTTGCGGTTTGATTTTGCGGTTAATGCCGGGTCAATCAATTGACAAAGCAAGCCCCCGGACATGGGGTTGGCTTCTTTCAGCTGTACGGTTACCTCTGCGCCAAGCTGATAGATAATGCCGGTATATTCGCCTTCCAGCATATGCAGGTCTTTATCATGGCGGAAATAATCCCCAACCATGGAGGAAACCGGAATAAAACCATCACCGCCGCTTTCGTCAAAGGCGACAAAAAGCCCGGCCCGGCTCACTCCGGCTATTCTGGCGGTAAATTCTTCACCGACATGCCGGGCCATATAGGCGGCGACATAGCGGTCATTGGATTCTCTTTCCGCCACCATGGAAATGCGCTCTGTTTTGCTGATATGATCCGCCGTTTCAACAAGATTTTCCTGGTCATGCTTGGCCAGACCATCTTTGCCCAACTTCAACGCCCCGATCAAGGCCCGGTGAACCATCAAATCCGCATAGCGGCGGATCGGCGAGGTGAAGTGGGCATAACGGGCCAGCGACAGGCCAAAATGGCCAAGGTTATCTGTGCTATATATCGCCTGAGACTGGGTGCGGAGGATAATGACATTGATCACGTCCTCATGGGGGCTGTCCTGCACCTTGCGCAGGATATTATTGAATAGTTTCGGTTTTTGGACCATGCCCTTGGCAAAATTATAACCAAGACTGGCCAAGAATTCTCGCAGATTGTTGAGTTTTTCTTCACTGGGCTGTTCATGAACGCGGTAGATACAGGGCCAGTTTTTTGACTCCAATTCCTCGGCGGCGGCGACATTGGCCTGAATCATGAATTCTTCGACCAGCTTATGGGCCTCAAGCGGCTGACGCGGATGAATGCCGGTGACATGCCCTGTATCGTCCAATTCAATTTTTCGTTCGGGCAGGACGAGGTTAAGCGGCTCCCGGTAATCCCGGCCTCGTTTCAAACATTGATAAGCCGCATAAAGCGGCTTAATGACCGTATCCATCAAGGGGGCCGCTTTGCGGCTTATATCACCTTCATGGGCCTGCTGGAACGCCTCGTAAGACAGGCCAGCGGCGGAACGCATCAGGCCCCGGACAAATTTATGGCGAATTTTCTTGCCGCGCGCATCGAACCAGATATGCACCGCAAGGCAATAGCGGTCTTCGCCTTCTTTCAAGGAACATAAGCCATTGGACAGGCTTTCAGGCAACATCGGCACTACCCTGTCCGGAAAATATGTCGAATTTCCGCGCGCCCAGGCGTCTTTTTCAAGGCCGGAGCCGGGGGGGACATAATGGGCGACATCGGCGATGGCAATCATCACTTGCCAGCCGCCTTTATTTTTTGGATCACTATCCTGTTCGGCCCATATGGCATCGTCATGATCGCGGGCATCAGCCGGATCAACGGTGATCAACGGGATATGCCGCAGGTCAGTTCTGTTGCCCAGCATGGGCGGGACGGATTTTTCAGCTTCGCTCAAGGCCTGCGGGGAAAATTCGGTCAGTATGCCATGAGAATGAATGGCAATCAGGCTGATCGATTTTGGCTCATTCAAGGTCCCGAGACATTCTTTTACCACGGCGCGTTTAGGCCCCATATGGCGGCGGCTATTTTTGCTTGTTTTGGTATCTATCAGAACCAGCTCACCATCTGTTGCCCCCTGCCAATCTTTTTTGGCAATCAGATAGTGGTCGCGGTTTTTTTTATCCGTCGGTTGGATATGGGCAATATTTTCATCTTCTATGCGAAAAACGCCCATGATTAATGTGGATGTTCGCTCCAGCTTGCGAATGATGTTGGCCACATAAGAGGTTTCTTGGCCCTCCGGGTTACGGTTAAGGCGCACAAGAGCCTGATCCCCAAGGGCAAGTTTCCCCCGTTTATCATTGGCGAAAATTGTGATTGGCGGCGGGGCACTGTCCAATTTCCAGTCGGTTGGCCGGACAATAAGGTCGCCCATCTTGTCAATACCGATCATTTCAACAACGCAAACCGGGGGCAGGGCGCTGTCCTTATATATTTGGCCCTTATGACCTTTGGCCAGCAGGCCGTCCTCGGTCATCTCCCGCAGCAGCTTTTTCAGCAAAATGCGTTGATCACCACGAATGTGAAAGGCTTTGGCGATATCGCGTTTTGAAATTTTCCCGGGATTATCTTTGACATAGGCGAGAATGTCATTTTTTGTGGGAAAAGGAGTGTTCGCGCGCGAAGCCATCGTTTACGTTTTAGCTGTTGTTTTTTTAGGTGCTTTTTTCGCGGGTTTCTTTTTCGTGGCAGGTTTTTTCTTTGGGGCCGCCTTTTTTTTGACCGCTTTTTTTGGACTGGTCTTTTTCCCCTTTGCCAGCCGCGCTGTGATCAGGGCGACGGCTTCTTCCAATGTGACCGATTTTGGATCTTTATCCTTTGGAATGGTGGCGTTGGTTCTCTTATGCTTGACATAGGGGCCGTAGCGGCCTTCATAAACATTGATCGGCTCGCCATCCTCTGGGTGCTGGCCCAGTTCTTTGATCGGCTCCGCCGCGCCGCCTTTTTTCTTTTTGGCTTCGGCAAGCAGCTCAACCGCGTGATTGAGGCCCAGATTAAACACATCTTCCGGGTCTTTCAGGCTGGCAAAAACGCCGGCATGCGCCACATAGGGGCCATAGCGGCCAATGGCGGTTTTAATGAGCTTGCCGTCTTCCGGGTGATCACCAACGGTGCGCGGCAAGGATAAGAGCTGAAGTGCTTTTTGCAGATCAACAGAGTCGATCGCCATGCCTTTGGGAATAGAACCGCGTTTGGGTTTTTCTTTCTCCACCGGCTCGCCAAGCTGAACATAAGGGCCAAAACGGCCTGTACGTGCCGTGACCTCCATGTTGCTTTCAGGATCAATGCCGAGCAGGCGCGTTCCGTTATCTTCCCCATCTTCACCATTGTTCATTTTCCGGGTATATTTGCATTCCGGATAATGGGAACAGCCGATAAAAGCGCCGTAACGGCTGGTTTTCAGGCTGAGAATACCATCATCGCATTTCGGGCAGGCGCGTGGGTTTGAGCCATCGTCTTTTTCCGGGAAGATGAAAGGGGCCAGAACCTGATTAAGTTTTTCCAATACTTCGGATACGCGCAGCTCTTTTGTTCCGTCGATTGCCTCATGAAATTCACCCCAAAAATCTGCCAGCACTTTTTTCCACTGGATTTCTCCATTGGAAATCTTATCAAGCAATTCTTCCATATTGGCGGTGAAATCAAATTCGACATATTTACTGAAATAATTTTGCAAAAATGAGGTGACTAAACGCCCTTTATCTTCGGGAATAAAGCGATTTTTATCCATCACCACATAATTGCGGTCTCGGAGTACGGTCAATACGGAGGCATAGGTCGAGGGCCGGCCAATGCCAAGCTCTTCCATTTTCTTCACCAAAGAGGCTTCTGTAAAACGGGGCGGCGGGGCGGTAAAATGCTGGCCCGGGATGATTTTATCCTGGCTGACATCTTCGCCCTTGGTTAATTTTGGCAGACGATTATCGGCCTCATCAGAATCAACATCATCGCGTCCCTCTTGATATAATTTCAGGAAGCCGTCAAATATCTGGACAGAGCCGGTGGCCCGAAGGCCGGTTTTGCCGTCCTTTGATACTATATCTGCGGTGGTCCGTTCAAATTTGGCTTCCGCCATTTGGCTGGCCACGGTTCGTTTCCAGATCAATTCATATAGTCGTTTCTGGTCGTCGTCCAGCCGGGCAGCGACATGTTTTGGCAGGCGTTTTAAATCCGTAGGACGGATCGCTTCATGGCCTTCCTGGGCATTCTTGGCCTTGGTTTTATAAAAACGTGGTTTAGCGGGGACATAATTATCACCATATTCAGCGGTAATGACATCCCGGCAGCCATATATTGCTTCCTGTGCTATGCTGACGCCATCGGTCCGCATATAGGTGATCAACCCAACGGTTTCGCCGCCAATATCAATGCCTTCATAAAGTTTTTGAGCGCAGCGCATGGTGCGCTGGGCATTAAAGCCAAGTTTTCGGGCGGCTTCCTGTTGAAGCGTTGATGTGGTGAACGGTGGGGACGGGTATCTGTTGGCCGGTTTGCTTTCCACATTCGACAGGGTAAATTGGCTATTTTTAATGGCGGCTTCTGCCGCTGCGGCATCGCTTGTTGTGGTTAAGGTGAATTTTTTTAATTTTTCGCCGTTCAGAAGATAAAGCTGGGCGGTGAATTTATCTTTTGCTTGCGTGGATAAATTTACGTCAACCGTCCAATATTCTTCTGATATAAATTGTTCAATTTCAAGCTCGCGGTCACAAATCAGGCGCAACGAGACAGATTGCACCCGGCCAGCAGAGCGGGATCCCGGAAGCTTGCGCCATAATACTGGCGACAGATTAAAGCCGACGAGATAATCCAGCGCGCGCCGGGCCAGATAGGCATCCACAAGAGGCCCGTCGATATCTCGCGGGCTTTCCATGGCTTGTAAAATGGCCGATTTGGTGATTTCATTAAAGACAACCCTTTTAACGGTGACATCTTTCATCACGCCGCGCCGGGCTTTCAATAATTCCAGTACATGCCATGAGATGGCTTCGCCTTCGCGGTCGGGGTCGGTGGCGAGAATAAGTTCATCGGAGGATTTTGTTGCCTCGGCAATGTCCTTGATGCGTTTTTTACTGTCGCTGTCCACTTCCCAGACCATGGCAAAATCTGCCTCAGGATCAACGGAGCCATTTTTTGAGGGAAGGTCGCGCACATGACCAAAGCTGGCAAGGACTTTATAATCCTTACCCAGATATTTATTGATGGTTTTGGCTTTTGCCGGTGATTCTACGACGACCGTTTTCATATGTGCAATTCTACTATCTTTATATCCTCAAAACCCATGGGTTCTGACATTGGGGTTCCAATCTCTAGGGGCTTTTACTCCTTTGTTTAACAAAAAGCTACCCTATTTCCGGGGTAACGGATAATTTCGCCAGCCAATTCCAGTTCAAGCAGGAGCGATTGCACGATTGCCGGGCTTAATTCCATCATTCTGATCAGGTCGTCGATTGGCACAGCGGTAGGGGATAATTTACTGCGGATCGCCGCTCTGGCACTACTGAGGTCCTGATGCTCTTGATGAGGGTGAGATAGTGACATCACATCAAAAAAGTCATCCTGGGGTTCAGATATTTTCTGATCCTCCATCAGGCGCAGGACTTCGAGGATATTTTCCGCATTTTCCACCAATACGGCCCCCTGCCGGATCATGTCATTGGGGCCTTTCGCTCTGGGATCGAGCGGCGAGCCGGGGACGGCAAAAACCTCTCGGCCCTGTTCAAGGGCAAGGCGCGCCGTAATTAATGAGCCGGATTTATAGGTGGCTTCAACCACAAGCAATCCCATGGCTAGCCCTGAAATAATCCGGTTTCTGCGCGGGAAATGCCGGGCCTGAGGCTGGGTGCCGAGCGGCATTTCAGATAAAATCAGGCCGGTATTTATAATTGCCTCATAAAGCGTGCTGTTTTCCCGTGGATAAATAACGTCCGCACCGCCCGCCAGCACCGCAATGGTACCGCTCTCCAATGCGCCCTGATGCACTGCTGTATCAATACCGCGCGCCATGCCGGAAGAAATAACATAACCCGCCTGTCCTATATCCCGGGCCAAGGAAGAGCCGAGGCGTGTGCCGACAGCAGAACAGTTTCTTGCACCAACGATGGCAAAGTTTTTCTTCTCCAGCAAATGGGGATGGCCGAGCGCCATCATGACCGGCGGGGCATCCTCTGTGGCCATCAATGCGGCCGGATAATATTGGTCGCCGTAAACGATAAGGCAGCCGCCCTGTTGATGAAGGTGATCTATTTCTTTAACAATGTCAGATTTTCGCGCCGCTACCAGAGGTTTTTTCCGCCCACCTTGCCGGGCGAGTTCTGGCAGAGCGTCAAGGGCATTTAACGCGGTTTCATATCTGGCGAGCAAATGGCGAAAAGTGACCGGGCCAACATTTTCCGTCCGGATCAGGCGCAATCGTGCTATTTGTTCTGCCTGACTTAATGTTTTCTTCTCTGATATATCTGGCATAGGCCCCCAATCGTAGATTATGTTTATTTTTTCCCGATTCTTGGTTCAGTACCGGACAGCAATCGCGTGATATTATCTTTATGTCGTATCATTATCATAATACACAATATACCCGCAAAAATTGCAAGTCCCGAATTTTCAAAGATAACATAGCTTAACAGGGGCGATAAGGCCGCCGCTGCCAGTGCAGATAGAGAGGAGATGCGGAATATTGCGGTCATTGCCGCCCATATCAGGCAACAGCTCAGACCCAGCGGCCAGTATATGGCCAGCAGGGTGCCTAAAAAAGTCGCCACGCCTTTTCCGCCGTTAAACTTTAAAAAAACCGGATATAGATGACCAAAAAAAGCCCCGCCGCCAGCAAAATATAACAGATCTGCCTCATTAAATATCAGATGTGCGAGGAGGACGGCCAAGGCACCCTTGCCGCCGTCGAGAAGCAGGGTGGCCAGCGCGAGTGGCTTATTGCCCGTTCTGAGCACATTGGTTGCGCCAATATTGCCAGAACCTATGGTGCGAAGATCGCCCAAGCCCGCTAATTTTGTTAATATTAAACCAAAGGGCAGGGCGCCGAGAATATAACCGCCCAACAGGCAGATCAGAAAATAACTCAAAGGAATGTCGTTAATTAAAACTGTCATTATTATCCTTTGAACACTGTCACGCCAGCCACAATCGTTTTCAATATCTTCCCTTGAACCGGGCGGCCATCAAACGGCGTGTTCTTGGTCAGGGAGACCATGGTTTCAGGATCTATCCTGTGGGGCATATCAAGGTCAAAAATACATAAATCCGCCGGGCTGCCAATTTTTAAGCAGCCCGAATCCAGTCCAATAATCCGTGCGGGATTGCAGGTCATCTTGGCCAGGATATCCAGCAGAGGCAGAGCCCCATTATGATAGAGTTCCAAAGAGACTGACATCATACTTTCCAGACCGACAACGCCGGATTCAGCCAATTCATAGGGGACGCGTTTGCTTTCCGGGTCTTCCGGGTCATGGCCGCTGACAATCACATCAATGGTGCCATCTTTAAGGGCATTCACAACAGCGGCCCTGTCATCCTCTGACCTGAGCGGCGGGGAGAGTTTGGTGAATGTGCGATATTCTTCAATGGCATATTCATTGAGCGCGAAATGAGCGACAGCGACACCGGCGGTGACATTCATCTTGTTCTTTTTTGCCGTGGCCACGACCTCGATACTGTCCCTGCAGGTGATTTGTGCGGCGTGATAGCGGGTGGCAACAGACTTTAACAGGCGTAAGTCCCGCTCGAGCATGATGGTTTCAGCCGTGGTTGGAATGCCGGGAAGCCCGAGACGGGTGGCCAGGGCGCCCGCATTCATACAACCCTTTTCCGATAATTCCGGCACGGCCAGATGCTGAATGATCAAGGCATCAAACATCGCGGCATAATTCAAGACGCGTGACATCAGGGCAGGGTTGGCAACGCTCTTGTTGCTGTCTGTGAAGGCCTTGATACCAGACCGGCTCATTAAGCCGATTTCAGCCATCTCCTTGCCTTCGAGCTGTTTGGTAATGGCGGGAAAAGGAATAAAATTCACTTTGGCTTTCTTGGCGCGGTTTTCGAGGAATTCCACTCCCGTCATATCATCAATGATATGATCAGTTACGGGCTGCACGCAGACAGTAGTCACGCCGCCGGCAGCGGCAGCCTCGCCGGTATTTTCGATGGTGTCTTTATAATCTGCGCCCGGAATACCGACAAATACCCGCATATCAATCAGACCGGGGCAGAGGCATTTTCCCTGGCAATCAATAATTTCTGCATCTTCAGGCACCGTGATCTCCGCGCCGATGTCCGCAATTTTTCCGCCACGGGTCATGATCTGTCCGATCTTATCCATAGCTGTAGCAGGATCCAGCAGGCGGGCATTTATATATAACTTATCTGCGCTCATTTTTCGCTACCCCTTTTTTTACGGGTCAGCAAATCAAGGCAGGCCATGCGTACAGCAACGCCCATTTCGACCTGTTCCTGAATGGCACTGCGTGTCAGATCGTCGGCAACGGCGGCATCAATTTCGACCCCCCGGTTCATGGGGCCGGGATGCATGATCATGGCTTCCTCTTTCGCAACGGATAATTTGTCATAATCCAGACCATAAAGGGTGAAATATTCGCTAATCGTTGGGAAATACCCGCCCTGCATGCGTTCGGTTTGTAGCCTGAGCATCATGACAACATCACAGTCTTTAAGGCCTTGTTTCATGTCATGGAAAACCTCTGCACCGAGTTCCTTTAATGTATTGGGCACCAATGTGGACGGGCCAATTACCCGTACCCGCGCGCCCATGATGTTGAGCAGATGGATGTTGGATCTAGCAACCCGGCTGTGCAGAACATCGCCGCAGATGGCGACAGTCAGGCGCGCTATTTTTCCCTTTCGCCGCCGGATCGTCAGCGCATCAAGCAGGGCCTGCGTCGGATGTTCATGGGTGCCATCCCCGGCATTGAGAACAGCGCAGTTGACCTTCCTTGATAAAAGTTTCACCGCACCGGAACTGCCGTGGCGCACCACCAACAGATCGGGCCGCATGGCATTCAAGGTTGCGGCGGTATCCAATAATGTTTCACCTTTTTTAATAGATGAGCCACTACTTGACATATTGATCACATCCGCGCCAAGTCTTTTCCCGGCCAGCTCAAAAGACATGCGGGTTCGGGTAGAATTTTCAAAAAAGAGATTGATCTGGGTCAAGCCGGTCAGGATATGGGTTTTTTTATTGGTTTTTCTATTTTGCGCAACATATTTATCGGCAAGATCAAGAATGTTATTTATATCCTGCTCTTTCAGGTTTTCTATGCCAAGAAGATGGTGGTGAGGAAAAGGGAAATTTGCCGTATGTTCGGCTTCTGACATGCTTCAGTCCTTAAAATTCATTAAGTTGTTCACTGAAGAGATATCTTATAGAAAGAAGCAACCCGATAGGCAAGACAAATCAGGCAACTTATTCACAGACGGGATATTTTATCCAATGCCCCTTGCAGAATATAGGCCGCCGCCAGTTTATCAACCAACTGCTTGCGGCGTTTGCGGCTGGTGTCGGCTTCCAGTAATGTGCGGGTGACGGCAACGGTGGACAGCCGTTCATCCCAAAGCGCGATGGGCAGGGCTGTTTTCTCACGAATATTGACGGCAAATTGACGGGTTGATTGGCAGCGCGGCCCTTCGCTGCCATCCATATTGAGCGGAAAGCCCAAAATCAGCCCTCCTACATTATGTTCACTGATAATGGTTGTAAGCCGCTGGGCATCTTTGGTGAATTTTGTGCGGTTAATGATTTCCATCGGGGTGGCGATTCGGCACATAACATCAGACAGGGCAATACCAATGGTTTTGCTGCCCAAATCCAGCCCAAGAAGCCTTTGACCGATAACCATATGATTTTTTATATCATCTATTTCCACAAGCATGGACAGGGTTATACAAATAAAATTGACAAAAAACAGTATTATAAAATTTCACACTTGATGTTTGTGAAAAAAAAGTCCAGCATACGGTAAATTCCAAGGGGCGTTTTGTATGAAACTGAGATCCCACCCGTAATAAATTATTCGTTACAAGTGGGGACCCTTTGAACCTGATCCGGGTAATGTCGGCGGAGGGATGGAATGCTGTTATGATGTTTCCTCATTCCCCATTGATATTACCGGATTTCTTTAGTGCTAAAAGGATATCCACGTCATGAACATCGAAATCAAACCAGAAAATATGCCAAAAAATACGCCGGAAAAGATGCCTGAAAAGATGAAAGTCAGCGCAGGACCATTGCCCGCATCGACCAAAATTTATGTGGCAGGCAGCGTTGCGCCGAATATCAGGGTTCCCATGCGCGAGATAACCCTGCATGAGACAGCCAATGAAAAGCCGGTTCGGGTTTATGACACGTCTGGCCCCTATACCGATCCTGCTATCACTATTGATATATATCAGGGCCTGCCGCGCATTCGGGACGAATGGGTTCGCGCGCGCGACGATGTAGAGGCCTATGACGGCCGCGATATCAAGTCAGAGGATAATGGCAATGCGTCCGGTAAATATCTGGCGCAGGAATTTCCCGTTAAACACCAGCCGCTTAAAGCCAAAAAAGGTCAAAATGTGACCCAGATGAATTATGCTAGGCAGGGGATTATCACCCCGGAAATGGAATATATTGCTATCAGAGAAAATATGGCCCGGGTAGAGGCAGGCGAGGCGTATAAGCGGGATGAATATGCCGAAAGTTTCGGCGCGAATATCCCGGATCAGATCACGCCGGAATTTGTCCGCAGGGAAGTGGCCGAGGGCCGGGCGATCATCCCGGCCAATATCAATCACCCCGAAGCGGAACCAATGATCATTGGCCGCAATTTTCTGGTCAAAATTAACGCCAATATTGGCAATAGCGCGGTGGCCTCTTCAGTCGCCGAAGAAGTCGAGAAAATGGTCTGGTCAACGCGCTGGGGCGCAGACACAGTGATGGATCTGTCCACGGGCCGAAACATTCACAACACCCGTGAATGGATCATCCGTAATTCTGCCGTCCCCATCGGTACCGTGCCGATTTATCAGGCTCTGGAAAAAGTTGATGGCGTGGCCGAGGATCTGACATGGGAAGTTTTCCGCGATACCTTGATTGAACAGGCCGAGCAGGGGGTGGATTATTTCACCATTCATGCGGGCGTTCTGCTGCGTTATATTCCGATGAGTGCAAAGCGGGTGACGGGCATTGTCAGCCGGGGCGGATCAATCATGGCAAAATGGTGCCTGTTCCATCATAAGGAAAGCTTTCTCTATACCCATTTTGAGGAAATTTGCGAAATTATGAAGGCCTATGATGTGTCTTTTTCTCTTGGTGACGGTTTGCGTCCCGGCTCCATCGCCGATGCCAATGATGAAGCGCAGTTTGCCGAGCTTGAAACCCTGGGCGAGCTGACCAAAATCGCCTGGAAGCATAATGTTCAGGTGATGATCGAAGGCCCGGGTCATGTGTCCATGAATAAGATCAAGATCAATATGGACAAGCAATTGAAAGAATGTCACGAGGCTCCTTTTTACACTCTGGGCCCGCTAACCACCGATATTGCGCCGGGTTATGATCATATCACCAGCGGTATCGGGGCGGCCATGATCGGCTGGTTCGGCTGTGCGATGCTCTGTTATGTCACGCCAAAAGAACATTTGGGCCTGCCGGACCGGGATGATGTGAAAGTGGGTGTGATCACCTATAAGATCGCGGCCCATGCGGCGGACCTGGCCAAGGGTCATCCTGGGGCGCAATTGCGCGATGATGCCCTGTCACGGGCAAGATTTGATTTTCGGTGGGAGGATCAGTTCAATCTGTCGCTCGACCCTGAAAAAGCGCGGGAATATCATGACCAGACCCTGCCGAAAGAGGCCCATAAGGTGGCGCATTTCTGTTCCATGTGCGGCCCAAAATTCTGCTCCATGAAAATCTCCCAGGAAGTGCGCCAATTCGCCGACAATGGCATGGCCGAAATGGCCGAAAAATTTAAAGAGTCTGGTAGCAAACTCTATCAAACCGCAGACGCTAATAAAACATCCAACGATGCTTTATAGGTTGAAATAAGTTTGTTTGAACCTTTGAAATGACGCCCCGGATTTTGATCCGGGGCCGTAAGATTTATGCTATTGCTTTGCGTGCGGTAGCTGCGTTAGACTGGTTCAATAAAATTTCACTTGGGGTCGATATGATACGCTCTTCACAAGTAATCTTTTTAGTTTCCATGCCTAAGGTTTAAACCCTCCGTCTTCAGACGGACAGCTTTAGCAAAATCAAAAGAATGATAATGTATAATCTCCAGAAATAAGAAAGCCAGTGAGCCGAAG
>Ga0316204_10001823_pt1 | contig 53666 bp, 62 predicted proteins | sample 6monrhotite_MG_2_FD_205661 | JGI IMG/M metagenome (GOLD analysis project Ga0316204, IMG submission 205661) | Microbial mat bacterial communities from mineral coupon in-situ incubated in ocean water Damariscotta River, Maine, United States -... | ecosystem: Environmental > Aquatic > Marine >... | reverse complement strand
CTGGCTCAAGGTGAACCGTCGCTTGAGCACACGATATGAGAAGCTGGCCACCAACTTCATGAGCATGCTCAAACTCGCCTTTATCGATCGATACCTCAGAGCTTTGGAGCCGTCAGACACCGCCTAGAAGATGTTGTAAAGCTTGACTATATAGACATTGGAGATGCTGCGTGGAGTCAGGAAGGCTTGACAGGTATTGACACAGTTGACGAGAGCGTGCGAACAAAGCGCAGACTACACAATAATTGGAAGCCTTTGCGAACTGCAGTAGAGGAGTGGGCATCACTGTCATTTGGGCTGATGTTTAATGAAAAGCGAATGGAAGTCCACTATTGTGATCGTGGGCCAAATCCGAATCTGAATCTGTACTGGAAGCGGCATCCCGATTGTTTTGATTGGGATCTAATTCGTGACTTTGTTGGCTTTGTACGCAAAGCGTATTGTGCAGATCTCGTCGTTTATTGCAACGGCTATGACCCATACGGACTCGATGAATGCTTCGAATACGAAAGCGATGGATGGCGATTTGTATCTCACGAATGCTTTGATGTTATTGCTGGCATAGAAGTCAGCAACAGGACGAGGTTGATATTCGATTCACGCGAGGAGCAGTGGGCTTTTTGTGAAAAGGGCGGGCAGATGGCAGTTTTTGATCCTAGAGACGGGAATTGACCATCATGACCTGTAGCCGGATGCCCCGACTCGCCGTCTCCGGCGCAGTCGGGCCTTCTCTGGGTGCCCCGACGGAGCATTCCGATGCTCCTTCGGGTTTGGGTCATCATCTTCCAATCCCGAAGGAGCCGAAGACAGTGCCGTCGGGGCACCCGGCTACCGCTTTGCGGGTACCATTGTCTGGTGAAAGTTGCCCTACTCAAAGAAAATGGAATGGGGATAGAATGAGCGACACAAGTTTGCTGGTGAAATCTGCTTCGGAAAAAATTGAATCGGCGATTATACGATTGAGATGTCGATATCCTAAATTCCAACAAAGAAATACAATTAATTCACGATCGAGTGTTCTATATGTTCTGGCGTCGAATATGACATTTGTTCATTTTTCTTGGGATGTACGAGATAAATACCGAATAAGTTTCGGACCTCTTGATGCAGATGGAGAAATACCAGAAAGTATATATAGTCCGTTATTAAACCAGTTTCGCACTCGTTATTCAACCGACATAGTGGCCGATATGCGTAATGCAGTTGTTCCGTATACTTTGGAATGGCGTTCTGATGTATTGAAAGCAACTGACGCTTTCATGGATAATGCGAAGGTGCTTCTTGAGGGAGATTGGAGTCGTCGAATTGAATTAGAACGGGTTATTCGCCCAAACTTCAAGATGAATCATTGATGCCGGGTGCCCCGACTCGCCGTCCCCGGCGCAGTCGGGTCTTCGATCACCACTATACCACCAACCCCACTCAAACAAACCCCGCCCATCCCCATTCTTCTCCCCATTTGCTACCCCGCCTCCCCGCTTCTCCCTTGATTCCCTCATTTCCCCGCCTATCATCCCAACCCAACGCCCAAGGTGGGCACCGATATGTCCTTACGGACCAGACTGAGGTTAGAACTATGCCATTTGAATGCCACTACACCGGAAAAAAGACAACCTACGGCAACAGAAAAGCCTACGGCGGTGCCAAAATCTCAAAGGGTGGTTTCGGCCTCCAGACCACGGGTAAATCCCGACGCAAGTTCAAGCCAAACCTCCAGAAGGTCACTGCTGAACTCACCAACACCGATGGCTCAAAGCGCACCAAACGCGTCTACGCCTCGGCCCATGCCATCCGATCCGGGTTGCTCATCAAGCCTTTGAAGAGAAAATACGGGTACACCCGCCAGCAAAAACTCGCTGCTGCCCAGGGCTAAACCGCTGTCCACCCCCTGTTTTAGGGCGTTTTGAGCCGCGAAGCCGAAAAAAGACCAAAGAAAAGCCTGCATCATCCGGTGTAGGCTCTTTTGTTTTTGATGCAAATCCTGTATACTCATCGGGTTCAACACGAATGGAATCTGTAAATGGAGGGCAACGGATGCTCTGCGAATGTGGCCTACACGAAGCGACGATCCACGAAACGATCATCACCAACGACAAAAAAACCCTCGAGAGGCACCTCTGCGAGCAGTGCGCCCGCGCCAAAGGCGTCAGCGTTGACCCCTACATCCCCATCAACCAACTCCTCTCCACCGCCAGCTACATCATGGGGCAAGTCATCACCGACGAGCACGCCCAGCCGGACGATGACTTTGTCGCCGACCCACCGAGTTCTGCCACACCCCGCCCAACGATCAAAGCCCACACTTCATCCTCCACCTGTTCCGCCTGCAATCAAACCTTCGCCGACTTCAAAAAAACCGGGCTCTTAGGCTGCCCAAGGTGCTACCAAGACTTTGAAGACCGCATCGGTCCAATGATCGAACGAGCACACGAAGGCGGGTGCAACCATGTAGGCAAAGTCCCCAAACGGGCATTGTCCGAATGCAAAGGCGACAAAGACACCTCCCGCGTCGAAGCGCTCCTCGGCGACATCCGCCAACGCGAAGCAAGGCTCGGCTCGCTCCGCTCGCAACTCTCCAAATCCATCCATAATGAGGAGTACGAACAAGCCGCCATGCTCCGAGATGAACTCACCCGCCTGACCTCGCTGGCATCATCCCAGATCGAACCCGTCCCAACTCCAACAAACTCCGCTTCTCCAACAAACTCCCCTTCCCCTTCCTAGACTCCTCACCGTCACTCTTCGCCCGGCCGCCCTCCACGATTCTGGGAGTATCCCACATGCAAGCATCCGACGATGCCCAACGGGGAGAAAACCCGATGCACGCCGGCGCGTTTTCAAACAACGCCCAATGGCTCAGAGGGCTCGGCGAAGCCAACGATGTGGTCATCTCGTCGCGGGTTCGGCTCGCACGCAATATCTCAGGGTTCCCCTTCACGCCTCAGGCTTCGCGCATTGACCGCGCCCAGATCCTCGACGCCTGCAAACGCCGAATTCTCAGCATGTCCACCAGCACCGATTCGCAGTTCATGTGGATCGACCTGCACCACGCCGGGCGCGAAGACCGCAACCTGCTCGTCGAACGCCAGCTCATGTCCCGCCAGCACGCCAAAGGTCGGCTGAGCACCGGGCAAGGCGGGCTCGACGAGCCCCGAGCGGTCGCGGTGCTCATCCCCGACGAGCGCGTGAGCATCATGGTCAACGAAGAGGACCACCTCCGCATCCAGACCATCCGCTCCGGGCTCGCCCTCGAAGCCTGCCTCGCCCAAGCCAACGAACTCGATGACCAGATCGAATCCGGCATGGACTACGCCTACCACCCAAGGTTCGGCTACCTCACCGCCTGCCCCACGAATGTCGGCACCGGGCTTCGGCTCTCGGTCATGCTCCACCTCCCCGCGCTCAAACTCACGGGCGAACTTGAAAAGGTCCGCCGGGCTGCCAACGACATGGGGCTCGCCGTCCGCGGGTTCTATGGCGAAGGCTCCGAATCGCCCGGCGAGTTCTACCAACTCTCCAACCAAACAACCCTGGGCAAATCCGACGACATGCTCCTGCGAGAAATGGAACTCGAAATCATCCCCAAAGTCGTAGGCTACGAACGACACGCACGCAAAAACCTCCTCGCCAACCGCCACGACATGCTCGAAGACCAGACCTGGCGGGCGCTGGGCACCCTGCGCCACGCCCGGCGGATGAAAGCCGAAGAAGCGATGGAACTCCTGAGCCTCGTCCGTCTGGGAATCCTGACCGGCATCATCACTACAGTCCCCCTCGATCGCATCCACACCCTGCTCCTGAGCATCCAACCGATGCACCTCCAGCGGACGCTCAACGCCGTGCTCACCCAGCAGCAGCGCCGAATCGCCCGTGCAGAGATGATCCGCGCCTGCCTCAACGCCGAGCAATCGAACGGATGACTCCCCGCATCGCAAATCCTTCGCCCCCCCAACCAGACCAGCCTTCATTCGCCTGGCCTCCCAAAGAATCCATCCCCGCCGAGCCCGTCCTCGCCCCATCGCTGCCAACTCAATCGCCCTCGCCGACCCAATCCATATTCGATTCGATCGAAACACACCTCCTCGGGCGGACAGGGCTGGCATTCGATCAGTGGGCCCAACGCAACAACTGGCAACGCGACACCCAAGACGCCTACTGCTGGCGTTGCGGCTCAAGCATCGGCCCCCACGAGTCCGATGGCGAAGGATGCGCCCAATGCCGATCCAAAGCCCTCCCGTGGGATCGCACGATTCGGCTCGCCCCCTATAAAGACACCCTCCGCGACGAAATTCTCATCCTCAAGTTCCAAGCCTGGCGACCCACAGGACAAGGGCTCGGCAAACACCTCGGGCTCGCCATCGCCGAGCAACTCGAACACGCCCAGATCGACCCAACCCGAGCACTGCTCGCCCCCATCCCCACCCATCGCTTCCGCCGAATCGCCCGAGGGGTCGATCACACCATGGTCCTCGCCCGCGCCGCAGCCATAGCCAGCAACACCAAAGCCGCCCCGCTGCTCAAAACCCGATACCGCCCCGAACAAGTCGGACTCTCGATGACCGCGCGGGCCCAAAACATCAAGGACGCTTTTTCACTGACTCAACGCGGGCAACGAATCCTGAATAAATCGAAAAAGCCCCCCCCGCTTGTCATCATCCTGATTGATGATGTCCGCACAACGGGCGCAACCTTCGTCGCTGCCAGCAAGGCACTCAAATCCGCGTTTAAAGCCCAGTTAGAGGCAAAAACTTGGCAAGATGATCCTCCCCAACTCTGGATCGCCTGCCTAGGCGTCGCTGGGGAATCCCGCAGAAGAGAGATTGAGGCGCAGAGTTGAGCCGGAAGAAGACGAAAACTGAGAAATTGGTCAAGATGTTTGCCCTCATGGATTGACTAACCAACTCTTGAGCCTACACTCATCCCCGCCACCAAGAACGGTTGGCAACGACAAACGAACGCTTGATGCGTTCACCGTCGGCCTCTTTGACAAGTGAACAGTTGGGTCCACCACGAGAATGTGAGACGCCATAAACCGAAGCATATCGGGCCCTTGACAGGGTATTGGTCGTCAAATAAGTTGGCAAGCAAGGTCACACTTGTTTGCCTTTGCATTCTTGTGCAAGTGGAAGCCCCAAATTTATATTTGGAAATAACACTAAAGAGTGTAAAGCTTTTCGAGGTTTTGCCACCTCGATCATGACTGGTTTGAAAAAGAGCAATCTTTGAGAATCAGTTGTGAAGACCGGCCTATTACGCCTCCTTCGGGAGCACGGATAGGTTAGTCGGATCGGCTTCTTTTGATGCGAATCGGTTTTTGGCCTCGGCCTTGAATCGTGCAACAATATTCAACTGAAGAGTTTGATCCTGGCTCAGATTGAACGCTGGCGGCATGGCTAAAACATGCAAGTCGAACGACCTCTTCGGAGGGAGTGGCGAAAGGGCGAGGAATATAATCGAATGTACCCCAAGGTAAAGGATAGCTTCTGGAAACGGAAGGTAATACTTTATGTGCTCTACGGAGGAAAGGTTTACCGCCTTGGGAGCGGCGATTATCCTATCAGGTAGTTGGTGAGGTAAAGGCTCACCAAGCCGAAGACGGGTAGCGGGTGTGAGAGCATGACCCGCCGCATCGGGACTGAGACACTGCCCGGACTCCTACGGGAGGCTGCAGTAACGAATCTTCCGCAATGGGCGAAAGCCTGACGGAGCAATGCCGCGTGTAGGATTAAGCATCTTCGATGTGTAAACTACTGTCAATGTCTAGAAACAATGATCAGACATAAAGGAAGGACCGGCTAATTCAGTGCCAGCAGCCGCGGTAATACTGAAGGTCCGAGCGTTAATCGGAATCACTGGGCTTAAAGCGTACGCAGGCGGATTTGTAGGTATTTTGTGAAATCCCACGGCTCAACCGTGGAACTGCAGAGTAAACCACAAATCTTGAGACAAGTAGGGGTCAGTGGAACTATGAGTGGAGCGGTGAAATGCGTAGATATTCATGGGAACGCCAATGGCGAAGGCAACTGACTGGGCTTGTTCTGACGCTCAGGTACGAAAGCGTGGGTAGCGAACGGGATTAGATACCCCGGTAGTCCACGCCGTAAACGATGCACACTAGGTCGCGGTACCTCTCATGGTTTCGCGGCCGAAGGTAAACTGATTAGTGTGCCGCCTGGGGAGTACGGTCGCAAGGCTAAAACTCAAAGGAATTGACGGGGGCTCACACAAGCGGTGGAGCATGTTGCTTAATTCGAGGCAACGCGAAGAACCTTACCTAGACTTGACATGTATGGATTAGCTCCTGGAAACAGGAGTGACGCCCTTGGGTGGAACATACACAGGTGCTGCATGGCTGTCGTCAGCTCGTGCTGTGAAGTGTCGGGTTAAGTCCCTTAACGAGCGCAACCCCTATCGTTAGTTACTAACGCGTCATGGCGAGGACTCTAGCGAGACTGCCGGTGTCAAACCGGAGGAAGGTGGGGATGACGTCAAGTCCTCATGGCCCTTATGTCTAGGGATGCAAACGTGCTACAATGGTATGGACAAAGCGATGCAATACCGCGAGGTGGAGCAAATCGCAAAAACCATGCCCCAGTTCGGATAGCAGGCTGAAATTCGCCTGCTTGAAGCCGGAATCGCTAGTAATCGCGTATCAGCTACGACGCGGTGAATACGTTCCTGAGCCTTGTACACACCGCCCGTCACGTCATGGAAGCTGTTAGTGCCCGAAGTCACCTCATTTCAGGGGTGCCTACGGCAAGAATGGTGACTGGGACGAAGTCGTAACAAGGTAGCCGTAGGAGAACCTGCGGCTGGATCACCTCCTTTCTAAGGGATTTCCTTAGACTTGATCGTATGAATACCCCCATGAGACCTCTAACGAGGAATCAAAATGGTGTTCATCTCGGTGCGAACCGAATCAAGATCTATGAGCACTTTCTCGTTCGTCATCACATTGATCTCTCGCGAGGTTCAATGGACGAATAGCTACTCAGTAATGAGCAGCGAAGTATGGACCCAACTGTTTGCCGGTCAAAGACCGTCGCAAAAAGCCTGTTCTCACGAGCAGGCTTTTTAGTGCGCACAATTAGTTTGCATCTGAACCTCTCCCCCACCGCTTTTACCTCCTCCAGCGGTTGCCTAATCAACTATTGGAACAGCCTTACCCTGAGCTCCATCCCTCGCTGGAGTATTGAGTTCGCTTGATGTCTCAACAATTTCAACGGGTACATCCTCAAACATAAACTCGACACCAAGCACTTCTTCTATGCCCGGGATATTCTCAACCAACGCCGCATTCGTTCGGATGATGACCGTAGCTAATTGGTCTTTGAGCAGCCTAGCATGAACTCCTTTCGCTGCTTCCATTCCCTCTGTATCACCAGGCTTGATGCCATAACTCATATGCCCGCGATATGAAGCATGGATTGAGTTATGGGTTATACTCCCCACCATAATCTCCTGCCCATCAATGAGCAAGAACACCTCGAGTGAGAGCGGGCCAAAGGGTACGGAGCTATCCAGCATTATTCTCATCACTTGTGTGTAATAGTTCGGCTTTGGCTCTTCGATCTCGCCCATGATCCTGATCGGAGCGATCTGCATGTTATCCATGACACGCCTGACTGCCTCTTCGTCATTGCTCGTTCGAACAATCGGCTCGCTCTCGTCGACAATCTGAATCACAAACTCTTTGCGGACGGTGTGCGTGAAGATCGGCTCGGTATCTCCTACAGGCACGAGTTTTATAGAATAATCGAGATATACATCAACCGAACTACCAGGCTCTTGTGTGAAATACTCGTTCATTCGCCAAGTAGCCGTTTGCATTGAAGATTGCCCCGAGCCATATGGATCCAGCCAAAGTCCAATGCGTGCACGAATATTCGGTTCGCTCGTCCAAACTGGTTCTTCACCCTTGACGCCGTAAGCGGTCACATAGTCAAATAACAGATAAGCAGTTGTTCCACCCGTGAGCATCTTACTTCGCCCAAGATCCCATTCTAGCATATACCCAAAGCCATCTGCACCCGGATGCACTCGATCACGAACCGTGAGTTCGATTTCATGAGCGTTGACAAAGTAGCGCTCAAGTTGATCATCACTCATCTTCCCCTGATTAAGCCCCTGAAACAAAACCTCCCCCCACCGCACATCCCAAACCAGCGCCGTATCCGCCTGAAACGCCAGCCCCTGCTCGATCGCATCATCCCAACTCTTCGCCGACATCGTGCCCGGCACCTTGGGCACCCGAACCACCAACTCATCGAGGGCTTCATCCACCCCAAGATCCGTCAGCCACAGCACAACCGAATCCGGCATCGCTGCGATCATCGAGCCGGTCTTGCCCGCTGCTCCAACCCAGATTCCCCCACCACCCGCGAGCATTAAAAGCGCCGCAGCCGCCAACCCAACCCGCGAACGCTGATGAAGCAATCCTCGCCGGGCCGATTCAAGAAAAACCTCGCTCCCACACTCGGGACACTTCGCCCCGCCGGCCTCAATATCCAACCCCGCCAAATCAAACCGACATTTCTTACAGAACACTCCCCGAGCCACCACCCGCCCACGAAAAGCAAGCAGAGAAACGAGCAAGCCAACACCCAGCAGGACGATACCAATGATAATCATAAATGAAGTATACCAAACCCGTCAACTCAAGGCTGCTTTGAATCCTCACCGTCATCCTGCTCGATGATCTTGCCTTTGATCCATTCATCCGCTGACGACGATGAAAACCCAGACACTTTCTCCCTGATCTCGATCGGTACATCCTCAAAGACCATCGCCAGATCAATCACCTCTTGAATTTCAGGCGAGAACTCGGCAAGCGAGGCGTCCGTCCTGAAAATCACATCAACCCGCCCTTGCTCGATCATCTTATCAAGAATCGCCCGCGTCTCAGCGCGGCTTTGGTCGCTGCTATTGTCCACAGCCCATGAGATTCCGGAAGGAAAATCGCCCCCCATCCCCTTGGTCGTCCATTGACCAACCCGAATCTCTTGCCCGTCATCGAGCCGAACATACGCCCGGATGGCAATACTCGTCGGCAGGTTCAGGCTATGCGTACTCATCGAAAGCACTGTTGTCCGAAGCCCCGGCTCAGGCTCAGGAAGAATCCTGAGCAGCCGAATCGTCGAAATCCCCATCGCCCGGCTGGTACGCCCGGCGAGTTCTGGATCATCAACCACAGGCACGATGGGCTCGTCGGGCTCAATAATCTCGACCTCATGCTCAACACGAAACCGCCCGAGCACCAGCTCGTTTTCGAGCTGCTAAACCGGGATATTGAGCGACGCAGGATACTGATCAGACGCGGCTGAGAGAACGAGCTCATACTCGGTATACACCATAAGTTTCGAGCCAACTTTGCCATTGAGCGCGCCCCCGGTTGGAACGATCGGCGTCGGAGCCGAGTTCGTCCACCATCCTCCGGGCTTGGTCGCACTGACCAACGCCAATGGGCCAAAGGTGGAAGACCATTTTCGCGCCCGCTGATCAACAACGCCGTCAGCGATCCATTTTCTCGACACTGAGTATCCGGTGTACCCCCCGGTGAGTGCATTCATCCTCGCCGGGGTAATCTTCATCAGCACATCCACTTTGTTCGCTCCTCGATGCACACGATCACGGATAAGCACATCGCTCGATACGCCGAGGAGCATGTATTGCTTGAGTTGCTCGCCGCTCATATATCTTTCGACGCAAGCGACATAGAGCACTTCGCCCCATCGCGGATCGAACGCAGCGACCACATCCGCCTGGTGCGCCAACCCGGCCTCGATCGCTTTGCTGATCTGCGAACCCGACATCGGATTGGGCACCCGCGAGACCCGCACGACGAGTTCATCAAGGGCCGCGTCCATGCCCATTTCCGTCAACCCCACCACCGCCCAGTCCGGCATGGGTTTGAGAATCACAGACGCATTACCCGATGCCCAAAATCCAAGTGTGCCAACCCCGCCGAGCAAAAGAATCGAAGCCAGCCCAAGCCCCCACCGCGATTTCCGCCGAAGCACCACCCGCCGATCGGCTCGATCACCAACCCCCCGCCCACACTCAGGGCACTTGGCCAATGCCGATTCCAAATCCAGCCCCGCCAGATCAAACCGACACTTCTTACAGAACGCCCCCCTCGCTACCACCCGCCCACGCATCGCCAAGAGGAAGATCACAAAGCCCAATACAACCAATACGATGCTGAAGATAATCATGATACCAGTATACAGATTCAACCCGCCGCCGGTTCATGCTGAGCCATATCCCTATGGACATTCCCCCGCGTGCTGCTCTTCGGGTTTGCCCGCTGTCTTCTGAAGCCCGAACTCTTTCTCCACAATCTCGACGGGGATATCGAGAAACTCAAGCGAGACATTGAGCACCCGTTCGATCCCCGGAATATCGTCTGCCAGCCTCGGATTTGTTCGCAGCAGAACATCAACCCGCCCCTCGGCTTTGAGCCGCTCAACAATCGGAATCGTTGGTGCCCGCACCGACTCAGTAAAAATACCTCTCGGCCAGGTCAGTACCCCACCCTTGCGTTGGAGATCGGGGTCATGGTTGATAAGCCCGCCAATGTAAACCAGTTCGCCATCGTCGAAACGGAAAAACACATCGAAAGCCGTCGATACAGACATCGGCTCGAACTGCGTGCGGATCGCCAGCACCGAGTGCCCACGCATCGGATCAACATCATGAATATCCTGAATCACGCGCACGGTCGATACTGAAAACGCTCGGCACACCTCCCCGGCTAACACAGGATCATCGAACAATGGCACAATCGGCTCATCAGCCCCGAGGATCAGCACCGATTGCTCGATACGATGGCGACCCACCCTGAATGATTTACCCCCCATTGGTCGATAGCTCAACTCATATTCAACATAGACATCAACAACCGTGCCCGGTTCGCTTTCAAACTCGCCGGCGGTTGGATAGATCGTTCCATCCCAGCCGCTCGAACCCGATGAGCCAAAGTTTCCGACCACGAGATTGTTCCCCAATCCAGCATTGCGTGGATAAGTGAAAGGCACCCCGCCGACCACGCCGCATTCGATTGGCTTCTTGAATATATAGTATCCCGTGTCCTTGAAGTTGAGCGCCGAGATCCGCCCGGTAGAGGTCGTGATGGTATAGCCCACACCCTCTTCGCCCTGTTTGATCCGGTCGCGGATCTCGGCCTTGATCTCGATCCCGTTGGCAATATATTGAGCCATCTGCTCATCCGTCATCACCGGATTCCCGAACATCTGCGCCAACACCTCGCCCCATCGCGGGTCCCAGACCTGCTCCAGATCCGCCTGATGCGCCAGCGCATCCTCAATCGCCCGGCTCAAATACACATCGTCCATCGGTTCATCAACCCGCGAAACCCGCACCACAATCTCATCGAGCGCCTCGTCCACCCCCAAATCATGAATCCAGAACACCGCCGAATCCGGCAACAGCCCCAGAAGCATCCCCGACTTGCCCGAAACCCCAAACCCGATGAGCCCCACACTCACCACCACCATCGCAATCGCAACCACAACCCCCACCCGCCAAGGGCGACGAAGCATCACCCGCCGAGCCGACGCATCATGCACCACCCGCCCACACTCAGGACACTTGGCCCCAGGCTCCCCGATCGCCAACCCCGCAAGATCAAACCTGCACTTCCTACAAAACTGCCCCCGAGCAATGACCCGCCCACGCCAAGCAAGCACGAAGAGCATCGAAGCGAGAAAAACCAATATCATGGATATAGGGATCATGGAAGAGAGTATACAGGATTAGTCATCGTCGAGGAACCGGGCCGTGACTGGATTCCTCAATGGATAACTGGGAAAACCATTGAGAGGGTCCCACACCCAACTTGTACTATTCCCCCGGTTGCCATGCTTGGGAGTATCGGTCGGAACATATCGTTCAACTGCCAGTCCTTGAAATGCGAATGCCCTGCTTGTGAACGATGGTTTTGCATTCTCACCCACCTGAGGCCGAATAATCACATCTACTTCCCCAGTGCTGAGAGCTTTGTCCCAAAACGGTTGATTGTCTTGGTAGTAGCCAATCGGGTCTTCTCCCGGATAACCCAGGTTCTGTATATGAATATTCTTGCTCAAATTTTCCTCTATATCCCAATGAACTTCACCAAAGTAGAGCTCTGTATCTCCGATCCGAAAAAAGACATTCCCATGCAAACTGTACTGTTGCGCATTGATCATTTGAACTGCTATTGGCTTATTTTGCAGATGAGCGAGCCCATGAAGTCTGGCCTGGTCAAGTTGCGTGTACACATTCACTCGCTCCATAGCCATTGAATCGAGTATTGCTTGCTCACGGGTTCGCCCATTACTCTGACGCCGGATAACAAACTCCTCTTGAACCGTCCACGAATGAGCCGATGCTCCGCCCAACTCAACCCGAATCTCTTGCATGATGGCAACAGAAACATTGTCCTTATCGTGTGCGAGCGGGAGGTGTGCTTCGAGAATATACTTTGAGATATATTTCGAATCCCAAAGAACCTGTTTGGACAAATCTCCCATTTTATACACATACTGAGGACTCTTCGCACGCACTACAGAGTCTGTTATCGTAACCCTGACTGGATTTGCTCGGTACTGAGGCACACTATGCCATTGCTTCCAAAACTTTTTCGACCATTCAAAGCGTTTCGAAAAAGATGCAGCCACGGTGTATTCTGCATAAGTATCGAATGTGTCAATCGTTGTATCCATCTCAACAGATAAACTGATCGCACCCTCTAGGTACGCTTCCAAATCCGGCGGATTGAATCTGTCTTCCAAAAATGCATACAACAAAACATCCCCCCACCGCTCATCCCAAACCACCGACTCATCATCCACCATCGCCAGCGACCGCGAGATCAACTGTTGCAAACCCTCATCGCTCAGCGTTCCCGGAATCAACCGATCGTGCAACGCCTGCAATGCCTTCTTATCCCCGCCCTCTTCGAGCCGCAGCAGCAACCCCTCGGGGAACTTGGCATACCAATCCATATTCTTGATCGCAGGCATCCTCGAAACGCTCGGCCACGCCAAACCCCCGCCGCCAACCAACATCAACAACACCGCACCAACCGCCAACCGACGCCGAAAAACGCGGAGCCCGTCCATCACCGTAGCCGTGCCCGGAATCACCGCCCGCCCGCACTCCGGGCACACCGATTCCCGCGAAAGTGTCAACCCATGCAAATCAAACTTACACCCCCGGCAATGCGGATGCACCGAAACCACCCGCCCACGAATCGCGCGAACCAACAGCCCAACCCCAAACACAAACAACGCCCCAGCAAAGATCAAAATCATCATGGCAGATGATAGCCTAAACGACAATAGCCAAACGATTCGTCAAACTATGTTTCTGGCTGATCCTTCTTTTTCTTAGGCTTGGGCGCGTGCCTCACAATATCGCCCGTCACCAGATACACCACATCCTCCGCGATATTGCCCAGCAGATCCCCCACCCGCTCAAGCTCACGCGAAATACGATACATCAGCATATATTCCGAAGCGTTCGTCGGGTTCGCCTCGATCTTCGTCGACAAATCTTTGAAGGTCTGCTTGTCGAGCCGATCAATGATCTTGTCCCGCTTGACCACTTCCTTCGCCGCCTGGGCATCCGCACCGATCACCGCCCGCAAAAGCTCCTGGCACATCATCGGCAGCCGCTCGCCCATCTCACGCAGTGATTCAGGCCAATCCGGCGATTCGCTCTCGATCTTCTTGCTGATCTTCGCGATCGAACTCGCGTGATCCGCAAGCCTTTCAATATCCGAGTTCGCCTTGAGGCTAAATGTAATCAGCCGAAAGTCCGCACCGAACGGCTGTTGCAACGCCAGAATCCGGAAACACTCCTGCTCGATCCGAACCTCTTCCTGGTCGATCTGCTTCTCGATCCGACGAACCTCCTTGGCCCCCTCACGATCCGACGCCCAGAGTACATCGAGCGACTGCGTCAGCAAATCCACAGCCTGCGACGCTTCACGAATCAACCGCCGCCGAAGCGCGCCGAGTTGCTGATCAAGCTGCGTCGCCCCCGCAACCCGCTGCATGGGCAGCGTCTCAACAGGGTTCTCGCTCGGCGTTTCATTCGGCGTATCACTGGTCTCAGGCATTGCCCATCCTTCTCTCTTCGGTCGTTGTCGTACCAATCAAGTCTATCACACCGCCCCGCCCCCCGCCCCGCCGATCGTGTGAAAGTTCGGTTATGAAACCCAAGAAAGCACTGCTTTTGCCCGCTGCATCGCCGATTGGGCTTGATTTTTTGGGCGGGCATACACCTCGCCCAACTGCTCGCCCGCGCTCGTGTGCGCATTCGTCTGCGCCAAATCCCCAACAAGCACCCGCACCTCCACCGGCGCACCTCGCAACGCGTCGGCCACCCGATCGGGCATCGCGGTCAAAAACACCACATCCTCGCCCCGCTGACTCACCCCGCGCACAAACAACGCCTGATACAGGGCCCGCACCCGCGCCCGAAGCACCAATCGCCTCACCAACTCAGGCGGATCCCCATACGCGCTCGTCAGATCCTCCACCACCAGATCAATCTCCCCTTGCGTCTTGGCCGTACCCAGCCGACGATACGCCTCGATCCGCCGCACATCACTCGGGATATACGCCTTGGGAATGTACCCAAAGATCCCGATATCCACACTCGTATGCGTCACCTGCTCGGGCGCGCCAACCTCGGTCAACTGATGCACCGTCTGATCCAACAACTGACAATACATCTCGTACCCGACCGCTGCGATATGCCCCGACTGCTCCGCGCCCAACAAGTTCCCCGCGCCACGAATCTCCAGATCGCGCATCGCAATCTTAAACCCCGCCCCGAGCATCGAATATTCCTCGATCGCCTTGAGCCGCTTCTGCGCCACCTCCTTGACCGTCCGATCCTCGGGCAACAACAAATAGCAATACGCCCGATGATGCGATCGCCCAACCCGCCCACGCAACTGATGCAACTCCGACAACCCAAACCGATCCGCATCATTGATAATCATCGTATTCGCTGTCGGAATATCAATCCCCGATTCGATGATCGTTGTCGAGACCAAAATATCAGCCTGTCTCGTCATGAACCTGTGCATCACCTCCTCAAGATCATTCCCCGCCATCTGCCCATGCCCAATAATCACCTTCGCGCCCGGCACCATCTGGCGCACAGTATCCGCCACCGATTCGATATTGTGCACCCGGTTATGCACGAAATACACCTGCCCCTCACGCGCCAACTCGCGCTGGATCGCCCGCTGAATCCGATGCGCGTAATACGGGATCACCTCCGTCACGATCGACCTCCGATCCACCGGCGGCGTCGTCAAACTCGAAATATCACGCAATCCAAGCATCGACATATGAAGCGTCCGAGGGATCGGCGTCGCGCTCAGCGTCAGCACATCGACCGTCAATCGCAGCCTCAATAACTTCTCCTTGTGCTCAACCCCAAACCGCTGCTCTTCGTCAATCACCACCATCCCGAGTTCAGCAAACCGAATATCCTTCGACAACAGCCGATGCGTCCCCACCACCACATCCACCCGCCCGAGCTTCAGATCCTCGATCGTCCGCCTGATGTCCTTGCCCGATTTGAACCGCGACAACGATTCCACCCGGAACGGATAATCCGCAAACCGCTGACGAAAGGTCCGCTCGTGCTGCTCGGCGAGCACCGTCGTAGGCACCAAAATCGCCACCTGCCGACCCGCCTCGACCGCCTTGAACGCCGCCCGAATCGCCAGTTCGGTCTTACCGAACCCAACATCGCCGCAGATCAACCGATCCATCGGGCGCGACGATTGCATGTCCTTCTTGATCTCGATCATCGACGAAAGCTGATCCTCAGTCTCGTCATACGGAAACTCGGCCTCGAACTCTTTGAACATTGTCGTATCACTCGGATACGAAAACCCGGGCACATGCTCGCGCGCAGCGCGCACCCGGAGCATCTCCGAAGCCAGGTCCTTCACCGACTCGCTCACCCGCTCCTTCTGCGCCTTCCACTTCTTCCCCCCGATCGAACTCAAAGGCGGCTTGCCCTTAAACCCACCGACATACTTCTGCACCAACGAAATCTGCGAACACGGCACATGCAATCGGCTCCGCCCCGCAAACTCAAGCGTCAGGTATTCCTCTTGATCCTCTTTGCGTTTCTTAGATTTCGGATTGAACTGCCGACGCTGCTTGGCGGTCCCCGACGCATCCATCACGCTCATCCCGACAAACTTGGCGATCCCATGCTCCGCATGCACCACAAAGTCATCGACCTGGATATCCAAAAAAGTATCCATCGTCCGACCGGCCCGGATCTTCTGAATCCGCCTCCGAACACTCGAGCGGTGCAACAACTCACCCGCAGGAACAATCGCAAACCGCCCGATCCCCGCGCCCTCATCCGATCCCTCCCAGATAAACCCGCGCCGAATATCCAAAATCTCCCGCCGAACATCCACCCCGGGCGCGTGCAAACTCAACAACTCGCCAAGCCGAGCAAACTCACCATCTGAGCCACACGCCAGGATCACCGTATCGACCTGCTCCTTCAACTCGCCCAGCTCCCGAATCGCCCCCGCCACCTCCCGACCAAACGGCGGCAGCGTCCCCACCGGCAAGCCGACCAACGAATCCGCCCCCGACTTGCCCGCCGAAAACTGATTCACCTCGGCCAACGCATGAAACCGGGTCTCCAAAATCTTCAGCACCGCAGGGGGCCCAAAGATCGCACGCCCATCACTGATCCGCTCGAAATACCCACGCCCCTGCTCGACCACCTCAAAAGTCTCCGCCAACAACACCACCGATTCCCTCGGCAGATACTCCAACACCGATTGATCGTCCCGACTCCCCGCCAGCTGCGCATCACCCACCGCGCCGAGCAACACCGACCCGACCTTCCGATCCGACCCCATCGTGTCGATGTCGATCTCGCAGATCGAATCAATCTCATCGCCAAAGAAATCAATCCGAACAGGGATCGGATTCCCACCCGCATTGCTCCTCGCCCCCGTCGGCGGGAACACATCAAGAATCCCCCCCCGCGATGCAAACTGCCCCGGATACTCAATCGTCTCGACCCGCTCATACCCGGCATCGCTCATCCACTCGATCAAATCCCCAGGCGAGAGCTCCGCCGAATCATGCACCTCACGCACCAACGCGCCAATCCGCTTCTCGCTCGGCACCGGCTGCATCAACGCCGCGATCGGCGCAATCAACACATCGGGCACCTCCCCAGCACGAAACCCCGCGATCATCGACGCCCGCTGGGCAAACAACTCCGCGCTCACGCTCGATTCACCCGGCGAGAGCTCCAATGCCGGGAACACGACACCCCGCCCCGCCTCCACCGCTTCGATCTCGGCAAAGATATCCTCCGCCTCATCGAGATGAGCGCACACGATCACCACCGGACGCTTAACCCGTCGGCTCAGCGCCAAACTCACCAACGAAATCGAAGCCCCCACCGATCCCGTCGCGATGCACCGCTCCCCGCTGTCCAAACCCTTGCCCAAGGCTTTGAACGAGCGGTCTGCAAGAATCGGCGTCAGCAAATCCACAATCAACCAATCCTTTCATTCGCGCAGCGCACACCCGGGCCCAAGATCATCAGCCTCGCCGATCATCCGGAACACACTTCGTATACCAAAGAGTTTACCCGCCCTCGCCCACCGATGCGCTCGCCCGCTGTTCCGATTCCTCGCCCAAACTCACAAACGCCCGAATCTTCTCCACAGTCTTCGGCCCAATCCCGCTCACCCGCTTGAGATCATCCACCGAGTCATACCGTCCATTTTCCTCCCGATCCGCAAGAATCCGCCCCGCCAACGCCGGCCCAATCCCGGGCAACAAATCCAACTCCGCAGCCCCCGCCGAGTTGAGATCAATCAACTTCACCACACCCATCGCCCCACCGGACTGACCGATCCCCTCGCCCTTCGCATCCTCGTGTGCAGAATCCCCAACCATCATCGCCGAATCCCGCTCCATCGCCCGATTCAACGACCACCCCAACCCACCGATCGCTGCGATCCCAAGCACCGCGCTGGCAAACATCGCCGCAGGCGTCCGTGTCCATTCACCCGCCGAACTCACCGCGAAGCCCCTGCTGCGGGCGACTCATCGCCGAGCATATTCAAAAACTCCGCCGAGGCAACCCGCTCGGGTATACTCCCCGTCTCGATCGCCCGCCGAAGTTCAACCATCCGTCGGTACACCTCGCGCTGATCGAGCCTCCGATCCAAAAGCCCGCCCGTGGGCATCTCCGTCACCCCACTTGGATCCGCAAACTCATGCCAACAGATCGACTCAACATAAGGCTTCGACAACGCCACCGCCCCATACGCCGACATCCAATCCGCCTGCGCCCCCTCGCTCCACCGCCGACGCCAATACCCCGCATCAGGATGCACCGCTGCTCCATCCCCCCCATCGAGCTCGGCTTCAGGATCAACCCGAGGCACAACCCGCCCCGCTGGTGCGCCAAAAGCCGAAATCGTGATCGGACGATCCAGCATCGCATACTGATCCAACATCGCACTAAACGCCATCAAATCCCGCGTGCACAGCCCCGGCTGATACGATCCCATCTGCACCCGCAACGAAAATGAATCAATCGGAATCCCGGACTGCGTCACCATCTCCGCATACAACAACGGCGGGAGCGACTTGCGATCACGCGTGTGATACTCCCCCCAAGGCTCCACAATCTCCACCTGCACCTTCGCACGAGGATGCAGCTTGCGCACCACCAGCACACAAATCCGCGTCAGATCAATCATCTGCTGAAAATCAAGCTTGAAGTGCTTCCCGCAATGCAACCCAGAGCACACCGTCCATCGGCTCACCGTCCGACGATACCGCGTCACAATCGACTTGAGATGCTCATACACCAACTCGCGCAGCGTCTCGTAATCGTTCTCCCAGATATACAACCAGTCAGGCACACTCGCCGGGCGAAAATCAATCACAGGCCCTGCAACCACAGGCAGCTTCGCCGAGCGGATCGCCCATTCAATCCACTTGTCCGTAGGCGTATACGCATACTCCCCCTCCATCGGCTCCATCTCAACCCACCGCATCGGGAGATTGATAAAATCACACGCCCCGACCACCGCCGACTTGGTCTGCTCATTGAGCACCCCAGGCGAAACCAACGACCCAACCGCAGGCTTGGTCGGCAGCACCACCCCACCACGCGTTGGGTGAAGCACAGGCATCGCCCGTTTGCTGATCCCGGACTCCTCCGAAACCGAAAGATACAACGCCCCGTTCATCCGCTCTGTAAAATCCCGCTGGGTCTGCATCAGCGTCAACCGCTCAGATGCTTCGATCGCGATCCACAACGCCAAAAGCCCTTGCCGCGACGCTTCCTCGCTCGCCTGCCCATGCTCACTCGATGCCACCAACGCCTTGGTAAAGGTCTGCCGAGCAACCTCAAAGAGCCTCATCGCCTGCGAATCGGGCGCGATATCAAACGCCTGCCAATCCTCAAGCTTGGTCAAAAACAACATGATCCGATGACGAGCAAGCTCCAACGCAAGAATGTACGGGCGATCCCGGTCGGGCAACAAACAAGTCCGAAGCCCAAGCACACCCATCGGCTTCAAGCACACGCCCTCGATCTCCGCCCCAGATTGCCCAAGCCCCTTCAACTGCTCTTCATCGAGGCACACCCCAAGCGACAACGCCGCCGCCTCGCGCGTCCCCTTCTCGCAACGGATCACGCCATCCTCAAGCACAACCTCGCCCGCGATCGGAACCGAGTCAGGCCCAATGAGGTACGCACCCGGAAGGATCGGCTTGGCCGATACAGAAATAAAATCAGGGGCATCAAAGCGAAGCATGGGGGATCGCACTCTCCTCATTCGATCCTGGCAAGCACCGTGCACCCCAGGAACCCGACCGGTTCTCGACCAATAGGATATAAGATCAGAAACCAACTGGCGACCCCAACCCCCGGATTCCCACCAGTTTCTCACCCATAGACCAATTCATCCCCCTCCACACTCGCCCACCCCCGTTTCCCTAGACTATCCTCAAGAAGGACACACCCCACACCCAGATCCACACCCGATCCAGAGTCCAATCCATGACCAAAGCAGCCAAAGAATCCGCATCAGGTTCATCACCCGAGTCTCTTTCCGATTTCGGAGCCCCCCTTTTCGACACCAACCTCAATCTCCCCAACAAACGCACCGGAAAAGTCCGCGATACCTACACATTGCCCCCAGGCACAGACCAAGACAACAACCACACACCCGCAAGAATGCTCATGGTCGCCACCGATCGAATCTCCGCATTCGATGTCGTCCTCCCCAACCCAATCCCAGGAAAGGGCAAACTCCTCACCCAAATCGCCACCTTCTGGCTCCGATGGATTGAAGATCAGCAACTCTCCCCCACACACCTCATCACCACTGATCTCGACCTCATCCCAGACGAAGCATTCACTCAATCCTCCACAAGAGCACTCCTCGCAGGCCGAACAACCGTCGGCACACGCTGCAAGGTCATCCCCGTCGAATGCGTCGTCCGAGGCTACCTCGAAGGCTCAGGGCTCAAAGAATACCGCAAAGCCGGCACCGTGTGCACCATCCCCCTCCCCGAGGGGCTCAACCAGGCCGACCGACTCCCCGAACCCATCTTCACCCCCGCCACCAAAGCAGACACCGGGCACGACGAAAACATCGGCTTCGACCACGCCTGCCAGCATGTCGAATCCCTCGGCGGGCGCCCACTCATGGAAACACTCCGCACACGATCACTCAACATCTATGTCGCCGCCAGCGCATACGCCAAAGACCACGGCATCATCCTCGCCGACACCAAGTTCGAGTTCGGGTTCCCCATCGACGACCAAGGCAACATCACCTCACACGACCCCATCCTCATCGACGAAGCCCTCACCCCAGATTCCTCAAGATTCTGGCAGGCCGACGAATACCAACCCGGACAAGCCCAGAGAAGCTTCGACAAACAGTTCGTCCGCGAATACCTCGAATCGCTCGTCCAAGCAGGCAAGTGGAACAAAGCCGCCCCGGGCCCAATCCTCCCAGACCACATCATCCTGGGCACACTCAAACGCTACGCCCAAGCCCGCGATCTCCTCATCGGAATCTAGATTCGACCCTGAGAACATCGCCCCTGAAAACTTTGCCCCGCGCCCTCAATGCCTCGATCAGTTCTTGATCGCACCCTCATCACCCTGCTTCTGTCTCGCTTCGAGTTTCCGCTGATACATCACACGAAACTCATCCATCCCCGCAGGCTCAGGGAAGATATCGTCAAACGAATCTGAATCCCCATCCTTCTCCAACTGCTCAAAGTACCCCTTGAACCGAACAACAAGCCCGTCATACGCATACTTGCGTAAATCCTCGGGCGCATTGCCATAGAGCAACTCGGCCTCCGCAGGCCCAAGCCGACCCAGCGTATTGACAAAGATCTGACCCGCAAAGAAAGCGAAGTCCCGATCCATAAACTCCATCCGAGCACCCCCAGATGAAGCGACCACCACATTGAACTGCTCGCTGAAAAAGTACGCATGCGCCTTGCGGGCATACGCCCACTGCCCATTGAACACATCAATATCACCAACCATCAAACCAGTATAAAACGCCGCCTCCAAAGATCCCACAACCTCCGAAACCGCAACCTGAGGCGACCCCATCGAGTCAAACCGCATCGACTCAGCAAAGTCCTTCAAAGACTGTGCCCACACATCCACACGCGTCGTGTCATTGATGTTCGTCCCGTCCCAGTTCCGCCCAATACTGTACCAATACTCCGCCTGTTCAAGATCCCCGCGACGATACAAGAACCGAATCGCATCAGACAAAAAATTCATATACCCGGCTGCAAACTGGCGGTACGCCTTCCGCCCAGACTCAAATATCCCCGAGTTATCAACCACCTCCTGGATCATCGAACCATAAGTCGGAATGAAGTACGGATTGGGAACCCCCTGGTAATACGCCGTCCGCTGCTCATGCACATCGAGATAGTTGAAGTACATATCCCCATGCCGCCACAAATCCTGCACCGACTGCATCACAAGCCGGAACGCATTGACAAAGTCCAACGAATCCGCATTGTGCTCGTTGACCTCCATACGACCAACATCCGTCCCACGCGCACCCCAGTACAACGCATGGGCCGCCGGCAACCGGTAATCAATGGGCCCAAACTTGTAAATCTGCTGCACCATCCGCACAGGTTCCATGAAGTACTCATCCTTCAAAACCCGCTGACGCACATGGTTCGCCAAATCTTCCCACGCCTGCTCATCGTCAAACCGATCACGCAACTCCCCAAACGCCTTGGTCTTCGGCCCAGACACCTGTGATATCTCTCCAAGCCGACCCGAAAGTTTCACCTCGTTATAGAGCGTGTACCGCTCAAGGAACCGCATCCCAAGTTCCTCACCAAGCTCCGACTCATACGCCTGAGCGATCGCCTCGGCCTTGGGATGCTCATCGCTCAACCCACGACGAGTCGCCGGAGCATCCACAATCGCCTGAATCCAATCCGCGTACAACTTCACAACACTCTCACGGTCCCGATGCTCAGGGTCAATCATCGGCTTGCGCCCAAGAATATTGTGCCACTCATACGCAAACTGACGCTTGTAATACTGATTCGCATCATCCGTATACCCCGCAACCTTGTGCAGGAAAATCCACGCGAGTTCCTTGTGCATGTGCATGTCGTTGGGGTTCGCACGGATCCCCTCGTTGCGCAACAAATGAATCCCCGCGTTCACCCAACCCCATCGCTCCTCAGGCGTCTGTGTAGTCACCGAAATGTTATACGCCAGATTCCACGCATGAAATGTCCACACCTGAGGCAACCGAGGCTGCAAACGAGTAATCCACTCCGCCAACTCCACCGCCTCGTAATACTGCCCGTCCTCCTTCGCATTCGTCGCACGAATCCAAAGATAGTTCACAAAGATCCCCCGCAACGCACCCATTGCCACCCCAAGCGCAACCATCGGCGGATCCCCATCCTCCGCACGATCCGTATACGAAAGCTCATGACGCCCAGCAGAGCTCGTGATCGCCGTCCCGAAAACACCAGACCCGACAAGCCCAACAAACAAAAAGAAGACCGAAATCAAACGAACACGATTCACATGTGACATAGACCAATCCTCCTTTCGCTTATTGACCAGAGTAAATCGCCAACTGGCGCCGACGGAATATCAAAATACCCAACACATAAAACAACCCCGAAATCCCCCCCAGCGTTATCACGCCCCGGCTCACACTCCCCCACGAAAGCATCCGACCATCCGACAACCGAGCCGTAGGCCTCAGATCGTTATACACCTTGAACGCCGAACTGATCCAGTCCGCAAAGTAATAAATCACCGTGCGATACATCGAAGGATCACCCTCAACATTCGTCTTCCCCCACCCCGGTAATGCGTCTTGCACAAACCCAGCGCTCTGCCCAATAAAGAACAACCCGCCCGCGATCAAGCACGCCACCGGGAAACTCGCAAAGGTCGATGCCCACACCGCGAGCATCCCAAGCATCGCCAGCTTCACCCATAATACAAAGAACACACGCACAAAGTTCGCACGATACCCACCGACCGAATACGAAATCTCTAACCCATCGGGCGGGATCGTAAAAGTATTCACATTCGTCTGGATATCAAACATCCCGTCCTCAGCAGCGAAAAGCTGCCCATTAAAAATTTGAAGCCGAATCCGCCCATCCTCATCAATAAACTCAGGCGAAATCGTCATCGTGTGCGAGAACCCAAGCCCCGTACGCCGAGGCGGCAAAAGTGTCCCATCACCAAACCCAAAGGTCAGGATATAAAACATGTCCGGGCGGTTCCCCTCCGCATTGATCTTGTACCGAAGCGTCAAAGGCAGATTCATCGCCTTGGCCCGCCCAAGCCCAACAAACACAAACTCCTCATACTTCTCCGTAATCGGATCAATCGAAAGATACTTCGTCACCTCGTCCTGAAACAGCTTGCTCTTGAGCGCCTGCCGCTCGGCATGATTCGGGTTATACCCAGGCTGCAACTGACGCTCCTGCTGAATCTGCGCCTCAAGCGCCTGCTCAATCCCAGGACTATTCATCGAAAACGGAAGCGACGGACGAACAGACTCACGCGAGGTCAAAACCTGCGTCTCCAAAATCAACCGATCCTCAGTGATATCAGACCCATCGCTGGGCTGATACGCCGCCGACTCGCCAACCGCAGGCTGATTCCGAAGATACTCCGTAAACAAAAACACACCCGTCGCCGAAACCGTCAGCAAAATCGCCGCCAGCGCGACCACTCCCACCCACTTGCCAAGCAGATACTCCCACGCCGCCACAGGCTTGGTCATCGTCTGCCAGATCACCTTCTCCCGCTGCTCATAAGTCACCGTCGCCGCCCCAAAGAACACCACAAGCAACCCGATAAACAAGAAAGTAAACCCCGAGGAATACTGCAAAAAATTCTGCACACGATACCGCAAAGACTGCTCATCATTGAGTAGCATCGGCAACGCCGCGAGCACAAAGAACAGCATCACAATAAACACCAACGAGATCTTCATCCGGATCGCTTCGGCAAGCACATTCTTCGCAATCGCAGGCACCGGATGCGAGACACTCAGCGCAAGCCCCGCCGCACGCATCAACACCATAAAACTCAGCGTCAGGATCATCATCCCCACCGCAATCGAACCAACAAGCTCGAACGATGTCCCCTGCAACAGGAAATAAGTCCCAACCGCCAACCCCGCGAGCGGCGGATACACAATCCCAAGCCCCATCCACACCACCAAAATCAGCATCGTCGAAACAGCCCCCGTCCCGGCTGCCAAAAGCATCCCGGGCTTGGCGTTGTTCACCAACTGCTGAATCTGACGGATCTGCGCAAGCTGAGGATTCTCGATCTCCTCACCCGCAAAGTTTGTCACCGTCGCAGGCAACTCATTGAGCAGCCGCGTCATCTTGCTCGTATCCGCCGTGTTATTGACCAGCGCATACCCGATCAACAAAGCCGCCGCCAACGCGATCAACGCGCTCACGACAATCTTGAACATCCGCCCCTTCTGGACCTGATCCAGCTGCGCCATGCGTTCGCGGAGAGTCACGGACGAGACTCCTTCTCATCTTCCCCATCCACATCATCATCATTATCATCATCCAAAAGCGACCCGATCACCCCAAGATCAACATCCTCTTGCACCTCACCCTCATCCCCATCACCTTCCTCACCAACTTCGTCATCCCCCATCAGCGATCCGATCAACGATTCCGACTCATCCCCAGCCCCCGCCGAAACACCCGCATCACGCACACCCGCATCAACATCGCCGCCTTCAGCCACAGGCTCATCCCCACCATCGCCGTCAACCAGAAGCGAATCAATCAATGCCTCGCCCTCACGGGACGCCTCTTCCTCGCCCCGCAAGAACGCCGCTGTCGATCCGCCCTGCATCGCACCAGATGTCGAAGCCTTCTCGACCTGCGCCTTCTCGACAATCCCCAAGAACAACTCTTCGAGTTTCTGTCGAGGTGCCGACACCGTCCGGATCGACTTCGCCCCGCCCGTCCGTCGCCGAATCACTTCATCAATCTCCGCAATCGTCGCATCATCAAGCTCGTCGGCCTCGATCAGCGTCCGCTCCTTGCTCGAAAGCAAGTTCTCGCAGGTCCCCTCATCGCGGATCTTCCCGCCATACAAAATCGCCATCCGATCAACCACATCCTCGACATCGCTGAGCAGATGGCTCGAAAGAATAATCGTCTTCCCCCGCCGACCAAGCTCAAGAATCAGATCCTTCACCTGCCGCGTACCGATCGGATCAAGCCCGGTCGTAGGCTCATCCAAAATCAACAAATCCGGATCATTAATCAACGCCTGCGCAATCCCGATCCGCCGCTGCATCCCCTTGGAATACTCACGCACCGGGCGAAACTGAGCGTGCTCAAGCCCCACCATCTCGAGCAACTCATCAATCCGACTACGCCTCATTTTATGATCGAGCCCGAACAGCTTCCCATAGTAATCAAGCGTCTCCCGAGCATTCAAAAACGGATAAAGATAACTCTCCTCAGGCAGATACCCGATCCGATTCTTCGTCGCCACATCCGTCGGCGGCTTTCCAAACACCACCACCCGACCATGCGTCGGCTTGAGCAACCCTAAAATCAACTTGATAATCGTGCTCTTGCCCGAACCATTGGGACCGAGCAACCCGAACACCTCATGCTCATAGATCACCAGATCAAGCTTCTCGACCGCCCGGGCACGATCACGCATCCAGAAGTCCTTAAAAACCTTGGATAACTGCTGACACCCCACAACCGCCTGGCGAGAATCACCGCCAACCGCCGGAGCATCACCCAATTGAGAAGCATTCGATGAAGTCGCTACATCTTGCATCACTCAGCATCCTCCGCCTTGATCCCACGACGCGAACGGAACATCTCACGCTGGAAATCCTCACGCCTCTGGAGCATCTGATCGAGCGTTTCCCTGCGACGCAACGCCTTGAGCCGCTCCGCTTCGATATCCGGATCATTATTAATCAACAACTCCGCCTGCGCCCCCTCAGGCAGATAGATCGTCGTCACAAAGTCCTTGTTCAAGAACGCTGCCATCGCCGAGGACCAATCCCGAGCAACCATCAACGCAGGATTCGCATCATACTGCGTCTGCTTGGCACGGAACTGCTCAAGACCCGCGATCGAGGTCGATACCCGGTTCGTCGCCTGCGATCTCGCCTCGTTCAAAATCTCCGAGACCTCACCAGACACCAACGCGAGCGTATTCTGCCCCTCATATTCAGCCTCGCCACCCGCGAGCACCGTATCAATCACCGCGAGCAACGCCGACGCATCCCCGTCCTGCCCGAGCTCCACAAACCGCTCATATTCATCAATCATCGAGATCAACACCGGAGCAGCACGCCCCGCAACATCATTGAGTATCTGATCCCGCTCGAGCAACGCATCCTCACGAGCCTTGCCCGCATTCTGAGCTGCAGACTGCACCGATGCAAACAACTCACGCAAATACAACGGCGGCGTCTTGCGCACAAGCACCACACGATCAATCGTGATCCCCGATTCAAACTCATCAAGTGTCATCTGCGCAATCTCACGAACACGACCCGCGATCATCTCCGCAGATTCCTTCAACAAACCATCAATCGTCGTCTCCGCCATCGTCCGAACAACCCCGCGACGAACCGCAACAACAACCAACGCCCGCTCTGTCTCAGGCACAATATTTTCGACATAACGCAAATGATTCGACCGATGATAGTTCGCCGTCCACTGCGTGTGAGCAATATTCAGATCCGCAGTAATCAAAGAACCATCACGCGATGGAGCAAGCCGCCCCCCCCCCGAAAACTGATCCAGCGGCGCATCAAGCAACTGATTATCCGATGCCCCCCCCGTACGGTTGGGCATAAACACCCGCGAGATCGGCACCTCCGCAGAACCACCGCCAACCCGGATCAACTCACCAATCGGAAAAGGCCAAGTCAGATGAGCACCGGGTTCAAGATTCGAACTCGAAGGCTTACCCAAAAACACCGCGATCCCTCGCTCACCCTCTTGAATCTTCTGAAAACCACTGAACACAAACAAAACCAGAAGCACAACCATCCCAAACTGCAACAACCCATAGGTAATCCGCAGCGCGTCCGCCAACGACTGATTCGCCGTGTCCATCCGCGCCTTGTCCGCGTTCCCGACCGCAGCCTGTTTCCGAGCAAACCGCACCGACGCAGAGCGACCAGTCATCAGCCCCTCATCAGCACCATCGCCAACCACGCCGCCCTCAACAGGCGATTCAACAGATTCTTGACCATCGTCTCTGGGTTCATCAGCCATCGGTTAGCCCTCCACCCCATCATTTGAATCATCAACCGGAGCCGGAACCCGACCCTGCGAATCCTTGAGCACATCAGGATCAAACAACTGCATCCCATAATCTGAAGTCGAGAAAATCAGCGTAAACTTCTTCGCCATCGCCTCACGCATCAGCTTGATATTCTGGATAAACACCGCCAACTCAGGGTTCACATTCTGCTGCGCCAAATACGGAGCCGCCTCCATCTCGCCCTTGGCAACAATCTCATCCGCACGACGCTGCGCAAACGCACGGATCCGATCCGCATTGCTCGCCGCCTCGGCACGAATCGCCCGAGCCTGCGAACGACCCTCAGACTCATACCGCTCGGCCAAACGGTCACGATTCGCGCCCATCCGATTGATCACCGCCGAGGTCGTCTCCTCAGGCAACACAATCCGATCGATCCCCACCGAGGTAATCAAAATCCCATAATCCTTCAGAGGCTTCCCCCCGCTCCCCCCGCTGGCAAGCAGATCAAACACCTGTCCCTCAATCTGAGGAATCACCGACGCCCCACGCTCGGTCGTAAACAGATCACTCATCTTGTACTTGCTCGTCTCACCGAGCGCACTGCGAAGCAAGTCCCGAAGAACATCCTCCTCAGCCTTGCGGAAATGATCCTCCGCCCGATCACCAGCGTTCGAGAAACTCCGGAAAAACAACAGCGGATCCTGCACCCGATAAGTCAGATACGACTCCACAATGATCTGGAAATCATCCGCGGTCTGCACCGTCTCCGAACGCGTCTGCACGATCCGAATCCGCTTGTCATACTTCGTCACACTCTCAAACGGGTACGGCAGCTTCCACTTGAAACCCGGTTCGGTGATAATCGAACCCTCATTGGCAGACCCAAACCGCGTCTTCACCGCGGTCTCAGTAAACCGCACGGTGAAACTCGCGCTAAAAAGCACGATCACCACAAAAAAGAGCACACCAAACAACGGAATCGTTAGCTTTTTCAGCTTCTTGAGCACGACTCATTCTCCAATACGCCATCTCCGGCGTTCATCACCCGAGTCTCGGGCATCGACTAAATCTCCCAGCGATCCAAATCGCCGCCAAGAGAACGATTATCAAACTACTGCATCTCCGCGCCGGCCTCAGCATCAAAGACATCCGTCCCCGCCTGCTTATCCTGCAACTCAAGACGAACACGCAAAGATTCCAAATCCGCAGGCGTCAAAAACACCCGCGAATCCTTCATCGATGCCAACAACGCTTCAAAGTACATCTTGCTCCGATACAAATCAGGAGCCGCCAAATACGCCTCCTGCTGACCAAGCAACAAACTCGCACGACCACGCTCAGACATATGACGAACCCAACGAGAAGCACCCGCAGCAAGAATCAACTCGCCCGCCTCGCCGCCCGCCTGCTCGAGCAAACGCTGCACATCAAGCTCCGCCTCAATATATCCCACAGCCTCACGCCCAACAGAGCGACGCAATGCCTCAAGCGACACAAGCTTCTTCCCGATCTCGCCCGCCAACTCCACGCTCCCAGCAATCTCCGTCAACATCGTGATCTGAGACTTCTTCGCCTCCTCAACAACGGACTCATGATTCTGGCGAGCAATAATCACACGCTCAAAAGAAGGCGCTGCCTTCGTCGGCGGATGCACACCATTCACACCCACAAAGAGCAACTCGATCCCAGGCCCCTGCCCATCATTCAACTCGCCAAACGCCGACTCAAGCCGAGCCTTGAGCTCAACAGGCATCACCCCCCGATGCTTCGCGAGCACCTCATGAATCGACAACTCACCGAGATACTGCGTCACCACTCGCCGCCCGATCTGCGTCAACATCGTTTGACGCTGACCCGGAGCCGCAAACTCGTCAAACAGCTTTACATTCCGGATCACAAAGTGTACCGGAACCTCCACCGCCAGCAACGATAACTCCGCGACCGTCGAACGCTCACGGGCATCCCCATCCCGCCCCTCATCTTCAACAATCCCCCGATCTTCACGATCAGGCTGCACAATGTTCAATCGCTCACGCCCCGTATGGCTCTCCGTCCACAAAATCGGCTTCATCGACTTCGTCGGCGCATTCGACGCCAGCTGCAACACACGAATCCCCGTCGTTGTCCGAATCTCGGACTGCCCACGCCGAGTCCTCACCACAGGGGTCTCATACCGAGAAAATGGCCAAGGCAACTTCACATGCAGACCAGGACCAATATCCCCTTCGCCCCGATCACCAAAGCTCACCAAAGGCGAACTGATCTTCCCATTGGTCACAATCAACCCACGCTCATGAGGCTCAACAACCACAAGCATCGTCATCAACCAACCAACACCAACGCCAAGCACTACAAAAGCCAACAGACATCGGCTCAAAAGCTGATAAAACCACGATGAGGTGACATCAATACCAAACTGGTAGTTCACCGCCTCCCCGACATTCTCCGCGATCCGATCAGGAGCCGCCAACAATCCCAAAAGACGAGAATCAAACGCCGGGCGAGGCATCTCCCCAGGCTTGCGAGGACGATACATATCTAAAAGCAGATTCAGACCAACCTCAACGCCAAACCCAATCATCCCCACCGAAACAATCATCGGGCTATACACCAAAACCGTGTTGATCCCCAACGCAAGCTCTAAAAACGCCCCCACCGCAAGCACAACACCAACCAGCGCCCCCGCGACCGAGATCGCAGAACCCGCCCGAAGATTCGACCACGCATCAACCTTGCCCATCCCCGAAATAAACCGAGCAAACACAAACCCCACCACCGCGATCGAAAGACCAATCGCAAGCGTCCACCCCACAAACCGAGGCTCAACCAAATCCAGATTCACCCCGCTCAGTCCGCGAATCCGCGAAACGCCAACCCAGATATTCACTGCACCAATAAAAATCGCCCCGGCAGGCATCACCCATTTATAGATAAACGCCAGCCGCCGAGCCGCGACCCGGAGCTCATCACCAACAGAATCGAACGCGCTCGCCGCAGATGCGCCAGACACCGCAAGCTGATCCGCCTCCATCGACTCCATCCGCTCACGCCGATGCTGGTCAAACACCAAGAGCAATAAGCCCCAAGCAACCACCCCCGTCGCGAAAAACACAGACGCAGCATTCGCCGCATGGTCACCCGCGATCTTGCTATAGAAAAACACGATCACCGTGAACAAGAACTGGAGCACCAACCCCACCACTGTGATCGATACCGCTTTGCGATAAGTCAGATAGTCGCCCTTCATCATCGGGTACATCTTTCTAAAGAGGTCTGCATAAAGGTAAGTCTGCGAGTCTGAGCCCCAGGCTTGCATGCACAAGCACAAAGAACCCTATGTATGTGTCCTCAGCTCATCAAAGCCGAGGGTCAAATCGTCCCGATACCCCACCCTACGCAACGCCGAGCAAAAGCCCGAGGGCTATTGTGGGCATCCCATCGCCCAGTGTCCACCCCCAACACCATCACAATCCCCCCCAGACCAATCTCATAGCCCCTCAGTGCTACACCCTACGCCAAACACACCCAACCGGTTCACACCCACAACAATCATTCGACAACTTTGTGCACACAAAGACCGAACCCATCCCCGCCCACCCCGTATACACCAAAGCCTGTGAACATGGGCAATCAATCAACCGCCACCCAAAGCGCACAACATGCGCTCACAATTCCCCATCCAACCACCCTACCATCACCCCTCAATGATCACATCAGCACTCCCCATCGCAAGAAACGCATTCAAAGAGAGCATCCGTCAGCCGGTGTTCTTTATCATGCTCCTCCTCGCCGCATTCATCCAGCTCCTCAACACCTGGATCGTTGGCTTCTCAATGGGCACAAGAAACACCCCCGGCGAAGTCACCGCAGACAACAAACTCCTCCTCGATGTCTCCATGGGAGGTGTATTCCTCCTCGGAATCATCCTCGCCGCATTCATCGCCACCGCCGCAGTCTCAAGAGAAATCGAGAACAAAACAGTCCTCACCGTTGTCTCCAAACCCGTCGGCAGACCAAGCATTATCTTCGGCAAGTTCCTCGGCATCGCCGCCGCGATGTCCGTCGCCATCGGAATCATGGTCGCCTTCCTCCTCATGGGCATACGGCACGGCGTACTCACCACCGCCGCAGATGACCCAAACATGCCCGTCATCCTCCTCACCGTCGCCGCAATCTTCGGCTCAATACTCCTCGGCGGCGTCACAAACTACATGTACGGCTGGTCCTTCGGCCAAACCGCCTCCCTCCTCCTCCTCCCCCTCATCTGGCTCGCATACATCGCCGTCCTCTTCATCGACGAAGACTGGTCGCTCATGGCGCCCACCGAAAACTTCAAGCCTCAGATCATGCTCGCCATGATCGCCCTCTCCATCGCCATCATCGTCATGACCGCCCTGGCCACCGCCGTCTCAACACGCCTGGGCCAAGTCATGACCATCGCCATCTGCACCGGCGTCTTCGTCATCGGGCTCCTCTCAAACTACTGGTTCGGCAGAGGCATCTACGAAAACCAACGCATCGCACAGGTCGCCATGACCGATTCACCACTCAACGCGGACCTCTTCGACTTCTACCGCGACCAAGTCTGGGACCTCGCCGCCAAGCGGAACCACATGACGATGGAAGAGTTCATCGAAAGCAACCTCGACCCCCGCCAATATGTCACCCTCCGAGAAATCCTCGACTTCGATCACTCCGAACTCAAAGACGACGAAGCATTCAACGAAGTCATGCTCAGAGCCCCCGGCTCACGCATGATTCTCACCCTCGTTGGCCCACCAAAGGTCGATCTCAAAATCGGCAACTCAATCTACTTCGGCTCATCCCCCTCAGGAATCGGGCTCGTCACTCCACCCTTCGCCCCCCTCGATCCATCCCTCACACCCGCCAAAGACATCCGCGATCAACCCGCCCTCGTCATCACCGCCATCAATGACAACCGCATCGTCATCCAGCAAATCGGCAAAGAACCCCTCCCCCTCGCCCGCCCCCCACTCGCCGGCGACTCCCTCTTCCTCCAACCAACCGTCCTCCACAAAGCCCCCCTCGTCATCTGGTCCATCGTCCCCAACATGCAAGCCTTCTGGCTCCTCGACGCCGTCACCCAGAACCAGCCAATCCCCCCCTCCCACATCGCCCTCGTCTTCCTCTATGGCCTCTCCCAAATCACCGTCTTCCTCTCCCTCGCCGTCCTCCTCTTCCAAGGCCGAGATGTAGGCTAAATGGCCTTTGGTAGAACGGGCTTCCAGCCCGTTTCTTACTGATCCAAATATAAAAAACCAATCAAGGTGCCACGACTCGCCGTCCCCGGCGCAGTCGTGTCTTATTCTTCCCTCATCCCCCAATCGCCCGCCCATACACCTTCACACACTTCTCCGCAGCCCCATCCCAACTCAACCCCCGCAACTCAAACCGCCCCTGCTCGCGCAGCGTCTGCCCCAAAGGCGGATACCGCAAAACGGCCACAATCTTGTTCGCCATCTCTTCGATATCCCAAAAATCAACCTTCAACGCATGCGTCAAAACCTCGGACACCCCAGACTGCTTCGACACAATCACAGGCACATCGTTCCGCATCGCTTCCAAAGGCGCAATCCCGAACGGCTCAGAAACACTCGGCATCACATAACAATCCGCCATCCGATACACCCGGTCCACATCCCGACCACGCAAGAACCCCGTAAACAAAACCTTGTGCCCAATCCCGATCGCTGCCGCATGCTCGATCATCCGCACCGCCATGTCCCCAGAGCCCGCAACCACAAACTTCACATGCTCTTCCTTCTCAAGCACCCGCTTGGCCGCCTCAATAAAATACTCAGGCCCCTTCTGCATCGTGATCCGTCCCAAAAACAACACAATCCGATCCCGCTTCTCAATCGCCGCATCAACATGAGGCTCAACCCCATCCTGCGCCACCCCGTTATACACCACATCAATCCGATCATTCCCCACACCATACCGCGTATTCACCACCGCCTTGGTCAGCCGAGAAACCGCAACCACCCGATCCGCCCCCTGCATCCCCGCCCGCTCGATGTCATACACCCCCTGATTGATGTGCTCGCCAGACCGATCAAACTCCGTCGCATGGATATGACAAACCAAAGGCTTCCCCGTGATCGCCTTGAGCATCAACCCCGCAGGATAAGTCAGCCAATCGTGCGCATGAATCACATCAAACCGCTCCGTCATCCCCATCGCCGCCACCAGCCGAGCATACTTCTGCGCATCGCCAAACAAATCCGCACCATACCCCCCGCTCCCCGTCCCCATCTCACCGAGCGATTCTAAAACCGACTCGATCACCTCGGCCAGCTCATCCGCAGACGAACCCGCCAACCCTGCAAACCGCTGGGCATCCTCAGAAGAAGCAATCGAATCCAATCCCTGCGCATCACCAAGCCCACCTGTTCCAGCTCGCCGTTCTTGAATCGTTTCAATCACCCGGCGAAGCGCATCATTCGAATCAACCCCCGGATACGAACTCGGATACCCACTCCCCACCGACGCCTGGAATGCTTCAAGCTGCTCCATCACGCGCTCGCTGGCAATCGCATCGCGCACCTTCTCACCAAAGCCAGCCCCCTGTGCGCCCCCTACCGCCGATGCCGAGTGCTCGCGTTGCCCCGCCCGCAACGCCGCCGCCCGCTCACCAAGAACCCGAGGCCCAACCAACTCCACATGCGAAACATGCCCCTCTGGCACAGGGTGAGGCAACACAAAAACAACCTCATGCCCAGAAGACACAAGCGATCGCGTCAGCCCATCAACCGCTGTACCAAGCCCCCCAGACATAAACGGGGGAAACTCCCAACCAAGCATCAGAATCCGCATTGTTCAGATCCAACCTTCCAGGCTCGCATCATCACTCGTCCTGCGTGTCATCCATATCACCCAACTCACGAAGCACGATCTCATACCCCAACAACCAGATCAACGCCCGCTCACCCACCCGAGCATCCTCGACCGAGCCCGAAAGCCTCGACCGAAAAACATACATCATCTCAGGCGATCGAAAATGCTCAAACCCAACCTGTGCATCAACATCCCCAAGATCAATCACCTCTTCCTCAATCAACTCATCAAGCTTGTCCCCCGTGTTCACCAAATCCCCCTCAATCGAACCCGAAAGCCACCGATCCTCTGTCTCAAGCGATATCCAGACCCCATCATCCTCAACGCTCACCCGATAAAACGCAGGCTCCGCCGAGCTCTTCGCCGAGCACACAACGCCCCGCTCATCTATAGACACCACGCCAAAAACCCCCGCCTCATTCGCGCCCCGCTCAACAGCCTCGTAAATATTCTGTTTGGTATCCATCGCCTTCGCCATCATCATCGACCTCACAATCAAAAACCGATTCTCCCCCACCAGCCACCAACCAATCCGCTCAGAATCTGCCCCCGAACCAATCCTAGCGTCCTGAATCACACCATGACGACGATCAACAAAGAGATTCAACCCCACCCTTTTCCCTTTCCACACCCCCAAGGGTCGACTCCGCGCAATCCGCGCATATACTCCCCCTCGCTTCACCTGCCCAGGTGGCGGAATTGGTAGACGCGCCACCTTGAGGTGGTGGTTCTCGCAAGGGAGTGGAGGTTCGAGTCCTCTCCTGGGCATTCAAAGCTTGAAAAAGCCAAACAGCACCGGAAAACCCCGGTGCTGTTTATGTTTTTGGGCAATATCACCCAATCCCCATTAAACCCCCCATACTTTTGAGTCACTTCATATCCCACTGAAGCACACGCACAATCAGACCGATCACACCAGATAATCGGTTCCGATTTCCACCTGCGAAAGGGCGAAGCGTGCGCGTACTTATTGTTGATGATTCAGCTTTCATGCGAAAAATTATTTCGGAAATGATCAAGTCTGATCCCGCTTTCAAGGTCGTAGGCACCGCCCGCGACGGAATCGATGGCGTCGAAAAAGCCCTCGCCCTCAAACCAGACCTCATCACACTCGATATCGAGATGCCACGACAAGACGGGCTCAGCGCACTCCGCGAAATCAAAGCGAAGAGCAAAGACTTCAAGCCCGCCGTCCTCATGTGCTCCTCCCTCACCATTGCAGGAAGCCACGAAGCGTTCAAAGCCATGCGCATCGGCGCAGCCGACATCATCGGCAAAGACCCAAGCACCGTCGGCAAAAAGGACGCCGGGTTCAAAGAAGAACTCCTCGCAAAACTCCACGCAATCGGTGGCCACCGCAGGGACTTCAAACAAACACCGACAGCAAACAAATCCAAGCCCGCCGCAGTCGCAGACCACAATCCAGGAAAAGAAATCGACTTCGATCGCGTAAAAGTCGTCGTCGTCGGTTCATCCACCGGCGGCCCGCCCGTCCTCGAAGAAATCTTCTCCAAACTCGGTACAGACCTCCGCGTACCCATCATCGTCGCCCAACACATGCCCGAACTCTTCACAAAGAGCCTCGCCGCAAGACTCGATCAACACTGCAACTGCTCCGCGACCCTCGCAACCCACGGCACAATCGTCTCCGAACCCGGAATCTACATCGCACAAGGCGGAAGCCACATCAAACTCACAAGAGTCGCCGGACGAAAACTCGTCGCAAGACTCACCGATTCCGTCCCAGGCGCAATCTACCGCCCATCAGTAGATCTCCTCTTCAAGGTCGCCTCAGAACTCTTCGGCGAAAACCTCCTCGCCATCCAACTCACCGGCATGGGCGCAGACGGAGCAAAGGGTGCTGTAGATGTCAAAAAAGCCGGCGGACAAATCATCGCCCAATCAGCCTCATCATGCGTCGTCTACGGCATGCCCAAAGCAGTCATCGACCAAGGGTTAGCGGACCAAATCCTTGATCCAAAGCAAATCCGCGATCTCATCACCAATCTCAACGGCTCAACACAATCACAAATTTCTCCCGAATCGGCAGACAATTTCGAAGAACGACGATCCGCGTAACCCCGTCTTCACACACACAGTAAACTCGCGACCACAATCAAACGATATTCTGAAAGATCAATACAGACGCCTTTCCGAAAGAGAAGCACACCATGCAGAACCAGTCTTCAACAAACGGCCAAACACCAGACCAGCTTCAACTCGTCAGTTTCACCGTAGGCAAAGAACTCTTCGCTGTGGACATCCTCAGCGTACAAGAAATCAACCGGATGCTCGAACTCACAAAGGTCCCCCAGAGCCCCGAAGGGATCGAGGGCGTGATCAACCTTCGAGGACGAATCATCCCCGTGCTCGACCTGCGCAACCAGTTCGGAATCATGGACCCAGAACTCGACGATAGCACACGCATTATCGTCGTAGAAGTCCAGGGCAACACCATCGGCTTCATCGTCGACTCCGTCCACGAAGTCCTCCGAATCAACCAATCCATCATCGAATCAACACCCCAGATGAACACCTCGATCAACTCAAGCTATGTCGCAGGCGTCGCCAAACTCGAAGAAGACCTCCTCATCCTGCTCGACCTCGACAATCTCCTCTCCCCAGAAGCCCTCAACAAACTCTCTGGAATGCAACAAGCCGCCTGATCCCACCCAAAATCCCGTCATTGGTTCATTTACATTTATCTGAAAGCAGCACATCGACATGAGCACCACCAGTACAAAAATCGTCATGACCAATGACCAGTTCTCGCGGATGTCCAAAATTATCTACGACCGCTCCGGCATCCATTTCCCCGAATCAAAAAAATACATCATCGAATCCAGGCTCACCCATCGCGTCATCGAACTCGAAATGACCGACTTCGATCAATACATCGCCTACCTCACTATGGGCCCATACCAGATGGAAGAGTTCCAGGAGATGTTCAACCGCATCACCATCAATGAAACAAGCTTCTTCAGAAACGACTCCCAGCTCGCTGTATTCGAAGACCAAATCCTCCCACAGATCCTCGAAGCAAGAGCCAGTACAAAACGCCTGCGAATCTGGTCCGCAGCATGCTCCACAGGAGAAGAACCATTCACCCTCGCCATGATCCTCCACAGAACCCTAGGCGTTCGGCTCAGCGATTGGAGAATCGAAATCCTCGGAACAGACATATCCGAAAAAGCACTCAATGTCGCACAAACCGGAGCCTACACCTCCTACGCCATCAGAACAACACCAAGCCTCATCAAAGACCGATACTTCAAGGTCGATGGAAGAAACTTCATCCTCGACGACACCATCCGGTCAATGGTCAACTTCGAAAAACACAACCTCAAAGACAGAATGGCCGCAAAACGACACGGAGTCTGGGATGTCATCTTCTGCCGAAATGTCCTCATCTACTTCGATGACGACATGAAACGAGATGTTGTCTCAATGTTCAACAACCAACTCGCTCCCGACGGCACACTCTTCATCGGCCACTCCGAAAGAATCAAAACACTCACCGATGATTTCACACAACTCCAAATACCACAGGGGTTCTGCTATCAGAAAAATGAGCACCTCACAAACTTGAAAGGAAGCCAATCATGGATATGAATGACTTCGACCCAGAAATTCTCCAAGACTTCCTCACCGAATCCGGCGAACTCCTCGAACAACTCGAAAGCGATCTTGTTGACCTCGAATCAACGCCCGACGATCTCGAACTGCTCAACCAAATATTCAGAGCACTCCACACAATCAAAGGCAGCGCATCATTCCTCGCACTCACAAACCTCGTAGCGATCGCTCACTGCTCGGAAAGCGCGCTCAACACCGCACGCAACGGCGAACTACACATCGGCAAAGAAGAAATGGATCTCCTTCTCGCCGCTGTCGACATACTCAAAATCCAGTTTGACGAACTCTCCGACGGCAACACCGATCTCACCGCCGCAGATCCTGAACTTATTAACAAACTCACAATCCTCGGAGATGGTGGAACTATTGAAGAAGAGGGGAACCAAACCATGACATCCAGCGAAGACTCCAAACCCACCACACCATTCTCTGACGGAAGAACCGTTCGCGCTATCTCACTCGACTCATCAAAGCTTGACCTCATCGAACACATGGCAAGCGACATCGATGACTCGATCAACCAAGCAATCGCAAAGCTGCCCGAACTGATAAACCCCTCTACAAGAACCACCGCAGGATGCAACCTCACCGAGCTCTTCGAAGACATCGCAAGAACAGTTGATTTCTTTGAAGTCGAGGAAATCAATCTCCTCACAAAGGTGATCGTCCAGTCGCTCGAAGGCCTCGATTCACTCGATGACAACCATTTCGATCAAATCGTACCACGCCTCCACGGACTCTGCATACTCGTCAACGAACAAACAAAGGAACTCGTCAACGAGCAGGTCATCTCATGGGATCTCCAAACATTCCTCGAGCGCCTATCAAATGCTGCGATCGGAACTCCATTCACCGAAGGCAATCTTGAACAGGACGCCACACCTTATGACGCCTTCCAGGCCGATGGAGTTTCTTTCCACAATGGAAGCGAAGAAAACTCCACAACACAGGAATCCGTCACCCAAGAAACATCCGATTCGCCTGCGTCATCAATCAAAGAATCCAAAGCACCACCCGCAACCACTCAGGCACAAGCCAAAAAAAGCACTATGGCAGCCGTCGAGCAAACTATCCGTGTCGAAGTCTCCCGACTCGAATCACTCATGAACCTCGTAGGCGAACTCGTCCTCCAGAAAAACCGCATCGGTGCCATGTCCGAAGATGTCAGCAAAGCCGTCACTGATGCTGACCTCATCGAACAAATGGAAATCACCGCCTCAACACTCGATCGAGTCACAGGCGATATCCAGGTCGCGGTCATGCGAACACGAATGCAGCCACTCGACAAACTCTTCGGTAAGTACCCAAGGCTCATCCGGGATCTCGCCGCCAAAACGGATAAGAAAATCCAACTCGAAATCATCGGAGGCGACACCGAAGTCGACAAGTCAGTCATCGAAGAACTCGGTGATCCGATGGTCCATCTCCTGAGAAACAGCGCAGACCACGGCATCGAAATGCCCGCAGATCGAGTCAAAGCCGGAAAAACAGAAACCGGCACCATCAAACTCATCGCCGCACACGAAGGCGGACACATCAGTGTCAAAATCGTCGACAACGGCAAAGGGCTTTCAAGAGAAGTTATCGGCAACAAGGCCGTCGAAAGAGGGCTCGTCAGCAAAGAGCAACTCCCATCACTCGGCGACGACGAAGTCTTCCGCTTCATCCTCGAACCAGGATTCTCCACCGCCGATCAAGTCTCCGACCTCTCAGGCAGAGGCGTTGGCATGGATGTCGTCCGCACAAACATCGAGAGCAAACTCAAAGGCGGAATCTCAATCGAATCCGTCGAAGGCGAAGGCACAACAATTAACATCACCATCCCGCTCACCATCGCCATTATGCCCGCCATGATGGTCGCTGTGAACGACGAAGTCTTCGCTATCCCACTCACAAACATCACCGAAATCGTTCACCCAACGACTGAAATGATCTCAGAACTCGGCGACGAACCAGTCATCCACCTCCGAGGATCAGTCCATCCACTGATCAGCTCACAGGAAGTATTCGTCGTACCCGAACATGAAAGACAGGACGAAAACTTCGTCGTTGTCATCGGGTTCAATCAAAAAATCATCGGACTGCGTGTCACGCGTGTGATCGGGCAGCAAGAAATCGTCATCAAACCACTCGATGGCGTTCAAAGAGAAGGCCCAATCTCGGGCGCAACTGTAAGAAACGATGGTGGCGTGAGCCTCATCATGGATATCGCCGAGCTGATGAGAATCTCTCGGAATCAACGAAGCGCCGTAAGCGCAGCTCACTAATCATCAGAACTCACAGACGCCCACTCTCAAAGGAGTACTCAAATGGACGCCAGTTACATCACACCATTCATGACATCAATCCAGAATGTCTTCAGTACCATGTTCCAACTACCAGTTGAAATCGGTGAGCCAAGACTCAAAACTGGAAACACTACAACACACGATATCTCAGGTATCATCGGGGTATCAGGCGAAATGGTCGGCACAATCGTGCTCTCAATGCCGTCAGATGCCGCAGAAGCGATCGTCGCACTCTTCACAGGAATGCAAATGGACGCAGACTCAGATGATTTCGCAGACGCCGTCGGCGAACTCATCAACATGATCTCAGGAAACGCAAAAGCAGAGTTCCAGAGAAAAGCAGTCTCAATCTCATGCCCATCCGTCGTCATCGGGGCAGGACACCGCGTCGCCTCAAACTCAGGCACACCATGCGTGGTCATCCCATGCAACACAGACTGCGGCGAGGTCGTTCTCGAAGTCGCACTCCGTGAATCAAACGAAGCTGTTGACACAACTTCACAGGCAGCCTAACCCAAACATCTCTCATCACACACAGACAACTTTCAGGAGCATCACAATGCGAATCCTTTTGATCGACGACTCAAAGACTATGCGGAACATCCAGAAATCAGTCCTCAAGCAGCTCGGATACACCGAACTCGAAGAAGCATGCGACGGCCAGGACGCACTGAGTAAAATCGGCGCATTCAAGCCCGAACTCTGCCTCGTTGACTGGAACATGCCCACAATGGACGGCCTCACATTCGTCAAAACATTCCGCCAACAAGACAAAACAACGCCGCTCATCATGGTCACCACAGAAGCCGAGAAAAGCCGAGTTATCGAGGCAATCAAGGCAGGCGTCAACAACTATGTTGTCAAACCATTCACCCCTGACCTCCTCAGCGAACGAATCGCTGAAACACTCGCAAAGTGTGGCGTCAGCTCATAACTACTCCAACATGGCTCCACACCATGCCCTACAAATAGGCGACCGTCGTGAGTGAAAAAAACGGCGACATCGACAACCTACTCAAACTGAGTATCGACAAGCAAAAACTAAACGCTATCCTGCGCATTGAGCCAAACCAATCAGGAATCGACATCACCGCAGATGCCCTCTGCGCTTTCCTTGAAGGCTCGGAAATACACCCAAAGTGTATCCTCGCCCCAGAAATCGACCAACTCATCGAGATGGCCGCCGCAAACCCTCACCTCGCACACGAGATGATCACCGCCAAAGGCACTGACCCAATCGAAGGCCAAAACGCCGCCTTCGAGTTCTGCGAAGAGGTTCAACAGAAACTGAATAAAATTGAGAAACGAAAAGAAGCATACCTCAAAGCAGAGAGTGAAAACACACTCGCCCAAGATGACCCTGATGAAGATAACACAGACTCAAGCGCGACAGACTTCTACAACGACAGCCCATTCCTCATCGTCGCAAAGAATGACCTCGTAGGAAAAATTATCGCCGCCATCGACGGCGAAGACGGTGTCAATGTCCTCGGCCAGGCCATCCCTACCAAACCTGGAAAAGACCTCTCGGACATCATCGATGCCTCGTTCAAAATGGACGAACAAGGAAACATCCACGCCACAGTGGACGGGCACCTCACCTACACCGCCGGAAAACTATCCATAAACCCAATACTCGAAATCGCCTCATATGTCGATTTCTCCACGGGGAACATCGAGTTCCCAAGAGAAGTCATCGTCAAAGAAGGCGTACGATCAAGGTTCAGCGTCAAGGCGGGCGAAAACCTCGAAATCCGAAAACTCGTTGAGGCATCAGTCCTCGAATCAATGCAAGATGTCATCCTCCACAACGGAATGGCAGGGAAAGACACCGGAACCATCCACGCAGGAAGAGACCTCAAAGCTGGATACCTCGACGGCGTACACGCATGCGTCCTCGGCGACTGCCAAATCAACAAAGAAATCACAAACTGCTACATCACCATCTCAGGCATGATCCAAAGCCCTTCCGCAGCACTCAGAGGCGGCGAAATCTCCACATCAAAGGGCGGGATCATCGGATCCATCGGCTCAATCCAAGGCGTCAAAACAGAAGTCATCATCGGATCACTCCCAGAAATCGAATCCAAAATCCGACTCGCCCAAAAACTCCGCCCGAGAGTCGAAGAATCAATCGACAAACAACAAAGAGAACTCCAAACACTCGTCAAAAGCCTCGGCAAGCCAAACCGAGAGCAAGCAACCGAAATCGAGTTCATGAAGTTCGAGACAAGCATCCTCGAAGAAAAGCTCGTAGACCTCGACAACGCCATCGACCGACTCGCACAAATCGTCCGTGAGCACGCCGCCTACAAACTCGATGTCAAATCAATGATCTTCGCCAAAACCATAGTCTGGCTCCCAGGATTCAAACTCACCTTCGATAACGATGTCAAAGGCGAGTTCTCCCTCAATCTCAACAAATCAAGAAAACCCGTCATCATCAGAAACGGCAAATCTGAACCCGCAAACACCGTCGCAAGAGTCATCGCAGACGACCGAGTCCTCCCCGCAGGCCCCGTGATCGATGACGGCTCACTCTCAGACGACTCCGAAGAATCCCTCGATCAAGCCGCCTGACACACCAAAGACCAAATCCTTCCCCCAAAGGAACCGATCAAGGCTCAACACGGTATATGCTCGTATCCTCACCATCCAAACGGACAATGACCGATACAACACCAAAAGAACGCCATGATCCCCAGACGAAAACCAAAACGAAATCACCCAAATCGCCCTTCCCACGCGCCAAGCAAGCTACTCGCTCACGCCGCCGCCATCGTCGTAGCCATATTCATCGCCCAAGCCCTCACCGCCGTCGCACCCAACACACAACCAACAAAAAACACCACAACCCAACCCGCAGACGCCCACATCCGCGAATGTGTCGTCACACTCGTCTCAGGCAGAAAAATCACAGGCGAACTCATACGCGAAAACACCCTCATCGTCGTTGTCTCAATCAATGGCATCGACACCACCTTCCAAAGAAAAAACATCGCCTCACTCACCATCCTCCCACCGGTCGAACAGCGATATCAGCAACTCCGAGCCGCAATCCCAGACGAAGATATCGACGCAAGGCTCGTGCTCGTCGAATGGCTCAGAACACGCCAAGCCTACTCACTCGCCATCAAAGAACTCGAAGCCGTCCTCCTCATCAGCCCATTAAATCCACAGGCCAAAATCCTCCACACATGGCTCACCGAGCGCGAAAAACTCACCCCCACCAAACCAAAGCAACGCCCCTCGATCAAGCCCTCCACAAAGCCAACCAAAACCACAACCCCAAAGAGTTCCAAAGTCCAACGAAACAACATCACCCCCCTCACACCAGAACAAATCAACCTCATCAAGGTCTACGAAATCGACCTCCGCAACCCACCAAAGATCAAAGTACCCGACGCAACAATCCAGACACTCATGCTCCGCCACCCCAGCGGGTTCTCCCCAAACAAAGAAGAACGCGACGCAATCTTCAAACTCCCCGAAATCGAAAAACTACGACTCCTCTTCGAGCACAAAGCGAGAGACCTCTACTCCCAGGTCATCATCAAAGACGACCCCATCTCCATCAAAGCATTCAGAGAAAATGTACACGCCCAGAGAGGATGGCTCCTCAACGCATGCGCCACCACAAGATGCCACGGCGGCATCAACGCCGGAAACTTCCAACTCATCAACGCAAAGCCAAACACCGACCAAACCATCTACACAAACCTCCTCATCCTCGAACGCTACAAACTCGCCGACGGCTCATCGCTTATCAACTACAACGCCCCAGACAGATCCCCACTCCTCCAAATGGCCATGATCAACAAAAACACGCTCACCCCACACCCCCCAATCCCCCTCGGCTTCCCCGGCACAGGCTTCAGACCCATCTTCCGCTCCACACGCGATCGAAAATACAGAGACGCCATTGATTGGATCAAATCAATGTACCAACCACGCCCCGAATATGAGTTCATCCCACCAATTCTCCACCAATCACCCGCCACCCAAGACATCCCCGCCGATTCTCCTGCCGATTCCCCATAAACCACCACCACCCATCCAACGCGCTACGATGGATGGCAAACAATGGATGGCAAACAATCGCCACCTCAAACACCGCGACCCCGACAAACACCAAGAACACAAAGCCTGAGCAGACAAACAAATCGACAGAGACAAGAAGTTTCAAAGGATCAGCAATGACCATCACAGCCAAAACAACACCATCCAAAGCACGCCAGATCGCTTCAATCTCCGCCATCCTTCTCCTCACAGGCACAACCCTCTCCGCATGCTCACGCACAAGCGAAGCCCAAGCCGCCGTCCAAGAAGCCCAACGCTCATTCAACGATGTCGCCGCCGGTGATCCAACCGCTTCCGAACAAATCGCCGAGCAAACCTACAAAGAAACAGAGCAACTCGTCGCCGAGCACGCAGGCTCAGACGACGGCTTCGCCGAAGCCGCAGCCGTCTCACTCTCACTGGCCAAACTCGGACAAGCCTCCCTCGCGTCCTCAGAAGCATCAAAGATCGAAACCCAAGCCCTCCTCAAAGCACGCGTCATCCGAGGCATGATCAACCAATGGCTCACCGCAGACGCCATCGCCCAAGCCGCGAGCCTCTTCGACGCAACCGACGAACTCAACGAAATCAACAATCTCATCGCACTCCGCCAAGCAGATGTCAAACAATACAAACAACAGCGAAAAGAAGTCGAAGTAAGGATCACAACACTCGAATCACAGATCGCTGATCTCCAAACGAAGGCCGCCGCCGAGAGAAACGAATCAGGCGCACTCGAACTCCAGATGCCACGCGTCAGTGCCACCAAAGCAGCCCAAATCGTCCAAAGAGTCCGCGAACACACCCTCAAAGCAGACAACTACGAACTCGAAGCCATCAGAATCGAAGGCGTCGTCGGCCAACTCAAACCCGGAGCCAAAGAAATCGGGCTCAATGTCGACAAAGCAACCTCACAAATCGAACTCCTCCAAAACGCACTCGTTGAACTCGAACAAAGAAAACAATCGAGCAAGGCCGACCAAACACAATCAACAAACGACGCCGCACAAGCACTCGCCAATCTCAAAGCCGCCGTAGATGACTACGCCAACTTCAGAGACACACAAGTCCAGCAAGCAAATGACCAGGCAATCGCCCTCAACAAATCCGCCATCGCCGCACTCAGAGACGCCAACAAAGCCGTCAAGCAAGTCGCCACACTCACCAAAGCATCAGCACAACAATCACTCGCCGAAACCTACGCCCGACAAGCCATCGGCCACGCCGAGGCACAACTCCTCTACCAATCACTCATCGAAGCCAATATCCCCGGCGACTGGGCAACCCCAGAACAAAAAACACGCGCACAACAACTCCAAGCGCGCCAAGACGCAAACGACGCCTACATCAACGCAGCAGCCTCACTCCGAAGGGCAGGAACCCAAGGCGAAGCACGAGAAAAAATCGAAGCAACCGCCAAAAGACTCGAAGCACTCGCCGGACTCCAACCAGAACCAGAATACAACCCCGACCAAGACAACATGGACTCCGAAATGGACATGAACAACATGGACCACTCCGATATGGACATGGACATGGATATGGATATGGACTCCCCCACCCAAGACGACGGCTAACCCCCCCTCAATCCCCCTCTCCCTCCCTGCCCCTCCCTGCGCCCCGCGGGGAGGTGTCGAGCAAAGCGAGACGGAGGGGTGTCTTCTCTTCCCTCCCCCCCCCATTCACCATTCCGCACCAAAAGCGGAACTTTCGCCACAACCACACCTAACATCAAACCATGACAAACGCAGAAACACAACCTGCTGACCAAATCCCAGGCACACCAACCATCCCCGCGGTCGATCAGCACATCGTCAGACCCAACGATCCCATCACCGCCAAGGTCCACGCCACAAGAATCTGCACCGCCTCAAGAAAAGCCGCCGGCTTCGTCAGACACATCGAAATCGATGTCTCAAACACACCCCTCCAAGACGCATGGCACGCCGGTCAATCCTTCGGCGTCATCCCACCAGGCACCCAACCCAACGGCAAACCACACAAACTACGCCTCTACTCCATCGCCGCCCCAACCCACGGCGAAACCGGCGACGGCACAATCATCACCACCACCGTCAAAAGAGTCGTCGACGAACACTGGGACACACACAAACTCCTCAAAGGCGTCTGCTCAAACTACCTCTGCGATCTCAATGTAGGCGACGAAGTCACCCTCACCGGCCCAGTCGGAAAAAGATTCCTCCTCCCCCAAAACCCCGCCGATCACGACTACATCTTCATCGCCACCGGCACCGGAATCGCCCCCTTCCGATCAATGATCCTCGACCTCATCAATCAAGGCATGCCCTCGCGCGTCGCCCTCCTCATGGGCACCCCCTACGAATCAGACCTCCTCTACCACCAAGACTTCACAGACATCGCAGACCAACACCCAAACTTCACCTACCACACCGCGATCTCAAGACACCTCACCCCAACCCAGCCCAAAAAACTCTATGTCCAAGACCGCCTCAAAGAAGATTTCCAAACCCTCGAACCCCTCCTCACTTCTCAACGAACACTCATCTACATCTGCGGCATCGCCGGAATGGAACTCGGGGTCTTCCAAACACTCGCCAAACTCCTCCCCAAAGACCAACTCGCCCAATACCTCACCCCAGACCCCGAAATCGCCAACGACATCGACCACTGGGACCGAAAAATGATCCCGAAAAAAATCAAAAAAACCAAACGAGTCTTCCTCGAAGTCTACTAAACCATCCAAACAAAGATAAACTCCCCCACTCAAGCCCAGACAAATATGCAATCCACATTGCCCCAACAAGAGCGAGACCGAACCGTGACCCCATCGAACATCAAATCATTCTTCCGAACACTCCTCTGCGCAGCAGCACTCCTCGCCTTCACCCCCGCCGCCAATGCACAACTCGGCGCAGACCTCCCATCATCAACCACCGAAGCGATCTCGATCAGCACTTCCCAAAAATCACAAATCAACTCCTTCGTCCAAACATGGACACAAAGAGCACTCAGCGAGAACCCCCAAGACAACAAAAAAGCAATCGACGCGCTCACCAAACCCCTCAAATCCAGATCCGTCTCCGTCGCATTCAGACAATCCTATACCCAATCAATCAACCCACTCCTCAAAGAACTCGACAACAAAGACACCATCGCTGCAACCCTCGCCTCGCTCAGAATCGCCGCAGACCTCGCAACCCCAACCGCCACATCAAAGATCAAAGCCGCACTCAAAAACGAAGACCTCGGCATACAACTCTTCGCCGCATCAAGAGCAGGACAAGTCTTCAAAACCACCAAATCCCAAGGCCCAGCAATCACACAAAGTGACGCCGACGCCCTCATCAACGCACTCCAAACACTCGCTTCAGAACCAAACATCAACCCAGAACTCTACAGCGCATCCATCAGAGCACTCATCGCCGCAACAACCCTCAGCTCCAAAGACATGGGCGATGCCCGTTCAAACGCCATCGTCGCACTCGCCCAAACCATCGGCACACACCTAAGACCACTCGACCCAAACGATGACCCCGCACCACTCCAGGCAATCGCACTCCATGCCGCGAGCGCAATCACCGCCTCCATCGCAGACATCAGTTCCAACACAACACCCCAAGCCGTCAAAGCCGCGGTAGGGCTCGGAGCAGACATCATCTCCGTCCCACTCCGAAGAGTCCTCGCAGGCACACTCGAACCAACCTCACAACGAGACCTCACCATCAAGTCCGTCCAAGCCGGCGAAACCCTCCTCTACTTCGCGCTCAAGAAAGAAGCCGAAACCACAAGACGATTCTCAGCCGCCGTCAAACAAACAAACTTCGCTCAACTCCTCGAAGCAGGCGAAGACAAAGCATTCCGCAACCAAGCCTCCCTCCTCCTCGCCCCCGGCTCCCCAATCGTCAAAGCCTTCGACTTCGATGACGACCGATTCCTCCACTAACCCCCCCTCTTTCTTCTTCTCCCCTTCTCTTCTCTCCTTTCTCGCCTCCCCTTCCCCCCCCCTTCCCCCCTCTTACCCCCTCTTGCCCCTCCCTGCGCCCCGCGGGGAGGTGTCGAGCAAAGCGAGACGGAGGGGTGTCTTCTCCCCCTCTTCTCCCCCCCCCATTGCCTACTGCCTACCGCCCATTGCCCTCTTCCCCCCTCCTATCCTCTCCCCATGTACCGCATGCTCCTCCCAGCCCTCCTCCTCCTCTCCCTCGTCGCCATCTCCGTCCTCTCAGACAAACCACTCCCAAGAGCAGACCTCACCTACATCAACTCCACCGAGGTCAACACCCTCGACCCCCAACGCATGACCTGGATGCACGACCTCCGCACCGCTCGACTCCTCTATCAAGGGCTCGTCGCCAACGATGTCCTCGACGACGATTTTCCAATCATCCCCGCAGTCGCCGAGTCTTGGACCATCTCGCCCGATGCCAAAACCTACACCTTCCACCTCCGCAAAGCCGCCAAGTGGTCCAATGCCCAGCCAGTCACCGCACACGACTTCCGCTACGCCTGGCGACGCGCCATGCTCCCAGATCTCGTCTCAGGCTATGTCAACATGTTCCTCAACATCAAAGGCGCCCAAGCCTTCTACGACTGGCGGCAACAACAACTCGAGGACTTCCCAGACCGCACCTTCGCCTCCCCCGCCGATCGACAAGCCGCCGCCTACCAACTCTGGGAACAAACCAAACTCAAGTTCGACGAGCTCGTCGCGCTCTCTGCCCCCGATGACCACACCCTCGTCGTCACCCTCGAGCGCCCCGTCCCCTACTTCCTCGAACTCTGCGCCTTCGCCGTCTTCTCACCCGTCTACGAACCCCTCGTCGCACCCTACGAACGCCCAGACCCAACCACCGCCCGCCTGCTCCGCAAGCCCGGCTGGACTAAGCCCGGCACCCTCATATCCAACGGCCCATTCGTCCTCACCCGATGGCGCATGAAACGAGACATGCGCTTCGAGAAAAACCAACTCTTCTGGGACAAAGACAACATCGCCATCGACTCGATCGACATCCCCTCGATCTCCGATCCAAACGCCGGGGTCCTCGCCTACCAAACCGGAGCTATCGACTGGATCGCCGACATCGCCGCCCCCTACCGAGGCGATATGGTCGCCCAAAAGCAAGCCTTCCTCAACGAACACGCCGAGCAAGTCGCCCAATACCGCGCCCAAGGGCTCGACCAGTTCACCATCGACCGCCTCCTCCCAAACGATCCCCGCGCCCACACCCACGCCGTCTCGTCCTTCGGCACATACTTCTACAACTTCAACTGCAACCCCACACTCCCCGATGGCCAAATCAATCCCTTCGCCGATCCCCGCGTCCGACGCGCCTTCGCCCTCTGCGTCGATAAACGATCCGTCGCCGACGAAATCCGTAGGCTCGGCGAGCCCACCGCCTCTACCCTCATCCCCCCCGGCTCCATCGGAAACTACACCTCCCCCGCCGGGCTCCCAAACATCGGCGATGCCAAAGACCAAGCCGAGCGCAACGCCATCATCGCCCACGCCCAACAACTCCTCAAAGACGCCAACTTCCCCGATGACTTCATCGTCGAGATCGCCTTCAACAAAGACTCCGGGCACGACCTCATCGCCCAGGCCATCGCCAAAAGCTGGCAGAAACACCTCGGCGTCAAAACCAAACTCGAACAAAACGAACTCACAATCTTCAAAGAAGACCTCAAAACCAAACAATACATGACCGCACGCGCAGGCTGGTTCGGAGACTACGGCGACCCCACCACCTTCCTCAACATCAACCAATCAACCAACGGCAACAACGACCGCGCCTACAACAACCCCGTCTACGACCAACTCCTCGAACAAGCCGCCATCGAACTCGACCCCATCAAACGCATGGCCATCCTCAGTGAAGCCGAACGCATCATCGTCGAAGAAGACCTCCCCCTGATCCCAATCTTCCACTACGCCACCATCTACATGTTCGATGCCCACAAACTCACCGGACTCTCCACCCACCCCCGCACCAAGCAAAACGCCTACCTCATCGACATCCTCACCGACACCAAAGGCCCAAACCAACCCAAGCCCATGCACCGAGCACAGACAACGGAGGCCCCATCCCCATGATGACCCTCATCCTCCGCCGACTCCTCGCCCTGCCCATCATCCTCATCATCATCTACACCCTCACCCTCACCCTCGCCTGGGCCGTCCCCGGCAACCCCCTCGAAAACCCCGAAAAACGACCCAAGCCCGAAGTCATCGAGCAGATGAACAAGCAATACAACCTCGACTCCTTCCCCAAGTTCTACATCTCCTACCTCACCAGCGCAACAGGAATCAAATACGCCTCCGATCTCTTCACCGGCCAAATCCAACGCGAACGCGACGCCGCCAGCGCCCAAGGCACCCCACTCCCCGCCCGCCCCATCTTCGACCTAGGCCCATCACTCAAATACGACGACCAAACCGTCAACGACATCATCCGCGACACCCTCCCCGTCTCCGTCACCCTCGGAGCCTCCGCCATCCTCATCGCCCTCTTCGTCGGCGTCGGCGCCGGGGTCATCGGTGCCGTCAAACCCAACTCCTTCGCCGACCTCTCCACCCTCGCCATCTCCATGATCGGCATCTCCCTGCCCAGCTTCGTCATCGGCACCATCATGCTCCTGACCTTCTCGCTCTGGCTCGGATGGTTCCCCATCGCCCAATGGGGCACCCCCAAGAGCATCGTCTTGCCCGCCTTCACCCTCTCGCTCCCCTTCGCCGCCTACATCGCCCGTCTCACCCGCATGGGCATGATCGAAGCCCTCGGAGCCGACTACATCCGCACCGCCCGCGCCAAAGGAGCCCCCGAGCGATCCGTCCTCTTCAAGCACGCCCTCAAAAACGCCTTTCTCCCCGTCCTGAGCTTCCTCGGCCCCGCCACCGCCATGGCCATGACCGGCTCGTTCGTCATCGAACGCGTCTTCACCGTCCCGGGCATGGGCGAGCACTTCGTCAATGCTGTCCAGAACAAAGACCTCTTCCTCATCATCGGCGTGGTCCTGGTCTTCGCCACCATGCTCATCGTCTTCAACCTGATCGTCGATGTCCTCTACAAATGGATCGACCCCCGGATCGAATGATCGCTGCCCGGGTCAAGATTTCCTGATATACTCCCATCTATGGACCCAAAGCCCCCCCAGCCTGTGCGTGTAATTGCAATGATGAACCAGAAGGGCGGCGTGGGGAAAACCACGACGACCGTGAATCTGGCAGCCGCCATCGCTCGGATGGGGCGGAAGGTGTTGATTGTAGATTTGGATCCCCAGGCCCACGCGACGCTGCATGTGGCGGGAGAGCGGGAGGATGACCCGGATCAGCCTACGGTGTATGACTTGCTGCTCGATCCGGAGTTTGAACTCTCGGATTGCATCCGGAATGTGGATGCGTGTTTGGACATTGTGCCGGCGGAGACGGATTTGGCGGCGGTCGAGACTGAACTGGCGGGGCAGGGGGATCGGAATCATCGGCTGATGCGGGCGATTGAGGCGGGGACGACGGATCATGAGTTTATTTTGCTGGATTGCCCGCCTGCGCTGGGGTTGTTGACGCTCAATGCGTTGGCGGCGGCGCAGGAGGTGATGATTCCGATGCAGGCGCATTTTTTGGCTTTGCAGGGGGTAAGCAAGTTGCTTGAGACGGTGGGGTTGGTGCGTGAGCAGATGAATGCTCGGCTTCGGGTTGCGGGGGTGGTGCTTTGTATGCATGATTCGCAGACTTCACATTCGAAGGAAGTGGTGGCGGATTTGGAGCGGTTCTTTGAGAGCCAGCGGAATACGGCGACGGCTTGGAGCAGCGCTCGGGTGTATCACCCGGCGATTCGGCGGAATATCAAGTTGGCTGAGTGTCCGAGCTTTGGGCAGACGATTTTTCAGTATGCGCTGTGGGCGCCGGGGGCGATGGATTATCAGAAGTTGGGCGAGACGATTGTGGCTGAGTGGGATCGGGCGTTGGCGGTTGCCAAGGCGAGCGATTTGAGCGAGGCGGAGATTCGCGTTTTGCGTGGTGCGCAGGGGTTGCTTGAGCGTGGGGCTCGGGATGGAGAGCGGGATGAGGCGGGGGCTGTGGTTGGGTCGGATGAGTAGGCGTTTGAAGAATCGGCAGAATGTGTTTCGGGTTGTTTTCGGCTTGTATACCAGTGCTTTGCTCACGGCGACGCATTGGCCTGGGTTGGTGGTTGATGGGCCGATTGATCGGACGGATTTGGTGATCCATGCGGGGGTGTTTTTTTGGTGGACTGTGCTGCTCTTTGGGTCGGGGCTGGTGGCGATGGGTGGGTGTGGGTGCTTTGCTCGGCGGCTTGTGTGGACGGGGGTTTGTGGGGTGGTGTTTGCGGGGTTTGATGAGTTGACGCAGCCTATGTTTTCGCGGGTGGCGGATCCGTTGGATTTTTTGGCGGACTCGGTTGGGGTGTTGGCGGCGGCGGGTGCGATTTGGGTTTGGTGGCGGAGAAGGGGAGGGGATGGCAATGGGCAATGGGCAGTAGGCAATGGGGGAGAAGGGGGAGAGGGGGGAGAAGAGTTCAAGACCCCCTCCGTCCGCGGGGGCGCGGACACCTCCGCTGGAAGCCCGGGGGAGGAGAAGGAATGCAGAGGGGAAGAGGAAGAGGGGGAGTAGGAGGAAGAGGAAGACACCCCTCCGTCACGCTTTGCGTGACACCTCCCCGCGGGGCGCAGGGAGGAGCCGGATGGGGCAGTTGCGTTGAGGGTGGTGGCAGCTTTGCGGGCGGTTTCTAGGTAGCGGGCTTTGGCGGTGGCGAGTTTGGGGTCTATTGAGGCCTTGAGTTGGTGGATGTCGTCGGCGGCGTAGAGGGCGGCGGTGGCGATTTGGAGGAGGAGGGTTTGGGCTTGGGATTGGGGGGTGGGAGGAGATTGGGAGGGGACCCCCACCCTCCGCGTCGCGGCCACCACCCCCGGAAGCCCGGGGGGGGAGAAAGAGTATAGACAAAAGATAGAGTTAGATGGCAT
>Ga0316204_10001822_pt1 | contig 53683 bp, 53 predicted proteins | sample 6monrhotite_MG_2_FD_205661 | JGI IMG/M metagenome (GOLD analysis project Ga0316204, IMG submission 205661) | Microbial mat bacterial communities from mineral coupon in-situ incubated in ocean water Damariscotta River, Maine, United States -... | ecosystem: Environmental > Aquatic > Marine >... | reverse complement strand
TGGTATGGTGCCTCGCCCCCGGAAACAATGCCGGAAACTATGCACCAAACACTGCACGAAACAATGGCTCTCGCACATGTCCCGCACACCTCCGCACATTTTAACCGATAAGCTGTTGTCTTGGTTTGGTCAAACCGGACGCCGCGATCTGCCGTGGCGCGATGCGCCGTGCGGCGCGCGCGATCCATACCGCGTGTGGCTGGCGGAAATCATGTTGCAGCAAACCACCTGTGCGGCGGTCATACCCTATTTCAATCATTTTACCGCCACGTGGCCGGATGTGAAGGCGCTCGCCAGCGCAGATACTGACGACGTGATGCGTGCGTGGGCGGGCCTTGGTTATTATGCGCGCGCGCGAAACTTGGTCAAATGCGCTCAAGCCGTGGCGGACGAGCGCCAAGGCGTGTTTCCCAGCCATGAGCAAGATTTACTCACCTTGCCCGGCATTGGCCCTTACACCGCCGCCGCCATCACCGCCATCGCTCACCAAGGACCCGCAGCGCCGGTGGATGGAAACGTCATTCGTGTGCTGACCCGGCTTTATGCGATTGAGGATGTGATGCCCGCACATAAGGGCGTGGTCGGTGAATACAGCGCAAAAATGCTGCCCCAAGGACGAAGCGGTGATTTTGCCGAGGCCCTGATGGATCTGGGTGCGACCGTGTGCAAACCGAAAAATCCCAACTGCGCGGCTTGTCCTTGGATCAGCGATTGCCAAGCCCATGCTCAGGGCCGCGCAACGGCATATCCGGTCAAAGCGCCGAAAAAAGAAAAACCCACGCGCAAAGGCTGGGCGTTTTGGATCGAGCGCGCCGACGGTCACGTGTTGTTGGAACGCCGACCCGACAAAGGGCTACTGGGCGGCATGACGGGGTTTCCCACCACCCACTGGCAGACCGACGCCATGGATGCTGAACAAGCGGTGGCCAGTCAGTCATTTGAAGGGCCTTGGCGTGTTCTCGATGAGACCGTCTTGCACACTTTCACCCATTTCCATCTCGAATTGGGGGTGATTAAGGTCTCCGTGGATGCGATGCCGACGAACGGCTTGTGGTGCCCGCCTCACGACATTGACAACCAAGCGTTACCCAGCGTGATGAAGAAAGTTTCCGCCCTGTTTTCGTGAAGAGTTGCAAAATGCGAAAAAAAGGGTTCCCATTCGTCATACATCTCCCCATATTGGAAGAAGCGAAGGGGTATGTTATGGTTGATCAATCCAGAGTTTTGCTCGTAGAAGATACAGTGCCGATGGCGCGCACGTATGAGGCTTATCTTGAGGATGAGCCTTACGACGTGACCCATGTTGAAACCGGTAAGGAGGCTTTGGCCTTTTTGGCGGACAATCCGCCCGATGTGGTGCTGTTGGACTTGATGTTGCCCGATATGGATGGGCTCAGCATTCTTGAGCATATTTCGACAGAACAAATTCCGTCCGCCGTTGTGGTGGTTACGGCCAATGCTTCGCTGAACACCGCGATCGAGGCTATGCGTCTTGGGGCGCTTGACTTCATGGTCAAGCCGTTCACCGCCGAGCGCTTGAAGGTGACGCTGAAAAATGTGTTGGAGCGACAGCAGCTCACACAGATCGTCGAAACCTATCGCAATGATATCGACCGCAAGGAATACCAAGGCTTCATCGGCTCGTCCTTGGCGATGCAGCGGGTATATCGCATCATCGACAGTGCTGCGGGCTCCAAAGCGACCGTGTTCATCACCGGCGAAAGCGGCACCGGCAAAGAGGTCTGCGCCGAAGCCATTCACCGTCAAAGCCCACGCGGGGACAAAGCGATTGTCGCGCTGAACTGTGGCGCCATTCCCAAAGATTTGATGGAAAGCGAAATTTTCGGCCACGTCAAAGGCGCGTTCACCGGCGCGGTGTCCGATCGCGACGGCGCCGCGACGCGGGCCGCGGGGGGAACGCTGTTTTTGGATGAGATCTGCGAAATGGATCTCAATTTACAGACCAAACTGCTGCGCTTCATTCAAACCGGCACGTTTCAAAAGGTCGGCGGCAGTAAGCTGGAAGACGTGGACATCCGCTTTGTCTGCGCCACCAACAAGGATCCTATGGTCGAAGTCGCCGAAGGGCGCTTTCGCGAAGACTTGTTTTACCGCCTGCACGTGATCCCCATTCACATGCCCGCCCTCAAGGAACGCGACGAAGACGTGCTGGCCATCGCGGACAAATTACTTGCGGATTATACCAGTGAAGAGGGCAAGCCGTTCAAAGGCTTTGATGCAAAGGTGCGCGCCGTGTTTCGCGCGTACCCATGGCCCGGCAACGTGCGCCAATTGCAAAACGTGGTGCGCAACATCGTGGTGTTGAACGATGGTGAACTGGTGGGCGGTTCTATGTTGCCTGCACCTTTGGATCAGCTGGTCGATAACGTCAAGCCTTTGCCGGCGTCGTTGACGGCGAGCTTGGCAGCGACCCATGAGGCGCACCATCCCGTCATATCTATGGACGAGCATGTAACCAGCAGCCTCATGCCCGCGCGCAAAGAAGATTTATGTTCGCTTGACGAAATGGAGCGTCAAATCATCGAGTACGCCATCGAACTTTGCGACGGCAACGTTCCCCAAGCGGCGTCGCGTCTGGGCATCAGCGCGTCGACGATTTACCGCAAACGGCAAAACTGGGAAGAAAAGCTGGACGCTTGAGCGGCTAATCGGCTTTAAGGGTTTGCGCGGCTTTGAGGGTCGCTTCGATGTCTCGGCTGATGGTGTCGAAAGCCGTTTTGGCCTTGGCGCGGATGTCGTCTGCGTCGCCCAGTTCACAAGCCTCTTGCAACATCCTTGCGGCTTCACCGCCATCCACCGCGCCGTAAGTGTTGCAGAGCCCTTTCAAAGAATGGGCCTGGATACGCAGGTCTGATATGGCGCCGCTGTTTTGCAGGTATGCGCCAATGATTGCGATGCGTTTATCGGCATCGACTTTAAACATACCCAGAAGTTTAAGCGCTGTGTCCGCCCCGACGTCGCTGGTCAGTTGGCGAAGGATGTCGAGGTCGGGCACGGCGAAGACTCCGGATTGGGTTAGTCGTCGTAGGAGATCAACGCTTCGAACGGTGCGTCGAGCTTGTCGCGACCTTTCAAGAATGCAAGCTCGATGAGCGCTGCGGTGCCGACAACGTTGCCGCCGACTTTTTTGCACAGATCGATGGTCGCGTTCAGCGTGCCGCCGGTGGCCAGCAAATCGTCGAGAATCACAACCCGTTGTCCGGGGTGAATGGCGTCATCTTGAATTTCGATGGTGTCGCTGCCGTATTCCAGATCGTAGCTGTGCGAGACTAGGCCGCCGGGCAGTTTGCCGGGCTTGCGCGCCATCACGAAACCACAGCCCAGTTTCAGCGCCAGCGGCGCAGCAACCAGAAAGCCACGCGATTCAATGCCGACCAGAACATCGGGCTGATACGCGCCAACCATGCGCGCCATGCGGCCCATGGCGACTTGCCATGCATCGGCGTGCGCCAGCAACGTTGAAATGTCGTAAAACAAAATTCCAGGCTTGGGGAAATCGGGAATGCCCCGGATGTATTCCTTAATATCCATGTGCGCTCAGGCCCTTTGCAGATTTAGTGTTCGGTCGTGTGAAATGAATATGCGTCTCGATCATACGCGAGTGCTTGGCCCCGGGTAAAGTGCTTGGATTGGCGTCAGGGGGGGCTAATGCAAAAGGGCCGATGCAATGCATCGGCCCTTGACCTGTTCGGGATGGCGCGTGCGCTTGCCCAACGTCTTTGCTTAGTTCGCCTTCAAGTATTCGATGATCGCTTCACGATCTTCGGCTTTCTTGACTTTGACGACCATGGTCGTGGCTTTACCGATGAATTTTTTCGGGTTTTCTATCCATGCGCTGAGGTTGGCTTCATCCCACATGATGTCGGAGCCTTTGAGCGCTTTGTATTTTTTAAAGTCCTGCTGACCGGCTTGCTTGCCGATGATGCCGGCCAAGGACGGGCCGATGGCGTGCTTGCCGGGTTCCATGGAATGGCACTTTTTGCAGTTCTTTTTGAACAGCTTGGCGCCATCATCTGCCATTGCGGTGGCGGGAAGCATTGCGAAACAAGCGAGTGCGGCTGCAATATGGATGGATTTCATGGGGGATCTCCAAAGTTTACCGAAATTTGAGTATGATGTGAACGGATCAAATCCTGTCATTGAGCATAAGTTAGCTTCGATTTTCACGAAGGCAAGTGAAAAATCCAAAAAATCGCTGTGCAATCGAAAAGGCGCAAAAAAAGCCCCGCTCGTGAAAGCGGGGCTTTTTGCATTCGTTCCAGATGGAACGAAACGCGATTAGTCTTCGCCTTTGAGGAAGTCGATGATCGCGTCGCGTTCTTTTTCTCTCTTGACCTTAACGGTCATAGCGGTCGGCTTGCCGATGAATTTTTTCGGGTTTGCGATCCACTTGTCGAGGTTGTCATCATCCCAAACGATGTCAGATCCCTTGAGGGCTTTGTACTTTTTGAAATCGGTGGAGCCAGCTTTACGGCCCATAACGTCAGCCAGAGACGGCCCGATTTTGTGCTTGCCGGCTTCCATGGTGTGGCAGGTGCCGCATTTCTTTTTGAAAAGCTTTTCGCCCTTGCTTTTCGCCAAAGCGGAACCGCTTGAAACGGCGATGGCGGCTGCGACGCCGAGCGCCAGAATCTTCGTGGTGTTCATGTTGTGCATCTCCAATAGTATTTTTGTGTGAAGCGTCCCCTGTTTAGGTGCGCGATTTTTTAGCGTATGCGCCCCCTCTTTGGCAACCTTCCGCAATAAGCGCACCGCACGGTATGGCCGACATTATAATCAAGGAAGTGGGGATTGACCAGATTATCACTCAAACCGACTAATTTCGCGCCAAATAGCATAATCGCGGTGGAATTTCTGTAGAGAACTCCAAGCTTTTGCGAAGTCCTCATCATTTTGTACCTGTTCGCGCGCCACATCTTTCCAGGCCGATCGCAGGGCTTGTAAAATAGCATCTGGCCAGCGGCGGACTTGTATGCCGGCAAGGCTCAAATCTTTTAAAGCCTCGAATTGTTGGGCATCCGCCCAGACCAAGGCATGGCGAACGTTGTCGCCGCACACCGTGCCGATGGCGGCGCGCTCTATTTCCGGCAGATCGTTCCAGACCTGGGCGTTGACCGCCAATGCGAACAGGGTCACGGGTTGGCGCCAGCCGGGAAAATAATAATTGCGCGCAAATTTTTGAAAGCCCAACTGCGCATCCACACTGGGTAGGGAATATTCAGCGCCGTCCAATTGGCCTTGTTCGAATTGGGACAGAATATCGCCTGCGTTCAGAGGTTTTACGTTTGCCCCCAGTTTCGCCAGAACCTCGCCGCCGAGGCCCACGGCGCGGACGTTGAGCCCCTTAAAGCCCTCAACACTGCGCACCGGGTTGCGGTACCATCCCGACGCCGACGGAGGCAACGCGCCGCACAAAACCGCGTGTAGGCCTCTCTTTTTCATGGTCGCTTCAAACAGCTCGCGCCCGCCGCCATGGTAATACCATGCCAAGTGCTCCTCTGCGCCGGGGCCAAAGGGGATGGCGGTGAACAGTTGCAATACGGGCGATGCGCGATCCCATTGGCCTGGAGTGGCAAATACGGCCTCCACAGTGCCGGACTTTACGGCGTTCAGGGTGTCTTGCGTTTCAACCAAGGTGCCGGGGTCATACACGGTGACGCCAAGTCGTCCGCCGCTGGCGATGGGTAGGGCCGCTTGCAGGCGCAGCGGCAATTCGCCGAGAATCGGTGTTTTTGCTGGATACAGGCTGATGATGCGCAAACGTTTGATGGGGGCTTGCAAGGTGGAAGGGGCCGTCAACGGCGTTGCCCGCGCCGCCGTGTTGGAGCCCAGGCCCAGCACCTCTGCACCCGGTACGTTCGCTTTTCCAGTTTGATGACGCGCCTGTTCCAAGCGCGGGGCGACGACGGTTGCGCCAACCATGACCCCGACGACCACGCCGATCACAATGCCAATGATGGTGTTGCGCATGATGTGCTTTTGCCCCAAGCCCCAAGCCCTATGCCGACGTATTCAGTCGTTTCATCTCCCCAAGCGAGGGGAGGATAGCAGCGCGGCTCTGGGTGGGGAAGCGTAGTTTCGTTCTTATTTCAGCGAAATTGATTTGTGTATTGTTTTACTGTATTTTTACGTAGAATAATGACGTGTAGATGTCGCCATGTTTCGTGTCGGCCCCGATTTTGGCCCCGATTTTCGCTCCGACGTTAAAAAGGAAATCTCGATGGTCGCTATTGACCGCGGGCTTGTGACCCGTGAACAACAGTTGCAAGAAGCGCTGGCCTCTCTGATTGAACAACATGGTGAGCAAAGCGAAACCGTGGCGCTCATTCGCAACCGCCTCAACGATGTTCAGAATGAGTTGGCGGCGTCACAGGTTGATCACAGCGAAAGCGAATCGCATCTCGGCAATATCGTCGAATCTTGGGGCGCGCCCAAGTGCAAGGACGGTGCGGTGATGTTTGTGATTCTCGGCGGCGTCTTGATTTTCGCTTTCGGTGGGATGTCGACGATGTTCGTGCTGATGTTGGCGACGAAGTGGTGATTTGCGGTTAAGCCGCGACTGAGTTCGCCAGCGCCTTTTCAACGGCGGCGATAAGGCGATCCATATCGACTGGTTTGTTGACATAGCTGACGTGACTACTGGTGAAGATAGAAGTGTCCAATTCGGATTTTTCGTGAACCGATAAAATCATAACCGGCACATCGCTGGATTTGGGATCGTTACGCAGCTTGTCGAACGTTTCGATTCCATCCATCACCGGCATGGCCAGATCGAGGATGATCAAGTCCACCTGGTTGTGCGTGGCATAATCCAGCCCACTTAACCCGCTGCTGACGCAGGTTACGCTGTGTCCGACATGTTTCAAAAACAACGAAACGATTTCATGGATGTTGGTGTCGTCATCGACCAAAAGTATTCTAGCCATTGTTCGCCCCGCCTAGGTTGAGTGCATTTTGCAAATTCCGTTACAATGATTGTAACCAATACAAAATGCGTGCCATTTAGGTTGCTTTATGCCAAGCATAGAGACATTCCATCATAGGAGCCATCATAGGGACTATTGTTGGGGGCAAGAATAGCCTTTTACCATTGTTTTGGGTTGTGATGGGGTGAGTGAGGGCATGCAGCGTCGCGGTATGCGAGGTTCTTGGAGGGGATGAGGCCATGGCCCAGAAAGGCTGGTCTAAAAGTACGTTTGAGGTGCTCACCAACAACGGAAAGCGTTGGGTCATCGACATGTCCTCGTCGCGTCGCGACGATGCGATGGAATATGCCGAAAAGCTGCTGACGGCGGGAAAGCACGACGGCGTGCGTGTGACCGAACAGCGCGAAGGCTGGTCGACGCAGCGGGTGGTCTTTGAAAAGACCGATATGGGGCGTGAAAAGCCGCTGCGTATATTCCCCGAACCGCAAGCCGAGTTCTGCACCACACTGAGCGACTATTACGCCTTGCCCGCGCGCTTGACCATGGGCCGCATCTTGCGCGCCTATCTCGACCAAAATTCTCTATCGATGTTGGAGCTGCTGTTTCATGCCGGGCATTTGCGGGCATTGGATCGGATGGATAAGTTTTTTCCCTCCGCCATCCAGCATGGCGCGCAGTTGCAGGCCAAGCTCACCGGCCAGACCAAAATGGAGCGTCTGGATAAGCTGCAAACGGTGTTTGACAAGGTGCTTGCGCGGGCTCGCAAAAGTGATGACTTGGCGGCGTATGCTGAATTTCTCGAACACAATGACTTGGACCGCGCCATTGCCTTGATTGAAGGCGATCTCGGCCCGAAACAGGTTGAACGCACCATATACGGCATGTTGGCCAATCACATCGAGGGCGGCGGTTGGCGCGATAAGTTCAAACGCGCCGTCGCTTTGGCGGAAACATCTGTGGAGGCGCGCGCCGTGGGCTTCGCCGATGAGCTGCTGGCGGAAATTCTCGATGGCGCGGCTGCCATCGAAGAGCTGTTCGGCGGTTTTTCCACGCCCGTCGTTGCGTGGAAAACCTACGTGGCGATCATCAGTGGACGTTTCACCAAAGCGCCCGGCTATATGTCGCCCGATATTGTGCGCCTCAACGAATTGTTCAATCTTCACCCCATGAACGCCACGCGGCAAGTCTTGTTGCGTCGCGTGTCCAAGGGACTGGGCAGCACCCAGGCGTTATCTAAAGACGGGCGAGAGAAAGATCGTTCCGATTTCGTCGGTTTGCTGCGGGGCTTGGTTGAGCCCACGGGGCTCAGCGGCGGACCAGGCATGGCCGAAGCGATGATCTTGCGCGCCAAGACCTTGCTGGGTGAAGACGGCGACGACCTGCCCATCGACACGGCCATCCGTCAGGCTCTGTACCTGATGCCCAGCCAAGCGGTGCGGCTGGGAGTGTTGTTGGATTTGACCTCGTCGGATCTGGGCCAAAAGCACGAAGGCGCGATCCGTCAGCAATTGCTGCATCTGCTGGATGCGTTGCGGTCCATCTATGACCTGTTTCCCGAAGACGTCCACGAAGACGAGCGCATGCACGGCATCGATGCTTTGCGCGAACGTCTCGGCATGAGCATTTTGGGCGAAGACATCAAAACGTCTTTGTCGGCATCGTTGGGTAAAATGGCCTCAGGAAAATCTAAAAAACCTGAACCCAAATCTGCGCCCGAACCGCAGCCAGATGAGGCGGCGTCACCTTCCAATCAAGCGCCCGATCAAACAGAAGGCGAGTTGGCGCTTGCGCCGGGACAGGTTTTGTTTGAGGAAGGCGAAGAAGGCAAGGCGGCTTACCTGGTCCTCGATGGCGTTCTTGAAGTGTCGCGCATCATTGGCGATCAGTCCCGTCATCTCGCGACCCTGGGACGGGGCGAAATCGTCGGCGAGATGGCGCTGATCGATCATCAGCCGCGCATGGCGTCGGTGAAGGCTGTGACCGCCAGTAAACTGATGTGCATCTCTGAAAAAAGCTTGTCGGATCGCATGGGCAAGTTGGCCGAAAACGATCAAGTCCTGCACTTTTTGCTCAAAACCGTGGTGCGCAGGCTGCGCGGTTTGGCGCGCAACAGCGAATAGGCCGCCTTAGCTATTCCAGATCGGCGTCATGTTCAGCGTCGGCAAGAATTTCGACGTCGGCGTGATGGCGTCGAGCTCGGCTGAAATCTCTTCCAAGCTTGGCCGGTCTTTGTGATTTTTCAGCGGTTTCAGATCGTCGTTGCCGTAAACGATGATGATGTGGTTGCGCGGTGTGCCGAAGTACGGTCCGCGCGGGCTGAGCAAATCGAACACCTTGGCTTGCAAATAATCCGCCATCGGATGGATCAAGGCGCTGTCGAGGCCCTTGGCGCTGTCGTAACGCAGGATCTTGCTGTTGCACAATGAACGCTCGGTATAGATCTTCTTGATGCCGAAGCGATCCAGCTGGTCGTGGATCGGGGTGCCTTTTTTCAGCACGTAACCGCTGGCGAGAACCTTGTCGACCACGTCGCCATGGTCATCCAAGAACGCTACGGTCTGTTCCAGCTCTTCACGGGTTTCCGATGGAAAGCCGACGATGATGAACAGGTGGTTGCGCACCCCCGCCTTGTTGGCGCGGTTCAAGGTGTTGGACGAGCTTTCGACCGTGTTGCCCTTGTCCATCATCGCCAACAAGCGTTCCGATCCCGATTCCATGCCCCAATAGATGCTGCGACAGCCGGTCTTGTACATATGATCGAGAATTTCCTGAGTGAAATCCGCGGTCGGTTTGGCCAGCGCGAAGTAACGAATGTCCAGGCCGCGCTCTAAAATCTCATCGCCGATTTTCTGGAACCGTTTGGCCGAGATCATCTCATCGACAAAGGTGAAATGGCGCGCGCCGATGGTTTTGGCGTGATGTTCGATTTCCGCCACGCAACGTGAAATCGATTGGGTTTTGTAGCTGCCGGCGTAACTGGCGAAGTGATCGCAGAACGTACAACGCCGCCAATAACAGCCGCGCGAACTGATCAGCGGCACCACCGGCGACGGTGTCAGGTAGCTGTCCAAATCGAAATCAGAAAAGTCCGCATACGGTAGGTCTTCGTGGTTGAGCTTTTCCAGACTTTGACCGATTTGGGTTTGGCCGCTCTCAGCATCGAAGCGCGCCAAGCCGGTGACCATGTCATAGCCGTCACCTGCGTCAATCGCGCGCAGCAGTTCTAAAAACGCCAACTCGCCTTCGTGCAGGACCACGTGATCGACGTAAGGCCGGGTGATGAACCCTTGCAGGTTCACTTCGTTGAAGAAGCCGCCGCCGAACACGGTCAGTACTTGCGGATTGATCACTTTGATGTGGCGCGCCAACAGCGCCGAAAACCAAAACTGCTGGGTGAACATCACCGACATTGCGACCACGGCGGGATTGCCCGCCAACACATGGCGGGCGAACTGATCCACGTACCACGGCGTCGGGCCATTGGTCTCATAGATGTATTGGCACTGCGCATTGTAAGCGTCGCTGATCAGGCTTTGATAGCGCGAGAATGTTTCTGCCAACGGGTTGTGTACGGCGTCATCATAAAAATCATCACCGCCGTTGTTGAACAGGTCGGCGGCGGCGACGCACTGGTCGCTGTCGTCATAATGGAACGCGGCGGTCTTGTTGCGCTGCGAGTCCACGATGGCGGCGAACCACAGTGGGTTGAGGTCGATGCACTGAACCTTGAAGTCGCTTTTTTGTTCGACGTTGGCTTTGATCAACGCCGGACCCAGCGGCAAGGATGGGAACGTCGCAATGGCGCTGACCATGGCGACGTGTTTCGCTGTCGGCTCAGCATCAGCCAAGGCTTCGCGCGCGGGCAGGGGCTCGGCGAACAGCGGGTGGAGGAAATCGAAATACTTGCTTTGGTATCCGGGCACGGTTTGGGTCGCGTGCTTGTACTGGGTGGTGGCCTCATCGCGCCGTCCGGCAGTGGTGAGCGCGTTGATGCGCCCGTGCCACGCGTCCAGCAGATGCGGGCGGATCGACAAGGCGCGGTCGTAGCACGCCAAAGCCTCATCGACATTGCCACGGTCATGATGAATGTGGCCCATGGCGGTGAGAATTTCGGCGGAGGTGGGCGCGTTCAGTTCCAGCGCGCGGGCGAAACTGACCAGCGCCGCGTCGTCGTCACAGACATGACGCAAGATGCGGCCTTTGAACGCATGCGCCATCGGATGCACGGCCAGCGCCGCGACGGCGTCGTCGCTCACCGATAAAGCTTCGGCTGAGTAGCCTGCTTCCAACAGCGTGTCGGCCAGCGCTTCGTAGCCATCCAACAGTGCGGGGGCTGTGGCGATGGCTTTGCGGGCCGTGGAAAGGGAAACTTCGAGTTCGTCGAGGCGTTCCAGCGCGCGCGCCAACAGCACTTGCGCGCCGGGATTATTTTTGTTCAAGGCGATGGACCGCGACACCGCGCTTTTCGCAGATTCAAAGTCGCGTTCGGCGAAAAAGGCTTGGGCAAGGACGAAGTAAACGTAGGCTTGCTCATCCTTGCCGGGTTTTTTCTTCGGTTTTGCGCCCTGGCTGAGGCTCGGCGCGATCACCCGCCAACAACTGGCCGAGGCCTTTTTGCTGTCGCCGTTGCGGTAGTACGCCAAGGCTTGATCCAGCGCCGAAATTTCCAGCCGGGTTTCGGTTCTGGGTGTGGCGACGGGTGCTTGAACGGCCGGTTTGTACGGCGACGGGGCCGCGGGTGCCGACTTGGTGTTTGTTTGCATGTGTCTCAGCCTCTGAGGTGGGCGGACAGTTTGAATGATTCAAGTGTATCGCGTCAATGGTTGCGCGTTGATGCTTATGGATGGACGGCGATGCGCTTTGCTCGGCGCGACACCGTGACCCCTGCTGCGGCAGAGGTGAGAATCAGCGCGATGCCCATAAACTGTACTGTACTGAACCACTCGTCGAGTAACAGCGCGCCGAGCACGGTTGCGACCAGCGGGCTGAACAGGCTCAAAAATGTGACATCCGCACCGATCAACGAGATGCCGCGTATCCACAGCCAATAGGCCAACGCAGTGCCGGGCAAGATCAGGTATGTCAGCCCAATGGCGTTGAGGCTGCTTGGCACCGGCGGTAAGCCTTCGAAGATCAACGCCAGCGGCAACAGCGCCAACCCGCCCAGCGTTAGCTGCCATGCAGTCAGTTCCAACGGCGTACCGACCCGTCCCCAGCGCTCAATCAGCACGGTGCCCAGCGCCATCGATCCCGCAGCGCCCAGCGACGCGATCACACCGATGGGGTCCATGCTTTGGGTCGGATCGAAAATCAATAAGCCCACACCGACCATGCCGATGACGGACGCGGCCACTTGCGCGGGATGGGGGCGGCGCAACAGCATCGGCCACGCCAGCAGGCCAACCAGCAAAGGCTGCGCCGACATCAGCGTCGCCGCGGCGCCTCCCGGCATGCGCGCAGCGGCGACGAACAATAGGGCGAAAAATACACCGATGTTGGCCAACCCCAAAACGGTCAACTTAAAGATCGCCGCGCGCGGCGGCAAACCGCTACTGATCATCATCAGCAACAGCCCCGCCGGCAAGGCGCGCAACGCCGCGACCAACAACGGATGCTCGACCGGCAAGGTCTGGGTGAATACCACGTAAGTCGAACCCCAAAGACACGGGGCGAGCAGGGTTATGAGGATGATGCCGGTGCGTGAGTTGGACACGGTTGAGCCCTCCATCAGGCCGGAAAGAGCCCGGCAAACGCGATTTGGTCAATCGGGCGGCGGTTGTTTTCGTTATCGCCTTTGCGCAAGTCATCGGGCAGGTTTTGCGGGTCGGTGGGGCGACCGATGGCGATAGCCATTTCAATGCGGAAGCGGTCCGGTACACTCAGATGAGTGCGCGTGCGGTCGAAATCGATCCCGGCCATGCCGCGCGCTTGATAGCCCAACCGTCCAGCTTGCAGCGCCAACTGTGCCCACGCCGCACCGGCATCAAAACTGTGACTGTACGCGGGGGAGGGGTCGCCGCCGTGCTCCATCATCGTGTCGGACAACACGAAGATGAGTGCGGAGGCATGCTGCGCCCAACCTGCATTGAACGGCACCAGCAAATCCACAAAGCTTTGCCATCTGGCGTCACCTCGGTGCGCGTAAACGAACCGCCACGGTTGGTAATTGTACGCCGACGGTGCCCAGCGTGCGGCCTCCAACATCGTGAGCAGGTCGGCTTGAGGCATCGTTTCGCCATCGAACGCGCGCGGTGACCAACGGTCTTGAAAAATCGTATCGATGGGATGGTTGGGGATGCGGGTGCTCATCGTATATCTCCTCGGTGTGTTGCGGTGATGGCGCGGTCTTGGTATAATGGCATCGAAATATTTGATGTAAAGTAATTTGATATCAAATTAAATAGGCGGAGGACGACGATGAGTCAAGTCGATAAACGCAAAAAGCATGATGAGGGGGATGCGGGCACGGGTGCTGGTACGGGCACGGGCGCGACGTTGGACACGATCTTGGCGCAATGGCGACGTGAACGACCGGACCTCGACCCCAGCCCGATGGCGGTGTGCGGGGCCGTGTGGCGCGCCAGCGAACGGGTGCGCCAAGGTGTGCTTGCCAATCTGGCAGGCACCGGCCTGGATTTTCCCGGTTTCGACGTGTTGATGACGTTGCGCCGTCAGGGGCGGGGCAGCGCACTGTCGCCGTCCGCACTGGCGCAAGAGATGATGCTGTCGACCTCGGCCATGACCAACCGCCTCGATCGCCTGGAAAAGCGCGGTCTCATCGAGCGCAAAAGCGACCCCAAAGACCGCCGCGGTCTCAAAATCGTGCTCACCGAAGACGGCTTCGCCCTTGCCGACGACTTGGTGGTGTCCCACGTGCAAACTGAAGAGCGCTTGCTCGCGGGCCTGAGCGCGGCAGAGCGTGGTCAGTTGCGTGGTTTGTTGAGTAAGGTTGGCAGCTGAACAAAATTTAGCTGAAGTGTCGTATGTAAGCGATGATGCAAATCCGCATGAGTACGGCCTTATTCACACGCTCTCATGCATCTCAATTTGAGATGCTTCGCCGCGCTTACGGACTTCTTTGAAAACGTATATGCCCTGCGTCAGGCGGACAACCTGAAGCGGTTCCGCTTCACTTGGATTTCACAATCGTTTAAATCGACCTTAAATATGGGCTGGACATGAATATGCCGCATTCCTACATTAGGCATTACTAAATTAAAAACACAGCCCCGAAAGGTACAGAAATGATTGAGCTGTTCCATGTTTGGCTCATGATGGTCGTTGGGGTGATTTACGCCGTGACCATGTTCGTCTTTGTCCTGCTGTCGGTGAAAAGCCGCATCAGTTTCTCTGCTGACAAGCCAATCCCACGTTTCGCGCAATTCATCTCGGCCTCAAAGGCTGCGTTGACTCATTAAAATGCGATCGCAACGAAAGGGCCGCCAGCCGACGACCCTTTCGTATTCACGGTTCGTCAACAAAAGGCCTTTTAGGCAAAGTGCCTCATTTCCCGGGCGGCGGCTTGATTTTGAGAAGCTTGCTGAGGTCGGCTGCCCTCTTAAAATAGTTCTGCGAACCGACGTGCAGCGGTGCCGTCAGGCCTTTTTCCTGCATGTCAGCGGGCACCAAGGTGAAGAACGCGGGATGGGAAAACTTGAAATCGGTGAAATTGTTGAAAAGGGCTTGGAGCATCTCATTCACCACCCGCTCAGGGGTGTCGGATGAGGTCACCAATGTCGCGTTGACGCCGAACGTTCGGGTGCTCAGCGATGAGCCGGGATAAGCACGGCCTGGAATAATCATCTTGCTGTAATAAGGATACTTCTTGACCAGTTGCTCAATGGCGGGCCCATCCACGTTGACCAAAACGGCATCGCACGATGCGAGGGTCTTTTTGATCTCGGGGTTGGGGTGACCCACGGTCATCACCATGGCGTCGATTTCGTGTGCGCACAGCGCCGCCGATTGCGTATCTGAAGGCAGCTCCGTCGTCGATGCAAAGGTGTCTTTGGTCCAGCCTTTGGCATGCATGACAAGATCCATGCTGGTGCGTTGGCCAGATCCTGGGTTGCCGATATTCACGCGTTTGCCGATGAGATCGTCGAGCGAGCGGATGTGGTCGTCGGCGCGGGCGATGAGGGTGAAAGGTTCCGGGTGTAGGGATAACACGGCGCGAAGTTTGGAATCCGGCCCTTTTTGTTTAAAGGGGCCATAGCCTTTGAGGGCATAAAACTGGACATCGGATTGCACGACGCCAAAATCGACTGCACCGGAACGGATTTTCTGCACGTTGACGACCGATCCTGCAGAACTTTCGGCCGTGCAGTGGATGCCATGCCGACCTTCATTTTTATTGATAAGATTACACAGCGTCACCCCGGTTGGGTAATACACCCCCGTGACGCCCCCGGTGCCGATGGTTATGTTGGTTTTAGAATTCTCAGCCAGGCTTTGTGTGGGGGCGAGAAAACATAAACTCAGCACACCGTATGTGAGGCCTGACAAGACGTTGCGGCGACACAGGATAGATTTATTTATAATCACGGTGAATGCCTATCAATGAACACAATACCCTATTTGTGGTGCTAAACAGCATGTGAGTCACGGATTAATTGTGGCTTTTTGTCGAGATATCTATCGTCGTTTTGCGGCTTGAACCGTGGTTTCCAGGGCGTTAAGGAATTCAGAGCGATCGGATTTGCTAAATGGTCTGGGCCCGCCGGTGATTTCACCGGTTTCGCGCAACGTCGCCATCAGTTCGCGATTGGCCAGCGCCATGCCGATGCCGTTTTCGGTAAACCGTTCGCCATTGGGTTTGATGGCTAGGGCGTCTTTTTCCAGACACCGGGCGGCGAGTGGGATGTCGTTGGTGATGCAGATGTCGGATTTGGCGATGTGTTCGGCGATCCAATCGTCGGCGGCGTCGGCGCCTTGAGCGACGATCACCAACTCCACCAGCGGGTTTTGGCTGGGGCGGATGCCGCCGTCGCTGACCATAAAGGTCTTCAGGTTATGGCGGGTGGCGACGCGCAGGGTTTCGTCTTTGACCGGGCAGGCGTCGGCGTCGATGTAGATGTTGACCATATAAGGGCTAATCCGTAGATCGCTGTTTAGAGGATGACGTGATATATTCTATGATGCTGAGCAATGAGTAACAACAGGTGCGGTCCGGTACAAGCATGGTCAACGAAGTGAGCGCCAATGGAGCGGGCGGCAGCGGTGCCGCGCCGCGTCCGGAACTGCCCGAACACGAAAAAAGCAACCCACCGTTGGATGAAACGGGTAACCCAACGCCTGAGCAGCGCGCCGACTTTGTCGTTAAGCGGTTGGAGCAGTTCATCCGCGAAGGTCGGACCTTGTCCGAAGGCATGTCTTTGCGCCAATGGCAGGACATGGCGCGGTTCGAAATCGCCAATGCCGTTGCTGCGGCGGAAAATGCCAGCCGCGATGATGATAAGGTCACACGTCGGGTGATGTTCACCCTAGCCGCCGCACTGGTGACGGTGGGCTTTTGGGGCACGGTGTTTTCGTTCGATAAAGCGCCATACTTGGTGGTCGCTTTTATCTTCACCATCACCGGTTTGATCACCCTTGCCATCGTCGGTGAATGGCGGTTCATGAAATACTTTCGCCGTCACCAAGCGCGCAAGCGCGAAAAGTCTATGCGTCGCATCGAAGACTTGACCCAGCGCATCAAGCGCATGGAAAAGGAACTCGATAAAGAAGCGGACGCCCTGCGCGACAAACTCAAGCAGCAGGTCAAAGCGAAACGCGACGAACTTTCCACTCTCTAGAACACGTGAATTCATCCATGAGCAAATACGATTTTTTCACCGCGCAATTGCGTTTTGCGGCAGCCAAAACAGACCGCACCTTTGCCGACATCGATGAGAAGATGAACGTGCTTTGCAACATCGCAGATCAAATCGATGCGGATGAAAGCTTCACCGTTGATGCGCAAAACATACGCATCGGTGCGCGCGCCTTGGCTGGAGTCGCGGGTTTTTTGCAACAACATATCCTTCCCGAAGTCATAGCTGCAAAAAATAATTTAGGTGAACGGCAAGTGCGTTGGACGATTGAAACGTCCATGGCATTGATGGCGACGATGATGACGCATGCGGAAATGACCCACGATCAAGAGGCTCTCAAACTGACATTGCCGGATGCGCCAAGCTCTTAGACTAACCCGATTGAGACGCACGGATCTGTTCCCATAAAAGCCTCGCTCCACACCTGTTGACCGGGGCTTTTTTATGCGTGTTCTCTGGGCAAAATGAAACCGAATATGCAATCTGGTTTGTTGCGTTGATAGGGCGATCAGGGGGCAAGACTTGACGAGGTCAGACGTTATTTTGTCCTCGTTATATGTCATGTAATACGTTGATATATAATATATATTCGCTTTATGTATTGACGAGGTTGCGCGGGCTGTGGCGATGGCAATGTGGTCCGTGACAGGGCGGCGCCAAGTGTTGAAAAAGGACCGCACGGTGGTGTTGAAGCTCAGGGGAACAGGGCTGCGATAAGTTCTCGTGGTGCTTATACAAAGCGTTTGTCGATGTGTTCGAACAAGGTGTTTCAGGTTTGTGCTTAACGGGTGAGATGTGAAAAAGAGCTCCGGTTGTTTTGATGCATTTTATCATGTGGCCGTGGCACGATGGGATCAACGAAAGTGTCGATGATACATTGGATGCTGTTTATCTCGTGTGATGACGCGCACGTCAAACTCTTCACAAATCATCAACAATTCAGCTATACCTTGTTTGTCTGCTCGTAACTGTTTCGTTGCGGGCAAGCATGTCTTACTATTGGTGGAGACACGTCGCGCGTCTGCGGCGCTTCGTGGGGATCGATCGGAACCAGGGGAGTAACTCAATTATGGCGAACCCGTCACTTACTGACGTTAAGGGCATCGGCCCGGCAGCGGCAGTAGCACTCAAAGCAAAACGTATCACCGTCGCAAAAATCACAACCATGACACCGGAAAAACTTTCGTTGGTTCCGGGCATCGGTTTGTTGTCGGCAAAGCACATCATCGCGGCTGCGAAAGTCGTTATGAAAGGTGGCGTGGCACCTGCGGCTAAAAAGCCTGTAGCAAAAAAAGCCCCGGCCAAGAAAGCTCCGGTCAAAAAGGCTCCAGCTAAGAAAGCTCCGGCCAAAAAAGCTCCGGCCAAGAAGGCTCCAGCTAAGAAGGCTCCAGCCAAGAAGGCTCCAGCCAAGAAGGCTCCAGCTAAGAAGGCTCCAGCTAAGAAGGCTCCGGCCAAGAAAGCTCCGGCCAAAAAAGCTCCGGCCAAGAAGGCTCCAGCTAAGAAGGCTCCAGCTAAGAAGGCTCCAGCTAAGAAGGCTCCAGCTAAGAAGGCCCCGGCTCGTAAAGCTCCGGTTAAAAAGGCTCCAGCTGCGAAGGCTCCGGCCCGCAAAGCTCCAGCCAAGAAGGCTCCGGCCCGCAAAGCTCCAGCACGTAAAGCGCCTGCTAAAAAGTAAGCGCGAGCTGTTTCATCAAGGCCGTCCAAGCTTCAAGCTTGGGCGGCCTTTTTGCGTTTAGGGTTTGTGCGTGCCCGTTTTAATATCCGTGTGTTCGATGCGGATGGTTTCGGTGGCGCGGCTGGGTTTGCTGATCACGTACACGGCACCGAAAGCGATGAAAGCCACAGCCGCGGCGACAGCCAAGGGCGGTGCGCCACTGAACAGCGTCACATATAGCAAGCTGATGAGCATCCCGCCCAGCGCGGCGATTTTGGCATGAATAGGGATCACTCGATCACGGTCCCATTGCTGCAGTGCGGGGCCAAATTTCGAATGCGTATAGAGCCAGGCGTGGAGCTTTCGCGAGCTGTTGGCAAAGGCCCACAAGGCCATGATCATGAATACGGTTGTCGGCATCACCGGCAAGAACACGCCGATCACGCCCAGGCTAAAGAACAGCCAGCCAAGGCCGATAAAGAGGATGCGTTTGCATGTCGGCTGTGAGGTTTCGGTTTCCATTCGGCGCGCTCCCGCTGATTTCCCCAGCTCTATATGTTCGCGTCTCGCCCCTTTAAAACATGTGGGGGTGATGAGTTTTGATCACAAGCAAAAATGCTTTGTGGTTATCGTATGCTCTTGCATTGATAATGTTCGGCACACTAACCACATATTCTATCTGTTTTTTCGACATTGGAGTACCCCGAACGTGCAATCGTGCGATGACTGTCCCGGCTCTGTGAAATGTACCAGCGTGCATCTGCATCCCATTTTGGTGCGGGTGTTCGATCTATACGCGGGCGGCATGCACGACAAGTTCGATATATTGTTTTCGCTGGGTGAAGAGGATGAAGAAGCGCTAGAGCTGTGCGACGCCCAAGTCTCTCGCGAGTGTTGGACCAAGGCGGCGCTGCTGGCGATCGCCGATGTGGTCGGGCGCATTGGTGAGGGTGGTGCTGTGGCCGATGATGCCGAACAACAACTTTATGACGTCATTCGCACCGCGCGCTCGGCGTTTGAGCGCTTCCCCTGGCATATGGAAGAGCTGGTCGATCAAGCGCCAGGGCTTTACGCCTTGATCCAAGAACAATGCCTGTCGCCACAACTGTGTGAACGCATCTCCAAGCGGGTCTTTTTGAAAGCGTGCAAGGAGATCGTTTACGCGCGTTGATGTTTAGAAGCTGTGCTTTATCATCGGCTCAACACTTAGATTGAAAAGGGTGGGGAGAGAAAAGCATGAGCATCAATCTGACGCCCGGCATCGAAGCCATCGTCGAGGACATGACCGCATGGCGGCGCGATCTTCATGCGCACCCCGAAACGGCATACGAAGAAAATCGCACTGCGGCCATGGTTGCCGCGAAGCTCAAGGAATTTGGCCTCGACGTGCACACCGGTTTGGCGAAAACCGGCGTGGTGGGCGTTTTGAAAAACGGCCAAGGTCCAGCCATCGGTCTGCGTGCGGATATGGATGCTTTGTTCATCCAAGAACAAACCGGTCTTGCTTACGCGTCCACCCATGCAGGCAAAATGCACGCGTGCGGCCACGATGGGCACACCGCCATGCTGTTGGGCGCGGCCAAGCACCTCGCGGCTTCCAAAGCGTTCAAGGGTACGGTGGTGTTCATATTCCAGCCTGCCGAAGAAGGCGAAGGCGGGGCCAAGCTGATGGTCGAAGAAGGTCTGTTCGATCAATTTCCCGTCGATGCGGTATACGGCTTGCACAACTGGCCGGGGATGGAGCTTGGAACCTTCGCCATCAAGGCCGGCCCCATCATGGCGGCGTATGATTCCTTTGAGGCCGAAATCACCGGCCATGGCGCGCATGGCGGTATGCCGCATCTGGGTGTCGATCCGGTGGTGGTTTCAGCTCAAGTGATCAGCGCGTGGCAAAGCATCGTCAGTCGCACCATTGATCCGCAAGACGCAGCGGTGATTTCCGTGACCCAACTGAACGCGGGCGATGCCTTTAACGTTATTCCCGATGTGGTGCGGCTGAAAGGGGCGGTGCGGTCTTTTTGCGATGATGTGCGCGATCACGTGTGGGCGCGCATGGACCAACTGGGTCAGGGCATCTGTGCAGGATTTGGCGCTGAGTTTTCTTTAAATCTCCATCGCAGCTACCCCGCCACCATCAACACCGATACCGAAGCCGGATTGGCCAGTTTGGCGGCGACGGCGGTGGTCGGCCATCAGGGCATCGATCACCATCCCACCCCCAGTATGGGGGCGGAGGACTTTGCTTACATGCTGGGGGCGCGTCCAGGGTGTTATGTGTGGATGGGCAATGGCCCGGGTGAGGGCGGCTGCATGCTGCACAATCCCAAATACGACTTCAACGACGATGCGTTAGCCATCGGGGCGAGCTATTGGGTTCAGTTGGTGGAAAACCTGCTTCCGGCTTAGACGTGAGCAAAGTTCAAAAGACCGTGTCGACCTGTTCAACGTTGGCGCGGGTGACCATCTCAGAGGGGACCTCGATTTCGCGGCTGACCGCATTGCCCATGAGGATCTGCACGGCAAGTTGTGCGCCTTCTTTTCCGCTGGTGGGGTAGGTGAAGGTGGCGTTTTGTTCCCCGGCGCGGATGGCTTCACGGGCTTCGGGGATGTAATCGATGCCGACGATCAGTTTGCTTTTGGGATCGATGTTAGCGGCCTTGAGCGCCAAGCGTGCCCCGCTGGCCATGCTGTCGCTTTGCGCATAGATGGCGTCGAACGCTAAGCCTTCGTCGAGGGCCTGCTCAACCATCTTGATCGCTTCGGAGCGTAAGTAATTGGCAGGCTTTACCGCCACCACCTTGATGTTTTCATGCTTGGCGATTTCTTCCAAAAAACCGGTCGTGCGTTTGATCGCCGTGCTGGCGGTGGGCACACCTTGCAGGACCAAGATCGAGCCTTCGCCGTTCATTTCTTTCGCCATGTAGGCGGCTGCACGGCGCGCGATTTTATCGTCGTTGGCGGAAACGAAGGTCGTAAAATCGTCGGTGAGGATGCGCCGCGTCAACAGCACCACCGGGATTCCTTGCGCCCGCACCTGGGTGATCACGGGGGTCATGGCGGCGGAATCGCGCGGGCTGACAATCAACAGATCAATACCGCGATCCACCATGTCTTCAATATCTTGGATGTTCTTGGCGGTGTTGCCTTGCGCATCTGAATGAACGAACTTGATGGAGGGATGCAGGCTCAATTCTGCTTCAACGGCCATCACTTGGGCGCGCCGCCAGTCGTTGGCCATATTGTCTTGGGGAAAACCGATGGTGAAGGTTTTGTCCTGGGCAACAGCCCATTTCACCGGCGCGCTCATCACAAGCGCCACAGATGTCGCGATTAGGGCAAAAATCTTCAGGTTGAACATCATGCGTGTGCTCCACAGAATATGTCTATGCTGAAAAATGTAATGCAATGCGCGTGCCTTGCATATTGCCAATACCGATTAGATTGAAAATTAATTTCACAATTCAACTAGTGGTGTTGTGTAGGGCAGGAGGATTGTCATCCCATATCGGCAAGGTAAACTTGAACGATGTGCCGTGATTGGGGGCCGGGGCCAAGGTGCTTTCAAATGTAACGTCGCCATCATGCATTTCGATGATGGCCTTGGTGATGGACAGGCCAAGACCTGTGCCACCCTTTTGATCGGATCGTGTCAGAGACTGATCGGCTTGTGAGAAGCGTTCGAAAACGTGGGGCCGGAAGTCTTCGGGAATGCCTGGCCCGCGATCTGAAACAGAGATTGCGATAACCCGGCCCGCGCGGTTCGCCCGGATGCGGACTTTGTCATTGGCGGGTGAAAATTTAACCGCGTTGGACAGCAGGTTCGCCATCACCTGAGACATGCGATCCGCATCCGCACAGACTTCCATGTTGTCGACGTCGCCTTCGATCGAAAATGTCACGCCTTGCGCTTGGGCGAGCGATTGATTGTCTTCAACGGCGCTTCTAAAGATATCGCCAACGGTTGTCGCCTTGAATTCGAACGTCATGGAACCGTTGGCGATTTTTTCGATGTCCAGCAAATCGTCGATGAGCAAGCCGAGCCTCTTGGCGTTTTTGTCTGCGGTGCTCAGCATAATTTTTAATTGTTCGGGCAGATCGCCCAGGACGCCGCCGACAGCCAAGCCCAAAGTGCCGGTGATCGAGGTCAAGGGCGTGCGCAATTCATGGCTGACCGTGGAAATGAGGTCGCTTTTTGCCCGTTCCAAAAGATATCGTTCGGTGATGTCTTGGACCGTGGCGTTCAGGCGCACGACCCCAGCGCCGTCTTGCTGTGTTTCACCGTGATGTATGACGTAACGTTCACTACCGTCCGGCAGAACGATGCGATGTTCCATCTGGAACGCGCCGCCATTTTCAAGGGAGTCCAAAATACGCCGTTTGAGGGTGTGTGCATCATCCCGGTGAACGCTTGCCAAAAGGCCCTCAAATGTTGAGGTCATGGCGTTGGCGTTGCGGTCCAGTATGGCGTGGAGCTCATCGGAAAAACTGACGGCATCGTTACGCACATCCCATTCCCAATTTCCAATGCGGGCGATGCGTTGGGCCGTTTTGAGACTGGCTTGGCTTTCTTTGAGAGCGTGTTCACGCGCCAGCACGGCCGACGACATCACTTGAAATGAGGTGGCCAATTCACCGAACTCGTCCGCAGCGCTGAAGTCTTCCATGGCTTGGTGGTGACCGCGGCGCAAGCTGTCGGCGCCGGCAACCAGATTTTCGATGGGCCTTGTGATAACGCGATTGAGAAAGAACGCCCCCACGGGAAACAACGTCAACCCAGTGACGAACAGAACCATAAGAACGGTGTAGCGAAAAGCCTCCAGCGTGCTTTGTAGGGCGTCTTGGTATTGGGTGAAGATGAAATAGAAAGGAGATCCCTTGTGTTTCTCCATACGCACGGCGCCGACGTAGAGGTCTTTCGTGGAAAACCATGTATGTGCGGTGCTGTGATCGGGGACCGAATTACCGTTGAGAACCAGCCTTGGCACATCCTTGGTAATGATTTGAGTGTCGAGTGCGCTGAGCAGTGAGGTTTGATCATGATCATCGGGATAGAGAATGCGAAAATTCATCACCGTCGCGCGCGAAACGGAAAGTCTAAACGCCTCACCCAATGCACGACCCACGACAAGACTGCCGACCCTTTGCACCTTCCCCGATGAGCGCTTGCGCTCCAAGATCTTGGCGGTGCTGATCAGCAGGTAGCTGTTTTTGGTGTGACTGATTTTAGGCAGATGAGACTGTGCCCTGTCCAGATGCCCCAACTGGCGCATGATGGCGGCCATGTACGCTTCGTCGGTGGCGTTGAAGCCGCCTTGCGCATTTTGCACATAGGGGACCTGATCGCCGTCCTTGAAACTCACATAGCCAGCCCCATTTCCACCGGCATCGGTCGAAAGGTAAAAGGCCGTCAGTACGTTTTGGGTGTCGTACAGGGCCAAGATATCCGTGCCCGTGGCGATGGCGTGTTGCGCCAGTTCCAGGGCGATCTTGCTTTTTTCCACGTCGAACACGCTGGCTTGATAATTGGCGGTGTCTTGATAGCTGTCGATCATGCTCATTGATGAGATCAGATCGCTGCGCGCAGACAGGGTCTGCGAGCTTTGCTCCACCTGTTGGGCTTCTATTTCCAGGTCGTGGTGAAGGATGTTGATCGCGTCGGCAACGGCTGTGCGGGCATCTTGTCGATGCAAAGCGCCGATTTGGTACTGAAATAGCGCTGCCATCACGGACAGAGTCAGTACGATTGAACTCAGCCAGATCAACAGAAGCTTGTGTTTGACTTTCAGCTTCAACATTGAGATTCGGAAGCCTTTTTCGATAAAGGACCTAATTTTCAACACTATAGAGACTTCCCTCAGGCGATGGTAGCCGTCACATGCTCTGGTTTCGGCGGCGCTCTGAATTTTATGTCAGATTTTTGGATTAAAGCACCACCGTTGGGCGTTGTCTTAACAATTGCTTAAAGTGCGCATGGAAAAACAATGATGAATAACCTGCCGTTCTCACGGTATCTGCTTCTTACATTGCCGGTGGTGATGTCGGCGGTGCTCGTCTGGTCGGCAATGAGCGCTATCGCGGCGTTGCCGCCTGCGCCCATCGGCGCGGTTGAAACGGTTAAGGGCAAGGGCTGGGGTAAAACCGCCGTGGGAAGTCGCTACGACAAACTTGTCGGCGATTTGGTGATTTTGGATGAAGTCCTCGGCACCGGAAAAAATTCGAATATGAAGCTGACGTTCATTGACGGCACGGTCATGAGCCTCGGCGAAGACGCTGAAATCACCGTCGATGAAATGGTCTACGACCCCGATGATGCAAAGGATAATCGTGTCGTTTTGAGGCTCGGCGTGGGGGCGTTCTATTTTGTGTCGGGGCAAGTGGCGAAGGACAAAGTGACGATCATCACGCCGACTGCGACCATCGGCATTCGCGGTACCGAACTTGTGATCAATGTGTCTAAAGACGGCAGCACCTCGGTCGGCGTTTCCAAGGGGCATGCCTATATGGATTCTCGCTCACGAGGCGGCGGTCACACAGAAATCGAGGTCGGCAATACCGCGCGCAGCAATGGCGAAGGCAACGTCGGCAACAGCTTTCCCGGTATCGATTTGACCGGTGATGATGATGTGGACCGCAACATTCCCGGCGTTTCGGACTGGTTGGATGAGGAACAAGAAGAAGACGAAACGAAACAACTCGGCGAATTCGGCGAGAAAAAAGACGAAGGCGAAGATGAAGGCGAGGATGTTAAGGGCTTTGATGGCGAAGATAAGAATGACGGAGATCGGCAAGAACAAGACCAAGCCGAATTTGAGAGTGAAGAAGACGAGGACGGCAAAGAAATAAACCTTGCCGAAAATTATGGGTCCGACGATGGCGACGATGGTGGTTCCGAAGGCGGAGAAGGTGGCTCAGAAGGCGGAGAAGGCGGAGAAGGCGGAGAAGGCGGAGAAGGCGGAGAAGGCGGAGAAGGCGGAGAAGGCGGAGAAGGCGGAGAAGGCGGAGAAGGCGGAGAAGGTGACGATGGCGGTTCCGAAGGCGACGATGGCGGTTCCGAAGGCGGCGATGGTGGCTCAGAAGGCGGTTCCGAAGGCGGCGATGACGGCGGCGATGACAGTGGAGATGACGGCGACGGCGATTCCAAAGATGATGATGGCGACGACGACGGGCATGGTGACAAGGATAGATAGACGGCTGAGCAAGAAGGCTAAGCCTTAATTTGATAATGCTTGAGTATTGGGAAAGCCCCACGCCTTACGGCGGTGGGGCTTTCGGGTATGACCGAAGCCAGCGGGGGGGGGCAAAATTGGCTTCAGGTCAATGCCATGGGGTCTTGGTGGGCTTTAAGCGGCGTAAGCTGCCTTCGCGTGACGGGCGGCGCGGGCGTCTTCGGCGGAATACGCCTTACCCGACCACATTTGCTCGTAAGCGATTTCTTCATTGCCGTTTTCACACAGCTGCAAAACTTCGGCGAACAACGGCTGAAAAGTTTCGCTTTTGTGCGACAGCTCATGGTCTTCAAACGATTGCCAAAACGTCACGATCAGAGCTTCACGTTCTTTGAGAGGGCTTTCCACCGCCTGGCCGACGGTGCTGCCTTCGTTGGAAACGGAACCTGAATTGAGCATCACAATACCGCCATAAAAACCGGTGTCGGAATGGTAGGTTTTGACGTTTTCGCACAGCACCGCGACGCGTTCTTGCAAGTCGTCGGTGTCGTATTCAGGCTTCAAAATAACGCGGTTTACGGTGATCACACCGTCGCTCGGGAAATCGGGGATAAAACCGGACATGTTGTGTCTCCTTTGGTGCTTTTGACTGCATATTAGAAAAATCTAATGTGACAGGAGATGTGGTATATCCGACTAATTTAGTCAAGTATGTAGGTGAGAAAAAAAAGGGTTTATGAGGCAGCAACCTGTGAGGTTGATTACCCCGGTCAAAGCCTATTCGAAATCCAATATGGCGAGATAGGCGCTCAAAGCCTGTTGCGGACTGATCCCGGCGGCCCGCGCAGCGGCCTGTAAAGCTTCCGGTTCCGGCATGGCGGGGGCAAAGGCGACGCCTTGCTGGCTGAGGGTCTCAATGAAATTGAGCGCATTGGAAAGCGGAACATCCAAGGAGTGGGCTCTGGGGGGATGAGCCCATGCTAAAATGGCGTTGCTGGGGGGCGAAGAGGTTGCCATGGTTAGCTCCTATAAAGATGTTCCGCTCTCATCAGTATCAAAGCAACCCCCGTGCCAACTTTCTGATCTGTCATTAGTGCATTGTTATTCAACAATAAACATACATTTGTGTGCGCGTGTGCGCGTTGCGTTTTGAAAATAATTCAATGCATAATCTATTTTCGCATTTCACAATTTCGCATTTTGCAGTGCATCAGCGTGCTGGCGTCAATTTAGGAATCCGCTTACAAGCCAGTTTGGAAACCAGATAGGCTGCCGTCATGTTTCATTTGCCCTTTGATCCGTATCGCTTTGTTTGGCCGTTCGTGCGTTTGCTCGACCCTGAAACCGCGCATGGCTTGGCCGTGCGGGCGTTGGAAACGGGACTGGTGCCCACGCCGCCGCCTCATGAAGACGATGTTTTAAAGGTGCGCCTGTGGAATTTGGTGTTTCCCAATCCGGTGGGGCTGGCGGCGGGTTTCGATAAAGATGCGCGCGTTCACGGCCCGATGCTGGACCAAGGCTTCGGCTTTGTCGAAGTCGGCTCGATCACCCCGCAGCCGCAGCTGGGCAATCCCAAACCGCGGCTGTTCCGCTTGGAAAGCGACCGTGGTGTGATCAACCGCATGGGCTTCAATAGTGAAGGTCACGCGGCCTCCGTCGCGCGCTTGCAGCAGCGCGATCGCACCCGCGGTATCGTCGGCGTCAACTTGGGCAAAAACAAAACCACCGAAGACGCCGCTGCCGATTACGAAGTCGGCGCGCGGACGTTCGCGCATCTTGCCGATTTCATGGTGATCAACGTTTCCAGCCCCAACACGCCGGGATTGCGGGCCCTTCAAGGAGCGGAGGTGTTGCGCGATTTGCTCGCCCGCACCAAGAACGCCTTGAGCACGGGGGCCACTGAGCACGGGGTCGAGCGCCCGCCGTTGCTGTTGAAAATCGCTCCCGACCTAACCGATGAGGATAAAGCCGACATCGCTCACGTGTCGATGGACGTGGGTATCGACGGATTGATCGTCACCAACACCACCATCGAACGCCCAGACACCCTGACAAGCGCGCACAAGGGCGAAGGCGGCGGTTTGAGCGGTCGGCCCTTGCGCGAAGCCTCGACCAGGGTGTTGGGCGAAATGTATGCCGCCACCCAGGGCAAGATGGTGTTGGTCGGTGTCGGCGGGATCGAGAATGGGCGGGATGCTTACACAAAAATCCTCGCCGGTGCGTCGCTGGTCGAGCTGTATTCGGCGATGATCTATGAAGGCTCCGGTCTGGCGGCGCGGGTCAATCGGGAATTGGCCGAGATCTTAAAGGCGGACGGGTTCGCGTCCGTGCTGCACGCCGTCGGCCAACACGGCGCTTAAGCTAAACCATAAACTGTTCGCGCAGGATGCGTTCTTCCAGATTGTGTTCGGGATCGAACAGCAGCACCGGCGCGATGGTGCGGTCTTCGACTACGTCCACCCGGCGCACGTTGCGCACCGCCATGTCGTCGGCCACGGCGCTGACCGGGCGCTGTTTGGCGTCGATCACTTCAAACGTGACTTTGGCTTCGGCGGGCAGCAGTGCGCCGCGCCATTGGCGCGGGCGAAACGCGCTGATGGGCGTCAGCGCCAACAATTCCGCGCCCAACGGGATGATCGGGCCGTTGGCGGACAGATTGTAGGCGGTGCTGCCCGCAGCCGTCGACACCAGTGCGCCGTCGCAGATCATTTCTTCCAGCCGCACATGGCCATCGACCAAGATGCGCAGCTTCGCCGCCAGACGGGTGTAGCGCAGCAAGGAAACTTCGTTGATGGCTAACGCTTCGTGTTTTTTGCCACGCGCGTCGGTGGCGATCATGCGCAACGGGTGCAGGGTGATCGGCTCAGCGCGTTGCAGACGGCGCATCAGCCCGGTTTCACGAAAGGTGTTCATCATAAAGCCGACCGAGCCCCGGTTCATGCCGTAAATGGGCACGTTGCGGTGCAGGTATTTGTGCAGCGTGCGCAGCATGAAGCCATCACCACCCAGCACCACGATCACGTCGGCCTTGGACGGCGGTACGCTGGCATAGCGTTCTTTTAAGCTTTTCAGGGCCTCTTGGGCTTGCTTTTGGCGCGCGGCGACAAAGGCGACGGACTTGAATTTCATCTTATGAGCATCCTGCAACTCGGCAATGGTTCGGTCGGGAGTATAACCTTGTCTGCCCGCCGATGCCCAGATTAAGGGATTTTTTTGTTGGGAAACGAAATTTCAAGGACCACGCAGCCTTCGGTGGTCTTAAAGGGACCATGGATTTCGCCAGGCGGACGGCTGGCGTAATGTCCGGTTTCCAGCCACATGTCGAAGGCCTGATCGTACAAGCGACCGCTGATGATGAAAATTTCTTCGGGGTAATCGTGGCTTTGACCGCCGAAAGTCCCCGTGTCCGCGCCGGGATGAAAGCGCGTCAGCCGGGTGTATTCGCCACTGTCCGCGTCGATGCTGAGGGTCAGCTCTTCGGCAATGCCGTCAAGGCCTTCGATGCTTTGCCAAGCGGCTGCATTTTCCTCAAACAAGGGGTTCCAGTAGGTGACAGTCGATTTGGACATGAGCCATGAACCTTTAGGTGAAAAGAGACACAGCGAATGTGTGCATTCATGACCCAGACGTCAACCGCCCGTGACGCTCATGTGGCGTTTCAGCGCCGGGCCGTCGTTGCCCGGTTCGATGACGAATTCGTGACCCTTGGGCTTAAGGTGCAGCGCCTCGTCGATGGCGGCGTTGAGTTTTTCAAGGGTCGGGTCTGCGCGCAGCGCGGCGCGCATATCCACCGCGCTGTCTTGGCCAAGGCACATATACAGGGTGCCGGTGCAGGTTAGGCGCATGCGGTTGCAGCTGTCGCAAAAATGATCGCTCAACGGGGTGATGAAACCAATTTTTTGGCCGGTTTCGGACACGGTCATGTATTTCGACGGTCCGCCGGTGGTGTGATCGGACGGTACCAGCGTCCAATCGGCTTCCAAGCGCGCGCGCACATCCGACAGCGGCAAGTATTGATCGCTGCGATCGCCGCCGATGTCGCCCAACGGCATGGTTTCGATCATGGTCATGTCGAAGCCTTGCTCGCCACACCACCCCAGCATGTCGCTGAGTTCATGTTCGTTGAAAGCCTTCAGCGCGACGGTGTTGATTTTGACCTTAAGGCCTGCGTCTTTTGCGGCCTCCAGGCCCATGAGTACCTGATCGAGCTTACCGCGACGGGTGATCTCAAAAAATTTATCGGCATCTAGCGTGTCCATCGAAACGTTGATGCGTTCAACACCTAAGCGTTTGATTTCATGCGCATGCTTGGCCAGTTGACTGCCGTTGGTGGTCAGGGTGATTTCGTCCAGCAAGCCGCTGTCTTTGTGCTCGCCAAGTCGCGCGATCAGTTCCATGATCCCGCGCCGCACCAATGGTTCGCCGCCGGTCAAACGGATTTTACGCACCCCGCGCTTGATGAAGGTAGAACACACCTGATCCAGCTCTTCGATCGACAATAGGTCTTTACGCGGCAGAAATTCCATCTCTTCGGACATGCAGTAAAAGCAGCGAAAATCGCATCGGTCGGTGACCGAAACGCGCAGATAGGTGATGGAACGTCCAAATGTGTCTTGCATGATCTTCGCTGTTGTTCAGGGCTACCCACGATAGCGTTGTGTCCACATGGATATAACGCTCTTCCATTACATAGCGCGTTTCACTCGGCCTGTCGTCGCCATTTTGTGTAGGGTTATTTGTAGATGTGCGCGTTTAACGGCTATGTTTGGGGTCTCTGCGTGAGCCTTCGCCGCGCTTCCACCACAAAAGCTCACCCTTGACGAAAGCTTGCGCCAGATCGTTTTGCGGCTGATCAAAAAAGGTCTTGGCCGGGGCTTGTTCCAACAAGCGTCCGCGATGCAAAAACAGCACTTCGTCACCCAAGCGCCGGGCTTGGCCCAAATCATGAGTGGTCATGACGATTTTTGTGCCCTGACCGTGCAGGCGTTCAATTAGCTCTTCGATCTGGTGGGTGGCGCTGGGGTCCAAGCTTGCGGTCGGTTCGTCGAGAAACAGGATTTGCGGGTTTAACGCCCAGGCCCGCGCGATGGCCAAGCGCTGTTGCTCGCCAAACGACAAGACCTGCGCGGGTGCGTCGGCTTGGCGGGTGAGGCCGGTTTTTTGCAACACGTCCTCGATGATGTCGGCGCGTGCCGGTTTGGCGATGTGGTGCAGCGACAAAGCGTAATCGATGTTGGCGCGCGCGGTTCGGCGCAACATCACCGGGCGCTGGAACACCATCGCCTGTGCTTTGGGGGCCTTGGGGGCTTTGGGTTGAGAACTTGCCCAATGGATACGGCCTTCGCTGGGGGTGAGCAAGCCATGGCACAGCCTCAGCAACAGGCTTTTGCCCGCACCGTTGGGGCCGACGACCATGGTTCGCGATCCGGCCTGAAGTTCAAGATTAAGGTCCTTGATCAGCGGGATGCCTTCGCGGCCCCGGTACCACACGCCGTCAAGCTTGAGCGGTAGGATGGACGATGTGCTCATGTCTTTGCTTATGCCCCTGCTCATGCTCTGGCCCTGCGTTCGCGGTGATCGGTGAACAGTTGCGCGAACGCACCGATGGCGATGGAAATGCTCAACAATACGATGCCTAGCGCCAACGCCAACGCCAAGTCGCCTTTGCTGACTTCCAGTGCAATGGTCGTGGTCATCACACGGGTGACGTGATCGATGTTGCCGCCGACCATCATCACCGCGCCGACTTCGGCCATGGCGCGACCAAATCCGGCCAACACGGCGGTGAGCAGGCTAAACCGTCCATCGATGATCAATGTCGGCAAAGCGCGCAATCGCGTTGCGCCCAGGCTGGTAAGTTGTTCTTCATATTCGCACCACAAGCCTTCGATCACTTGGCGGGTCAGTGCGGCGATGATCGGGGTGACCAACAGCACTTGGGCGATGATCATCGCGGTGGGGGTGTAGAGCAGCCCGAACACGCCGAACGGCCCGGCGCGCGACAGGGCGAGATAGACCAACAAGCCCACCACCACCGGCGGCAAGCCCATCATGGCGTTGAGCGCGATCTGTACGGTGCGGCGTCCGGGGAAACGCAGCAACGCGACGCCAGCGCCCAGCGGCACGCCGATAAGGGTGGCGATGAGCACCGCGGTGAGGCTGACCTGAAGTGACAGCCCGACAATTTCCGCCAAATTGCTGTCTAGCGAGAGGATCAGCGTCAGCGCGGTGCTGAATGCATCTGCAATTTCGACCATATATATTACGTCGCCTTAAATACCGTGAGTACTTGGCACCATATCATGCCTGTTTCACCGCGAAACCCCTTAGCATTCATCGTTGAGCTTATCGTGCGGCGGTTGCGAATGGGGGGCTTGGGAATGTCAAATAATGCTATACTGATGAGTGAAGTAAGGGCTCATTCACGCGCCAGGTGAGGCCGTGTGTGGGCTGTGCAAGGTATGCAAAGGGGATGATGAACATGGTACCGATGATTTTCCGTGCACCTGCCGACGCATTCGGCGATGGCTCCGACACGATGATCGGTGGCGGTGAGTTGTTCGTCCAAGCCACCGAAGGCGAAGTGATTCTGCCTGATGGTTTTAACCCTGCCGATGCCGCGTTCGAACGCGTCGGACCCGACTTGATGATGACAGGGCCGGACGGCACTCAAGTTCTCGTCGCTGACTTTTTCATGATGGAAACGCCCCCTGATCTGCTCAGCACCTTAGGCGCGCGCGTGGTTGGTGGTTTGGCCGTGCGCTTGGCCGGTTCCGTCGCGCCGGGCATGGTCGCCGGTGAAAGTCCCGCCCCCAGTGAAGCGATCGGTCGGGTCACGGACCTCAACGGTGAAGTCACGGTGATCCACGCCGACGGCACCCGCACAACGTTGCAAATGGGCGATGCGGTGTTGCTGGGCGATATCTTGGAAACGGGATTGGAATCGGGTATCGGCATTTTGTTGGCCGATGGTGCTTCGCTGGCGATGGGCCAGGATGCGCGCATGGTTCTTGACGAAATGGTCTACGACCCCAGCACGCAAGAAGGCTCCGTTGCGCTGTCGGTGATGAAGGGCATCTTCACCATTGTTTCGGGCGAAGTCGCCAAGACCGACCCCGACGCGATGACCATCACCACGCCGGTGGCGACCATCGGTATTCGCGGTACGCAAATCGGTTTGGACCTCAGCAATGGTCGCGATCTCAGCTTGGTGATGATGGAAGAGGCCGACGGCTTTGTCGGTGAAGTCATGATCACCAACGCCGGCGGCGTGATGACGCTGAACGAAGCGTACTTTGCAGTCTCGGTTACCTCTTTCGACGCGCCCCCGGTCTCTGCCCCGATCTACACGCGCGATGATGTCATAAATACATTTGGCGGCTCGCTTTCGCATATGCCTCAGGACGGCGTGAACGCCAACGATTACGGTTTACGTGCGGCGGTGGGTGAAGGTTTCGACGCCTTTGATACGGCAGCCGGTGAGGGTGGCGTAGAGGAAGAAGGCCTAGCCTCGTTTGAAACCGCACCTGTTGAAGAGGGTGCCGGTGAAGACCTTGACGCCGAAGGCTTGGCCGATTTCGAAACGGTTGTCGCCGAAGCGCTCGCGCCGGTTGGAACACCCACCGATGACTTCGTTACCGATGCCGGTGTGGATTTGACGGCGGAAGATTTAGCGTCTGAAGCCGACGTGGTGTTTGGTGAAGAGGCAGCTCCCCTTGAGCCCGAAGAAGAGGTCTTGGCGCCCGCATCCGAAGAGGAGCCGGTGGCCGAAGCGGAACCCGTCGAAGTGCTGGCCGAAGAGGTATTGGAACCTGTTGTAGAGCCTGAACCAGAACCAGAACCAGAACCAGAACCAGAACCGGTCAACGTTGCTCCGGTTGCCGAAGCCGGTTCGATGATTTTGGCCGAAGACAATGTCTTCAGCGGCCAATTGGTGGCGACCGATCTCGACGGTGGAAACCTGGTTTTTGATATAGCCGAAGAGGGCGGTCCGTCCAACGGCGAGGTCACCGTCAACCCAGATGGCACCTTCACCTACGTGCCCAATGCCGATTTTGGCGGTAGCGACAGTTTCACCTATATGGTCACGGACGATGCAGGCGCGATGGCGATGGCCACCGTGAGCGTTACCGTGACGCCGGTCGCCGACGCGCCGCAGGTTGCGGTTGCCGACGTTTCAGGCGTTGAAGACAGCGCCATTGCCTTGACGCTGGCCACCAGCATGCCTTCGGGCACCACGGAAACGGTGGCCTCTGTGACCATCGGCGGCGTCCCTGAAGGCGCCAGCCTTTCCGCAGGCACAGACAACGGCGACGGCAGTTGGACCTTGAGCCCGGATCAGCTTTCCGGTTTGAGCTTAACGCCGCCCACTGATTACAGCGGTACGTTTGCTTTGAGCCTCAGCGCCACCTCAACCGATGGCGCGGTGGGGGCAAGCAGCTTCACGTTGCATGTCGGGGCAGTCGCGGACACGCCGCAAGTTGCGGTCGCCAACGTCAGCGGCGCAGAAGACGCGACCATCGCGTTGGCCATCGCGACGGCGATGCCAAGCGACACCGGCGAAACGATCGACACAGTTGTGCTGAGCGGCATTCCGGATGGTGCGATTTTGAGCGCAGGTACGGACAATGGCGACGGCACCTGGAGTCTCAGCCCCTCTGAATTGAGCGGACTGACCATCAGCCCGCCCATGGATTACAACGGCACCTTTAGCATTGGCGTCAGCGTCACCTCAAGCGACGGCGGCGTCAGCAGCGACAGCTTCGCGGTCAACGTCCTACCGGTCGCCGACGCACCAGTGATTGCCACCGCAGATGTGAGCGGCCTCGAAGACGGCGCGATTGCGTTGACCTTGACGGCCTCGATGCCTGCGGGCACGTCGGAAAGCATCGATTATTTGACGGTTGTGGGCGTGCCGGACGGCGCGGTTTTGTCGACGGGTACGAACAACGGCAACGGCACCTGGACCTTGAGTCCGGAGCAACTTTCCATTCTGACATTGACGCCGCCTTCTGATTATAACGGCACGTTCGATCTTGGCTTGATTGCCGTTTCGACGGACGGCAGCACGGCGACAGGCAATTTCAATGTCGTGGTCGAACCGTCCGCTGACGTGCCGCAATTGGCGGTGGCCGATGCGGCGGGCGTGGAAGACGGCGCAATTGCGTTGACCGTGGCCGCGAGCATGGCTGCGGACACCAGCGAAACCGTGGAAAATATCACCATTCAAGGCGTGCCGGATGGCGCAACTTTGAGCGCAGGTTTCGACAATGGCGACGGCACCTGGACCTTGAGCGCGGATCAGCTCGCTGGCCTGACGTTGACGCCGCCCAGCGATTATAACGGCACGTTGAGTTTGAGTGTGATCGCGACCTCAACCGACGGCGGCACGGTGAGCAGCGGTTTCGATGTGGTGGTCGAGCCTTCGCCCGACCTGCCGCACTTGGCGGTGGCCGATGCGCTGGGTGCGGAAGACGGCACCATTGCGCTGGCCCTGGCAGCCAGCATGCCCGCTGACACCACCGAAACGCTCGACAGCCTGACCGTCACCGGCGTGCCCACGGGCGCACTTTTGAGCACAGGCACCGACAATGGCGACGGCACCTGGACGTTGAGCCCGGATGAGCTGAGCGGTCTTACCTTGACGCCGCCGCAAGACTTCCATGGCACGTTCGATCTGAATGTGATCGCAACCTCCACCGACGGCAGTGCTGCGACGGGCGTACTTGGCGTGACGGTAACCCCGGTGGCCGATACGCCGGTGATCGCGCTCACCGATGTCAGCGGTGCGGAAGACAGCACCATTTCGCTCACCATCGCGGCCAGCATGCCGTCAGATACCGGTGAAACGGTGGATAGCATTGTCGTTTCCGGCGTGCCCGACGGCGCAACGTTGAGCGCAGGCGAGGACAATGGCGACGGCACCTGGACCCTGAGCCCGGATGACTTGGTCGGTTTGACTTTGACCCCGGCGCAGGACTTCAACGGCACGATTGACCTTGGCGTCAGCGTGACGTCGAGCGACGGCGGTGTGTCAACTGATGGCTTTGCCGTCAACGTCAATCCGGTCGCCGACACGCCTGTTGTCGCGGCTGCGGATGTGAGCGGTACGGAAGATGCAGCGATTGCCCTGACCTTGGCCGCAACCATGCCAGCGGGCACCGGCGAAACCGTGGACACCATCACCGTGACGGGGGTGCCTGACGGTGCCGTATTGAGCGCAGGTACGGACAACAATAACGGCACCTGGACCTTGAGCCCGGATGATCTTGCCGGTTTGACCTTGACGCCGCCCACCGATTACAACGGCACCCTGAGCCTCGGCGTGATCGCGACCTCGACCGACGGCGCAACGGCAAGCGGCGGTTTTGATGTTTATATCGAGCCCTTGGCCGACGTGCCGCAATTGGCGGTGTCGGATGCGGTCGGCGCGGAAGATGGCACAATTGCCCTGACCCTGGCGGCAAGCATGCCCGCCGATACCACCGAAGCGCTCTACACCATCACCATTGAAGGCGTGCCCGATGGCGCGACCTTGAGTGCAGGCCTCGACAACGGCGACGGCACCTGGACGTTGACGCCGGATTTGATGGACGGCTTGACCTTAACCCCGCCGCAAGATTTCAACGGCACGATCAATTTGAACGTCATCGCGACGTCCACTGATGGTGGCACGGCGGTTGCGCCGATGGGTGTGAACGTGACACCGGTTGCCGACGTTCCGGTGATTGCACTCACGGACGCCAGCGGTTCGGAAGACAATACCATTGCCCTGACCATCGAGACGAGCATGCCGGGCGGCACCACGGAAACGGTGGATAGCATCATCATCACCGGTGTGCCGGACGGTGCGCTTTTGAGCGCGGGCACGGACAACGGCGACGGCACCTGGACGCTCTATGACTTTGAACTGGACGGTCTGACCCTCACCCCGGCGCAAGACTTTAATGGTGTGTTCGAGCTTGGCGTCAGCGTCATTTCTACCGATGGCGGCGTCAGCAGCGATACCTTGTCGGTCAACGTCGGTTCCGTTAGCGATATCCCGGTGATCGCGGTCAGCGATGTGGCCGGTGCGGAAGACAACGCAATTTCGCTCACCATTGCAGCGAACATGCCAGCGGGCACCAGTGAAACGTTGGACAGCATCACCCTTTCCGGGGTGCCGGACGGCGCGGTTTTGAGCGCGGGCACCGACAACGGCGACGGCACTTGGAGTGTGTCGGGAACTGATCTTGCGGACCTGAGCCTCACACCACCGGTGAACTACAGCGGCGTGATTTCGTTGACGGTGACGGCGGTGTCGTCCGACGGCGGAACCGCGACCTCGATGTTCAGTGCTGCGGTGGCTCCGGTGGCCGATGTTCCGATACTGCAAGTGTCCGACGTGGTGGTAACCCTCGAATCCCCGCCGGGTGAGGTGATCGACGGTACCTCCGGCGCCGACGAGATTTACGGCACCATGGGCGATGATGTGATCGATGGCGGCAGCGGCCATGACGTGATTTACGGCGATAGCGATTTCGTCCCCGGCGATGACGATAAAGGCGATGGCAAAGGCCACGGCAAAGACGATGACGATAAAGGCGATGGTAAAGGCCATGGCAAAGGCGATGATGGGAAAGGTGGCGACGATGGCGGTGATGACGGTGGCGGCGATGTTCCCGAGACGTCAGAGCCTATTGTCATCGCGTTGGATGTCGATGCAGCGCTGACGGACATCGATGGTTCCGAAGCGTTGAGTATCGAGATTTCAAACGTGCCCGATGGCGGGGCCTTGAACCTCGGCACCGACAATGGCGACGGCACGTGGTCATTGTTGGCCGACGACCTCAATAACTTGGATGACCTGACCCTGACCTTACCAGCAGGCAGCGACACCAGCGATTTTGCGCTGGGTGTGAGTGCGTCTTCCAGCGAACTGGAAACCGGTGAGACCGCCACCACGTCCGCCGTCATCGATGTGACGTTCGAAGGCGGCGCGGGCGGCGATGATTACATCGACGGCGGTGCGGGCAGTGATGAAATCTACGGTGGCGTCGGCGACGACACGATCCTTGGCGGCACCGGCAGTGACCAGCTGTATGGCGAAGCGGGCGATGACACCCTCACCGGTGGTCAAGGGGCTGACGTCCTGTTTGGCGGTGAGGGCGACGACACCATTACCGGCGATCAAGGGGCCGATTACATCGACGGCGGTGCGGGCAACGATATCCTCGAAGGCGGCGGTGGTGCGGATGAGTTCGTATTCCACGCTGGCGACGGTGATGACATCGTGCTCGATCTGGGTCATCAAGACGTGCTGCGCTTCGAAGGCCAGGAATTCGACATGAACGATTTCATCTTGCAGTCGGATGGCGAGGCCGATGTCACCACCATCACCTTCGGCGCAGACACAGGTGTGTCGGTAACCTTGAACGACGTCTATGTCGATGACACCAGCAGCTACACCGTCACCCAAGACGGCGACGCGATTGTGGTGGCCTTCGACAAGGACAGCATCGAATAGGTTTAGGCTTTGAGCCTAGTCTTTGGCGAAGGGGTTATGGCCCTTGCGCACCGCTATGCGCAGTGGCACGCCCCAAAGTTCGAAATCTTCCCTCAGCGCATTGGCCATATAGCGCGCATAGGCTTCCGGCAAGCCCTTGGCGTGGCTGACGAACAGCGCGAAGGTTGGCGGGCGGGTCTTGGGCTGGGTCATGTAGCGAATTTTAACCCGGCGTCCCCCGACCAAAGGCGGTTGGTGATGTTCCAAAACGTGTTCCAGCCAGCGGTTGAGCTTGGCGGTGGATACACGACGGTTCCACACTTCAAACACATCCAGAACGGCATCGAGAATTTTATCGAGCTTGCGGTCATTTTTGGCCGAAACGGTGACGATGGGAATACCGCGCACCTGGGGCAGGGAGGTCTGCAGACGATCGTGCAGTTTGTCCAAGGCTTCTTTTTTGTTTTTGATTAGGTCCCACTTGTTGACCACGATGATCAGCGCGCGGCCTTCATCGATGACGTTGCTGGCGATGATCAGATCTTGTTTTTCCAGCATGTCGCGGGCGTCGAGGACTATCGCCACCACTTGGGCGAAGTCGATGGCGCGCCGGGTTTCGGCGCCGGACAATGCTTCGACTTTTCCCGTCACTTTGGCGCGGCGTCTCAGTCCGGCGGTATCGATCAGATTGATTTGGCGACCTTTGTATGCCCACGGCACCATGATGGAATCACGCGTGATCCCTGCTTCAGGCCCGGTGAGCATGCGGTCTTCGCCCAACAGCTTGTTGATCAAGGTCGACTTGCCGACGTTGGGGCGACCGACGATGGCGAGCTGCAACGGGCGGTTCAGAACCGCGTCGTCATCGTCTTCATTTCCGCTGTCGAGGGGGGGCAGATCGTCGTCTTGGCGTTGACGTTTGTCCCAGGCTTCTTTTTCGCTGGCCGCATCTGCGTAGGGGCGCAATGCATCATACAGATCGACCAAACCTTGACCGTGTTCGGCCGACAGCGGAACCGGTTCACCAAGACCCAAGGCATAAGATTCCAGCAAGCCCGCTTGACCGGCGGCCCCTTCGCATTTGTTGGCGACCAAGATCACCGGGGTGTCGTGGCGGCGCAGCCAACTGACGAAGTGCTCGTCAATGGGGGTCGGGCCGGTGCGCGCATCGATCATCATCAAGCCGACATCGGCTTCCAAGAAGGCGGTTTCGGTCTGTTCGCGCATGCGCGATTCCAGACTTTCGTCGTGCACGTCTTCCAGGCCGGCGGTGTCGATGACTTTGAAGTGCAGGTCGCTCAACGTGGCGTCGCCTTCACGGCGGTCGCGGGTGACGCCCGGCATGTCGTCAACGATCGCCACGCGCTTTCCGACCAAGCGGTTGAATAGCGTCGATTTGCCCACGTTGGGACGGCCAATAATGGCGACGGTTAGACTCATTGTTTTTGGTCCATGCGCAAAGGCGCAACAGTGTTATCGATAAGCCGACAGGGTGGCGTTATCGGAAAGGAAATAGACCGTTTCGTCGGCAACGATTGGCGAAACGGACACGCCATCGGGCATGCTTTCGGATCCTAAGATGTCGCCGGTGTAAGGCGACACGGCGACGGCGGTGCCGTCGGAACTGGCAATAATCAGGCGATCGCTGACCAACAGCGGGCCGGTCCATACAATTGCGCCTTCACGCGCGTCGGGATCATCCCAGCGCGGTAGGGAGCGCACCCACAAGATGCGCCCGCTGTCGCGTTCCATCGCCACCAGCTCTTCATTGCCGGTGAGGGTGAACAGATAGTCGCCCGCGACCCAAAACGATTGATGTCCGCCAATGCCTTTTTCCCACAAACGCGTGCCGCTACGCAGATCGATGGCGACCATCAAACCGCTGTGGCTGATGGCGAACACCACGCCCCGGTCGATGACCGGGTTGGCGCGAATGTGCGCCAGGGCGGCGGTGGCGTCGGTGCGACGGCGCGACGTCAGGCTGTCCATCCACAATTGACGACCGTTATCGACTTTCAACGCGACCAGTTCACCGGATGTGTAAGGCACCACCACCACGCCTTGATCGACGGCAGGGCTGGCGGCACCCAAAAGCATAGCCAATTCGGGAGAACCCGAGTGAGTCCACAGCAGACTGCCGTCATGGGCGGCTAGGGCGTGTGTTTTGTTGTCCAGCGCCACGGCAAAGACACGTCCGCCGCGCACCGTGGGTGCGGAACGGATCGGGCCGCTGATGGTTTTGCGCCATGCGATCTGTCCGGTGGCGGCGTCGAGCGCAATCACTTGGGCAAAGCCGGTGCCCGCGAACACGCGCCCGTTTTCATACGCCAGCCCACCGGCGATGTGGCCGTCGTCTTCTTCATCGGGCGTCAGGGCGCTGCGCCACAACAGGGTGCCTGTCTTGGCGTCGAAGGCGCTGACGTCACTGTCGGTGTCGATGGTGAAGATACGCCCGTCTGCGACGATCGGCGTCGAGGTCAAGCGTTCGCCGGAACCAGCACCTGCACCGATATCGGTGGTCCAGTATTCGCGCAGCTGCGGGGCGGCGGCGACGTGATGCATGGCGTGATTGGCGTAGCCGCCATTTTGCGGCCAGTCGGGTGTCGGAGACGGCGCGGGCAGGCGAATGCCGGACGTCTCCAGCCCGGTTTCGGGCTGCAAAGCGCTTTCGTGTTTCAAGACGGAGATGCGCTCGCCCGGAAGCGGCGGTGCTTCGTTACCACCCAGCCAAGTGTCGCAGGCGCTCAGCCCGGTGGCCAAAACGGTCGCGGTCAATAAACGGATGATGGTGCGTTTGCTGTTCACGGAAACGGTCTTCCCCATATGCTTGTTGGCCCATATGTCCAGTGTTCGAGACCCGATCATGCGCCAAGGCGCTGCATCAGGTTTTTGGCGCGATCACGGATGCCCTGGGGCGCGGTGAGGTCGCTGGCCAGTTTGCTGAACGCGGCGTTGGCTTTTTCCATATCCCCCGCTTCCAGTGCGATCACGCCCAGAAGTTCGCGTGCGCTGTGGCGGTAAGGGTGGCCGTCTTCGGCGATGGACGATAAGCGGAACTCCAAAGCTTTGGCGTCATAGCCGCCAGCATTGATTTCGGTCATGATGCCGAGGATGTTGGCCAGGCCCGAAAACGCGACGTTGCCGACGTTCTCGCGGGCAATGTCTTGATAAAGTTGTGCCGCGCCTGCGGTGTCGCCTTGTTTGGCCAACAGCGCCGCTTGTTGGAAACGCGCCAAGATGCCGTATCCGCTGGATGCGTCATCGGCCAAGGTGCGCGCCGCTTCGATGGCGCCCGCGGTGTCACCCGATTGGGCCAACTGCATGGCGTTGTAAAAGCGGTTGCCTTCATCGGTGCGGGTTGAAATGTCGTAGGACTTCCAACCCTGATAACCGGCAACAACGGCAACGATCACAATGGCGACGCCGACAACGTAACTTCCGTAACGTTGCCAGATCTTCATCATCTGTTCTTCGCGAAGTTCGTCATTGACCTCGCGGATCAGGGCATCTTCAGTGTGGTCGGCCACGGATGTCTCCAGCAGTTCAATCGAGTTTATAGGGCCTTGGCAGCGCGTGCCGCCAAGGCCCCCAAACATAGCTAAGCGCGCGGGCTATGGCAAACGCTCTTAAGGGCTGTTAAAATCTTTTAAAATCAGTTGGTTAGGATATTTTTGGCCGCAGCGCTGTTAGCGCCACTTGATCGAACAGCCCATTGAAGGGATTTGTTCTTTCGGTCCTTGGCCGGTTTTGGCCACTTCGCTCATGGCTTCGAACAGATCGCGGCGGGCATCCGCAGGCCCCGTTTCCTTGCGCGATGCATCCAAGCGACCGCGATATTGCAGCCCCTTTGAGCTATCGAAACCGAAGAAATCCGGCGTGCATACGGCGTCATATGCGCGCGCCACCTGTTGGCTTTCATCGAACAGATAGGGGAACGGAAAATCGTGCTTGGCGGCCATGCTTTTCATGTTGTCGAATGAGTCAGCCGGATACTGCACGGGATCGTTTGAATTGACGGCGATCACGCCGATGCCTTGGGCTTGAAGGTCTTTGACATCGCGGATCAGGCGTTCGATCACCGCCAAAACGTAGGGGCAGTGGTTGCACATGAAAATCACCAGGGTGCCGTTTTCGCCTTTCACGTCATCAAGCGCATAGGTCTTGCCATCAACGCCGGGAAGGTTGAAATCTGGAGCTTTCCAGCCAAAGTCACATATTGGGGTCTCTATCGCCATTTTTACCTCAGTTGTTTTTCAGGTTCTTAACTTATTGAAATATAATAAAAGATAGCATGCAAATGTGCAGATTATGACTGTATTGAATTAACCATCAAATTCGTTCAGTGCTATTGCTTCGTGAGAACTGGTTTGCAAACTCGTTCAATTTCAGCAACTGCATCGTTTATCGTTTGACTTAATTCGTCTGGAGCCTCATCTGTTGAGTGGTCCCATATTACATTTTGATAATTATCTATGAGATTTTGTGGATAACCCGGCTGGTCAGTACGGTTGATCAACATACCAACTGCGATGCTAATTTGGTTTCTTGTCGTAATAAATGTCTTAAACGCTTCCTGTGCTTCATCACCGAAGTATGCGCGAAAGAGCATTCGTAATGTTCTAAGACGTGCAAAATGTTCGTCATTATCAGCCAAGCGAGAAATACGAGAGTAGTATGAATCGTTAAGACTACGCCTTCCCTCTGGTTCTTGTTCGCGATTTGGGCGTTCTTCTCCCTCGCCAGTAAAACTTGCTGCATGGCGTGCAAACTCAATACCTGTCTGGAGTTCATAGGCTAGTACCAGTGCTTCTTCAGCGAGTTCAATCTTCTTTTTGCCGAGTAGTTGAACTCGCCAAGAGTTTAATCCGCGGAATGCAGGGACTGCTACAGCAGCGACAGCGAATGCCTGAATGATGGATGTGACTTCGTCGACAGTAAAACTTGATAGCCAACACCACATATGAACCTCCAGTTAAGTATTTGAAAGTAATAAAAAATAAAATTAATATAGTATACAAATGTGGTTGCACATGAAAATCACCAGGGTGCCGTTTTCGCCTTTCACGTCATCAAGCGCATAGGTCTTGCCATCAATGCCGGGAAGGTTGAAATCTGGAGCTTTCCAGCCGAAATCGCAAATCGGGGTTTCTACCGCCGTGGTCTCTCTTTCAAGTTATGGGCACGTTTGGGGTTGCTTTGTGTTCTTTGATAGCGCTGACTTAGGATGGGATCAACCCACGACAATGAGACCATTAAGGGGACGTTAACCAAGATGGTTCAAGCTAAAAGGCTGGATACCTGCGCAGATTTGCGGTGTTCATGTTGGTAAACGGAGCTTTTCGCCCATGCGCGCACGTCAATTCATCCCGCTCGTCGGTCTTGCACTGCTGGTTTCGGCATGCACAGACTTTTATTCGGTGGTTCCGCGCGATGCCTTGAAAACGGTGGGTAATCTGAGCGTCGTGAGCACCGCGCTGACGATGGGGACCGACAGAACGCTGACGGATCACGTGGTTTCATTTCAAACCGGTAAAGATTGCTCAACCGTGCGGGTCGAGCAGGGCCGCACCTACTGCAAAGAAGATGAGCCCAATCCCGTTGCCTCGGTGCATTGCTATCCGTCCATCGGCGACGTGACGTGCTACGCTGCAGCCAACCCGGCGCGCAAACCCGATGAACGCATCGGTGGTCAGCCCTAGTTTTTCTCAACTACATCATTTAAATGCTTAATCGGCTTGCCGTATTGACCCGGGGCGGGGGTTGGCGTTTACTGCTGTTTCACTCGACCTTTGAACAATTGGTAGTTATCGCAAGCACCATGAAGCAATTATTTTTTGCGACTTTGGCTCTGTTCGTTCTTGCGGGCGTGACTTTTTGGACTTTGGGGCAAAACCCCGAAATGAGCCCGGAAATACTTAAAAAGATTAAAATGGTGTCGCGTTTCAAGGAAACGCTGCCCAGCGCGGACGCTGGTGATGCGCAAGCGCAATATGAAATTGCGCTGATGTACGAGATCGGCGACGGCACCAAGATTGACACCAAGCAAACGCTGAAATGGCTGTTGAAGGCGGCGGAACAAGGCCATGCCCCATCGCGCTATAAACTCGGCTGGATGTACGCAAATGGCATCATCGTGCGCCAAGATTATTTCCTGGCGGCAAAATATTATCGATTAGCGGCCACCTTTAACAACCACGCAGATGCCCAGTTTCGCCTTGGTGAATTGCATTTCTACGGCCGTGGCGTAGATAACGATTACGGCAAAGCCATCAAGTACTACACCCGAGCCGCAGGCAAGGGCCATGCGGCGGCGCAGTATATTCTCAGCTCCATGTATGCAGAAGGTTGGGGCGTCAAACGCGACTTGATCACGGCTTATATGTGGCTGAAGCTGGCGATCAACAAGCGCGACGAAGCCTTGGCCGTGAACAAAAAGTTCGATCCGCTGAAGAAAATGGCGCAGCTTAAGCCGATGATGAATAAATATCAGATCGAAGAAGCGGAAAAGCGCATCCGCACCCTGGCTAAAGCTAAACCCTAAACAATCCTCAACGAGATTATGCAGAGCCCGGTTTGGGCTTGGCTTCGATTTTGGACGGGTCCTTGGGCAAACGCAGTCTGACGATGCCCTTGAAATCGTTCGGATCGGCAACTTCGCCTTTGCGCACGATTTCGATGCGGCCTTGGCGCGCCAAAAACACCGCCTGTTGCTTTACGGAGGTAAGGTAACGCCGCCACAGATCGGGCTTGTCTTTGGGACGCCGGCGCGCATCCGCGATTTTCACGGCGATGTCTTTGAAGCTCAGCGACGAAGCGCCAGCCAACGCACCCAAGATGGTGATGGCGATGGGGTCGTCCTTTGCAGGGGTATTTTCTTCTGTGTCCATATCAGTCATGAGGCGGGGTTTAGCACGCTTTTACGGCCCTGTCGCGGGCAAACTCGCGGGTATAATCAGGGCCAAAACGCGCATACGAACAGCTGCGCGTGTTTGCGCCGACATAGCCGAGCTAAGGCGTTGTGAACTTAGGCCGCGTGGGTTTGATCTTGGTTACGGGCTAAGGGGTAAAGTTGTTCGCTTTCCGCCTGAATGCGGCTCCACACCAACTCGAACATTTCGTCGGTTTCTTTGACGAACGCTTGATGGTCGCCGATGTGCAACCCGTTCTTGCACCATTTGTCGGCGTAAGACTTGAACAGGCGTTTGATTTCGCGTTCGCCTTCGATAAAGCGATCGACTGTGGCGCGCACCGAACCGTTATTGTTGTTGAGCAGCTTGGAATAGATTTCCTTGTTTTGGCTCATGTGGGCGTCGAACTTATCGCGATAACGTTCGAACAGTTCGCAGGTGATGCTGGAATCGCACATTTCGCGGTCTTGGAACAGATAAGACAGCGTTTTTGCCAGTTCTGCGATCTGGTGGTTTTGTTGGTGCAGTTCGTCGAATGAAACCATGAATTCTCCCCCACGCTCGTTTTCCGACCGACGGCCAGATCGAGGTGTCCCTTTTGAGGTTATTATCCGCATTATTTTAGCGGGTAAGTGGTGCGTGGAAAACGTCTAAGGCATGCGTACAATCAAGATGTTGCAGCATTTACTAATTAAGGAAAAACCGGAACAGGCACAAAATTGAGCCTTAAGAAGATAAAGGACCTTAAGAAAACAACGGACTCGCGGCCAAGCCGTCGAACATGAACTGCATCGACAGCGCCGCCAGCAAAACCCCGACCACACGCGAAATCACGTTGAGCCCGGTCACACCCAGCAGTTTTTGCACTTGGCCCGCCATCAGCAGCAGCACAAGCGTGATCAGCAGCACCGTCAACAAGGCACCCACGGTCACCGCCCAGTGCACCAGATTTCCGCCGCTTTCGGCGCTGAGCAGCACCACTGCGCCCATCGATCCAGGGCCCGCGATCAGCGGTGTGGCAAGGGGGAACACGGAGATGTCGGGTTTGTTCTGGGCCTCAATGGTTTCGTCGTCGGTGGTCGAAATGCCGCCGGAATGGCGCGCGAACACCATATCGATGGCGATCAGCAACAGTAAGACGCCACCCGCCGTGCGCATCGCCGCCAAACTGATGCCCAAACGCGCCAGCGCGGCTTCGCCAAACACCGCAAACAGCATCAATATGGTGGTCGCGATCAGCACGCCTTTCAGCGCCAACTTACGGCGTTGGGCCGCAGGCGTGCTTGGGGTCAGCGCGGCAAACAACGCCGCCACATCAACCGGGCCGATGGTGGCGAAAAAGGTGGTGAACGCGACCAGCGCGACTTCGATCAATTGTGCATTGTCCATGGCCGGACCTTAACACGGAGAGGGACCTAAAGATCAAGCAGATCCACGATCACCTCTCGCCCGCGCGGGCGTGATCTGCTAAGTGAAAGCGATGAACTCGCTTATCACCGACCTGACGCACAAAAAGACCATCCAGCATGGCGGCGATCCCAAAGCTGTCGAGGACCGTTTCGGTACGCCGAAAGAGGGTTGGCTGGATTTGTCGACCGGTATCAACCCGGTGGCGTATCCGCTTGCCCCGGTGCCGGGTGAAATGGTCGCGAGATTGCCGTTGCAGGCCGATTTGGATGCCTTGTTGGACGTTGCGAGGCGCGCTTATGGCGTGCCTGAGGCTGCGGCGATTGTTGCCAGCCCCGGCACCCAAGCGCTGATCCAGATGGTGCCGAGCCTGTTCGAGGCGTCCAGCGTGTCGATCATGGGCCCGACCTACGGCGAGCACGCCCCGGCGTGGGTGGCGGCGGGACACCGGGTCGAAGACGTCGGATCCATTTGCGCCCAGGCGGCGCAACCGGCCCCTTACGGTGTGGTGGTTCACCCCAACAATCCCGACGGACGCACGCAAACGGTCGAAGGTCTGCTGGCCTTTGGCGAAGAATTACATGATCGTGGCGGCGTTTTGGTGGTCGATGAGGCGTTTGCCGATGTCACGCCGGAGCTGTCGGTCACGCCCCATGCGGGCGGTGAAGGGCTGGTGGTGCTGCGCTCGTTCGGTAAGTTCTTCGGCCTTGCGGGGGTGCGGCTCGGCTTCGCCATCACCACGCCTGAAATTGCCGAACGTCTGGCGGCCAAGCTTGGCCCCTGGTCGGTGTCGGGGCCGGCGCTGTGGGCTGGGACCCTGGCGCTGAATGATCGCGATTGGATCCAAGCCTCACGGGTGCGTCTCAAGGCGGATGCCGGGCGCTTGGATGGATTGATGGAACGCGCCGGGCTCAACGTCGTCGGCGGCACCGACCTGTTCCGTCTTGGCGAAAGCGATGACGCGCCAGTGCTGTATGAAAAGCTCGGACAAGCGGGGGTTTTGGTGCGGCCGTTCGACTACCAGCCCAAGTGGCTGCGGTTTGGTCTGCCGGGCACCCCGCAAGATTGGGCGCGGCTGGAAGCGGCACTCAGCGCTTAGTCTTTGTCGCCCTGAGAATCAGGCGGTGAATCGGACTTTTTGTCTTTGGAGCCATTGAGTATAGCGTAGAGCATAAAAATCGTGGCGAAGAAGATCGCGGCGCCGGCAACGTAGCCGAAAACCGTCGAAACCTGGGCCACTGTCGAAACATCTGCCATCACTTGGGTGTTCCTTTTGCCGCGTTATGCTGCGTTATAGGGCGTAGCTGGTGTGTCCCGCAGCGAGTTCCTGTTCTGCGTCAACCATGGTGCCGTTGGCGGTACACGCAGGCGACGCCAGTTCCAAAAACAAGTGGTTGATAGCTTCGGGCGCTTTGACCGATTCGGGTTTTTCGCCCGGCATGGCTTCGGCGCGCATGTCGGTGCGGGTGCCGCCGGGGTTGACCAGGTTGACGCAAACGTTGGTGTTGGTGCATTCCTCGGCATAGATATTGGCGGTCATTTCCAGTCCCGCTTTGGACACCGCGTACGAACCCCAGTAAGAACGCGGCACATGGCCGACGGATGAGGTGACGAAGATCGCGCGGCCCGCGTCGGAGGCCTTCAACAGTGGATCCATAGAGCGGATCAAGCGCCAGTTGGCGGTGAGATTGAGGTCCATGACCTGCTGCCATTCGCGCGGCTCGATATGCGCCAGCGGGGCCAGCGTGCCCAGCGTGCCAGCGTTGCCGATGAGAATGTCGAGCTTTTTAAAACGCTCATAAATCGCCCCGCCGATCTTGTCGATGGTGTCGAAATCGGTCAGGTCGCACGGCACCAGCGTGGGGGCATTATGGCCTGCGGCGCGCAGTTCGTCGTCCAACTCTTCCAGCGCGCCTTGGGTGCGTGCAGTGAGGATCAGATGCGCGCCTTGTTCGGCGAAGCAGGTGGCCAGCGCGCGGCCTATGCCGCGTGATGCGCCGGTGATCAGGGCGACGCGGCCCTCAAGAATTTTATCAGCCATGATTGAACTCTCTTAATCCTCTGACAAAAGGGTCAGCTGTTCCGGTCCCGGATTGCCTTCTTTATCGATAAGCGGGATGGCGTAATCGCCGGTAAAGCATGCGTCGCAATATTGTGGATGCACTGTGTTGCGGGCATCTTCGCCGACTGCGCGATACAGGCCGTCGTTGGAAATGAACGCCAGCGTGTCGACGCCGATGTGCTTGGTCATTTCTTCGACCGTCATGTTGTGGGCCATCAACTGTTCTTGGTTGGGCGTGTCGATGCCGTAAAAGCACGGATGGGTGGTCGGCGGGCTGGAAATGCGCATGTGCACTTCTTTGGCCCCGGCGTTGCGCATCATCTCGACGATTTTAACCGAGGTGGTGCCGCGTACGATGGAATCGTCCACCAACACCAGGCGCTTGCCCTTGATCCACGCGCGATTGGCGTTGTGTTTCAGTTTAACGCCCAAGTGGCGGATGGTGTCGGACGGCTGGATAAAGGTGCGGCCCATGTAGTGGCTGCGGATGATGCCCAAATCGAACGGCACGCCGCTTTGTTCGGCGTAGCCGATGGCGGCGGGCACGCCGGAATCGGGCACCGGAACGATCATGTCGGCTTCGATGTGGCTTTCACGGGCCAGTTCCTTGCCGATGTTTTTGCGCACTTCATAAACGTTGCGGCCTTCGATGACACTGTCGGGGCGCGCGAAGTAGATGTATTCGAAAATGCAAAACCGCGACGGCTGCTTGGCGAACGGTTTGAGGCTCTGCATGCCCTTTTCGCTGAAAATCACGATTTCACCCGGTTCGACGTCGCGCACGTATTCGGCGCCAATGATGTCGAGTGCACAGGTTTCAGACGCCAGCACATGTCCGTCGCCGATCTTGCCGATCACCAGCGGGCGCACACCGTGCGGGTCACGCACGCCGATCAGTTTTTGTCGGGTCAGCGCAACCAGGGAATAAGCCCCGGTGACGCCGTTCAGCGCATCGGTGAGGCGATCCAAAACCTTGCGGTATTCACTGGTGGCGACGCGGTGCAGGATGGTTTCGGTATCGGACGTCGACTGGAAGATGCTGCCCCGTTCGACCAAGGCATGACGACAGTTGCGCGCGTTGGTGAGGTTGCCGTTGTGGGCAATCGCGAAACCGCCGAACACCAGATCGGCGAACAGCGGTTGAACATTGCGCATCACGGTGCCGCCCGAGGTCGAATAGCGCACATGGCCGATGGCCATGGGGCCTGCTAGGCGGCTGATGACCTCTTCGGAATTGAAGTTATCGCCGACGCTGCCCATGGCGCGGTGGCTGTGAAAATGCTTGCCGCCGTACGACACGATGCCGGCGGCTTCTTGGCCGCGATGCTGCAAAGCGTGCAGGCCGAGCGCCGTCAGCGCGGATGCATCGGGGTGGTTATAGACGCCGAAAACGCCGCACTCGTCGTGAAAATGGTCGTCGTCGGGAAACGATGCGGTGGTGCACTTGGGGGTGCACGGGGGGGTGCTGGGCGTATCCATGGGCTTCGCGATCCGAGTTCAAGGGCCAGTTTGTTAAAGGGCGATCACTGGCTAGTTTCAAAGAGCCGGTCCATCTCTGAACGTTCCTTTTTGCCATAGCCGTCGGCTTTCGATCCGGCAGGGGCTTTGGGAATGGCATTGATGGCTTTGTCGAGCAACGATTGGTTCTGGTCTTTTTGCGTGGGTTTATTCGTGGGCGCGGGGGCGTTGGGGTCGGTGCCTTCGGTGGCCGGGGCCAGGGCCTTCAACATGTCGGCCCCTTGGATGATCAGGGGTATGGTGCGGGCCTCATAGATCCATTCCGGCTGTTCATCAGGCGGCGTCATCCAGGTATAGCCGATCCACACCAACGCGACGACCACCGCGCCACGCAACAAGCCGAACAGAAAGCCCAAGGCCCGGTCCAACGGGCCTAACGCGCTTTCCTTCACGCCATGCGAAATGCGCCGTGTGGTTATAGATAGGATCACCAGTGTGCCAATGAAGACCAAAATTCCCGTTACCATGGTGGCGATGAACGGGTCTTCAATGAATTGCAGGGTGAAATGTTCCAGCACAGGCGTGCCGTAGAGGGTGGCGAAAACCGCACCGATCCAGCCCGCGATGGACAGAACCTCATGCACAAAACCGCGCGCATAGGCGAAAGCGCCTGATATCAGCAGTGTGCCAATGACGAGGATGTCGATCCAGTGCATGTGACCTCAAAATCCGTCTTCGTTTTCGAACATTTGCGCCAGCTCTTGAATGTGGCTCAATTCGTTCGATGAAATGCCTTTTGCCGCAACCTTGGTCTTGCCTCGGTTTTTCGGCACCACAGCGCGCGTAAAACCGAGTTTAGCCGCTTCCTTGAGCCGACCTTCCGCGTGGCTGACCGCGCGGACTTCGCCGGACAGGCCGACTTCGCCAAAAAACAGGCTGCCGCGGGGCACCGCAATGTCGCTCAATGACGACAGCAAAGCCGCCGCTACGGCCAAATCGGCGGCGGGTTCCGTGACCCGCAAACCACCTGCGACGTTCAAGTACACGTCGTTGGCGCCAATGGCAACCCCGCATCGGGTTTCAATCACCGCCATGATCATCGCCAGGCGTGCGCTGTCCCAGCCGACCACCGCGCGACGCGGCGTCGCCAAGGTCGAAGGCGAGACCAAGGCCTGGACCTCCAATAGCATCGGGCGGGTGCCCTCCATGCCAGCAAACACCGCCGAACCGCTGACGTCTTGTTCGCGGTCAGACAGGAACAACGCGGATGGATTGCTGACTTCCGAAAGCCCTGCGTCCGACATCTCAAACACGCCGATTTCATCCGTTGCGCCGAAGCGGTTTTTGACCGCGCGCAAAATGCGAAATTGGTGACTGCGGTCGCCTTCGAAATACAGCACCGTATCGACCATGTGTTCCAGCACGCGCGGTCCGGCGATCTGGCCTTCCTTGGTGACGTGGCCGACCAAAATGACGGGAAAGCCTTTGCGCTTGGACAGGCGGATCAGTTCTTGGGCCGATGTGCGTACCTGGGCCACGGTGCCGGGCGCGCTTTCCAGGCTATCGACGTACATGGTTTGGATGGAATCGATGATCGCCACGTCGGGCGGATCGTCGTCCAAGGTGGTGACGATGTCACGCACGTTGGTGGCGGCGGCCAGTTCGACCGGGTATTTTTCCAAGTTCAGGCGGCTGGCGCGCAGGCGCAGCTGATCGACGGCTTCTTCGCCGCTGATATAGGCGACCCGCCCGCCTACGGAAAGCTGGGCTGCGGCTTGCAGCAAGATGGTCGATTTGCCGATGCCGGGCTCGCCGCCGACCAAAATGGCGGAACCGGCGACCATGCCGCCGCCGAGCACGCGGTCGAATTCTTCGATGTTGGTTTTGCGCCGGGGGGGGCGTTTTTCTTTGCCCTCTAAGCCGACAAAGGTGACCTTGCGGCCTTTTTTCGCGCCCAGCCCTTTGGGGGTGTCGTCGGTTGAGGCTTCTTCGCTGAGCGAATTCCATGCCCCACAGGTGTCGCACTTGCCGCTCCACTTTGGGTGCGTGGCGCCGCATTCGGCGCAGACAAACTGGGTTTTTGACTTGGCCAATAGGCGTTCCCGAACCCTAAAGCGATGAGATGATGTCGGCGACCACGGTACGGCCCCGACGTCCCATTGTGTAGCGTGATTCGGGGGCTAAGCTCAAGACACAAGCAGGGGCTTTGCGAGGGGACTGGCGTTGTGGTCAAATGGAGCAAATCCAAGCAAGGTGGGAGGTTCGTATGTGTCAGGTTTTTGCGGGGCAAGACCCTAAAAGCTATACCTATCAGACGCGCTCGATCCGTCTCAACGGGCAAAGCACAAGTATCCGTCTGGAAGCCACGTTCTGGGGCTTGCTGGAAGACATCGCCCGGTCCCAACGATTGAGCGTGCCCAAATTCGTTTCAACCGTGCATGAAGAAGCCTTGCTGTTGCACGGTGAGGTGAGCAATTTCACCTCACTTTTGCGCTGTGCTTGCATCGTCTATCTGCAAGGCGACGCTGGTGAGAGCGCGCAAGCATCGTAGTATCCCTATAACACCCACACGCCACGCGATCAGCTAGACTTTCACGCCTATGGTTCGTAATCGAATGTTAGGGAAGTCGCTGTGGCGAAAGCAATTCACACCATGATCCGCGTGCTTGAAGAAGCGCGCTCCGTTCAATTTTATCAAACGGCGTTTGGGCTAGACATTGCCGAACGTTTTGCGTTTGACGATTTTACGCTGGTTTACCTGCGTGACGCCAAGTCGGGGTTTGAGATTGAATTGACCGTTAACCATGCCCGTACCGATCCTTACGACTTGGGCGATGGCTACGGCCATATCGCGTTTGTCGTCGATGATCTGGACGGGGAACACGCACGTTTCGAAGCCGCAGGACTGGCGCCCAACAAAATCGTCGAGTTCCACCGCGAAGGGGCGCTGATGGCGAAGTTCTTTTTCGTCCAAGATCCCGATGGCTACAAAATCGAAATGCTGCAAAAGCACGGGCGATACGCCTAAAACGCTTATCAACAAGGGAGAAATTACCAATGCTGTTTCACTTGGATTTTCACATCGAATACTCCGCCGACATGGAACAAAAAGATCTGTTTCGCATTTGGGCCGAAGAAGCCGACGCCGCGCTGGGCGCAAAGGATGCAGGCGTGGTGGTCGATCTGTGGAAGGCCGTGGGCGCACGCCGGGTCATCGCCATCGTCAACGTGGATGGACCGGATATGCTGGATCAAATTTTGCTCGACCTTCCGATCATGAAACTGCACGGCCAACACGTGCAGGTCGATGTGACGGCCTTGCGTCGATATGAAGATTTCGCCATTGACGTGAAAGAGCGCCTCGGCTAACGCCACCGCTCTTCATCGATCCAATTTAATGTCACCCGCCCCAGCGCATCTGCCGGGGCGGGTGATTTTTTTTAATAAAACCATCTCCTTGTGATGGTTATCACTTTGTCGGCGCGCGGATGGTGGCAAAAAGAGCCCACGATTTGAGACGCGCGGTTTGAACCTGAACGCCAAATGAACCCGAAATAAACGATACCTGAATACGCCACTCAGACTTGGTTCAACCCCGTTCAGGTAAAACAGATCCAACATCAACAAAAGATGTGGAAAGAAACCAGGGATTAAATCGCAACTGCGGTTCGTTATATCCCTGAAGGTGACAACAAGGGCCCAAGCCCAGAGTACCAAAAAGGAACACAGAAAATGCATGACCCCGGAATGGTTTACATATTTGGTTTTGCGGCGATGTTGGCCGGTGT
>Ga0316204_10001821_pt1 | contig 53746 bp, 45 predicted proteins | sample 6monrhotite_MG_2_FD_205661 | JGI IMG/M metagenome (GOLD analysis project Ga0316204, IMG submission 205661) | Microbial mat bacterial communities from mineral coupon in-situ incubated in ocean water Damariscotta River, Maine, United States -... | ecosystem: Environmental > Aquatic > Marine >... | reverse complement strand
GAAACAGTTAAGGATTGACCATTAGCATTGTCCACTATAGGATATTCACTCTATTAATCCAACGATAACATGCTGGATGCAGAGGGTTTCTAAGGGTTATGCCTTATCCGCCCACTGGTACCATTTTTAAAGCCTTGATTCGTCAGGGCTTTTTTATGTCTAAGGATGGACGGTATTTCGCAATGAGTCATGGAAAGCTTGCCCCATAAGCGGAGCTAATGTAGTGGGTATGACGGTGCGATGTTTCTAAAACATCAAAAGCTTAGTTCAAAAAGTTCATATTTTCTTATGCAAACGACACATTATTGAAAAAACATGATCCTAGTTTCGGTTATAAAATAATTAAGGGGCGTAGACGAGCCTTAATTACATGAGACTGGCTTTTCCGAGAAGGTCGATCTCCATCCCAAGGTGTAGCAGTAAGCATTAGTCTGGTTTGTTATCCAATTTGACGTTTGAACCCTTGATTAAATCTCTTTTTACCCAAGTCGAACAAATTGTGCAGCTTCACTTCGATAAACACTTCTTGGGAAGTGCTGAAAGCTCTCTACCGCCTTTGATATATGCTCTCGTTCCTTGGTTTCTTGATAATGTTGATAGATCCCGTCAAATTGCTTTTGAAATACTGAGTGCTCGTCTAGCGCACGATATGTCGCCAAGCATGCTATTGCACCAGCAGTCTCGCGTCTAATCGGTGGAAGGATATTTGGGCCGATATTAAACCGATAGTTCTTCTCAATACCAGGATACATCAAAAAGTATTGTTGATTAATTAAGTGATATTCCCATTGAGTCACATCTTCTTGAAACATATACTCGAATAATGAGCGAACTGATTTTTCAATATATCCATTTTCTTTGCCCATTGCTAATCGTAATAACTCAAGCCCTTTTAAACTGCATAGTTTAGGTACATCCATTTCTTATTCCCTCAATTATCCTGTGATTGGCGGGCAATCACTTTGTGCAACTACGCTATAGTATAGTACAAGATATTGTTTTGTGTAATCTGAATATCCAATCGAATTGATTCAAATTAAATGTAACCCTAGCTAGAAATAAAAACTATCGTTGACTCATATTAAATGTAACCTAAATATCGGAGTCATAATATGGGTAAAACAGAGCGCGAAACTTATCTGAAAGCAATCAAAAAACGATATCAATGAGCTAGAAAGAAAGACAAACATCTCATAGACCATTAAAGCCCGACCCTAAAGCCAGATATGATTCACCTGAGTTATTGAAAGCACTTAAGAAAATTTGGTTTGTTTCTGATCAAATGTGGTCTAAGAGACTTCAAGCATTATTACCTATTTGGCTCCCTCCCGATACACTACTTCGCAACCAAATTCCCATTAGAACCGCAGTGTGGGATATTACAGAGTCTGGATTTCTAGAAACGGATACTGTTACAAACTACTTAAAAAGGTGATTTTGTAGTGTAAAACGTGACCTTAAGGGTAAGAGTCGGTAATGTTTGTTAGGTCAATTAGTGTAAATTCCGTAGGTTAGTTCGAGCTTAAAAGCTTTAATTAAATAGTATTTCACTTTTATAGAGCGATTAATTATAATCTTAAGGTAATTAAAAAAATAAAGGAACTAAAATGATTAAAGCATGGAAGTTATCAGGGATTCTTTGTACTCTTATTTCACCACCTGTTTTTTCACACACACCTCAATTAAATGAAGGACAAGAAATACTAATTGATGGTCGAGCTAGTATAATTGGAAATTTAAAAAGAGGTGAATACATTACTGCCAGTTCAGGCACCAAAAGTAAACAAAACCTAAAACTTCCACTAATGGATAAACTTGATTTAACTAATCGATACCTTGTTGAGTTAATTGATCTTCCAACTTTAAGTTATCGAACCGAATTAAAAAAGAAAAGCCATTTTCTTGGCCAGAATATTACTGTTCATAATAAGAGTACAAAGGAAAAAATTGTTAATGAAGAAACTGAAACTTATTTTCAGTTTTTAACTAAAAAACAATTTTATTTGGTAAATCAAATAAAACAAATAAATAGCAATATAGAAATAGTTAAACAATTTAATAAAGTTACTAATCTTATTGTTGTTGAAGCCAATATAAGTAATGTTGACGCTATTAAAAGGTTACCTGGTGTGAAGCGCGTGGTTAGGGAGCAAAGATACCAGGTGAACTTAACCGAAAGTGTGCCATTAATAAATGCACAAAACGTTTGGTCACTAACTGATGATAATGAATTAGCTGTGCAGGGGGAAGGGGTTGATGTTGCTATACTAGACACAGGCATCGACTATACACATCCGTCGCTTGGTGGGTGTTTTGGTGCTGAATGTAGGGTTGTTGCAGGTTATGATTTTGTTAACCAAGATAATGATCCTATGGACGGTCATGGGCATGGTACTCATGTTGCGGGAATTGTTGGTGCTAATGGTGAATCAATAAAAGGTGTTGCACCAAACGTAAATTTACACGCATATAAAGTACTTAATGACAATGGTTCTGGTTTTTCTACTGATATAATTGCGGCAATTGAAAAAGCAGTGGATCCTGATGGCGATCCATTGACTGATGATGCGTTAGATATTATTAATATGAGCTTGGGGGGCTCAGGATCTTCATTAGACCCGTTAGCTGTTGCAGTTAATAATGCCGTTGATGCGGGTGTGATTGTTGTTGTTTCTGCTGGTAATAATGGGGGTTATGGCGATATTAATAAATCGTCCCCAGCAAGTGCCGCTAACGCTATCACGGTTGGCTCAAGTACCAAGTTGGATGAACTTTCCTCTTTTTCGTCCAAAGCGGAACCCACTGAATATTATCCTAACAAACCTGAAATAATAGCGCCCGGCAGCAACATAAATTCTACTCACATAGGCTCTAGCGAAGGAAGTCCAAGTTATAAAGTTTTAAGTGGAACCAGTATGGCTGCTCCCCATGTGGCGGGAGCTGTAGCGTTGCTTAAACAACTAAATCCTGAAATAACACCTCAATTAGCAAAGGAGTTATTGATAGCAGGTGCTGTTGGTCTCGATTTAGATCCCTTATCTCAAGGAGCTGGGCGCATAGATATTGAAAAGAGTATGAATGCTACTATTTCCACTGAACAAGGTTTTATTAATTTAGGTCAGGTCGATAAAACCCTAGATTTTTGGCAGAACCAGAAAGTACTTACAATAAAAAATAATTCAGATTTAGAACAAACATATCAACTAGATTTACCAGACAATTTCCCGAGTCAAGCTGAACTAACGATTAACACAACTGAGATTGTTGTTGCTGCAAATAGTAGTGAAGATATTCTTGTAACAGTGATAATTGATGAGGTTAGTAGTTTTCCTTTTCCAGAAAATAATGCAGGCATTTATTATGGAAATTTAATCATTAGTTCAACCACTGATAGTTTGAATGTTCCAATAACATTAGATCATTCTTTCACCCTGAGTATTTCAACAAATTCATTACGAGAATCTAATGTATTCATAGGAAGTGAAGATGGTACTTTTTTTAGAGCAAAGAGTATTAGATCAATTCAACCAACAGAAATTAGAATCCCCAATAAAAGGCTAGCGGTTATAGCTTTTTATAATTATCTTCGGGCAGAAGACTTGGTAAATGTAGATATTCCTGCAGGTTTGACCGCTCATGGTTACGAAACCTTCACAATTGAACCGAATGGAGATGTTGAGCTTTCATTAAATATTGAGAATCTAGTTTTTAAATCGGGTATAAATTCTGTAAAAGGTCTAGATGGAGAAGGCATATCTAGGGCCAGCGTTTCAGGGAAAGCCAATCATATTAGAATTGATCTAGACGATACCTTTCTTCAGTCATGGACAGGCGGTGATGATATTGGCTATACGGTGTTTGGAAATATAGCTTCAGATAGTAAAATTAAATTTGATACGCTTTATTATGTTGCAGACGAGTTTAATAATGACTTAGAGGCGCATTGGTATTATTTGTGGCACAATTTTGAAACAACAGGTATGCAAAATGTCAATTTTGACCTTGAGTTAGCTAACGACCTAAAGTTTGAAGTTGTTTTGGATAGTGAACTATACAGCGGCAGCAATCAGCATTACACCATAAATAGTGCTCTTGGAGGTGTATCAACTTTTCAACGAACTATAAATACAGATATAGACAAAGTTATTGTCCACAGTTTAGATGTCGACTATCCAAATTTTGCGTATACGGAAGTTATTCAAATGGAGGAAAAGGAAAACTTGTTTTGGCCTGCACCGCTCGCGGCAACTAGTGAAATAAGGTTTAACCAGTCAAATAGTCTAGAGAAATCTTTTTTAAGAGGTTCTAGTGATTTTATTACAGCAACTAACAGCTTATCGTTAGCTCCACAAGCTACATTTTGGAGTGTTTCGGTTAATGTGAATCATAGTGACATACTGATCGCAGACTTTGATTATTCAACATTTTATTTTTCTTTACTTAACGATAATATGGCTAACACTTTTACTGATTTAAATAGCCAGTATGAGTGGTATTGTGATGGTACGGTAGTTAATATGGCATCAATAAACTTATCAAGTGGTAGTAATTATAAATACATTTCTAGGCCATACGATCAAAACTGTACAGATCTTAAGGTTGTTTTTAGTTATGATTCTTATTTAGACGGCATAAAATATCTTTCAAAATCGGTTTACGATGCAAACGATTCTTCGTCATATCCAGAAATTTCTTCTATCAGATTGTGGAAAAATAATATTGTTGCAGAAGACCAAGCACTTAATAAAATCAACTCGAAAATTGTAATAGAAACAAACAGTCAACACTATCAAAGTCAGACAGTCGAAAAAAGAATCAACGACGGAGAATGGCAACTTCTAAATATTGACTCAACAACCCCTTTACTAACAATTATCAACATTCCATTGATCGAAGGTAGTCATACTGCAGATTTAAGAGTTTCTTATGTGAATAACTCAAATAAAGCTGTTGTTCATACATTAAATGGTTTTTTCAAATACGGAACAGAGTCTGGTGGTGATGCTGATTCTGATGATGATGGAGTTTACAACCAGGAAGATCCCGACGATGACAATGACGGTATTAACGATCTTGATGATGCCTTTCCCTATGACCCCAATGAATCCATAGATACGGATAACGACGGTATTGGAAATAATGCTGATACGGATGATGATGGTGATGGTGTTGCTGACAATGACGATGCGTTTCCGTTAGATGACAGCGAGTCGGTAGATACGGATAACGATGGTATCGGTAACAATGCTGATACGGACGACGATGGTGATGGTGTAGCTGATAATGAGGATGCATTTCCGTTAGATGACAGCGAGTCGGTAGATACGGATAACGATGGTATTGGAAATAATGCTGATATGGACGATGACGGCGACGGGGTCGCTGACAGTGAGGATGCATTTCCGCTAGATGAGAGCGAATCGGTAGATACGGATAACGATGGTATCGGTAACAACGCTGACACGGATGACGATGGTGATGGTGTAGCTGATAATGAGGATGCATTTCCGTTAGATGACAGCGAGTCGGTAGATACGGATAACGATGGTATCGGTAACAACGCTGACACGGATGACGATGGTGATGGTGTTGATGATTCAAGTGATGCATATCCGTTAGATCCGACTAGAACTATAGCACCTACACCAGAGCCAACGAAAAGCGGTGGCGGTGGCGGTTCAAATATTCTTTTATTCTTACTAATATTACTTATAACTATGGTGCGTCGAAAAAATAAGACTTACTAGTATTTTACCCTAAAAGTATAAACCTTGGCTGCTTGCAGCCGAGCTGGTTAGCGTAAAAGGAATCTTTTTTCGGTTTACAGTATTCATCTGAGCAAACATTACCAATTATTCACTTCGACTCAAATCCCCGTATTGAAGTGATTGACGGGGTGTGGTCTTTGGGTTCGAACGAACTCAACCATTTGAAGAATATAGTTACTTAGATTTAATCGTATTGATGGCGCAACAAGGCTGTAGAAAAGCGTTTGAATTCTCTTGTTAGGTTTGCGTTTAAATTAACTAGTAACTCAGAGATTGCAAATAATGCTGTTCAATATACTTGGATAAAAGTATCAAAAAACATTCGTCAATTGAATGACCCGAGAGTATTTAGAAGCTAGCTTTATAAATGGCTGAGGTGGAAAGTCATTGATTATAAATGTCAGAATAAAAATAAAGTTGAACGAATACCAGGCAGCCGTCTTAAGCTTCTTTGCTTCAACTTGTGTAGATGATAATGATAAACTGTTGTCTCTTATCCTTTTCATATCGAAAAGGATCTTTACGAGTAATCGATAGTGGCTTTAAAACCAACAATTTATAAATTCAACATCACCTTATCAGACATGAATCAAGATTATTACGATACATTTGATTTAACGCTGGCTCAACATCCTTCAGAAACCCTAGAGAGAATGATGGCTAGGGTGATGGCTTACTGCCTTAATGCACAAGAGCATTTGTCTTTTACTAAAGGTTTAAGTGATGTCGAAGAGCCTGATCTTTGGGTAAGAACCCTTGATGACCAAATAGCTTTATGGATTGATATTGGTGAACCTGATGTCGAAAGAGTTAAAAAATCGACCAGAAAAGCTAATTTAGTTAAAGTCTACAGTTTTAATTCTAAATCTGATGTTTGGTGGGAACAATCTAAAGCAAAGTTTGAACAGCTTTCTGCCATTATTTATCGTTTTAATTGGTCTGAAATTAAAATTTTTGCAGCAATGACCCAAAGAACAATGGCGCTGTCTTTTATGATTACAGGAAATTCAGCCTATATCACTTTAGGTGATCAGCAATGCGAGGTTACTTGGGAACAATTAAGTAAAGAAGAGTAGTTGTCTGGGAAGAGACACTATCAAGCTAACTTGACAGTACCTTTCAACAATTTCTGCTACAACATTGAATCTGATTTAACCAATTATGCCTTTTTAGGAAGTTTCGGTGGTATCGCTTGATTTACTTTTTTCTCTGGCACACCTTTTCCAAGGTAAAGCCTAAATGCTCTGTCAGGGTATTTAGCTCGAACAATTTCTGCAGCTTCATCGAAATCAGTCGCTTCAAAAGTATCAGCTGGTTCATCGGCGCTATTTTTAATCAATAACGCAGTGTAAAAAGGCATAGGGACTCCGAATTTTCTTTGATAGGGTTGATCCGACTTTTCATTCCATGAAAATTTAGATTGCAGGATTCAGCGAGAGACCATACTAACAGAAAACGCTGCTCTCAAGGGGCAATAAAGGATTAAGTTGAAAATTAACTATAAAAACTACACTTTATTGTCACTTCTTCTAAGTATGCGTTGCAAAACTTTGATCGGTATTGTTTCCTATTGGCGACACGCTAGTTCAATAGATAACTTGAGAATGAGAAATAATGGAATCTACTCAGGTTACCGTGACCCAAACGATTGTCTAGGAAATTATAGAATTGTGAGAGAGCATTGGTTGGATGAGAAAGGACTAGTCGTGTCCCGAAATCGATGCAAAAAAGAATGTTAGTATATAATACTGACTTATTTCGACAAGTTGCGAGTAGTCTACGAGACTAATATCTGTACCCTAACGATGGTACTGATAAATTAATTTTCACCTAGAGGATAGCCAATTGAATTCTGATCATTTAGCCGTAGCAATGGCCCAAATAGCACCGGTATGGCTCAATAGAGATGCAACAATCGCCAAGGTGGTTGATTATATTCATCAGGCAAAAGATAAAAATGTAGATATTATGGCTTTTGGTGAAGCCTTGGTGCCGGGTTATCCATTCTGGATTGAGTTAACTAATGGAGCACGTTTTAATGCGACCGATCAAAAGACTATCCACGCTCATTATCTCAATCAATCAGTTCAAATAGAAGCTGGTCACTTGGATGCAGTTTGTTTGGCTGTGAAAGAGACCGGAATCGCGGTTTATCTTGGCATAATAGAAAGAGCTGAAAATCGTGGTGGCCATAGTCTGTATTGCTCTATGGTTTATATTGATAATGAGGGGAATATTTGCTCAATACATCGTAAGCTTATGCCGACTTATGAGGAACGCTTAACTTGGTCTCCCGGCGATGGACATGGTTTACAAGTACACAAACTTGGAGCATTCACAATTGGCGGTTTAAACTGCTGGGAAAACTGGATGCCTCTACCAAGAGCGGCACTATATGGTCTGGGGGAAGATTTCCATGTTGCCATTTGGCCAGGTAATGACAGAAACACCCGTGATATTACTTCTTTTATGGCAAAAGAAGGCCGTTCTTATGTGATGTCTGTAGGTGGCGTAATGAGATCTAATGACTTCCCTGAGGACACACCGCACCTTGATGCAATTCTTGCTGGTTGTAGCACTGAATTTCTCGCCAATGGAGGCTCCTGTCTTTGTGGTCCGGATGGTGAATGGCTGATTAAACCACAATGTAATCAAGAAGGAATATATTACGCAGTAATTGATCATGAAAAAGTTCGTCAGGAAAGACAAAACTTTGATCCAGCAGGCCATTATTCCCGACCAGATGTAACCAAATTAATCGTAGATAGACGTCGACAATCTACAGTTGAATTTATTGATAAATTATAACCAATAAAAACTGGCACTTTTCGAAAATTGATTCAAAATGGATATTCTTACTCACTTGAAATTTTTCTAGTATTAGAATGAGTTAAAAAATGAGGTCTTTAAAGACTGAGCGACTACAACTTATTAAGAGTAAAGTTTAATCAGAGATTTTGCCACGCAGGTTTTTAATTTTTCCACGTCGTTGTTTTCCTTCTAATCGTCTTTTTTGAGAACCTTTAGTCGGCTTGGTTGGACGCCTGGTTTTCTGTTCAACCAGAACCTTACTGATAACTTCTTTTAATCGCTTAAGTGCAGCCTCTCGGTTTTTTTCTTGGGTGCGGTATTGTTGAGCTTTGATAATAATGATTGCTTCGTTACTGATTCGACTATCAGATAGGTTCTTGAGACGTTGTTTATATTTATCTGGAAGTGAGGAAGCCATAATATCAAATCGCAAGTGAATGGCTGAAGAGACTTTATTAACATTCTGACCGCCCGAACCTTGGGCACGGATTGCCGAGAGTTTTATTTCATCATCTGAAAGACTGAGGTTATCGGTGATTTTAAGCATAGGCTAATTATGAATTAAAAAGTAAGCAATAATCCAGTAATGTTTTAAACCTGTAAAAGCTTTACTTCGGAGTAAATTGTTGGTCTTGGCCAGCTTTTTGACTGGTTGTTTTGTTTAGAGATTGTGCCATTGGAACTTGGCAAGAATTGATCAATGTTTGAAGAAAACAATTATTGTTTTTTTGGGTTTTAGGAAGCTAACTTGTCAGTACCCTTTTCATGTGTATTATGGGAACATTAGGCTTGGTGATAAAATACAACCCATAAGGGGTTTTTGATATACATGCAATTTGATATTCCCTCGTTATTGGTCGCTGTGGCATTGGCAAATATATTTTGCGCAGGAGCGAGACTCTTGCTTTGGCGAATGCATTCCAACATTCCAGGTCTTGGTCGTTGGGCACTCGCTGGTGCTGCTGGCGCACTTTCGCTCTTTCTAATCTTTTTTTATGGAATAAAACAATGGTCATCGGTTTTGTCTCTGGCACAACTATTCGTGGTGATCGGTCTGATGTTGGTTTGGGATGGATTTAGACGTTTTATAGGAAAACTTTCTGTCTCACCTAAAGTTATAGCTGGTATTACATTACTGGTGCTGATTTGGATAGCAACCGCACAATTACAAGATTCAATACAGCTTCGGGCAATTGGTAATACTGTCCTAGTTGCTGCTCTATCTGCACTGATTGCATACGAATTACTCACTGTTCGCAAACCCACTTCACTAGCCATGCGTGTGACAGGATGGATCTACGCAATTAATGCGGCAGTTTTTCTTATACGAGCTATCCTCACCGACCAAAGTGCGTCTCCGGTTGGGCTTTTGAATCCCAATGGGTTTGCTGCTTTTATGCTGCTCTGGTGGTTATTCATAACAATTGCCGTAACACTGGGGATGGTATTAATGACATCCGAACGTCTCCAGTTAGATCTAGATAGTAAAGCTAACAGTGACCCACTCACTGGCGCGCTCAACCGACGAGCTTTTTCGCTCATAGCGGAAAAAGAGATGGCTCGTTCCCACAGATATGGCACGCCGTTATCCTTGTTAATGATGGATCTCGATAAATTCAAACAAATTAATGACCAGCTAGGGCATGAGGCCGGTGACGCGATATTACGCCGATTCGTAACCATAGCAGAAGGGTTACTGCGTGATGAAGGTGTATTCTGTCGCTTCGGTGGTGAAGAGTTTGTTGCACTAATACCAAACGCTTCTGCCGAACAAGCACTTGTAGCTGCAGAAAGATTGCGCACTACCTTTGCAACTGACTCTCAAATTTTGGACAAGAGCGGCTTCGCCACTGTAAGCATCGGGATCGCAGAACTAGAACAGGAAGAAAAAATCGAAAGCCTTCTCTGCCGTGCTGATGTTGCCCTCTATAGAGCTAAGGAAAAAGGCCGAAACTGCTGTGAAGTTGCCAAAAGCTCGGTGTCGCTCCAAAATCTATAATGGATAATATTTTAGTTTTCGCAGATGTTTGATAATTAATATTGGAAGTAAGAAGGTAAGTTAATGAGTTGAGAGAAAGTAATTGAGGTGGGAATTGCTATTATTTTGGACGTTTTAAGCGGATGTAAAAATGGCCACTTATTACTAAGTGACCATTCGTTTTTCTACATATTACTCTTCAGCTTAATAGCTATAAGAAAGCTTTACATAATAGAAACGACCATTAGAGCCATAAGGCGTGGTAGATGCATAAGAGCGACCACTTGGTGCGCCAACTGCAACTGGACCATTCTCATCTGTCAAGTTGTTGATACCAAAAGAGAATCCCGTAGAATCATTAATATCATAACTTAATTCAGTATCCAAAAGCCATGCAACCGGCCCATCGATATCTGGACCATACTGCTGCCATTCACCATAATAATTAATACGACCCATTAATCTCAATGCGTCAGCATGATAAGTGGTTGTGAATGAACCTTTAGTCTTAGGTAGACCATTTTCTAAACGACCGATCTTTCTATCATCAACGTTAGGACCATGTGAGTCTACGGCAGTTTCTGTCCATGCAAAGGCCAAAGAATACTTCATATCTCCACCAAATGCTTCATTCGAATAGTTGGCAACTAAATCGACACCTTGAGTCGTTGTATCGAAATCATTGGTAAAGAATTTAACCGAGGTTAAACCAATTGCATCAGTTACTCCTAATGCTGTCAATTCGTCTCGATCAGCGTCGGATAACGTAATGCCTGATGTTTGGCTTATTCGGTCAGTTACTTCAACATTAAAATAATCAGCGGTAAGAAAGAAATCGCCCGCTTCATAAACGAAACCAACTGCAATATTTTCTGATTCTTCTGGTGTCAACGCGACACCTCCAAACCGTTCTGAAACAGGATTAGTTGGTGGTAATGTTGCAATGTCAACTAGCTCGGTACCCACAAACTGAGTTTGAACACTTCGAACATTCGCTTGCCCAATAGTAGGCGCTCGAAAACCAGTGCTGGCAGAAGCTCGTAGCTTTAAGCTGTCAGAAACATCAAGTAAACCTGATAATTTCCAGTTAAAAGTAGATCCAAAGTCACTAAAATCTTCATATCTAAATGCAGCTTGGGCTAAAAAATTATCAGATACATTGTACTCAGTATCTAAAAAGATCGCTTTACTATTTCGACTAGATACACCGGCATCCGCAGGTTTAAAACCAGGGAATCCATTTGAACCGATACTAAAACCTTGATCAACTAGCGGACCAATATCCCAAGAAGCAACATCACCAGCTGTAATGGTGAACTGTGTTCGACGAAATTCTGCACCGTAAGAAATAATCCAATTATCAAAATCTTTTGAAAAATCAGCATTAAGCGCTTGTTCTAGTTGGGCATAAGCACCTGGGGTAAACTCTGTCGGTGTATCAGGACCTAATGAAGAGTTAATGGTGTTTCTCATAAAAAATTCAGTAGAGTGTTCACCGACCGTACCACTAAAATCATAAGTCGTACCATCAGAAAATTCACCGCGTGTTCCTGCAGAAAGTGACAAGTCGACTACATTACCACCAAAAAAAGGCGTAAACCCACCTGGGAAGCGTAAGCTATGAGCATAACAATTAGCCGCACCTAATGAAGCAAGTGCGGTTGCATCTGGAATTCCGTCTTGGCTTAATCGAACGATTGGACAAGCTGAATTATCGGTCGCGCCAGGGGTTAAGTCACCCACTAAAATAGTATCTACGTTAGACCCGTCACCATAAAACTCATCATCTAAAGTTGGTCCATTAAAGATACCACCACGATTGGTTGGGTTACGGAAAAAGAAACCACCTTCAACGGTTTTTTCTGACCAATTACCAAACAAATAAACTTCACTATTATTATCTAGCTCAATACCGGAATTAATAAACAACTTAAAATCATCTGAAATTTCAGGTGTTCCCCATACTTGAGCAGCAGGCGTTCTAATGTGGGTATTTCCTGCATCGATAAGCGCTTGAGCATCGCTTCGTTGCGTACTTCTACTAGTAGGATCTTGTTGGTTAAGTTCAAAAGTAAAGCTAGCAAAGCCACGCTCTGACAACTCCATACCAAGGTTACCAGAAACGGTTAATAAATCCCCGTCACCTTCAGAAAATTGGCCCGCTCTGACTTCAAATGTACCACCTGAACTATTATCTTTTAATACAAAGTTGATAACACCGGCAATCGCGTCGGAACCATATTGAGCTGACGCGCCATCACGAAGCACTTCAACCTGCTTTAGTGCCATTCCTGGGATTGTTGAAACGTCAGGACTTTGTGCCCCATCAGCTATTCCACCGCCTGAAAATGCGATAACCGATCCTTTGTGACGACGCTTACCGTTAACTAGGATAAGTGTCGAATCTGGTGATAAACCACGTAAATTTGCTGGCCTGACTATCGTCGCACCATCAGAGATACCTTGATCATTAACATTATAAGATGGTGTTGCGGTTCTTAATAATGAAGACATATCTGTAACGCCATTGGCCATAAGGTCATCAGCACTGATTACATCGATAGGTACTGGGGAGTCCCCAACTGAACGAGGTGCAGCACGTGAACCTACTACAACCATGACTTGACCCGAATCTTCGTCGGTTTCTACTTCAGCTGCTAATACAGGTATTGACGCAAAGGCCATCCCCATAGCAACAACTAAGCTTTTGAGCTTAATATTATTTGGCATGTTTAATATCCTGTGTGATATTTAGTTTAATATAAAAAATATTATTTTTATTAAGAGTCACATGGAGTATGTAAGCATAACCATTAAGCAAAACAATATAGACGTGAAATCGTCCATCGAGGAGACACTACGCTATATCCACACTATCAACAAGGTAAAATAGTGTATCTAAGAGAATAAACGGCCGTTATGTCCTGCAAAAGCTCGTATATAGTCATAATCCACCTATATGGTTCAAAATCAGCAAGAATAATTGATTAATTCAGGAATTACGATGAGGCTAAAATTATTGAACATTAAGTAAATGATAACCTTTTTAATTAGCGCTAAATCGTAACTAAAAAATCTGGATTTGACGTTATGGAAATCTGGGTTGCAAGTTTTTTTTCAAGTATAAAAATATTCTTATTATCTAATTGGAGATCAATTTTTATCGACTAGAATTATGTTTAGGAAAAGGTTTTATTATCATATTTTAGGGCTGTAAAAAATCTGGCGTATCCTTTTTACAATTTATGGCACATACTGGCCTCGATAATAAAAACAGTTCAATAAATAACAGGTCGTTCAAATAAACTAGTAGGACGAACAAATCAGTCTGGCGTGAAAGTGTAATAACTAAAATGTAATAACAATGAGGGCACAATGTTTGAGCAGTCATGTATGAGTAATCATGTAGTTATTGTAGGTGCTGGTGTAATAGGTGCAGCATCTGCATTAGCGTTGCTCAAAGATGGACATAAAGTGACATTAGTCGATAAGGAAAGACCCTGCGCAGGCGCTTCATTTGGTAATGCAGGAGCAATCGTCAATGGCTCTTGTGCACCGACAGCGATGCCGGGAATAATGTTCGATGCTGTTCGAATGCTCGCTCATGCTAATTCTCCATTCTCTATAAAGCCATCCTATTTGGCTAAAATAACACCTTGGTTATTTCGTTTTATTTTACAAAGTCGATCTTCGGCAGTTTTTAAAAATGCAAAACACTTACATGCATTATCACAACATGCAGTGGAAAGTTGGTATCAACTGACTAACAACACTCAACTGACTTCTTTGTTCAGGGAAACTGGATGGCTCAAAGTCTATGAATTAGAGAAAACCTTTGCTGAGACCCTTAAAGCAAGAGAATTGTTCGATGCTAACGAGACTAATTATGAACTGCTAACCGCCTCACAAATTCATGATTTAGAACCTAATTTAGCCACTGTTTTTAAACGGGGTTTTTATCAAAAAGATAGTTTAAGTATTACTAATCCTGAACGGCTGGTAGAAGGCATAGTCGATTTATTTGTCAGTCGAGGTGGTACTTATAAACGATTTGATGTCGGTCGTATAACTACAAATGATAACCAAGTTACTCTTCGAGGATCCTGCGGTGAGATGACAGCGAATCGAGTAGTCATTGCTGCAGGTGCGTGGTCCCGTTCTTTAGCAAAACAGCTGAGAGATAATATCCCTTTGGACACAGAACGTGGCTATCATCTGATGTTGCCAAAATCCAATAGTTCATTACTTAGCCGTCCGGTGGTTCATGGGGAAAACTCTTTCGTTTTATCACCGATGGAAACCGGTTTGCGCATGACAAGTCAGGTTGAATTTGCTGGTCTAAATGCGCCGCCTGACTACAAAAAAATTCGCAGTCTATTACCACTTGTAAAAAAAATGTTACCGAAAGCTGAAACTCGAGAAGAGTCGGTGTGGTTGGGTTTTCGTCCATCTTTACCTGACTCATTACCAGTGCTTGGCTTTTCTAGCAAAACCAATAAGGTGATCTATGCATTCGGACACCAGCATCTGGGATTGACGCTAGGCGCTATCACTGGATTTCTAATTTCCGATCTTCTGAGTAATAGAACACCTAGAATTCCTATTTTTCCCTATCGTCCAAACAGGTTTAACCAATTATGAATGAACAATTATGAACGATTACGGCGTACTTTCACTTGTACCCCCACTTCTGACGATTGCTGTAGCGCTCTACAGTAAAAATGTATTACTTGCATTAGTCGTTGGAATTCTGAGTGGTTCATTGATCATTACTGACTTCAACCCTTTTTATGCCATTATAAATTCAATAGAAAATCAGGTTTTGAAAGAAGTTTCTTCAGGCGATCAGGTTCAGGTTATTTTGATCATTTTTATTATTGGTGGTTTTGTAAAACTACTCGAAGTTTCGGGTGGCGCTAAAGCATTTGCTCATAAAATGACTACCCTTGTTACCAGTAGAGCGAAAGCGCAAATATTAGTCTGGTTTTCAGGCCTTGGAATATTTTTCACAGATTCAGGCAACAGTTTAATCGTTGGCCCTTTATATCGTTCGGTATTTGATGAATTTAAAATATGTCGAGAAAAACTAGCCTATATTCTGGATACTACCTCTTCGCCAATCAGTATTCTAATTCCGTTTATTGGTTGGGGGGCTTATATCACCTCACTTATTGATAAATCCTATGCAGAAATTGGCCTCACCGAAAACGCTTTTTCAGTTTTGATTAACGTTATTCCTTATCAATTTTATGCTTTTTTGGCTTTGGCGACGGTTCCAATTATTATATTTTTAGGTAAAGAGTATGGTCCTATGCGAAGGGCTCAAATTCAAAGTATTAAAAAGTCTGTTGAACCTAAAGCCGTTATAACTGAAAAGGGTTCTGAAACAGGAGCAGAAAGAATTGATATTTTCCTCTATCCTTTAGCTGTCATGTTGTTATTAATTGGGGGGCTTATTACTTGGCATGCAACTCATGGAGGATTGTCCAGTGTTCATATTCGCTCAACCTTGGCGATTTCATATCTAACGGCGTCATTAACATGCATGGAAATGATGCGACGTCACCAATCGAAATCTTATAAAGAATCCCTAGCAATATTTATTAAAGGTGCTGAATCACTGGTTTACATTTCAATTGTTCTTGTATTAGCCTGGTCATTAAGTTCAGTCACCAAAGATCTCCATACCGCTAATTATCTTTCTTCAATTATCACTGGAAGTGTTTCACCTCTCTATTTTCCGATGATTGTTTTTGTACTGGGTGCATTAATTTCATTATCAACAGGTTCATCCTATGGCACTTTTGCAATCTTGATGGCTATTGCTGTACCGGTAGGGTTTGAATTAGGTGCATCAATGTACTTGACCATTGCTGCAGTTTTAAGCGGTGGGCTTTTTGGCGACCACGTGTCTCCAATATCAGACACTACTGTCCTAGCTTCTGTTGGAGCAGAATGTGATCATTTAAGGCATGTTTCAACTCAAGCGGCCTATGCCGGAGTGACAGGTTTAGTAGCGCTATTTGCCTTTGGGTTAGCTGGTGTTTATGAATCTGCATATGTGTTGCCAATTGCTATTCTAGTCCTCATTATTACTATGTCTGTTCTGATGAAGCTTTTGGGGTCAAAGGTTGATTAACCGGGGGAATAATATCCTTCAATTTATAGAGCTATTTAATGAACAATCTTATGAGAAATAATTTAATGCGCAATTTAATAAGAAAATCAAACATGAGCAAAATATTAAAATTTTTATTCCTCAGTGCCGTTTTCACGATGACTATTTCTTGTCAACAAAATAGCCATTCATTTTTACCTGAATATCCTGAAATCAGTTTACTTATCACCAATGGAAAAATCTTGGACGGTTTGGGTAATGAAGCGGTACTTGCTGATTTGGTTATCGTTGATGATGAAATTGTTTTTATCGGCAAAACAAATTTTGGCCCTGACGAACTAAAAAATAGGGTAAAAATTAGCATTGATGCAAAACAGAATATCGTAGCACCGGGTTTTATTGATTTGCATTCTCATGGCGATCCGTTGGCAACACCGGCTTTTGAGAACTTCCTCGCGATGGGAGTAACAACCATTACTCTTGGTCAAGATGGTGATAGCCCGAAAGTTCTAAATCTAAGTGACTGGTTAGCTGAAATTGACGATAAGGGGATAGCTGTCAATCTAGCTATGTTCGTTGGTCATGGCACTTTAAGAGAATTATCTGGAATTAATCGCACGGTAAAACCAAGTTCTGAGTCGTTAGAACAAATGTCGAATTTGCTGGATGAAACCCTAGCATATACTTTTGGTATGAGTACTGGTCTGGAATATAATCCTGGATTATATTCAGAAGAGGCTGAGTTAGAAGCTCTTGCAAAAATCGTAGGCAAAAATGATCGTCTTATTATGAGTCATATGCGTGATGAGGATAATGATCAATTAGAAGCATCCATTAATGAGTTACTTAAACAGGGAGAATTTGCCAAAGTCCATATATCCCATATCAAATCGGTGTATGGAAGTGGGGTAGTGGAAGCTGAAAGGATTTTAAAAATGTTGAGTGATGCAAGAAGCTCTGGTGTTCAACTATCTTCTGATATTTATCCATACAACGCTAGTTATGCAGGTATTAGTTTGTTGTTTCCCACATGGGCCAAAACCACTGAACAGTTTGACCTTGCTCTCAAAGAAAGGCGAGAAGAGTTAGAAGAATTCTTGCGTGATAAAATCATCAAAAGAAACGGACCTGAGGCGACTTTATTAGGTACACCACCTTACACTGGTAAAACTCTAGCGGAGTTGAGTGATGAGTTAAATATGCCGTTTGAACAGGTATTGATAAAACTCGGACCTAAAGGAGCGTCGGGTGCATATTTCATCATGGATGATAAGTTGCAATCCCGTTTATTAATTGATCCTGAAGTTTCTATATCATCTGATGGTCGCCTTAAAGGTTTTCATCCAAGAGGACACGGTACCTTTGCAAAAATCATTGAGCAATATGTCAATCAACGAAAAGTATTATCACTCACTGAAGCTGTTAGGAAAATGACTTCTCAGTCAGCTAAGATCTTAGGTATAACTGACAGGGGTATCATACAAGCAGGTAAAAAAGCCGATATTATTATCTTTGATCCTGACAAGGTTAAAGCAACTGCTAGCTATCCTAAACCTCATCAATTAGCGCAAGGTTTTAATACGGTTATAGTCAATGGAAAAATTGCCAGACGTGCAGAAAAGCTGTCTGACTCTTATTTTGGTAAAGTACTTGAGCCTGGTTCTTGAAGCTAGAAAGTTAAACCAGGTACTTGAATCTAATCCTTAAGCCTGATTAGTTAGCAGGCTGTAAATCTGGATCTGTTTTTGAGCCAACATAATCGACATAAAGAAATATTATCATTGTAATAGCAGCGATAATGGAGGTAACGATCAGGATCGAAATAAAATCCTGCCAGCCACCTTCTTTATTGGCAACAGCACCCCCTACAAAATCAAAAATCATGGCAACAAAATAGGCCAAGGCATCAATTAAACCAACTAAAAGGCCGCAATGTTTTCCACCAAAGCTTATAGAAAACACACTCATTGGAATGTAGTAGGCAGGTGATATGGCGAAACCAAAAATAAATATCAAAATAATAGTCGTTATTAATTCAAACTGAGCGTCTAATTCTGTGGTGCCAAGAAACCTAAGGCATAACAGACAAATAATGGCTAGGATGAGCGTTATACCCATAACGAAAATGCGGTTTAGTCTTGATAACTTATCAAAAACAAAACCAGCAGCAAATACAGCAATAAGACATCCTAGCGGAAAGGCTGCAGATGCGATTCCGGCTTCAGCAGGTTTTAGGTTAAATGTTTCACTAAGATAAATTGGAATAAATACTTGAAATTCAAACAAAACCGCTAGCGATGCAACACCTAGACTAATCAACCAGAAACGGCGACTCTTTATAAAGAAAATAATAGCCTCAAAAGTATCCTTATTATGAAGTAGATGAGTCTTTGAACTGACTGGTAGGCTATCCATATTATGTTCTGGTTCGGTATCCAAACCCTCAGAATCTTTCCAGGAATCTTTTAGAAATTTATGTAAGAGAATAGCACTTGTCAGGGCGATTATTGCCGCGATAAAAAATAAGCCTCTCCATGACATGATTAATAATAAACTACTTAAAAGCAAGGTTGTTGCCACTGAACTCACCCGTGAACTAGTGGCAATAAAACCCCATACCCGGCCATGTTTTGCTTGACTAAAGCCTGATCGAATTATATTGGCCATCGATGGCCATCCTGCAGATTTGGCAAAGATAGTAAGGAAATAGAGGGCGAAAAAGACTGTATTGTTTGATAGGGTACCAAAAATAAATGTTGTAACAGCGGCTAGTCCAATGGCGGATATAAAAACTTTACTACCTCCCAATTTATCGGCCAAAATACCATTGGTAAGTTTACCTGTCAGGTTGCCAGCTGTACCCCAGCCTAGAATGGCACCAAAACTAGCAGTGTCCAATTGTAAGCTTGGGTCTTGTAGCATAGCTGGTCCCGCCACACCTAGGACTGTTCTACATAGCATTAGCATTGCATAACCAATACACATACTGATGACAATTTGAATTTCCCAGCCTATGTTCGGTTTAATATTATGAGTAAGATTCAAAAGTAGATACCTGAGTTACAGCAAGATTAGTTACTGCAACATTCGTTAGAACAACATTCATTAAACCAATTTGGTAAGTTTAATTTTTAATAGTGGTTACCAATTGCTGTTGGTAATCACCTCATCTTTAAAGGTGAGCCGATTGCTATCAATAAAAATTCTTATCAGATGGATTTTCATCGATTTTTCAGAAAAATTTTCGTAAAACAAAAACATATTCGAATCATTAGGAGAGTTGTAGGAACTGAGAGATCCGTTTTTATATTGGATAAAGGAGTGATGGCGATACAGGTCAGAAGATTTTACTAATTCAAATTTATGGGTATGGCCGCAAAAAACATGCTCAATGTTATGTTTTCTAACAAAATCAATGACACGTCCCGAATTGAAAAGCGGATCTGAATCTGTCTCTAAAATGGAGTGGTGGTTAAGCAGTATTATTTTGTCATAAGTTAACTGTTCTATTTGATATGAAACGGAGTTCAATATTTCCGGATCGACAAATCCATTATCTTGGTACACTTGATTAGTATCAAGACATACGATTAATAGAGTCTTGCCATCAATCGAGATGCTTTTGATGAAATTAATATCGGTAAAATGTTCTTTAATCCCAGTGGTATATTGATCCAGAAAAATTTTATCTTTGCTACACTTTTCTGGATTCAGTGGATAGACAGCATCTATTTCGGAAATATACTTACGAAAAAAATCCTGGGATAACATATTCCGCTTATCATGATTTCCTGGAATCGAAATTATATGCTCACAATCGATTGATTTTAAAAAGTTACCTGCGGCCTCAAACTCGGTCTTCAAAGCGTCGGTAGTGTTATCACCAGTATTAATCACAATATCAGCAGGATAGCTATTTAATTTTTCCAACAACATTTCATTATTGCCCGTCCAGTGACGGGAGCCGAAATGCATATCTGAAATATGCAATAAATTCACTTTAACTCATTATGGGGTTTATTATAGGAAGGAGTCTATACATTCACATAGATTCTACTTTTTTACAAGTAATGGTGGAGAAAATGTTTAAAAAAAATTGAATTCACCCTTATACTTGATGAAGGCTAAAAAATAGGTTTACTCCAGCCAAAAAATAACATCCTCGCCATCAGGGAAACTAAAGATGCCACAATGATGATTATAAACTTTACCGTGGCTCATTTTTACCTGATAAGATTTATTACTTATTCCGGTTAGAATGAAGGTGCTTTTTGGATGCAGGTAAATGCTGTGTTCTAGTTCGAACTGATGGTTATAAAAATTGAATAGCGCATCTGTTTCTTTGTCGTTACTCAAATCAATTTGTTTTGAACCCATATTATTTTTTTGTAACAGAACCCCATGTTTTGGCCGGGGCTCAGGGTATTTATCGCACTTAAGATCAAACGCTCGATATCCATCGCCATAGCCGACATAGGTTTCCCATACATAACCAATCTGACCTGATTCGACTTTTACTTTGACCCAACTGTTGTCATCTTCGAGATTGATTATTTTGAGTTCATCATATTGGTCTATGACCCTAATCACTGGTGACTTGGTAGTTGGACTTTGCCTTAACCTAAGCTCATGAGTTAATGAATAAGCTGGCATATTTCTATATTCAATAAACTCTTGTTGTGCAATTTTATGAAGTTCATCTGAGGTGTAGGTTTTTGTCTTAGCTTGTGGGTAATTTACAATTGTTTGATGAGTTTTTTTAGGAAGCAATAACCATTTTGTAAACAAATAGGAAAGAAAGATAATTAAAAATAAACAGATAAAAAAATACACAGGTTTTAATCGAGTATTGTACTGTAAATAACGGCGAAAATTGATTTTTGATATAGATTGTTTTTTCGAATGATGAAATTTTTTTTGGCTTATATTCGATTGATTGCTTTTAGAGGGAGTTGATTTTTTATTTAAAATGCTTCTAGCCCTATTTATCTTATAAGTTGTATGGCTTGTTGATATAGGAGTCGGAGTTCTTTTGTTAAAGCTATCTCTATTATTTCTTATTCCACTCTTTATTTTCAATGGTATTTCAGAATCATACTGACGACGGTTTTTTGAGTTTGAAAGGATTTTATATGCCAGGCATATCTTTTCATATTGCTGTTTTGCTCTTTTATTTGGATTTCGGTCAGGGTGAAAGAAGAGAGAATGTTTTTTATAGGCCGCTTTAATTTCAGAGTTTTTAGCTGAAGAAGTGACGCCCAATATTTGGTAATGATTTAAATCCGATTGAACCATTGATTAGCTATGATTTTTATTAATATTATTTGATAATGTTTTACTAAGCATGGTTAAATCAACTGGTTTTGTAACGTGTGCATTCATACCACTATCGGAAGCTTTCTGTCGGTGCTCATTGAGTGCGTGCGCGGTTAAAGCGATGATAGGTAATTCGTCTAGCTGTTCTTGCTTCTCCCATTCCCTAATCAATAGGGTTGTTTGGTAGCCATCCATAATAGGCATTTCACAATCCATTAGAACAAAATCAATTTGAGAATGATTTTCTTTTGCAAACTCATAGGCTTGTTCTCCGTCTGACACAAGCGTTAAAGAAATACCTAGTTTCTGCAACATTTTTTTGATCACTATTTGGTTAGTAATATTATCTTCAGCGACTAGAGCAACTCTTCCAGAAAGATGATCTAGATACTTAAGGTATTCTTGAGATTGTTTTTTTGTCTTAAATTTGTTGTGAGTTTTTTTATCAAGCAAGCTGATAATGGTTTCCAAAAGAAAACTGGCAGAAGCTGGCTTCTGGATGGCTTTATCAATACCAGACTTGGCCAACGCATCTTTATTTGGAATTGTTACCATAGATGTTAATAAAAGCAATTTTGGCTTTTCGTAAATTGAGTTTTCTTTAATTATTTTGGCGCATTCAAGGCCGCTTTTGCCCGGCATATTCATATCGAGACTGATAATGTCATATGAACTGCCTTTTTTATGTAATGATTCAACTTTTTCTAAACATTCATCGGATGAATAAGCTATTTCTACTTTCATTCCCCAAGCGACTGCAATTTCTTTTGCTGTATCTAAGAAGGATGGAGAATCATCTACAAAAAGAATGCGCTTATGTTTTAGAGAAACTGTTGGAATAAAATTTTCTGAAATATATCCCTCACTTGCGTCAGTTAAATTAACGGTAAACCAAAAGGTAGTACCTACACCTTCTTTACTTTCAACGCCAATTTCACCACCGAGTAGGTTGGATAACTGTTTACTTATAGCTAGGCCTAAACCAGTTCCACCATACTTCCGTGTTGTAGAATTGTCTGCTTGAGAAAAATGCGAAAAAAGTTTTTCTTTCTGTTGTTCAGAAATTCCGATACCTGTATCAGTGACCTCGAATTTTAGTAGGTAATTGTTGCTATTGTTATCATGTTCTTTAACGGTACTAACTCGCAAAGATACGCTGCCTTTATTAGTGAATTTAAAGGAATTGCTTAAAAGGTTAAGTAATATTTGCTTTATTCTTGTAGGATCTGAACAAAGTAGGGTTTTGGTTTCTGGCGAAATAGTATTAGATAATTCTATATGTTTACTTTTTGCTAGAATAGCAAAGCTAGAAATACATTCTTGACAGAGCTGGTGCAGATCAAAGTCAATTTCTTCTAATTCAATTTTTCCAGCTTCTATTTTTGAAAAGTCTAATATGTCGTTAATGATATGTAATAAAGAATTCCCAGATTCTTGAATGATTTCTACATAATGTTTCTGCTGTTGATCAAGTTTGGTATCAGATAAAATTTCAACCATCCCTAAAACGCCGTTCATAGGTGTACGTATCTCATGGCTCATAATCGCTAGAAAATCGCTTTTTGCTTTACTTTCAGCACGAGCCATATATATTTTTTCTTTTGTTTCAATCTCTTTCTTTGATGCTTCAATTTGTAGCCGAAAATTTCGTTCTTTTTCTTCTCTAAGTTGAGCTTCTTTTAGTAGAGATTTTTGTTCAGCTTCTGTTTTTTGTTCTTGTACAAATTTAATTCTCTGTACTAGCGCCATTGACATAAGTAATACAGTTATAACATCGCCTAATTGAGTTCCATTTTCAGTTAATAGGTTGCGCGGAATAATCCCCATCCTATTTAACAAAAGTAAGAATAGAAAGGATAGCAAAACAGCAAAGCCAGCAACAAATAATCGGGCATATGCTAATCCATCTAAGTAACGTTTAGTTGTAATAACCATTCCAGATACTAAAGTTACAAAAGCCACAAGATTTATAGAATTAGTAGATAAGTGAAGATCAAATAAGCTTATTGTTGGTGTAAAAATCGAAATGAACATTAAGAACAATAAAATTGGTCTTATAATAATATTATTTTTGCTGATCTGTAAAAAGCTATACATAAATATACTGAGACTAAAGGTCATCATTCCTATCGCAATGACTATAATGTAGTTGTTAACTAACGGAAATGAAGGCCAAATATGTTGAAACCCTAGCCCTGAACCAGCAAGTTGGTAGACAGATTCGCTAAAAATATATAATGATATAAAAAGATAACTTTTATCTTGAACAGAATAATAAATGGCAAAATTATAGAGAACCATAATTAGCATAATGCCTAAATAAAGCCCGTCTATTAAGGTACTTTGATGTTCTTCATGTTCAAATTCTTGTAAGTTTCTTATATACAAAGGCACCTGTATCGATTCATGACTTTTTAGTCTTAAATAAAAAGTATGTTTTTGTTGAGGGTTTATAGTGAAAGGGACTACAAAATTTCGATTTTCGATTAAACGAAATTCAAACGGGAGCAGATCGCCAAGTTTATGGCTAACGAGCTCTCCATTTTGTTTCTTGATAAAAACTTGATAATCATTCATCGTAGGTAGGTCTAGCGATAAAAATAAATTCTTACTGGTTGTTGCATCATTCAGTATTTCTAAACGTAACCAGATAATTTGTTTCGAGTGCCCGAAATTAGGGACCTCTTCATTAATTCCTTGCCATTTTGAATCATCTATTTTTTGGATATTGATAATATTTGAGTTTGCATCTTGATCCATATAAAAATCCATATAATTACCAAGTGGTGTACTGCGAAGATGGTCGGAAATTTTTATGACTTTATTTGGAGCGCTAAGAGCATTGAATGAAAACATTCCTAGCAGCAGAATGGTTGCTAAAATCGAAATAAACAACCTCAAAACAGACATCAAGTTTATGAAATGCGATAGTTTCAAATTAGAATCAAGCTTTTAACAATGGTAACTTAAACTTTAGTTCACATATTGAGATAATTCAAATAGGATAGCTAGAATCTATTATTTGATTGTTAAACGTTTCATTTACGGTGAAACCTCCGTTAACTCTTTGATAAACAAGGTATAGTGAGTAAGGATTTATATTTGATGAATTAGAACACAGGAAAATAATTGGACTATACTTCTTTTAGCATTAGGACAATATAGGTATTTAAATCTTGAAAAATGATGATATAACTTATTTTGAGATTTTTCCTTGGCATAAAAATTTCGAAACCGGCATTACGGTCATTGATGCACAACATCAACAGCTCGTCCATATACTCAATCGATTGGCAGCACATCTTGCAAACCGAGCTAGTCCGGTTCTTCTAAATAAGATTTTCGATGAATTAGCTGAATATGCTGAACATCACTTTAAAACAGAAGAAAAAATTTGGAAAAAATATTTTAATAATGATATTTGGTTTACTAGTCACGAAAAAACTCATGATAATTTCTCAGCTCAAGTCGAAGCATTAAAAAATAAAGAACAGAAAGGTTCAATAGATGATCTTATTCAAGAGATTGTTTCATTTTTATCACATTGGCTTGCAAATCATATTTTAAACACTGATAAGCGAATGGCTAAAGCGGTTCTTTCTATAGAGTCTGGTAATTCTATTGAGCAATCCAAAGCTTATGCAAATGAAGAGATGGCGGGCTCAATGCAAATCCTTATTGATACTGTTCTGACTATGTATGACAGTCTTTCTTCAAGAACTATGGATTTGATGAGAGAAAAATCCCTCCGGCAACGTGCTGAGGATGAGCTAAAAACAAGTGAAGAACGATGGAGGTTTGTTTTAGAAGCTGGAACTGAGGGACTATGGGATTGTGAAATTGGAACAGATGACTCTTGTAGTAATAATGGAAAAAATTGTGAAATACATGAGTTGAATAACACGTTAAAAGCTATTACAGGCCAAATAACGATTCATGAGGACGATTTGTCCGCTGCTCAAGATGCGCTAAAAGCGCATTTAGAAGGTGAAACGCCTTTTTATAATAGTAAACATCGTATCCTAAATGAACGAGGCGGCTGGTCATGGGTATCCACAAAGGGAAAAGTCGTTTCAAGGGATGAAAGAGGTAACGCCCTACGGATGATAGGTACTCATACTGACATTACCGAGAAAGAGTTGTCTGCAGTTGTCTACAATAACAGTGCTCAAGCCATGTTTGTTACTGACGCTAATAATAAAATTATTAGCGTTAATCCAGCATTTACTAGAATCACGGGTTATTCCGAAGAAGAAGCATTGGGAAGTAACACGAGCTTATTAAAATCTGGTCGCCAAGATGATCAATTTTATAAAAAAATGTGGCAAACGCTTCGGGATACAGGGCATTGGGAAGGTGAAATATGGAATAGACGTAAAAATGGAGAAGTTTATCCCGAAATGCTAACTATTAATTCTGTTACAAATTCCGTCGGAGAAGTCGACCATAGAGTCGCTTTATTTTTTGATATTACCGATAAAAAAATTGCTGATGAATTAATTGTTAAACAAGCAAATCATGATTCATTGACAGGTTTACCTAACCGTAGAATGCTTTATGACCGACTAGAGTATGAAATAAAAAGGTGTGAACGGAGCCAAAAATTATTAGCAGTACTATTTGTTGATTTAGATAGATTTAAGGAAGTGAACGATTTTTATGGTCATGATGTTGGTGATGAATTACTGAAGGAAGCAGCACAACGAATTAATAGAATTGTGAGAGATACTGACACTGTTTCTCGACTTGGGGGAGATGAGTTTACAATTATTTTGGCTAATATAGATGAAAATTTTTGTGTTAGTTCGATTGCTCAGGAAATTATTGTTGAGCTCTCAAAACCATTCTCTTGTAAAGGCAAGCAAGCCTACGTTTCAGCAAGTATTGGTATTACGATCTATCCAGACGATGCTAAGAAAAGCTCGAATCTACTTAAAAATGCAGATCGTGCTATGTATATGGCCAAGACCACCGGGCGAGGTCGTTATTGTTACTTTACACCTTCAATGCAAAAGGAGGCACAAAAACGCCAATCCATGATCCGTGATCTACGAAGCGCGATCGAGCATGAAGAATTTGAAATGTATTATCAGCCAATCGTTGATCTACATTCCAGCCGAGTCATTAAAGCTGAAGGATTGATACGTTGGAATCACCAAACAAGAGGAGTCATTAGTCCGGTAGAGTTTATTCCACTAGCAGAAGAAACCACATTAATTGTACCTATTGGTCATTGGGTCTTTAAAGAAGCTATTAGCCAAGCCAAACAATTTCAGACTAGCTTTGGTGATGATTTTCAGATAAGTATTAACGTGTCACCGATTCAATTTAGAGAACTTATTGACTACCAAGCTTGGTTGGCACATCTAAAGAAGGTGGATTTTCCTGCGGAAAACTGTGTTATTGAAATTACGGAAGGGTTGTTAGTCGACGCAACTCCTGATACTGCAAATCAACTAATTGCTTTTAATAAAGCGGGAATCCAAGTCGCGTTGGATGATTTTGGTACTGGGTATTCCTCACTTGCCTATATTAAGAAATTTGATATTGACTACATCAAAATTGATCGTACTTTCGTAAAAAATATGATGGAAGATAAGCAAGATGTTGCATTGTGTGAAGCAATGATTGAAATGGCACATAAACTTAATTTGAAGGTCATTGCGGAAGGTATTGAAACAATTGAGCAACAACAGCTATTGAAAAAAATGGGTTGTGATTTTGGGCAAGGTTATTTTTATTCACCACCTGTGCCAGCAGAGGTTTTTGAGCAGATCGTCAATAAACGCTGGTAAGTAATTTAAGTTAGGAATAAATAGATTAAGAAGATAACCCATCAGTTATTCCATAGATGTTCGACTAGTTCTCAAAATGGCTCATTAAGCTTAAACTTCTAATAGGTTTTAATCTAAAACCTATTAATTACCTTAAGAGATTTAAAACCTAGCCGATGATTAAAAAGCTAGAAATAATCTAGTTTAGTCATCGGAGAAGTAGTAATGACAGATTCGGATTTTACGAGGTTGCTTTCTCAAGCAGTAAAAACCGCTAAAAAACATCGTGGTCTTATGATGAGAATCAATAAAGAGTGTATTTTACGTTATGGCCAACCTTTTGGTGATTTAACCATTAACGAAACAATTGATTTAGAAAAATCGGTAGGCGAAGGCATGTTAACAGCCAAACGGTTTGATCTACTCATGGATGAAATTAACTTGTCTTCAAGGCATTAACTCTTCTTAATATTATTGTCCGGTTATAAATCGTTGGATGGTGACGCCATTATTTGCAGCGTTAATCATAAAACTAGCAAATATAATCGGTACAATGACGTACAGAATAGTATGAATTATTAAGCCTACCTTGTTGCCCAACTTGGCTTTCATATATTTTAACCTGATTAATTCCAAAGGAGAGCTGATACTCTTAATTGCTGTATAGAATCCAAAAAGCAGGATAAATATCCCAAGGGCGAGTGTTGTGTATTGCATTTATTTTCTCGTTAAATGGTTAACCAATTGTTAGATTCAATTATCGCCTTAGTTGCTTTTTTCTACCAGTATTTTTGTTAACAAAGGATGAACTGCTTAAATAGTTATTTTATAGCATGCTGAAGTTGTCTCGAAAAGCGGCTCGATTAGCATAGCTACTATTAAAAATAGTTATTAATATCAGTCCTATTGGACTATTTTGGGGCGATTTTTTCTATTTATTTGATCTAGATCATGTTAAGAATCGTTATCATCTGTAAATCTAGTTGAAAATGATTCGCATTTAGACTAAGCTTCTTTTATATTATAGATTAGCTGTATTTAGTTGGCTCAAGGTTAATTTTATACGGTTTGAATTGAGGTACAGCAATGACTCTAAGTTTGGCAAGTATAGAAGCTAAGCGTAAGGTGAAAGTCGTTAGTTTAGGAGCGGCTGGTAGCGTCTTTAGGCGCAAACTTCTATCTATGGGGCTAACACCAGGAACTGAGATAAATATTTTGAGAAAAGCCCCTCTTGGCGGTCCAATGGAGCTAAACTTAAGAGGATTCTCTTTGAGCTTACGCCGTAACGAAGCGTTGGGTATCCAAGTTCAATTAGTAAGTTAATGTCGTCAATTCATTGCTTCAAATTCTAATCAACGATTCAATTCAAAGTATTAATCAATGCCAAATACTCCCACAATAGCGCTTTGCGGCAATCCTAATTGCGGCAAGACCACAGTATTTAATCTATTAACCGGATCTCGCCATCAAGTTGGAAATTGGCCGGGTGTGACGGTTGAAAAAAAGTATGGTCACTTAAAGCTAAAACAACCAACAGAGCAATTTACTCGATTTAATATTGTTGATTTACCTGGAACTTATTCACTTGATGCGATTGATGAATCGATTGCGATTGATGAAAAAATTGCTAGAAATTATATTTTGTCAGATGAACCTGATCTCATTATCAATATAATTGATGCATCGAATATTGAAAGAAACCTCTACCTAACAACACAGCTATTAGAAATTGGTAAGCCAGTCATTGTGTTATTAAACATGATGGACGTGGCAAAAACGAATCAAGTTGTGATTGATCAAGATGCCTTATCTGAATTATTGGGTTGTCCTGTATTTCCGATTGTTGCTAGTCATAACGAAAATATTTTACCTCTAGTCTCTGAAATTATTAAAGCTTTTAATCATAAGAGAACTAGTGATTTTGAACTGGATTTTAAACCACCCTTAAAAGAACTATACGAGCAGATGTTATCTGTTGTATCAGATGAACAAGCCGCTAACGGTGCTCGTTCTCAATGGCTAGCGGTTCGGTTGCTGGAGGAACATAATTTTCCTGTTGATAAAGGTATTTCTGTAGAAGTAGAAAATATTCAACAAAAAGTTAAGCAAAATTTTGGCGATGATATCGATATAATTATTGCCGAAGCTCGTTATGAAAAAATTCTTAATTGGATAGAAAAAAGTGTTAAAAAAGAAGGGCGGTTGTCTCGCACGCTTTCTTCAAAGCTCGATAAGGTATTTTTAAATAAATATCTAGGCGTTCCAATTTTCTTATTTGTTACTTATCTAATGTTTTTATTCACTATTAATTTTGGTGGTGCATTCATCGATTTTTTTGACCAAGCAACCAACGCTATTTTGGTTGAAGGTGCATCCATTTGGTTATCTAACCTAGGTCTTGCAGATTGGTTGATTACGCTGATTGCCAATGGAGTCGGAGGAGGGGTTCAAGTTGTTTCGACCTTTGTTCCGATCATTGCTAGTCTCTATTTGTTTTTAGCGGTATTAGAAGATTCAGGTTATCTAGCGCGCGGCGCCTTTGTTATGGATCGCTTCATGCAGGCGATAGGTTTACCGGGTAAATCATTTATCCCACTGATGGTCGGTTTAGGTTGCACGGTGCCAGCGATTTATGCGACTCGTTCACTTGAATATGAGAAAGATCGCATTATGACGGTTATGATGAGCCCGTTTATTTCTTGTGGTGCAAGGCTGCCAGTTTATATTTTATTTGCCGCTGTCTTTTTTCCAGACAATGCGCAAAACCTAATTTTTGCGCTTTATTTAATCGGAATACTAGTGGCTGTTTTAACTGGATTTTTATTAAAGAAAACAGTTCTAGCCGGTGAAGTAACACCCTTTGTGATGGAGCTTCCAGCCTATCACATGCCGCGATTGAAAAATGTGCTACTTAAAACTTGGGAAAAGCTTCAATCATTTGTATTGGGAGCAGGTAAGCTAATTGTGATTGTTGTTGTTATTTTAAGCTTTTTTAATTCTTTAGGAACCGATTTTAGTTTTGGTAACGAAAATACTGAAAAATCCGTTTTAACAAATGTTGGTAAAACATTGACGCCAGTATTTAGTCCTATTGGTATCAAGGAAGAAAATTGGCCTGCAACGGTTGGATTGTTTACCGGGTTATTTGCTAAAGAGGTGATTGTTGGAACCATCGATTCACTTTATTTGAGTCAGCTTGATCAAGTCGCGGAAGAAGAAACGTTTAATTTATCTAATAAATTAAAAGCTGCAGTAGCCACGATACCTGAAAATTTTTCTGGCGCAGTTGATAGTTGGTCTGATCCTTTAGGTGTCAATGTTGATGTAAGTGATACTCAAGCAATAGCCGAAGAACAAGATGTTAGTGAAAATATCTTTGATGTCATTAGACGTTCGTTTGATGGAACGCTTGGCGCATTTAGCTATTTATTGTTTATTTTGCTCTATTCGCCTTGTGTTTCTGCATTAGGCGCGACTCATAAAGAAACTGGTTCTAAATGGACAATCTTCACGATCTTGTGGACAACCTTTTTAGCATATAGTTTGTCGACCATCGTTTATCAGTTTGGGCAGATAACTAAGTCTCCGGTATCAGCCATTAGTTGGATTAGCCTTTTTGTCGTATTGCACCTACTTAATATAGTGTTACTCAAATACTGGTCAAAACGATTGAATAAAAAGTCACTCAATGACCCTAGTCAAGAAGTTCACAGCCATTAATTATGTTAATGGCAATCAAAAATTTATTGATTGAACGCAAGCAGATGTCGCTTGTCGATCTAGCGCGCCACTTTTACGTCAGTGAAGAGATCATGTTGGGAATGCTCGATCATTGGCAGAAAAAAGGTCGAATTGAAGTGATTGATGCTTCTGGCGCTTGCGGAACGGTTTGTGGAACTTGTGATGAAGCTGAAAGTTCAAAAATTTATTATTGTTGGAAGCCTGTTGCAGAAAAGCCAATTTTTGTGAAAAGTGGAGAATGAGATAACGGCTCATTAAATCAGTAAAATGGATTTAAAAGATAAACAAAAATTAAAACAATTAATTCTTAATCAGATTATTGATTTAGAAAAACAAATCACCCTTAGTGAACAATCCAGCCAAACAGTTGAACTCGATCAAACATTAGCTGGAAGAGTTTCTCGTATCGATGCCATACAACAACAAAAAATGGCAAAATCATCTAACCTTAGAGATAAACAATTAGTTCTAAAATTGAAAACATCACTCGAACGATTATCAAGTGAGGAGTTTGGTATTTGCCAAGAATGTGATGAACCTATTTCTATTGAAAGACTGCAAGTAAAGCCAGAATCTAAATATTGTATTGGTTGCCAGCAAAGTTTAATTGGTTAGAAATAACGAAGTTATATTTATTTTTGTTAGTATGTCTGCTAAATATAAGTAAGTGTAATTAATGTAATTGTGATTTATTCTGGTTAGATAACACATAGGTATCGGAGGGCGGTTTGAAAAAAGTATTTGTCACGATAACGAGTTTGTTTCTTAGCGGTTGCTTAGGGATGCCTAAATTAGTCACGCCGGTTTCTGATTTTGAATTAGATAGATATTTGGGTAAATGGTATGAAATCGCTAGATTAGATCATTCTTTTGAAAGAGGATTGAATCAAGTTTCAGCTGAATATAGTTTAAAGGAGGATGGTGGAGTTAAAGTAATCAATCGAGGGTTTTCTAGTGCTGAAAATGAGTGGCAACAAGCAGAAGGAAAAGCTTATTTTGTCAATGCTTCCAATGAAGGTTATCTTAAGGTCTCTTTTTTCGGTCCGTTTTATGGTTCCTATGTCATTTTTGAACTAGATAAGCAAAACTATCAATATGCCTTTGTATCGGGGCCTGATTCAGATTATCTGTGGCTGTTATCAAGAACGCCAACCCTTGAGACTGAAGTTATTCAAAAATTTATATCTATGTCGAAAGAACGCGGATTTGATACTTCAAATTTGATTTATGTTGAGCAACTAGGTAGGTTACGATATGTTACTCGATAATCCCCTCTATGAACTAAAAAAACATAAAAAGTTTAGGCTAAAAACTATATATTTACTCGAATAATTAACTATTTATGAACTATAGTTAATTAATTCGAAACAATCACAAATCTAAGTTGTATGGAATTACGTTTAAAAAGCATCTGGTTTAGCTTAATCATTATCTGCTTGAGTCAATTAACCTTTATTACAAATGCGACAGATATAAAACCTAATACAGTCAACAGTACTTCTTCCGAGACTAAATCAATTAAACCTCTGAAAATTTCAATCCCGGCTGATAGGGCGCCATTTGCTAAAATACTATCCAATGGCAAAGCAATTGGTTTGTATGTGGAATTTTGGCAACTATGGTCTAAGCATAGCAAACATCCTATAGAATTTATGGCTACTGAATTTAGTCAATATAAAGAGGATATGCAAAATAAAGTTTTTGATATCCGTTCAGGAATGTTTAGAAATACTAAACGTGACAGCTGGACTGACCACTCAATACCTTATCATCATATTGAAACAAAACTTTATTCACTCTCATCGACTACAGAAAAAATCACCTTAGATACATTAAGTAAATCGGCTAATGATACAGTTGCGGTTGTTCGTGGAAGTTTCCAACAAGATTATATACAAAACCATTATCCGAACATTAACTTAGTGTTTTTTGATAACATTGAGGAAGCAATTGATTATTTAATCAATCACGAAATTACAGCTATCGTTTCTGAAGCACCCTATATGGACTCAAAAATAAGCAGTTCTCGCTTACAAGGTTTGATTTCAAAATCTAATAAAGTCATTTTTAAAAATACTGTTCATGCTCTTGTATTAAAAGATAATAATGAGCTAATTAAAATTATTAACGACGGTATAAAGTTAATTCCGGTTGGCGAAATTATCGAAATAGAAAAACGATGGCTTCCTGATACAACACCTTTTTTTGAGACCAAAAAAACATTATCTCCTTTTACAAGTGAACAATTAGAATGGTTAAACCAGCTTGGTGAACTAAAGCTGGGAATCGACCAAGACACTCCACCTTATGATTTTATTGACAGCAAAAATAATCATGTTGGGTTAGTTGCCGATTATATAAAAATCATTGAGGAACAACTAGGTATAAAGATTGTTGCTCAAACACAATATAGTTGGCTAGCAGGGTATGAAAAAACAAAAATAGGTGAGTTTGATTTAGTTTCAAGTGTTGTTAAAAGCGCTGGACGTGAAAAGGTAATAAATTTCACTAAACCTTATATAACGTTCCCGTCGGTAATTGCTACTTATAAAGATTCCATTTACATAGAAAATATGGATAGCTTAAATGATTTACGCGTCGGGCTTGAGAAAGGCCTTATTTATGAAGAACTAATCACTAAAAAACACCCTAAATATAATGTTGTCAGTTTTAGTTCAACAAAAGAAGGACTAGAAGCACTACAAGATGAAAAAATAGATGCTTTTATTGGCCCTTTACCGATGATTAATAATGAAGTAAGTAAAAATAAATTCAACCATGTTGCCATTGCCGCTTTCACGCCTTATGACTTAGAATTATCAATCGGAGTAAGGCGTGGTCTTGAACGCCTGATTCCGATGATTAATCTAGTGCTAGAAAGTATTAGTATAAAACAAAGAACAAAAATGGCAAATGAATGGATCTCAGCGGGTAACAATAAGGAACTTTTATTAAAAGATTTTATAATTCAAATTGCTCCTCTGTTTGCTTTTTTGTTATTAATAATAATATACATTATACGTTCGAATAATAAGCTAAAATTTGAAGTGTCAGAAAAAGAAAAAATCGAGAAAAGGTTAGAGCAAGAAAAACAGAATGCTGAAAAAGCAAATAAAAGTAAAGATGAATTTTTAGCCAATATGAGCCATGAAATTAGAACGCCTATGAATGCCGTTGTAGGAATGTCAGAATTACTAAGTTATACTCCATTAGATATTGAACAACAAAAATATAACAATGTTATTCAAAGTTCAGCTGCATCACTACTTGTTATTATAAATGATATTTTGGATATATCAAAAATGGAAGCCGGAGAGTTAAGGCTTGAACAACGTCCATTCAACCTATTAGAACTTATTAAAAAAATACAAGCTCAAATTCAATTCCTATTAGATGAAACGAAATTACGTTTCACTTTCAAATTAGAAAAAGGTATTCCAGAGATTATTCTTGGTGATGAAATTCGCCTAGGCCAAATTATTTTAAATCTACTAAACAACGCAATAAAATTCACCAGCAAAGGGGAGATTAGATTGTCAGTTAGACCTATTCCAGACACACAAAAATGTGGTTTAGAATTTCTGGTCAGCGATACTGGTAAAGGTATATCTAAAGAAGAACTAAAAAAGCTTTTTGTAAATTATGGTCAAGCAGACTCATCTATAACTCGAAAATATGGCGGAACAGGATTAGGTTTATCGATTTCTAAAAAACTCTGCGAATTAATGGATGGTCATATTTGGGTTGAAAGTATGGTCGGTTTTGGTAGCGAATTTCACTTTACGTGCTTTTTTCCAAATAAAGTGGAAGCAGTTAATAAAATTTCTAATACTAGCCTAAAAGATGTAGGTATAAACAAAGCATCAATTAATAAACAAGTAGCCGAACATTCTTCTTTGACAAATATTCATATTTTATTAGTAGATGATAATCAAACTAACTTATTAATTGCCTCCAAAATATTAAAACTTTATGGCGCTGAAGTTATGACAGCAGAAAATGGTTCTGTTGCTATAGAAAAAATTAAGAATAATATTTTTGACTTAGTTTTAATGGATATACAGATGCCTGTAATGGATGGCTATGACGCGACTAGCTATATAAGAAACGTGCTGAAAGATCACCATCTACCCATAATAGCCGTTACGGCTCATGTTATGCCAGAAGATATCAAAAAAGCTTTAGATTCAGGTATGAATGCTCATATTGAAAAGCCAATTAATAAACAAAAAATGCTTGATGTTGTACTAGAGCAACTAATAAAGAAATAGTAGGTATCTAAAACCCTTATATTATTTTTTTAAATTAGCCTAAAAGAATTATATGAAAAGTGAATAAATCATTTGTTAGCAGACAGTTTTCAATTAAAGGTAAAAAACCTTAGTTTTTACCTAGTTGTTTATTATTGATTGGCTTGATTAAACTAACAAACTATCCTAATGTGTAAAATACAAAAACAAACATTGTAACTCACTTAAAAACACCCTTAATTTGTATGGTTACTTTGTTTTGAAGAGCTAGATTAATTAATTGTTCTGGTATTAAATAAGGATTCCTATTCAGTTAGTGTTCAAAAGATAAATATGAGTTAAATATGCCACCAGAATTAAACTTGTTATACTACTTATGGTTAAGAAACAGCATATTAATTTATTTACAGCTCATACTCTAAGTTTGGGTCTTGAATTAGCAGAGGTGAAATTGCCAAACCTTATTTTATTGGATATTAATTTACCAGAAATGGATGGTTATAAAGTATTAGCCCTTATTAAGGGCTAATGACAAGACAAAACATATACCGGTTGTTGCTATATCAGCAAATGCTATGCCTGAGGATTTCAAAAGAGCCGAAAATGCCGGTTTTGATGATTATTTTATTAAGCCGTTAAATATAAAGCATTTTTATAAAACGATTGATGAAATGCTAATCAATAAATAACTTTTTGGATTCGTTAAGTTCTAGCTCTGAACTGTTGAAATTTATTAATCATCAAGAATAAATCACTGTGAGTATTCTATTTAAGCTAGTCATATTATTAATTGGTGAGTTTTGTTAGCATTAGAGGTAATAGGGTGTTGAATTTTAAAAAATATTTTTTCTTTTTAGTATTAGTTGTTAGTTGTAATAATTTATATGCGTTAGATAAAACTAATTTAACTGTTGAAGAGTTACGAATATCAAAAGCCGAAGTATCCCTGCCATTAGTTGTTAATCGATTATCAAAGACTCTTGATTCATTTAAACGATCAATATCTGATGCCGATAATCTTGCAGCTTTAAGAACGGTTGTATCTGAAAATGCGCCTAAACTTTGGGCTGATGCACGAATATCTTATCAGAAAGAAAATGATTTTGATGACCGGATACTCTATTGGGCTAGATTGCAGATGACTAAGGCTTTGCGTGATGCATCATCATTTAAAGATCTTAATTCTGTAGAACAAGGTAGTTTATTGTGGCAGTTGGAATTGTTGACTCGAGGGCAGCAGGATATTAATTTTGATAGCAATACAAAGATTAAAATACTATTAACTGGCTTCGATCCTTTTTTCCTAGATAGAAATCTCGACCAAAGTAATCCTTCTGGCGCAGTGGCGTTGGCGCTTGATGGTTTATCTCTAGTTGTACATGGGAAGAGTATAGAAGTTGAAAGTTTGATAGTACCTGTCAGGTTTGAAGATTTTGATAAAGGCATGATAGAAGAATTATTAACGCCTTATCTCCGTGATAAGACAATTGATATGTTGATTACTGTCAGCATGGGGCGTGATGATTTTGATTTAGAACGTTTTCCTGGATTGAGGCGAAGTGCAAAAGCGCCGGATAACCTCAATGTTTTCACGGGGGCAAGTTCTGATAATCCTTTGGTTCCTTCACTTAATGGAAGAAAATTGGAAGGACCTGAATTTGTCGAGTTCAGTTTACCAGCTAGTTCAATGAAGAATATGAAAGGTGATTTTAAAATTAACGATAATCACAGGGTCACAACGACAGAAAAGACATTTACTCCGATTCAAATAGATGAGCTTAAAACAAGTACCTCAGTTCAAGGTTCGGGTGGGGGGTATCTTTCTAACGAAGTGTCATATCGTAGTTTGTTGCTTCGTGATGCTTATTACCCTAACCTTCCTGTCGGTCATATACATACACCAAGGTTTGTTGGATTTGAGCCAAAAAAAACAGAAAAGATCATACAACAAATAAAAGCCATGATTTTGTTATCGATTACAGATTTATAGTTTGAGTTTAATTATTATCGGGGATCGTTCCTTCACGTTCATATTGATTTAGTTCAAGAATCTGCACGCAGAGCAGGCATTTAGTTCGTTAAGTTTTGAAACATTTATCCCTAACTGAGGTTAATTACTGGAAAGGTTTTCCATTACAGCCAAAATGTCACGACGCGTGATTAATCCAACCAATATACCTTTTTCAACGACCGGATAACGACGAAAAGATGACTCGACCAGTTTTTGCGCGACATCCATAAGGTTATCATTCATTAAAACGGTTTCAACATTAGATGTCATATAATCACTAACCTGTCCGCCGAAGTCATCAAAATACCCTGCATTAACAGCCACTTTAATGCAGTCTCTCTCGGTCAAAATCCCTAAAAGTCGCCGTTTATTATCGATAATAGGCGCGCCAGAAATGCCATGTTTAAGTAATAGAGAGATCGCATTTAAAATGTCGATATCTGCGGTCAAACAAATCGGATTTTCCTTCATGTAATCTTTAATGAATAATGTTTTTGCCTGCATTGTTTTTTTCAGCATTGTTGCTTACCTCTATAATCAATCGCTTTATACTTACGTCATCCGATGCCGCTAAAATCATCAATAAAAATACTTTCAGATGTCACCCCGACCCCCTTTAGCATAGTGATAACCGCAGCGCTCATTACTGCCGGACCACAAACATAATAATCAATTTTTTGCGGTGAAGGGTGAGCAGATAAATATTTTTGTAGCACCACTTGATGAATAAAACCTATATGCCCCGACCAATGATCACTTTTTAGCGGTTCGGATAATGCAACCCACCATTTAAAATTATCATGTTGTTGCATCAATTGATCGAATTCGGATTGATAGCAAAGCTGCTGCTTATTACGTGCGCCATACCAAAAGCTTATTTGGCGATTTGATTTAACGGTTATTAATTGATCACGGATTATTGCGCGTAAAGGAGCCATGCCCGCACCACCACCAATGAATAACATCTCATTCTCATTTTCACGACTATGGAACTCCCCGTAGGGACCTATTATGGACACTCGGTCATCTGACTTGAGATTAAATATGTAGGAAGATACTAAACCTGGAGGCGTTTCGATTGAAGTGTTCGCTGGTGGTGTGGCTATGCGCACTAGCAACTCAATAACCCGACTTTTAGAGGGGCTATTGGCCAGCGAATAAGCTCTAACTTGGCTTTCAGTTATTTCCATTTTTAAATCTAATAGTCCAAATTTTTTCCATTCAGGTAAATACTCAGTAGGAATCGAAAAATTGTTAAAACTTACCAAGCTCGGTTGAGCCTCAAGCAAAATGTAATCGCCTGCTTGAAATTCCAATCGTTCATTTTCCATGGGCTCCAGAACTAGTTGAGTCATGTAGGTAGAGACCAACTGATTGGATACGACTCTACATTGAAATCGTTTTTTAGCGATTAGATCTTGAGGAATCTGTAGCGATAAATCCCCTTTGATTTTAAACATACAGGCCAAGCGAAAACCTTGCGAAGCTTGTCGCAGAGATATGTGTCCACTTTCGATGGGCGATAAGGGCTCGTTTCCTAACGTCACTTTGACCAAACATTGACCACAAGTTCCTTTGCCCCCACAGGCCGCTGTGAGATAGATACCATTTTCCGCCAACGCCGAAGCTAACTTCTGACCAACAGAAACATTTATTATTTGCGACTGATTGATCGTCAGATTAGCTACTCCGCTCATCAACAGCAATTTTCGAGCAAAAAGAACCAACAAAACTAGCATCATCATCATGCCGCTAAATAAAAAGGCGCCGATAATAAATTCTGTTAGGTTGCTTATTGTCACCAGTTAAAACTCCAATCCAGATAGCCCGTTAAATCCCAACGACAATAGTCCTGTAACAATAAACGCCAAACCTAGACCTTGTAACCCCTCGGGAATAGCGCTTTCTTGCAAGCGTTCTCTAATAGCGGCAAATATTACGATTGCTAAAGCCCATCCTAAACCGACACCAAAACCATAAGCTACGCTTTCAGCAAAATAGTAATTACGTTGAACCATAAACAGTGATCCTCCGAGTATGGCACAATTGACTGTTAACAAAGGTAGAAAAATACCAAGGGATTTGAATAAATATGGAAAGAAACGCTCCATCACCATTTCCGTAGTTTGTACTAAAGCCGCTATCACCCCAATAAAAGAAATGAGCTTAAGATAGGACAAATCGAGCTCGGGATAACCCGCCCAAGCTAGTGCGCCTTGGCGCAATAGGTGTTGGTAAATCAGGTGATTGATAGGTACTGTAATAGTCTGGACTAGAATTACCGCTAGCCCAAGCCCCAAAGCTGTTTTAACATTTTTAGAAACGGCCAGATAGGTACACATCCCCAGAAGAAATACCAGTGCAAGATTTTCGGTAAAAACAGCCTTAAAAATAATATCGGATGAATCAATCACTTGCGACCGCCTCTAGTTAAATTTCTGGAAGTTTGCACATCTCTACATTCGACAGTAAGCGAGAATTGTATGTAGCCTTGATTTTTATCATCATTATTGATTAATCCTGTCGTTGATTAATCTTGGTTTTGTTTAGATAGGATTTTATTATCCATGTACATATACCCAAAATAAAAAAGGCACTCGCAGGCAATGCCATAAATTTATTTTCTAGATACCAGCCGCCGCTTGATAACGGCAATAAAACTACTTCACCAAGTAATGTTCCCCGTCCAAAAATTTCGCGAACAGTTGCAACAAAAATCAATAGTAGGCTATAACCGATTCCATTACCTATGCCATCCAGCAAACTCGCTAAAGGACCATGAATCGAAGCAAAACTTTCAGCTCGTCCGAGAATAATACAGTTGGTTACAATGAGCGCGACAAAAACCGACAGAATTTGCGACATCTCTGGAGCAAATGTTTTGATAACTTCATCCACAACGATTACAGCCGAAGCAATGATAGTCATTTCCAAAATGAGTCGAATACTTGATGGCATTATATGGCGGAGAAGACTAATTACGACATTCGAAAAGGCTAATACACAAATAACCGCTATTGACATAACTAGCGCTGGAAGTAATGATTGAGTGACTGCAAGAGCCGAGCAAAGCCCCAGAATTTGAACGCTAATTGGATTGTTTTGAATAATTGGCTTGAGTAAATGATTACGGAACCGCATAAGGCTAACCTCCCAAAAGTTGACGCTGTTTTAGCAAAAATTTGCGATAACCATGATTTCCAAACCAAAATTGAATCAGATTGTTGACTCCTATAACTGTTTTTGTCGCCCCTGTAATACCGTCAACTTGATGTGTTGAACTGAGCGAATCATTAGTATTGACACTTAAAGTGAGTATGCCCTCAACATTATAGAGCTGTTTTCCTTGCCAACTAGCAAGCCATTTGGGATCCTGAATAAGTTCGCCAATACCAGGCGTGTCTCCTTGTTCATAAAAATAAATTCCCGAGATAGTGTTAAAGTCTTTTTCTAGTGCGATGTAACCATGAATCATTGACCACATCCCTTTACCATAAATAGGTACAACAAGTTTTGTTTTACTGATTGCGCTATGAATCCAATAGGTTGGTATTTTGTGGGGTCTTTGTTCCAACTGGGCAAGATCGTCCTTTTTAATCAATTTAGTACAGGCACTTGGATCGGACATAGATTGCCGGTAATAGTAATCTTTTTTTTCTGTCTTATTAACTAAACTGCTTTTATTCAAATCAAGAATTCGTATCTCCACTTTTTTGAATTGCTCAAAAACCTCCACTTGTTTAAGTTGAGTTTTTGAGAAATCGACCAATCCGGCAGTTTGTAAAATATAAAGGAGATTTTGTGGTGCTCTTTGTTCAAGTTGAATAGGTCGAAGTAACGTAATCGCACCAGATACCATTAATGAGCAGAGAAAAATAACAGCTAACGCGACGAGGAGAGTTTTGCTAAGAGATTCATTTTTCATACCTTCAATCTCCTTTTATATTTCTTAAATTTTTGATAGCTTTTAATGACTATCCAATCAACAATTGGAATTAATAGACTGGCTAATAATAATGCAGTCAATGTGCCTTCTGGATGAGTGGGAGTTGCAATTCGGATCAGTACCGTGAGAAAACCGAACAATGCGCCGTAGATAAATTGTGTCAATTGGCTTGTCGGTAAAACGGTCGGATCTGTCGCAATAAAAGCCAAACAAAATGCAAAATTTCCCACAATCAAATGCCAGTACCAATTAACATGAGAAGCGGGAAACTCTCCTGTATTTTTCAGTAATGTAGCCGCTATTAGCAGTCCTACAACAGCACCAAAAGGAACCCACCAATATTCTTTTCTCAATATCATCAAAAGCATCAAACCTAAAAGTGAAGCCAACGCTGAAGCCGATGCGATAGACATGATATGTCCTTCACCACCAACCAATACTTGGAGCCACTGAATATCATGATTATTAACCAATTGAGAACCACCGTCTGCTAACATTTGCCAGATAGATTGAACACTATTATTCTCTGGGACAAAGGATGCGGATTGCGCGTTGAACAGACTGGGATAGCTGTAGTTGAGGAACAAAATACCGAGCAATGCAGGGTTAACGAGATAATGACCGTTTCCACCGAATATCAGCTTGCCAAAAATAATCCCGAAGCTGATCCCCAAAACGGCGTATCCCAAAGGAATTGTGAGCGGTAGAAGAAGAACAAAAAGAAAACTAATCAGTAAATTGCCACCATCTTTACTATGATTAAAAAAGACAATAAAAAGCCAATCCCAGATTCGACAAGCCAAAAAACATAAAAACAATAATGGAATTAAATAAGCAAATCCAAGCGCTAGGCCGGTAATACCCCCTAATTCCAACAATCCCAGTTTGACAACTAATCTGTATTGCCAAAAATTAGAAAATAGCAAGGTATTGTCGTCACTACACAAGTCCCTGTAGACTTCACAATAAGCTTGTTGCTGGTTTCCTAGGAAGTACAATCCCAATAAGGCGATCGGTATTGCCGTCAACAAGAATAAATGATTGATTCTTGCCCAGCGAGCTTCGCTATGACAAAGAGGGAATCTTTTTAACAGCGAAAAAAGACGCAACCTTAGTAATAAAGATTGCGGGGAACTCGGTTGAATAGGCGACATATCACGCATATCCGCCTTCCCTCAACCAGTTTGAAAGGAGCTATAGAGAACTATCAGAATAATTAGAATAAAAGCCGCCAACAACTGTCATCTCCTTGTTGATATCCTTAAAGTACAAGAAACACAATAACATACTTAAAAAGTTAATTAGTTGAGTTATATCAATTGATGAACTTTCAATAAACGCTGAGAAGAATAAAGGTTAGTCATAGGCAGGCCGCCTGCTCAACGTCAATCTCGTATAATTCGAACAATGTAGCAATCTAAATCTCGGCCAACCCCAATCGAATCCTCATCCCTAACTCAGTGGTATATCCCATATCTTTTGATTGTAAAATGCCATCACTATCAATCACATAATAACTAGGAAAGCCTCTTATTTTAAATTTATCAGTTGTTTGCTGAGTGCCTAACAATACCGGAATAGTGAGATGATGTTCCTTTATAAAAGCTTCGACTTCTTGTTTGTTTTTCCAATCTAATGCAATGATGTAGAAATTGATTTCACCATTGGCAGATTGTTTAATATCTTCAATATTATCAATCGAGGCGTGGCAAATACTGCACCAAGGCGCAAAAAAATAAATTAAGGTTTTTTGTGTTTGTTTGGTTGGGTCGAAACTCATTACTTCACTTTGCATATTGACTAACGAAAAGCTGGGAGACAATTCGTGAGATGAAGTTGTCAGCATATCTTTTTGTTGCCACCAAGTGATCAGTAAAAATATACCGATAAAGATTAATGCTTGGTTTATCCAACTGACGATTTTCTTTTTAGTTTCTTTTTTCATAAGGGGCATTTTTCAAAATATTAGTTTATAGGTAATTTTATAGAGGGTTTTTAATAGTTAATAAGTCGTGACCGGTTTGAGCTTGATACCATCGGTCAATGAGATGCCAAGATATGGAAACAGAAAAGGGCAGTAATAATTCTCCTTTCTCAATCGCTGTTTTCATTTCCTCTGCACTAAACCAATCTGCGTGTTCTAATTCATCGTCTATCAGACGTATATCATGCTGATTTGTTTCACAACTAAAACCAAGCATTAGCGATGCAGGAAAAGGCCAAGGTTGTGATGAAATATAATCGATATTGTCTACGACTAAACCAACTTCTTCAAAGGCTTCACGCTTAACCGCTAATTCTAATGATTCGCCATGTTCGGCAAAACCTGCAAGTACCGAGTAGCGTTTATCTGGCCAATTAGCTTGTCTTGCTAGCAAAAGTTTTTGCACACCATCCATATTTGTTTCTAAGGAAAATATCACCGCGGGTTCAATCTTCGGAAAATGTTCTTTCGCGCAATTCTCATTAATACAAGTTCGACTATGACCGGATTGTGTCGAGCGTGATTTATTTCCACATTTAGAGCAAAACTGATGGTTAAAGTGCCAATTGATAATTCCTTGTGCATATAAGAGTGTCTGAAAATCAAATGGACTAATCTCTAGTGATAAACTTCTTAGATCCATCAACTGATAGTTTTGCATATCATCAGACAAACTTGCTATTTGCAGAACAAAATAATGATTCTCATCCAATTCACCTAAATATATCGTCTGATTGTTGACAAACTCGTCAGATAACGCATATCCATTATTTGAACCAAGTTCTGTTCCCAGTTCAATAAGTCCATTAGAGGTTAAATAAACAGGGTTACTTTCCTCACATAAAAATTTACCCTTATAGTTTACTAAAATCTTTGAAGAGTCTAATTTAAATAGCTGTTCAATTTTCAAACTGTTCGGGCGTAGTTCGCTACGTCGATTTAAATCATCGTTGTTATACATATCAAAACCTTAATAGAAAACCCTTGTGCATGTTAATTACGGCTGAATCATTACACAGAATATTGTTGATTGATAGTGAGATATTTATGCTTCTAGCTGTATCAATTTCTACTTTAAAGGTTAAGAAAAAGTGTTTATTTGATTAAAAATTAGATTAGAAAATGTTACTAAATATGAAGAAATACAATTTTTTCGAAATAAAACAGTAGGTTAACGCTAATTAATCATAATATAAGAATTTAGACATTTTACTGATATGGTGTTATAGTTAAATACAACACTAAAGAAGGATTTGTTGCCAAAACTAACAATCTTATTTGATAGTTTATTTAAATTGGAGATGTACTGATATTTTATCAAAACATCTCAAGAGAGTGAGTATGACGAATATTACTTGGAATGACCAACAGCCAATCTACAAGCAGCTTAAAGAGAAAGTGATTGAATTAATCATTGATGAAGAGGTCTGTGATGGTGAAGCGGTTCCTTCGGTTCGGCAAGTAGCTGCGGATTATCAAATTAATCCTTTAACCGTATCAAAAGCTTATCAGGAACTGGTTGATGAAACGATTCTGGAAAAACGGAGGGGCTTAGGTATGTTTGTAACCGAGTCAGCGAGAGATAAATTATTAGAATCAGAAAAAAATCATTTTCTGAAAGTAGAGTGGCCAAAAATCATGCAGAAAATTGTGAGACTTGGTTTATCAACCGACAAGTTAATCAACAATAAAAATGAAAATCCTGAGGTGCAATAATGACTAATTTAATTGAAGCAAGAGGTTTATCTAAGTCCTACGGTAGCTATCAAGCGTTAAAGTCAGTCGATTTTTCTGTTGCAAGAGGTAAGATCGTTGGTTTGGTAGGCCCAAATGGTGCGGGTAAAACGACGATTCTAAAAGCTATTTTAGGTTTAACTTCTTATGAAGGTGAGCTAAAAGTTTTAGGTTTAGAACCTGATAGACAGCGTCATGAAATTATGCAAAAAGTTAGTTTTATTGCCGATGTCGCAGTTTTACCTAGATGGCTTAAAGTTGAAAATGCACTTGAATTTGTGACTGAGGTTCATCCTAATTTTAATTTGGAGCGAGCCAAATATTTTCTTTCCAAAACTAATATTCCAATGAAGGCAAAAGTAAAAGAGCTTTCAAAAGGAATGGTCGCTCAACTCCATTTGGCTTTAGTTATGTCGATAGAAGCTGAGTTGCTGGTATTGGATGAGCCGACCCTAGGTTTAGATATTTTGTTTAGAAAGGAGTTTTATAATCAGTTATTAACCGAGTTTTTTGATGAAGGGCGAAGCATTTTAGTAACCACTCATCAAATTGAAGAAATTGAAAACTTACTGACTGATTTGTTATTTATTCGTGATGGAAAAATTATTTTAGATGCATCGATGGAAGAAATAGCTGATAAATACATTGAAGTAATGGTTAGTAAAGAGAATGCAGAAAAGGCAGAAGCATTAAATCCAGTCATGCAGCGTGATGTATTTGGTAGAAAAGTTTATTTGTTTGAAGGTGTTAGCCGTGAAGAGTTGGAGCTTTTAGGAGAGCTTCATTCGCCGAGCGTTGCTGATTTATTCGTTGCAAAAATGAAGGAGGGTAAGTAATGAACGCTTACACTGTAAAATCTTTTCAAGCTTTAGTAAAAAGAGAATATTGGGAACATCGTGGTGCGATGTTTATTACGCCGATGGCAATGGCTGCTTTTTTTGCTGGAATTATGATTTTAGGTGCGTTAACCGGAGATGGATTAACTGTCAATGAGCATAAATTTAGCTTTTTAGATCATCTTCCTGAGGCTGTTGAAAAATTTGAGGGAATTGATCAAGAAGAAAGAAGCAAGGGTGTACAAATTGGTTTATATGCGCCTATGGTACTGTTCGGTTTTGTGATGTTAATTATCAGTCTTTTTTATACTTTGGGCTCATTATACGATGAAAGAAAAGACAGAAGTATTCTATTTTGGAAATCACTTCCAATATCTGATACTACGACAATCGCATCCAAATTTATATCCGTATGTATATTGATTCCAGCTCTTTATTTTGTCGTTATTGCAGCATTCCAATTGTTTTTATTGTTATTCACTACGGTGGGTGCTTGGTTTGGTGGAAGTAGTGGTGTAACAATTTGGGCATCTTCAAATCTATTTGGAGTGTTGTTTAACTGTTTAATGTCATTGATTGTTGCTAGTTTATGGTTAGCACCTATTTGGGCTTGGTTGATGTTTGCATCTTCTTGGGCTAAAAAAGTTGCATTTTTATGGGGAACTTTACCAATATTTTTAATATCTATAGCTGAAGGTTGGATATTTCATTCATCTAATTTTATTGAAATGGTAGGTATAAGAATTGCCAGTGGATTTGCTATCCTTAATTCAAATATGAATAACCTTCTCGGCGGGGATATGTTTGACGTACCAGTTTGGAATTGGTATCAAACCTTCGGAAATATGGAATTTTGGATGGGATTATTCGTTAGTGCAGTATTCTTAGCGGGTGCAATTTACACTCGACGACATAGAGACGAATCATAGTTACACTTGTAATAGACAACAATTTGTGGGATTATACGCGTAGGCGTAAAGGAGAAAGTTATGAATTTTAATCGAAAAAGTGGAAAAAAAGCCAGTAATGCCAGTTTAGTTATCGCAATTACAATGGTTGTTGCGCTAGTAGTAACTGTTCAAACTCAAGGCATTCCGGCTGATTATATGATTCAAAATGGTGCTCAAGTATGTAAAGCGGGTTTAATTGACCTGTTTACTAAAATACTTTGGTAGTGACCATTATTGATTGTTAGTTTAGTGACAATAATTGAAAACGGATCTGATGCTCCGTTTTTTTTTGCTAATTTTTATCTAATTGAGCAATCACATAAGGGGAAACAACAACGGCCCATAACAAGGTTGTATCTTGGCAAGATTCTTTTATCCACGAGGGTGTAGCAAAGGCGACTTGTGATTTAGCTATTAGATTTTCCAGTTTATCTAGCGAGTTATCAGCGATAATCCCTGCAACTTCAACCAGATCACTCGAAGGTTCAACAATTAATAATTTACCTTGGGCAAAAAATACTTGAAGGTCTTTCCATTCAATTTTTGCCGTTTCTAAGTTCAGTTTGTCTTTTGTAGATACAGTTTCATTCATAAAGGTAATTTGCAAAGATTAAGTTTTAGTCAGATTATACCAGATAGCTGAATTATTGATTAATCAAATAAAATAGATTCGTAGGTCCAATTTGTTAAAAAAAGAACAATGAACCACGTTATTTTACGTAAAGTTACGACTGTTTACGCAATATTCAGCGTTGTTGTGATATGTTGTATACCGGTTTATTACTGATAGAGGATAAGAATATGACTGATTCAATCTTTAAAAAATTAACCTTAGCGTTATTTTTTAGTGTTTTATTTATTTTACCTTCGCACTTGTTTGCAGAAGTTAAAATAAAGCTAATAGAAGGTAAAAAATTCAGCGATTATCAAATTACCGGTAATAGCCATAAAAGAAGTTTAAAGCTTTTACAGAAAGATTTAACAAAATTGTTTTCTAAACAAGCCGAAGAGTACTTAGATTCAAATCAAAATCTTGAAATTGATATTACTAATATTGATTTGCCGGGTGTTTATCGTTATGGATATGGCTCAACAGATAAGGATATACGGGTTCTAGATTCATCGACTTCATATAAATTATATTTCAACTTTAGGCTCCTAAACTCATCTGGTGAACTATTAAAAGAAGGAAGCCATAAAATTAAAGATTTCTTTGATTCTGCATCAATCGCACGAAAGAATCGAAATCGAGGAACCGTTGGATATTATGAAGAAGAAGTTATTAAATGGTTTAAAGGTTTGTCTAGTTAACCTGAAATTAAACTAATCTGAATTAACTAACATTGGGAACTAGCTGTTTATCTTGTTCTTAAACGCAATTAATAACCCTAAACCAATAAAAGCCCCAGGTGGAAGTATCGCTAATAGAAATTTCTGTTCGGTGATATAAAAATGTATCGTCAGATCTTTCGCCCATTCACCAAAGAGTAGATGTGCACCATCCAAAATTGTTCCTTGGCCAATAAATTCTCTAAAAGCGCCTAGAAGCATCAAAACGAAAGTAAACCCAATACCTTGACCTAGTCCATCGATAAAAGAGGGCAGTAATTTATTTTTGCTGGCGAAAGCTTCTGCTCTCCCAATAATCGCACAGTTGGTGACTATCAAAGGAATAAATATTCCTAACACTAAATAGAGTTCGTAGGTAAAAGCGTTCATTAACAGTTGAACATTGGTGACAAAAGAAGCGATTAACATGACAAATATTGGGATGCGGATTTCCTTCGGAATGTGTTTTCTAATTAGCGAAACCGTGACGTTTGAACCAACCAAAACAAAAGTGGTGGCAATGCCTAACCCTAAGCCATTTATCATTGACCCGGTCACTGCCAGTAATGGGCATAAACCTAATAGTTGAACTAAAGCCGTATTATTATCCCATAGGCCATTTTTAAAAATAGTAGAATTGTTTAGGCTAGTTTCCATTAGTCGACTCCTCTGGATTGGAAGTATCTAAAATAGAATCTTTTGAGACAGAACAATTACTGGCTTTGTTAAAGAGTAGTTTATTATGTGATTCGACAAATTGTATGGTTTTGTATACTGCTTTGACAACCGCTCTAGGGGTAATCGTTGCGCCGGTTAAGCCATCAAACTGACCGCCGTCTTTTTTGACTTGCCATTCTTCTTTATCTAATTGTTTTAGTGATAAACCATTAAATTGATTTAACCAATCACTTTTGCTTCGTTCAATCTTGTCACCTAATCCGGGCGTTTCTTGATGATTTAAAATATTAGCACCTAATATATTACCCTCATTAGAAATAGCTAACGCGATATTAATTTTTCCTGAATAACCATCTGGAGCGACTGTTGTAATCATTAAGCCAAAATTGCTCCCGTTATTTCTCATTCGGTAGACTTTTTGGTCGTCTTTGCTACCCAGTAAATCATGATCGTTAACGATAATACAATCCTGATAAACGTTATTATTATAATTTTCACTTGGAACAATTTGGGTTAATTGTCTAACCAATGATAGCTCAATTTCTTTTGCGATTTTATCTTTAGTGAGTAAATGGGTAACTACAATTAAGCCGGTTGAAACCAAAGCAAACAAGCCTAGAATCATCCCGTTATTAATGATAGAACGCTTCATTGATGGACTATTAGTTTTATTATCATCGTTTGAATTAGCCATTTAGGTTCGCCTCTTTTTGAGAACCATAAACTTTTGGCTTGGTGTAATGATCAATTGTAGGAACTGCAATATTTAATAATAAAACTGAAAAGGCCACAGCATCAGGATAGCCACCAAAGGTTCTTATAATGATGATGAAAAAGCCAATAAGGACGCCATAAAAAATTCGTCCTTTTGGTGTTGTCGCGGCGGTTACGGGATCTGTTGCGATAAAAAATGCACCTAGCATGGTTGCGCCCATCGTTAGATGCAACCAAGGCGATAAAAACAATTGATCATCATATAAATAAAAAACGGAGGCTGTCATTGTCATACTTAATAACATAGCTGTTGGAATTTGCCAGTGGGTCACTCGATTGGCTAATAGAAAAAGACCACCGATGAGGAAAGAAATATTTATCCAAAACCAACTATTAGCATTGCTAAAAAAATGAGAATTTTCAACGATTTCAGAAGTCATTAAGCCTCGTGAAAAAGCCGTCTTACTTTCATCAAGCGGAGTTGCCATTGTGAAACCATCCGCAAGCATTCGGTAACTCATTAGATTGTTTCCGTCATTGGTCACGCCAACAAAGGTTATTTGAAGGGTTTCCAAAAAGCTAGAATGCTGTTGCGCGATTTCATGACTAGGAAGCCACGAGGTCATTTCTACAGGGAAGGATATCAATAATAGAACATAACCAACCATTGCGGGATTAAAAGGGTTAAATCCTAATCCACCATACAACTGTTTAGCAATAATGATGGCAAACCAAACACCAACAAAACTCATCCACCAAGGTAGCATAGGCGGTAGTGATAAGCCGATCAGCAATCCGGTTAGCAATGCAGAGTTATCAGAGAGAGCTTTCATTATAGGCTTCTTTCTTAGCCACATAATAAAGGCTTCGGCAGAAACGGCATAAATTGAGCAGAGTACTAGGTTAATTAATGTACCCCAACCGAAAAAATAAAACGAAACTAAAATTCCCGGAATAAGGGCTGAACAAACCAGAAGCATCACGCGGCTAGTTGTTTTGTCATTATAAATAAAAGGAGATGAAAGATTCACGATTGTTCTTCCTTTTTATTTTTAACTCTATCGAGAGCCGCTTGTATGGCTGATTTTTTGCCATCAGGATCTTGTTCCTTATTTTGGGCGGCAAGTTTTCGCGCTTCAGCTGTCTTTTTTCTTTTTTCTTCACGCTCGGCTTTAATTCGTGCTAATCGATTTTCACGATTTTCAAAGCGTTTTTTGGCAAGTTCGGATTTTTTATGTTTTGTATTGAGATACTTTATTTCCGATTTTGCATAACGATAATAGCCAACCAGAGGGATTTTACTTGGGCATACATAGGTACAAGCGCCACATTCAATACAATCAAAGAGATCTTGCTTTTCAAGTTGTTCCCACTGTTCACTTTGACTAAACCAAAAAAGTTGTTGCGGTAATAATGATACTGGACAAACAAACTCGCATTCACCACACCGTATACATGCCGAATGAGAAGCTTCTCGATTGTTATTAATCAATTTTTTATTAGAATCAAAAATAATACAGTTGGTTGATTTTTGTGTGGGCACGTTAAAATCAGAAATAGCATTTCCCATTAATGGACCACCAAAAACAGCATGAGAAATATTATGACAATCTATTTTTAATGATTCAATAATATGAAAAATAGGTGTGCCAAATTGAATCCAGTAATTACCCGGTTGAGGTACGCTATCGCCAGTGATGGTAACCAGTCTTTGAGTTAAGTTTTCATTATGATTAATAGCTTGATTAATTGCATATAAGGTAGCAACATTTTGAACCAGCATGCCAAGTTCAGCAGGGTATTTTCCTTGAGGAACTTCGAGGCCTGTTAATAATTGAATAAGTTGTTTTTCACCACCGCTGGGATATTTAGTTTTAGCAATAACAATTTCAATTTTTGGCAGCGTATAATTTTTATTATCATGGTTGTTTAGATTAGAATCAATTAAGTTAGATATTGATTTTTTTAAACAATTTATCGCTTCTGGTTTATTATCTTCGATACCAAATAAAATTTTAATTGCGCCGACCGCTTTGGCGGTAATTAGTGCACCTTGTAAAATTTCGCTGGATTTTTCTTGTAGCAGTTTGTCATCACAAGTAATGTAAGGTTCGCATTCCATGGCGTTGACAATTAAAGTACCAACTTTTCCTAAGCTAGTTTTTAATTTTATATGGGTTGGAAATGCTGCTCCACCCAATCCAACAATTCCAGCTCGATGGATTCGATTAATAATATCTTGAGGGGAAATATTTACCCAGCTTTCGTTTTGTTGATTGTTTTGATGAGACCTTTGTTTTTCGGTATCACTGTTTTGTTTAATAGCTTGTTCGATACGGATAGCAGCTAAAGGTAAACCTGAAGGATGACCCGTATTTAATTTGTCTATCGATAAGACTTTGCCATTACATGGAGAATGGGTGTTATTTGTCATAGACTCTTCTGATGAAGCGAATAAGGTTTGGCCTTTACAAATAACCTCTCCAATTTTCACCTGTAATTCGCCATTCAAATGACTTGAGTTAGAAAGTGCAATCGTTAGTTGATTGGCTTTTGATAAAATCCGTATCGGCGATTGGTTTGATAAGGTTTTATATTCTTCAGGATGAATGCCCCCCGGCATTTTATATTTGGTATGTTTGACGATATCAGATGTTTTTATTATTTGAGTTTCGTTAGCTAAGTCACTCATTTTATGACACCAACTTAACGTCGATTAATGATGCTTTTTCTAAATCGGATAAGGACGTTTTTGCTGGATGATCCCAACGCCAATTGTCGGATGTGGTTTCAATAAAGGGCATGTCTATACAATCAACAGGGCAAGGTGGAACACACAGATCGCAACCGGTACATTCAGCAAGAATAACCGTATGCATTAATTTTGCCGCGCCTACAATGGCATCCACAGGGCAAGCTTGAATACATTTGGTGCAGCCGATACATTCGTCTTCTCGGATATAAGCGACTCTAGGCCGAGTTTCTTCGCCACATGATTCATCAAGCTCAATAATTTCCAGTTCCAATAATTCCGCTAAAGCTTTAATACCTGCTTCACCTCCGGGCGGGCATCGATTAATCGCTTCACCTTGAGCAATTGCTTCAGCATAAGGTTTACAACCAGGATGACCACATTGTCCGCACTGGGTTTGAGGTAGTAGCTCATTAATTTGTTCGACAATGGGATTGCCTTCAGTTTTATATTTAATGGAAGCAAAGCCAAGCAGAGCGCCGCAGATTGACGCAAACAGAGTAATGACTATGATCGGCTCAAGTATTTCCATGGCTAAATTTTTACTAACCCCGCAAAACCCATAAATGCGAGTGACATTAAACCTGCGGTAATCAAACTGATGGCAGCCCCTTGAAAAGGTGCGGGAACATCAGCCACAGCAATTCGCTCTCTGATAGCGGCAAACAATATTAAAACAAGAGAAAAACCAACCGCAGCACCAAATCCAAAGATGATTGATTCGATAAAATTATGTTCTTTATTAACGTTAAGAAGAGCAACCCCTAACACGGCACAATTTGTGGTAATAAGCGGTAAAAATATTCCCAATAATCGGTACAACATCGGACTGGTTTTTTGGATAACCATTTCAGTGAATTGAACGACAACGGCAATAGCCAAAATAAAAGATAGGACTTGCAAATATTCAAGACCAAAAGGTTCGAGAATAAAAAACTTAATTAGATAACTTGCCAGAGAAGCCATGGTCAAAACAAAGGTGGTAGCGATTGCCATACCAGTTGCTGTTTCAACGCGGCTGGACACTCCCATAAAAGGGCATAACCCAAGAAACTT